>Ga0335071_10003890_pt1 | contig 15676 bp, 12 predicted proteins | sample Lox_Sample_15_FD_206724 | JGI IMG/M metagenome (GOLD analysis project Ga0335071, IMG submission 206724) | Soil microbial communities from Loxahatchee National Wildlife Refuge, Florida, United States - Lox_Sample_1.5 | ecosystem: Environmental > Terrestrial > Soil > Wetlands | place: USA... | reverse complement strand
CGGAGGCCCGCCGCTGCCGCGGCGTCCGCGGTCGGTTTTCGGCTTCAGTCGGCCCCGGCGGGGGGGTATCCTCCGGCGCCATGCGAGACCGCGCCTACGACCACGTTCCGTTTCGCGCCGCGGAGATCGAGCACCGCTACGGCGCCCAGGTTCACATCATCGCCAACCCGCTCCTGCTCGGTCAGCTCGCCACCCTCTGCGCCAAGGACACCCACCAGCCGGTCATCGGCCGGCTGGTGCGGCTGCTCTACGACGACCTCCTGCGCACGGTGATCGCCGCCGAGTTCCCTCGCCGCCGCGTCGCCGTTCCGACGCGCATGATCGATTCCTCGCCTCGCGCGATCTTCGAGGGAGAGGTCATCGACCCCGACGTCCGCGCGGTGACCGTGAACATCGCCAGGGCCGGAGCCCTGCCGTCGCAGTGCGCCTACGACCTCCTCAACGAGACCCTTGACCCGGCCCTCGTCCGCCAGGACCACATCATCATGAGCCGCATGCTCGGCCCCCACGAGGAGGTCGTGGGCGCCGGCATCGGCGGGATGAAGATCGGAGGCGACGTCGACGGCGCGTTCCTGCTCTTCCCCGACCCCATGGGGGCGACCGGCGGCTCGCTCTCCACCGCCATCGCGACCTACAAGGAGAAGGTGCCGGGCACGCCGCGCCGCATCATCAACGTGCACCTCATCGTCACGCCCGAGTACCTGCGCCACATGACCCGGACGCACCCCGAGGTGGCCGTGTACGCGCTGCGGCTCGACCGCGGCCTCTCCTCCCCGGACGTCCTCGAGACGGTTCCCGGCACCCGCTGGGACGAGGAGCGCGGGCTCGACGACCACCAGTACATCGTTCCCGGCGGCGGCGGCTTCGGCGAGATCCTCAACAACGCCTTCGTCTGAGGACGTCCCGCCCGCGGGCCCTCAGACGCGCATCTCGCGGTCGAACGCCTTGCCGAGTGCCGTCGGGCCCAGCGTCCGGGCTCTCGTCAGCGCCAGCACCAGGATGACGAGGGCGTAGGGCAGCATCACGGCGAACTCGTACGGGAACTTGATGCCGCCCACCTGGATGGACAGCTGCAGCGACTGGGCGAGGCTGAAGAGCAGGGCACCGCCGGCGATGCCCCACGGGCTCCACCGGCCGAAGTACACGAGCGCCACGGCGATGAAGCCCCGGCCCGCCACCAGGTCGTCGGCGAACATCTTGGCCTGGCACAGCGACAGGTAGGCGCCGCCCATGCCGCCCATGGCGCCGCCCAGCATGAGCGCCTGGTAGCGCACCCGGTTCACGTTGATGCCCATGGTGTCCGCGGCGCGCGGATGTGTGCCCACCGCCCGCACCCGCAGCCCCCACGGGGTCCGGTAGAGCAGATACCAGCTCGCCGGGACCGCCAGGTACGCCAAGTACACGACGGGGTTGTGGTTGAAGAGGATCCCGCCGAGGACGGGGATGCGCGAGAGCAGCGGGATGGGCCAGGCGGCAACCCCCTCCACGCCCGTCACCCCGCCGATGAAGTGGCGGAACAGGGTGCCCGCCACCCCGCACCCCAGCATCTGCAGGCCGATGCCGGCGATGCCCTGGGGGGCGCGGAAGGTGACGGTGACCACGGCGAAGAGGAGCCCGAGGAGGACCCCGGAGCCCGCGGCCAGCCCGAAGCCGAGCACGTCGGCCCAGGGTCCGAGCGCCCCGGACCGGGCCAGGAACGCGGGCAGGAAGCCCAGGAAGGCACCCATGCTCATGATGCCCTCGCAGCCGAGGTTGAACACCCCGGCCCGCTGGTTGAACATCTCCCCGAGCGCGGCGAGGAGAAGCGCCACCGAGAAGGGCACGCCCAGCGAGAGGATGTCGTAGGCCATTCGCCCGGCGCTCACGGACCCGCCTCCTCCGCCGAGGAACCGGCTCTCGAGGGCAGGAGCTTGCCGAGGAGCTTCGCGGCCCGCTGCCTCGCGTAGGGGTTGTTGAGGTACATCTTGGCGGACACGATGGCGAGGATGATGGCGCCCTGGAAGACGAGGATCATGTTCGCCGGCACGCCGTTCGAGCGCTGGGTCATGTCCGCCCCCACGAGGAGCAGGCCGAAGAAGACGGCCGAGGGCACGATCCCGAGCGGGTGGAGCCCGCCGAACAGGGCCACCACGATCGCCGCGAAGCCGTAGCCCGAGGAGATGGCCTCGATCGCCCGGTGGTGCACGCCGAGCACCTCGATCGCCCCCGCCAGACCCGCGAAGCCCCCTCCGAGGAGCATGGCGACGACGAGCGCGCGCTCGACGTGGATGCCGGCGTAGCGCGCCGCCGTGCTCCCGGCGCCGGCGGCGCGCATCCGGTAGCCGAGCGTCGTCCTCCACAGGAGCACCCACACCAGGACCGCGAGGACCAGCGCGATGACGAGCCCGGAATGGAGCCGCGTGCCCGGGATGAGGCGGTCGAGCCACACCGCCCTCGTGAGGCGCATCGACTGCGGCGTGCCCGACCCGGTCATGAGCTCGGCGGGGTCGATCATCGGCCCGCGGAGCGTGAAGGTGTAGAGCTGCGCGGCGATGTAGTTCAGCATCACCGTGCTCAGGATCTCGTTCACGTCGAGCCGGGCCCGCAGGACGCCGGCGATCCCCCCCCAGAGAGCGCCGCCGGCCGCGCCGGCGGCAAGGCACAGGGGCAGGAGGACCGCGCGCGGGAGCTGGGAGAGCCCCAGCGCCGTCCCCGTCGCGCACAGGATCCCGATCAGGATCTGCCCCTCGGCGCCGATGTTGAGGATGCCGCTGCGGAAGGAGATGGCGACGCCGAGCGCCACCAGGATGAGGGGCACGGCGCGGACCAGGATCTCGGTGAGCCCGAAGACGTCCCGGAGCGGGCCGGTGAGGATGACGCCGAAGGTCGCCCAGGGGCTCGCGCCGATGGCCCACAGCACCAGCGCGGCGGTGGAGGCCGCCGCCGCGGCGGCGAGCGCGATCACCCCTGCGGAGTAGATGAGGCGGTACCGCCTACTCATGGACTACCCCGGCCATGAGGAGGCCCAGCTTCTCGCGGGTGGCCTGCCGGGACGGCACCACGGCGAGGATGCGGCCCTTGTAGATGACCGCGATCCGGTCCGAGAGGTTCATGATCTCCTCGAGTTCCTCGGAGACGAGGAGGATCCCGACCGAGTCCCTGCGCAGGGCGAGCAGCTGGTTGTGGATGAACTCCTCCGCGCCCATGTCGACGCCCCGCGTCGGGTACACGGCCACGAGGGCCTTGGGGCCCCGGATGAGCTCCCGCGCCAGGATGACCTTCTGGATGTTGCCGCCGGAGAGGGTGCCCGCGGCGACCGCCGTGGACGAGCAGCGGATGTCGAAGCGCTCGCGCAGCTCGTCGGCGTTCCCCTGGATGTCGCCGAGCCTGAGAAGGCCTCCCCGGCTGAACCGCCCGGTGGCGAAGTCCTTCAGCACCAGGTTCTCCCGCACCGAGAAGGCGCTGACGATGCCCTCGTGGTGCCGGTCCTCGGGGATGTAGCCCATCCCCCGGTCGATGATGCTCCGGGGGGAGCTCCCGGCGATGTCCTCCCCGTCGAGGCGGATCGTCCCCGACTCGACCGGGCGGAGCCCGGCGAGCGCGTCGGCGAGCTCGCGCTGGCCGTTGCCGGACACGCCCGCCAGGCCGAGGATCTCGCCGGCCCGGACTTCCAGGTCCAGGCCGTCGAGCGCCAGGTGGCCGCGGTCCCCTCGGACCCGCAGTCCCTCCACGGCCAGGATCGGCCTCCCGGTCGCGCCGGACCCCTCGTTGCGGGGCAGCACCACCTCGCGACCCGTCATCAGCGCCGCGAGCTCCGCGGTGGAGTGGTTGGCCGTGCTCCCGTTGAAGACCACCTTGCCGTGCCGGAGGATGGTGACCCGGTCGGAGAGGGCCTTCACCTCGTTCAACTTGTGGCTGATGAAGATGATGGACAGCTCCGCCATCATCCGCTTCAGGCGGTCGAGCAGGTCGTCGGTCTCCTGCGGGGTGAGCGCCGAGGTGGGTTCGTCCAGGATGAGCAGGCGCGCGCCCAGGCACAGGGTCTTCACCAGCTCCACCCGCTGCTGCTCCCCCACCGAGAGCTGCCAGACGCGTGCCTCGGGGTTCACGGGCAGCTCGTGGTGGCTCGCGACCTCCCGGACGCGCCGGCGCGCCTCCTTGATGTCGAGCCGGAGACCCCGGTGGAGCGACTTGAGGCCGAGTGCCACGTTCTCGGCGACCGTCATGTTGGGGACGAGCATGAAGTTCTGGTGCACCATCCCGATGCCCCGGTCGTAGGCGTCGGAAGGGGAGCGGAAGTGAACCGGCTCGCCGTTCACCAGGATGCGTCCCTCGTCGGGCTGGTAGAGCCCGGCGAGGATGTTCATGAGCGTCGACTTGCCGGCGCCGTTCTCGCCCACGAGCGCGAGCACCTCGCCGCGGCGCACCTCGAGGGAGACCCGATCGCAGGCCAGGACTCCCGGGAAGCGCTTGGTGATGGCCTCGAGTCTGAGCTCCTGCAACGGCTCGTTCATTCGCGTTCCAGGGCCGGCGCCGGTGGGCCGGGCCGGGCCCGGGCCCCCCTCGCGCGAACCCAGGACGGCCGTTCCCGTCAGAACTTGACGCTCTTCCAGTCGAGCGGGAGCGTGCCGGCGGTGAGGCTCGCCTTGGCGGCCTCCACCTTGGCGCGCAGCTCCTTCGAGAGGACGGGCCCAACCGCCGGGTTGAACTCGTAGATGAAGCCGCCGTTGGCGAAGTTGAGCGGGAGGTTCTCGCCCCCCGTCACGCCGGCCGCGCGCCGCTGCATGAGCGCCTCGATCACAGCGCCGTAGTTGTAGCTCGCCGCCGCGATGACCCTCGACGACTCCGGCATGTGGAGCTGGGCCACGTCCTGTCCGACCCACCAGAGGTTCGCGTCCTTGGCGGCGGCCACGGCGCGCAGCGCGCCGATCGCCTGCTGCGAGGAGCCGGTGAGCACGTCCGCGCCCGCCTTGATCTGGGTCTGCGCGAGCTCCCCGGCCTTCACGAAGTCGCCGAAGCTCCCGGTGTGCGCCACCTTCACCTCGGCCTTCGGGTTCGCGGCCTTCACCCCGAGGACGAAGCCGCGGTCGTACCGGGCGGCGTCGCCGCCGTCCACCGGGCCCACCAGCCCCACGATGTTCGACTTGGTCACCGATCCGGCGATGAGGCCGTTCAGGTAGCCCGTCTGCTCGCTCTGCGGCATGTAGGTGAAGACGTTCTTCGGGCCGACGTCCGCGCTCGTCCCGAAGGCGAAGGTGGTCTTGGGGTACTCCTCCGCCATCTCGAGGACGAGGTTCTTGTACTGCGCGCCGTGGGCGATGATGATGTCGAAGCCCTTGGCGGCGTACTGGCGCGCGGCCGATCCCGCGTCCACCGGCTTCATCTTCTCGCTGTAGCTGTACTCGACGAGCGTCGGGCCGTACTTCTTCTGCACCGCCGTGATGGCGTCGTGCATGGCCTGGCACCACCCCTTGTCGTCCACGGTCGATTCCACGATGAGCGCGATGCGGACCTTCGACTTCGGCGCCTGTGCGGAGCTGTCGAACGCGATGAGCAGTGCCAGGATGGCGAACAGCATCTTCCGCATGTGGAGATCTCCTCTTCGAGGGGGAATCGAGCGAGCGAATCTATCGGAATTCGAATTCGCGGACCACCGCGCCGAGATGGCCGCGCCTGCCGCGCGGCGGGAGACGCGGTAACAGCCGGCCTCGCCCCGGGCTCGACGCAGCGGGCCAAGGTCAAAGGCTCCTGGGGAGCAGCGCGAGCCTGCCCGCGCCCCGGCGCGACCCCTTGCACGCGCCGCGCCACGCCCGCTCGCCACGGCGGCCCGGAAAACCCGGGGCAATCCCGCCGGGAAGCCTCGCCCGCCCCCGGGGGCCATGGACGGATGCGCGGGTTCCGCGCAGCGGGCGTGCGCGGGCCGCGTGCGCCGTCGCCGGCGCCGCGCTCCTCCGGTGCCCGCCGGGTGGCAGCGAGGCCGGCCCGCGGGTAACCTGCCCTCGTGCCGGTCAGCGCCTTCGACCTCTTCCGGATCGGGATCGGCCCCTCGTCCTCGCACACCGTCGGCCCGATGAAGGCGGCGCGCCGGTTCGCCCTGCGGCTGCGGGAGGAGGGGCGGCTCGCGAGCGTCGCGGCCCTCCGCGTCGAGCTCTTCGGCTCGCTCGGGGCCACCGGGAGGGGGCACGGCACCGACCGCGCCGTGATCCTCGGCCTGCTCGGCGAGAGCCCGGAGGACGTGGACCTCGCGACGCTGCCGGCGCGCCTCGACCGCGTCCGCCGCACCCGGTCGCTCGCGCTCCTCGGCGAGCGCGAGGTCCGGTTCGACCCCGACCGCGACCTGCGGTTCGACACCTTGGTCCTCCCCTTCCACCCGAACGCGCTGCGCTTCACGGCCCTGGGCGGCGGCGAGGAGACGGTCTCCGCCCGCGTCTGGTTCTCGGTGGGCGGAGGATTCATCGTCGACGAGGAGGAGGCGCGGACGCCCCGGAGGGCCGGACCGGCGGTCGCCGCGCCCTTCGCCTTCGGCAGCGCCGCCGAGCTCCTCGCCCACTGCGCGCGGGAGGGGTGGCCGATCTCGCGGGTGATGGCGGCGAACGAGAGCGTGCACCGCCCCGACGCGGAGGTGCAGGCGGGGCTCAGCCGCATCTGGGAGGTGATGCAGGACTCGGTGCGCCGCGGGTGCGCGGCGGATGGGATCCTCCCCGGAGGGCTCGAGCTGCCGCGGCGGGCGCCGGCCATGCACCGCCGGCTGGAGGCGCGGGCGGGCGAGACCTGGGACGGCCTCGCCGCCCTCGAGTGGGTCACCCTCTGGGCGCTCGCCGTGAACGAGGAGAACGCCTCGGGCGGGCGCGTGGTGACGGCGCCGACGAACGGGGCGGCGGGGATCATCCCGGCCGTCATGCACTATCACCGGACCTTCGTCCCGGGCGCATCGGACGCGGACATGCCCCGCTTCCTGCTCGCCGCGGCCGCCATCGGGTCGCTCTACAAGGAGAACGCCTCCATCAGCGGCGCCGAGGTGGGCTGCCAGGGGGAGGTGGGCAGCGCCTGCTCCATGGCGGCGGGCGCGCTGTGCGAGTTGCTCGGGGGCACGCCGGCCCAGGTGGAGAACGCGGCCGAGATCGCGATGGAGCACAACCTCGGCCTCACCTGCGACCCCATTGGCGGTCTCGTGCAGATCCCGTGCATCGAGCGGAACGCCATCGCGGCGGTGAAGGCCATCCACGCGGCGCGCATGGCGCTCCAGGGCGACGGGTGGCACTTCGTCTCGCTCGACCAGGTGATCCGGACGATGCGCGAGACCGGCGCGGACATGAAGGAGAAGTACAAGGAGACAGCGCGGGGCGGTCTCGCCACCGCCGCGGCGTCGAGCGCCACGGTCGACCTGCCCGAGTGCTGAGCCTCGGCGCCGACACCGGCCGGCAGGTCGCCCGCGGTCCGGCCGCGGGCGACCGCGCGCCGGCCGCCGCTACACGTCGGGCTGGGTCTCGGCCGCGACGACCGCTTCCTGCTCCGCCGTGTCGATCCCGCGCGGGAGCACGAGGTTCAGGAGGATGCCCACGTAGGTGGCGAGCGACATCTCGCCGAGTTCCACCGAGCCGATGTGGATCTTGGCACCGCCGATGCCGATGACCAGGATCACCGAGGCGATGATGAGGTTCCGCTTGCTGGCGAAATCGACCTTGGCGTCGACGAGCATCCGCAGGCCGGCCGCGGCGATGATGCCGAACAGGAGGATGCAGATCCCGCCCATGACCTGGGTGGGGATGCTGCGGATGAGCGCGCCCACCGCCGGGAAGAAGGACATGCCGATGGCGAGCACCGCCGCGCCGCCGATGACCCAGACGCTGAAGACGCGGGTGATGGCCATGACGCCGATGTTCTCGCCGTAGGTTGTGTTCGGCGGGCCGCCGATGAGGCCGGCCACGGCGGTGGCCACGCCGTCGCCGCCGAGCGAGCGGTGCAGGCCCGGGTCCTTCATGAAGTCCTTGCCGACCACGTTGCCGGTCACCACGAGGTGGCCGATGTGCTCGGTGATCACCACCAGAGAGATGGGCGCGAGCGTGAGCATCACGCCCAGGTCGAACTTGGGCAGCACGAAGTGCGGGACGGCAAACGCCCTCGCCGTGGTCACGCCGGCGAGGTCCACCTGGCCGGCGACGAGCGCCACCACGTAGCCCCCGATGATCCCGATGAGGACGGGGATGACGCCCAGGAACCCCTTGAGGAACACCGCGGCGAGGATGGCGATGACGAGCGCGGCGAGCGCGACGCGGAAGAACTCTGGGTGGTACGCCCCGGTGCCGCCCTGCATCGCCATGACGTTCACGGCGACGCCGGCGAGGCCGAGACCGATGACCATCACCACCGGGCCGATGACGATCGGGGGCAGGAGCTTTTCGATCCAGGCGCTCCCGAACTTGGCGATGGCGAGCGACACGAGGATGTAGACGACGCCCACCGTCACGCAGCCGCCCATCGCCAGCGCGATGCGGTCGTCGGGCGCGATCTGGCCGGGCTTGACGGCCAGGATGGCCGACAGGGCGGCGATGAAGGCGAACGAGGAGCCGAGGTAGGCAGGGATCTTTCCCTTGGTGACGGCGATGTAGAGCAGCGTGCCGACGCCGCTCGAGAAGAGCGTCACCGAGGTATCGAGCCCGACCAGGAAGGGCACGAGCACCGTGGCCCCGAACATCGCGAACAGGTGCTGCAGCGACAGAGGAACGGACTGGAGGAGCGGAACCCGCTCGTCCACGCCGATGGTTCGTGCGCGCATGGGCTCTCCGGATCAGGCGACGGCGAAGTCAGAGGCCGGCACCGCGCCGGCAGGCCGTGCGGGCCCGCCGGCGCGACGCCTCACCAAGGAACGCCTAGTGAATGGTCCACTGCACGAGAAGCTGGGGAGCGGAGACCACCTTCTGCGTCTCGGCGTTCGGGTAGACGTTCTGGTACGAGTGGATGTACCACTCGCAGCCCACGTAGATCCGGTCCTGCTTGCCGCCGAACGAGCCGAGGACGTCGATCATGAGCTGCGGCTGCGCCATGATGTCGAGGTGTCCGTTCGGGTTCTCGAAGATGTCGACGAAGCCCGTGAAGAGCCACGGCACCCCGAGCTTGAACGGGATCGTCCAGAACGGGCTGAACTGCCAGGTGTTCTGGTACTGGGTGAAGCCGCCGGTGACGGCGCTGTAGCGCCAGTAGAAGTTGAACCCGACGTTCAAGTAGCCGGGCATCTCGAAGTCCATGCCGACGCCGGCGAGGTACGCCTGGAACCCGTTGCCCTGGTTCACCTCGAAGGCGAGGCCGTAGTTCCGGATGAACCCGAGCAGCGGGGCCTTCTCGCCGATGAGCCGGTTCACGAAGACGCGCGGGTGCCACTCGGCGTAGAGCTCCGCGTTCACGCCGGTGCCGTTGAGGTTGGTCCCGCTGTAGAGGTCGGCGAAGAAGAAGCTGTCACCGTACTTCCACTCGGTGAAGTTGTTGAAGGTCAGCGTCATCATGTGCCCGTTCGGCGGGTTGTAGCCGAGCAGGTTGTCGTTGAAGTTCCAGCCGTAGAGCCACTGCATGTTCGTCGTGGTGAACCCGATGAACTCCTTCTCCACGTCCGTCTGCGCGGTGGCCTTGGCAGGCGAGAAGGCGAGAGCGACGGCGAGGACCGCTGCTGCCAGTAGGTTGACTCGTTGTGTGGTCACTGGGATCCCTCCGGGGTGAGAATCGAAGGGACACCTTCTACAGGGCACCAATGACAACGACAAGCGCTGTGTGGCGACTGTGCGTCCCGCGGGGCGTTCGGCGGGCAATTGCGCGTCGATCGCGCAGCCGCCTGCACATTGATCGCGCACAATTGCGCCCGGTCCTCCCCCTTCGGCTCGACGGATCGCCCCACCGGCGCCTCCGTTGCCGGGTTGACTGGCCGGTCAGGGGCGGCGCGCCCACGCCTCGCGGTGGAGCGCGGCGCCCTCTTCCTCGAGGAGCGGGCCCACCACCTCCACCCGGCGCTGGCCGCCCTCGAGCACGACGCGGCACGGGACGTCGAGGGTCGGGTTCTCCGGGTGGTCGCCGGTCATCTCCTTCAGCCGGCGCTCGCTCAAGCCGTAGACCACTCGCCCGATGCCCGCCCAGTAGGCGGCGCCGGCACACATCGCGCAGGGCTCGGCCGAGGAGTACATGGTGCAAGACGCCAGGAAGTCCGGCCGGAACGCCCTCGACGCGCGCGTGGCGAGGAGCCGCTCCGCATGGGCGGTCATGTCGCGGCCGGGAAGGTACCCGTTCTCCTGCTCGAGGAGCACCTCGCCTCCCGGTCCGACCAGGATGGCGCCGAACGGGTGGTTCCCGCTTCCGAGGGCCCGGCGGGCCACCTCGAACGACAGGCGCAGCATGGCCTCGTCCATCGGGTCCGCCATGGGTGCCTCCTCGACCTTCGTCGCCCGCGTCCGGACCGGGCGGCCGTTTCCCGAATCATCGCTGTCCGGGCGTCGCTTCGCCCGGGTAGTATGCCGACCTTCGGCACCGGCGACGAGGGCCTCGACCCCGTGACTCCTCCCAGGCTTCAGCTGGAGCACATCACCAAGCGCTACGGGACCCTCGTCGCGAACGACGACATCTCCCTCACGGTCCAGCCCGGCGAGATCCACTCCGTCCTGGGAGAGAACGGGGCGGGCAAGTCGACGCTGATGAAGGTCATCTATGGCGCGGTCCGTCCGGACGCCGGCGTCATCCGCTGGAACGGCGAGGAGGTCCACGTCCGCTCGCCGCACGAGGCTCGCGAGCTCGGCATCGCCATGGTCTTCCAGCACTTCTCGCTCTTCGACACGCTCACGGTGGCCGAGAACGTCTGGCTCGGCCTGTCCCGCGATCGGTCGCTGCAGGAAGTGACGCAGGGGATGCAGCGCAAGGCCGAGGAGTACGGCCTGGAACTCGACCCCAAGCGTCCGGTGCACACCCTCTCGGTCGGGGAGCGGCAGCGCGTCGAGATCGTCCGCGCGCTGCTCGCCGACCCCGAGCTGCTCATCCTCGACGAGCCCACCTCCGTGCTCACGCCGCAGGCGGTGGACAAGCTCTTCGTCACGCTGCGCCAGCTCGCCTCCACCGGCTGCTCCATCCTCTACATCAGCCACAAGCTCGACGAGATCCGCAGCCTCTGCCACCAGTGCACGGCGCTCCGGGCCGGAAGGGTCACCGGCACCTGCGACCCGATGCGGGAGACCACCGCCAGCCTCTCCCGGCTCATGATCGGAACGGAGCCGCCGAAGCTTCCCCAGAGGGAGCCGCGGCCGGGTGCGCTGGCGCTCGAGGTCCGCGACCTCAGCCTCCCCCGCCTGGATCGCTTCGGCGTCTCGCTGGAGAACGTCTCGCTCGACCTGCGCGAGGGCGAGATCGTCGGGATCGCCGGAGTGTCCGGCAACGGCCAGCAGGAGCTCCTGGCGGCGCTGTCCGGCGAGGACCCTCGCGCCGAGGCGTCGGCGATCCGGCTCTTCGGTTCGGGCATCGGGCGGATGACGGCGGGACAGAGGCGCCGGCGCGGGATCCACTTCGTCCCCGAGGAGCGCCTCGGGCGAGGGGCGGTCCCGACCCTCACGCTCGCGCTCAACCTGCTGCTCACCCGGCGGGAGTCGCTGCGCGCCCTGGGCTGGATCGACCGCCGCGCCCTGCGCAGGCAGGCGGTGGGCATCATCGACCGGTTCAGCGTGAAGGCCTCCGGCCCCGCCGCGGTCGCCAAGAGCCTCTCGGGCGGGAACCTGCAGAAGTACATCGTCGGCCGCGAGATCGACGCCGTCCCCCGCATCCTCATCGTCGCCCAGCCGACGTGGGGGGTCGACGTCGGGGCCGCGGCGCAGATCCGCGGCGAGCTCGTCGCCCTGCGCGACACCGGGTGCGCGGTCCTGGTGGTCTCGGAGGAGCTCGAGGAGCTCTTCGAGGTCACCGACCGGCTCTACGTGATCTCCAAGGGCCGCCTGTCCCCGTCCATCTCCACCCACGTCGCCACCCGCGAGCAGATCGGCGAGTGGATGAGCGGCCTCTGGCCGGCCGAGCCGGCGGCCGCGCTTCGGGAGGCCCGGTGATCGAGCTCGAGGCGAGGACCACGCCGTCGCTCTGGATGAGCGTGCTCTCGCCGATCATCGCCCTCGCCATCACCGTCGTCGTCGCCGGACTCCTCTTCGCGGCGCTCGGAAAGGATCCGGTCCGGGGCCTCTCCGTCTTCCTGGTGGAGCCGTTTCACGGCACGCGCGCCCTCACCGAGCTCGGCCTGAAGGCGACGCCCCTCATCCTCATCTCGCTGGGGCTCGCGCTCTGCTACCGCTCGAACATCTGGAACATCGGTGCCGAGGGCCAGTACCTCATCGGCGCCATCGCCGGGGGCTGGCTCGCGCTCTCGGTCACCAACGCCGGGCTCGCCATCCCGCCGTGGGCCTTCTTCCCGCTGGCCGTGGTGGCCGGCGCCATCGGGGGAGCGGCGTGGGCAGCCATCGTCGCCTTCCTCCGCGACCGGTTCCACGCCAGCGAGATCCTCGTCAGCCTCATGCTCGTCTACGTCGCGAACCTCCTGCTCAGCTACCTCGTGTTCGGACCGTGGAAGGACCCGAACGGCTTCAACTTCCCCCAGACCGTGAACTTCGCCAAGGACACCGAGCTGCCGCGGCTCATGCCGGGCATGCGCCTCCACGCGGGCTTCCTCCTCGCGCTCGGCGCGGCGGTGGTGATGTGGGCCTTCATGTTCCGGATGTATCGCGGCATCCAGCTCCAGGTCGGCGGTCCGGCCCCGGCGGCAGCGCGCTACGCCGGCTTCTCCTCGCGGTCGGCCCTGTGGACCACGCTGCTCTTGTCCGGGGCGCTCGCCGGGGTCGCCGGCTCGTTCGAGGTGACCGGCCCCATGGGACAGCTCACCCCCTACGTCGCCTCCGGATACGGCTTCACCGCGATCATCGTCGCCTTCGTCGGGCGGCTCCACCCGCTCGGCTGCGTGCTCGCGAGCGTGCTCCTCTCCATGTTCCTCATCGGCGGCGAGCTCGCCCAGTCGCGCGTCGGCCTCCCCTCCGCGCTCTCCGGCGTCTTCCAGGGAGTGCTGCTGTTCTCGCTGCTCGCCTGCGACACGTTCATCCTCTTCCGGCCCCGGTGGAGGAGGTCCACGTGAACGAGCTCGCCTCCCTCATTGCCGCCACCCTCAGCGCCGGGACGCCGCTCGCCATCGCCGGACTCGGCCTGCTCATCAACGAGCGCGCCGGGATCCTCAACCTGGGCGCCGAGGGCATGATGCTCATCGCCGCCTTCGCCGGCTTCGCCTTCGCCTTCCACAGCGGGAGCGACTGGGTCGGGTTCGCGGCCGGGGCGGGAGCGGGGGCTCTCGTGGCCGCCTGCTTCGGCTGGCTCGTCATCTGGCTCAACACGAACCAGTACGCGACCGGCCTGGCCGTGAGCCTGTTCGGGGGTGGCTTCTCGGCCTTCGTCGGCGTCGACTACGTGGGCAAGAAGCTCAGCGAGCGAACCGACTACTCCGTCCCGGGGCTGCGCGACGTTCCGTTCCTCGGCCCGGCGCTCTTCCGGCAGCACCCGCTCGTGTACCTCACCGTCGCAGGGGCGCTCGCCATCGCCTGGTTCCTCTACCGGACCCGGCCCGGGCTCGTGCTTCGCGCCATTGGCGAGGCGCCCGAGTCGGCCCACGCGCTCGGCTATCCCGTGCGCCGCATCCGGCTCCTGGCCGTGGTCGCGGGCGGCGCCCTGTGCGGGCTCGCCGGGGCGTACTTCTCGGTGGTGTACGCGCCCCTCTGGGTCGAAGGCATGGTGGCCGGCCGGGGCTGGATCGCCCTCGCACTCACCGTGTTCGCCACCTGGCGGCCGGCGCGGGTGCTGCTCGGCGCCTACCTCTTCGGGGGCGTGACCATGCTGCAGCTTCACCTCCAGGGCATGGGCGTCGACGTCGCCAACCAGTTCATGAGCATGCTGCCCTACGTGGCGACCATCGTGGTCCTCGTGCTCATCTCGCGAAACCCTGCCTGGATCCGCCTCAACATGCCCGCCTCCCTCGGCAAACCCTTTTTTCCGAGTCTGTGAGGCATCCCCGGCTGCATAATCCCCGCCTTCCCGCCACCACCCCAACCGACGAGGAGATTCGCGTTCATGACAAGTCGTTCGACGATCAAGCATCTGGCGCTCGCTGCCGCCGTAGGGGCTGCGAGCCTCGTGGCGTGCTCGAAGCAGGAAGAACCCAAGAAGCCCGAAGCTCCCGCCGCCGCAGCGCCGGCTCCGAAGCCGGAGCCGCTCAAGGTGGCGTTCGTGTACGTGGGCCCCGTCGGCGACGCCGGCTGGACCTTCGCCCATGACCTTGGCCGCAAGTACGTCGAGGGCAAGTTCGGCGACAGGATCAAGACGACCTTCGTCGAGAAGGTCCCGGAGGGCCCCGACGCGGAGCGCGTCATCCGGGATCTGGTGGCCCAGGGGAACAAGGTCATCTTCGCGACCTCCTTCGGCTTCGGCGACGCCATGGAGAAGGTGGCGAAGGACCACCCCGACGTCTACTTCGAGCACGCGACCGGCTACAAGACCGGCCCGAACCTCCGCGTCTACGAGGGCCGCTTCTACGAGGACGCCTACCTCGCGGGCATCATCGCCGGCGAGATGACGAAGACCAACATCATCGGCTTCGTGGGCTCCTTCCCGATCCCCGAGGTGCTGCGCAACATCAACGCCTTCACCCTCGGCGCCCAGAGCGTCAACCCCAAGGTGAAGACCAAGGTGGTCTGGGTGAGCAACTGGTTCGACCCGCCCAAGGAGACCGAGGCGGCCCAGTCGCTCATCAACCAGGGAGCCGACGTCCTCCTGCAGAACACCGACTCCACCGCGGTTCTCCAGGCGGCCGAGAAGAACGGGAAGTACGCCTTCGGCTGGGACAGCGACATGAGCGCCTTCGCTCCGAAGGCCCACCTGGGCTCGTGCCGACTGAACTGGGGCCTCTACTACGAGAAGGCCATCAACGACGTGCTCAACAAGACCTGGAAGACCGAGACCACCAAGTGGGGGGTCAAGGAGGGGCTGCCGGAGTTCGTGAGCATCGCGGCCTTCGTCCCCGACACCACCAAGAAGAAGGTCGAGGAGGCCCGGGAGGGCATGAAGACCGGCACGGTCGCGGTCTTCAAGGGCCCGCTCGTGGACAACACCGGCAAGGAAGTGCTCGCCAAGGGCGTGGTCGCCGACGACAAGTGGAACGGCGCCATCAACTTCTACGTGAAGGGCGTCGACGGAAAGGTCCCGTCGGGGAAGTAGCCGCGTCCTCGAAGCTGTCCGGGACGGGGGGCCGCGCAGCGGCCCCCCGTTTCGCGTCCGGGCTACCCCGCGAGCTCGACCGCGAGCCGGTTGTGGCGCTCGACGACCGGCCCGAGCTCGAAGGAGGTGAGCTCTCCCCTGCGGACCAGGACCCGGCCGTCGACGACGGTGTAGGCTGCCTGAGGCGACGCGCACAGCAGCAGCGCGCCCACCGGATCGTGCACGGCCCCTCCGGCGAAGGAGAGGGCGCCGAGGTCGAAGAGCGCCAAGTCGGCGCACATCCCCGCCGCCAGCTGCCCGATGTCTCCGCGCCCGAGGACCCTCGCGCCGCCGCGGGTGGCGAGCTCGAGCGCGTCGCGGGCCGTCATGGCCGACGGCCCGACGTCGCACCCGAAGGGCTCGAGGGCTGCCCCGACGCGCTGGAGCAGCATCGCCAGGC
>Ga0335071_10003889_pt1 | contig 15676 bp, 11 predicted proteins | sample Lox_Sample_15_FD_206724 | JGI IMG/M metagenome (GOLD analysis project Ga0335071, IMG submission 206724) | Soil microbial communities from Loxahatchee National Wildlife Refuge, Florida, United States - Lox_Sample_1.5 | ecosystem: Environmental > Terrestrial > Soil > Wetlands | place: USA... | reverse complement strand
GATAGACGCGTAGACAACGCGATCGAGCAAAGAAAGATCTCACAGCACAGGGACGCTTCACCACGGCCGTGCAATAGGACCGTGATCGTGAGACCGTATGTCAAGGGGTCCGGCCTGTTCCCGCCGGACACGATACCACTTTATCCTTGACATTCTTTTCAATAGACGCAATGACAGACCTCCTGTCATTGCGAGCCGCTTTTCAGGCGAAGCGCGCTCTTTGCGTCCCGCCAATGGCGGGGCAATCCCCTACGACACCTTCGCCAGCGATGCGATCATTGCGTTGAATTCGCCTTCCGCCTCGCCGATGGTCCTGGCCGGGCCCGTGAACTTGAAGAAGACCATCCCCTGAGGCCCCTCCACGATCGCGCCGAGCAGCCGGAAGTTGTCCTTTTTCCCCGTCGACTGCATCTGGGGTCCGCCGGGAGCGAGGTATGCGCCCGCAATCTGCACGAGCGTGACGTTCATCCCGTCGACGGTCTTTGTCACCCTCGCGGGCATCCCGTTCGCCTCGAACTGGCTCACCCACCTGTCGATGTTCTGGTCGACGTTCCCCCCCTGGTTGCTCCCGAAGTAGAACACCGCGCACTCTCCCCCCTCCGGATCGCCCTGTGAGGCGGCGACACCGTACGTGGCGATGCGCATCGGCCGCTGGCCCTCGTCGGTCCATCGCTTCGGGATGGTCCAGCGGATCCCCGCAGTCGCGCCGGTCGTGCTCCCCAGCGACTCCATGTTCGCGCCCGGGATGTCCGCGGACTGCTTTTTCGAACATCCGCCCAGTGTCAGTGCTGTGAGTGCCGCTCCCATCAGAAGAGCTGCTGCCATCCGCTTCATACTGCCGTTCCTTTCAACTGTGATATGGGGGTACAATGTGTGTCGTCCTGCTCCCGGAGGGAACGCGTGCAACGGGGAGTGTCTCTAAAACGTGAGCGCAAGCGTGACGCCCGTCCCCCCGGCGGCGACCCCGGGCAGGACGTGGAGAGATGCGGTGCCGCCGGGATCCCCGGTGCCGTCGTCGTGATGTGCCGCGAGATGCCCGAACGTGTAGCCGAGCGCGAGCGCCACCGGGAAATCGCTGTACCAGTGCCACCCCTTGTTGACCAGACTCACCGCCGTGAGACCCACGATGCCGTACCCGGCGGGCCTGATCCAGCCGACCTCGGGGTAGTTCTCGGCAATCACCGTCACGGTCGCCATCGCCGTCGTCACATGACCCGAGGGAAACGCATAGTAGCGCGGCTGGTTCCTGTTATACACTGCCAGAGAAGGAAACGGACGCCACTTCCCCGTGCCGCTCAACACGACCTGCGGACTCTCGCGTCCTGAGATGTGCTTGAAGATCTGGACCGCAACCCCCGATGCGATCAGCGCCTCGACGGTGCCGCTGGCGGTCCGGAGCGCGCGCTCGTCGCTCCAGGCGAACCCGTACAGCGCGAACGCTCCCGCCAGTCCGAGCGTGTACTTCCCGTCTCCCGCACGGACCATCTGGTTGCTGGCGAACTTGACATCCGGCGAGTGGGTGTAGATGTCGTGCGAGAAGGAATACGCCTGATGATCGGCAAGCATGAGCGCCCCGGTGGCAAGGGCGATTCCCCCCAGGACCGGAAGATTCGAGGGACGGAATGCAGCTTCGCCGGCGCTCACCCAGTCCCCCGGGATGTTTGTCAGCATCGAGTACCAGCGCAATGAGGAAGGGGAAGTCTCCGTCGCAGGGACCGCGGCTGCCGAATCGGCGTCCTGCAGCATTGATTCAACCTCGGTCTCACCGTAGCTCTCGCCGGGGGGCGGATCCTCTTCCTGCGCCCGCACCGGTGCGCATGCGAGGATCACGGCGGTGAGTATCGCGAGACTGAATGCTGCCGGCTTCATCTGCACTCCTGACACAGGTGCACCAGAATGTGTACTAGAACGACAGGCTGACAACAACCCCCGTCCGCACGGGATCGATCATCGGCGCCACTGAAAGCTTCGGCTCGCCCGGCGCCGTCTCTCCGGCCAGCCCCCCGGTCTCGAGCGGGTGCGCGGCAATCATGCCGAACGAGTATCCCAGCACAACGGCGAGCGGGTAGTCGCTGTACCAGTGTATTCCCGTATTTCCCATACTGAATGCGAGTCCCGCGATCGCGGCGTAGCCGAGCGGCCGGGCCCACCACCACTCCGGGTAGTTCTCGATCACGACGGTCACCGTTGCCAGCGCCGTTGTCACGTGTCCCGACGGATACGCGTCGTAGTGGGGAACGTGTTTCGCGTATTGGATCTGGTTGGGAAACAGGTCCCAGCGTCCGGCCGGCCGGGTGGACACGAACGGGGACTCCCGGCCGGTGACGTGCTTGAGGACCTGCACCAGTGTTCCGGAGGCCAGGATCGTCTCGACGATCTGGCTCCCCGTCCTGAGCGCCCGGGCGTCGCCCGCGAGGAACCCCCACGCTGCAAACACACCGGCCAGCCCAAACTGCGGCCGCCCGTCACCCACCCACTCCAGGTCATCGCTCAACCGCTTCATGCCTGGAGATGTGGTATACCAGATGTGCGACCGCTGCCAGACCGGGTCGTCGGCAGCCACGAGCGCCACGGTGAGAACAGCGGTTCCGGCCATCAGCTGACCGTACCGCGGCGCGAATGCCAGCCGGCCGAACCGGAGCCAGTCGCCCGGGATGTTTGAAATCGCGGCATGCCATACGGGAAGGAATTCTCCTCCCCCGCGCGACGAATCGGCCGCGGTCACTGCTGCCGGACGGTTCTCGTCTGCGGCTGCTGTCTGGGCGATGACCTCCACCGGGCGAAATACAAAGCACAGGACGATGAACGGCAGGAGCCGCCCACCGGCAACAGCACACAAAGAACGCATTTACTCCTTAGACGTCAGAACCCGCGATCATGGACAGGACGGATGCCCGGTATCCGGAGAAGGTCGGTAAGGATCCGGCAGTTATGTAATATCGGCAATCGGACACGGACAATCAAGCCCGCCCCGGGCGTCGAAAGACGCCCGAACTCCTTGATTCTCGAGAAAATTCCGGCCACATTATGGCTCACCGGCTCTGCTGAACGCCGGCCGCCACCACCCCTCCGAAAGGATTCACCCCGTGCATCTTCAACTCCTCGACTGGATCATCGTCGTCCTGTCACTGGTCATCTGTTTCTTCCCTTCGCTCTTTTTCGGCAGGCGTGCCGGCAAGAGCACATCGGAGTTCTTCGCCTCCGGGCGCTCCGTCCCCTGGTGGCTCGCGGGGCTGTCGATGGTCGCCACCACGTTTTCCAGCGACACGCCGAACCTGGTAACGGACATCGTCCGGCGCAACGGCGTGGCGGGGAACTGGGTGTGGTGGGCGTTCGTCCTCACCGGGGTCGCCACCGTCTTCTTCTACGCGCGCCTCTGGCGGCGCTCGGGCGTCATGACCGACCTGGAATTCTACGAGATCCGGTACTCGGGCAAGGCGGCCTCGTTCGTCAGGGGATTCCGCTCGGTGTACCTGGGACTGTTCTTCAACTGCATGATCATGGCGTCGGTCAACCTGGCGGCCTGCAAGATCGCAGGCATCCTGTTCGGGTTCGAGCGCTGGCAGACACTCCTGTTCATCGGCTGCCTCAACGCCGTGTTTGCAACGTACTCCGGGCTGTGGGGGGTGCTGGTCATCGACATGGTCCAGTTCTTCATCAAGATGACCGCCGTGATCGCGGCGGCGTACTTCGCCGTCTCGCTTCCCCAGATCGGCGGGCTCTCGGGACTTGTCGAGAAGCTCTCGGCGCTCAAGGGACCCGGCGGCATTCACTACCTGAACATCCTGCCGGACTTCACGAACAACTGGGACATCGCACTGGCGGTGTTCATCATGCCGATCGCCGTGCAGTGGTGGGCCGTCTGGTATCCCGGCGCCGAGCCCGGCGGCGGGAGCTACATCGCGCAGCGGATGCTGGCCTCACGCTCCGAGCGCGACTCGCTGGCGGCCGTCCTCTTTTTCAACGTCGCGCACTACGTGCTGCGTCCCTGGCCCTGGATCCTTGTTGGCCTCTGCTCGCTCATCGTGTACCCGCAGCTCTCCGACATCCAGGCAGCGTTCCCCGCCCTTGACCCGCATCTGCTGGGACACGACATCGCGTACCCGGCCATGCTCAAGTTCCTCCCCGTCGGCTTCATCGGGCTGATGGTGGGCGGGCTCATTGCCGCAAACTCGTCAACCATCCTGACGCACCTGAACTGGGGAGCGTCGTACCTGGTGCATGATTTCTACCGGAGATTCTTCCAGAAGGACAAGACGGAGAAGCACTACGTGATGGTGGGGCGCCTGGTGACGCTCGGCCTCTTCTTTGCGGCCTCGGGCACCGTCTACCTCCTGGACAGCGCGAAGGACGCGTTCGACATCATCGTGCAGGTGGGCGCGGGGACGGGACTCCTGTACCTCGTCCGCTGGTTCTGGTGGCGCGTCAACGCATGGAGCGAAGTTGTGGCGATGATCAGCTCGTTTTTCATCTCCGTGCTCCTCCTGGTGCTGAACCACTCCGGCGTGCACGTCAGCACGCACGCGGGACTCATGATCACGGTGGCGTTCACCACGGTCTGCTGGGTGCTGACGGCGATCTTCGGACCGGCCACGGACAAAAAGACGCTGCTCGCCTTCTACCAGAAGGTGCATCCGTCGGGACCGGGATGGAAAGCGGTCCGCCTGGAAGCCGGCCTCCCGGAAAGCGCCCCGGGCGGGGACAACATCCCGCTGGCCCTCCTGGGCTGGTTTGCGGGATGCACGGCCATCTGGTCGGCCCTCTTCACCGTTGGCAACTTCCTCTACGGACGTCTTACAGCTGCAGGGCTCCTGCTGGTGGTGTTCATCATCAGCGGCGGAGTGCTGGTCTACGTCTTCAACCGTCTCTGGACGGGCACCGGACAACTCGAGAAAGGAACACAGTCATGATGACAATCGCCCCAACACTGCTGACGCTTCTCGCCGCAGGCTCACTGCTCCTGGCGGGGTGCTCCCCGTCGCCACTCACGGGTCCCCGCAGGTCGCGCGAGCCCTTCGGCACGGTGGACGGCAAACAGGTCTTCCTCTACGCCCTGACAAACGGGAAGGGGATGGAAGCGCACATCACCAACTACGGCGGCATCGTCGTCACGCTGGTCGTGCCCGACAGGTCGGGCAAACCGGGGGACATCGTCCTGGGCTATGATTCACTCTCCTCCTACCGGAAAGCCACGCCCTACTTCGGCGCGATCGTCGGCCGCTACGGGAACCGGATCGGGAAAGCGAAGTTCACGCTGGACGGCAGGGAGTACACGCTGAAGGCCAACGACGGGCCCAACACGCTGCACGGCGGGCTCAGGGGGTTCGACAAGGTGGTGTGGGATGCTGACGAGTCCACGCCCCCGACGCAGCCGGTGCTGAAGCTGACGTACGTGAGCCCCGACGGCGAGGAAGGCTTCCCGGGCACGCTGACGGCGACAGTGACCTACACGCTGACCGATTCCAACGAGCTCAGGATCGACTACGCGGCAACTACCGACAGGCCGACAGTCGCGAACCTGACGCACCACTCCTATTTCAACCTGGCCGGCGCCGGGAGCGGCGACATCCTCTCCCACGAGCTGATGCTGAACGCGGACAGGTTCACGCCGATCGATTCAGGCCTCATCACCACCGGTGAGCTGCGGAGCGTGGAGGGGACGCCGATGGATTTCCGCACACCCACGGCAATCGGCGCGCGCATCGGCGCAAAGGACGACCAGCTCCGGTACGGCCGGGGATACGACCACAACTGGGTGCTGAACAGGACAGGGGACGGCCTCTCGCTCGCGGCGCGTGTCTTCGAGGCCACCTCGGGCCGCGTGATGGAGGTCTGGACCACGCAGCCGGGCATCCAGTTCTACAGCGGCAATTTCCTTGACGGCTCCAACATCGGCAAGGGAGGGAAGGCCTACGCGTACCGGACGGGCCTCTGCCTGGAAACGCAGCATTTCCCCGACTCTCCCAACAAGCCGGAGTTCCCGTCAACCGTCCTGCGGCCTGGTGAGAAGTTCACCTCGACCACGGTCTACAGGTTCCTGACGCGCTGAGGCCGGGAGACACCATGCTCAATCACCGGGCGGCAGCCCCTGTCCTCCTCGCCTGTCTCCTGCTCCCGTGGGCCGCGCAGGCCGGCAAGAACCTCCCGCGGGAGCAGAAGCGGGATTACCCGATCAGGCCTGTGCCGTTCACCGCCGTGGAGTTTACGGACGGGTTCTGGTCGCAGCGGATCGACGTGAACCGGCGCGTGACAATTCCCCACAATTTCTACGAGTGCGAGACCACCGGGCGGATCGACAACTTCGTGTTCGCCTCTGGGATGAAGCAGGGGAAGTACAGGGGATACCAGTTCAACGACTCGGACATCTACAAGGTCATCGAAGGGGCGTCCTATTCGCTCATGACGCACCCGGACAGGGACCTCGACCGGACGATCGATTCGATTGTCGTGTACATCGCGGCAGCGCAGGAAAGCGACGGCTATCTCTACACGCCGCGCAGGCTCATCCGGGCCGACTACGCGCCCCCGGGGGGCGCGGACCGCTGGGTGGGGATGAAGGAGGGGAGCCACGAGCTGTACACGGCGGGACACCTCTACGAAGCGGCCGTCGCCCACTTCACGGCAACGGGAAAAAGAACGCTCCTCGACGTCGCCCTCCGCAACGCCGACCTCGTCTGCACGACTTTCGGCCCCGGCAGACGCCAGGAGGTGACGGACCACCAGGAGATCGAGATCGGGCTGTGCAAGCTCTACCGGGTCACGGGGGACGAGAGGTACCTCCGGACGGCGAAGTGGTTCCTGGACGAGCGGGGGAACGCAAAAGGCCACGCTCTGCTCGGCGAGTACGCGCAGGACGACCGGCCGATCGTGGATCAGCCCGGCGCGGAGGGACACGCGGTGCGGGCGGCGTACATGTACGCCGGGATTGCGGATGTCACGGCGCTCACCGGGGACGACAGGTTTGTCCCGGCCCTCGACCGGTTCTGGCGCGACGTGGTCAGCCGGAAGCTCTATCTCACGGGGGGCATCGGCGCCACGGGACGGAACGAAGGCTTCAGCTCCCCTTACGCGCTCCCGAATTTCTCCGCGTACTGCGAGACGTGCGCCTCGATCGCGCTCGCCCTCTGGAGCCACAGGATGTTCCTCCTCAAAGGGGACGCGCAGTACATCGACGTGCTCGAACGGGTGATGTACAACGCCATACTCTCTGGCGTGTCGATGAACGGCAACGCGTTCTTCTATCCCAACCCTCTCGGCTCGTTCCGCGGCGCGGAGCGCGCCCCCTGGTTCGGCTGCGCCTGCTGTCCCCCGAACGTGATCCGGTTCATCGCCGGGGCAGGCGGATACATGTACGCCGTGCGGGAAGGGGATATCTACGTCAACCTGTTCGCCTCCGGGCGCGCGCTTGTGACGCGGTCCGGCGGCGACGTCACGATCACGCAGGAGACGCGCTACCCGTGGGAAGGCACGGTGCGCATCCGTATCGAGCCTTCACGGCCGGGTGAGTTTGCCGTGTGCGTCCGTGTGCCGGGCTGGGCCGCGGGGGCGCCGGTGCCGGGAACGCTCTACAGCATGTTGGATACCGCACGGGGGAGCGTCGCGTTCGATGTGAACGGCGCGGCCGTCGCGCCCTCCATGCACCTCGGCTACGCCGTCCTGCGGAGGGCGTGGGAGAAGGGGGATGAGATCACCGTGCGTTTCCCGATGGAGGTCCGCCGCATCGTCGCCAGCGACAGCGTGGAGGACGACCGCGGGAAGGTGGCGCTCCAGCGGGGACCGCTCGTCTTCTGCTGTGAAGGCGTGGATGCGCCCGACGGGCACGTCACGGACCTGGTGATCCCCGACTCTGCAACGATCACCGCCGAATTCCTCCCCGGCCTGCTCGGGGGCGTGACCGTGCTTCACGGCAGGGGTCTCACCGCACGGCGGACGCTCGGCGGGGACGTCGTCGCAGGAGACGCGCGTGAGTTCACCGCCATCCCCTACTACGCCTGGGCGCACAGGGGAAAATGCGAGATGACCGTGTGGGCGGGGCGGACCGTGCAGGCCGCGCTGCCGTTTCCCGCGCCGACGCTCGCCTGGCGGAGCCGCCTGACTGCATCGCACGACGTGCAGGCCGAGGCGGTCCGCGACCAGCTTCTGCCGAAGAGCGCCTCGGACCAGTCCGTACCGTATGTCCACTGGTGGCCCAGGAAGGGGACGACCGAATGGGTCCAGTACGACTTCCCGGCGGCCGAGACCGTTTCCCGCTGCGAGGTGTACTGGTTCGACGACGCGGGTGACGGAGAGTGCCGTGTGCCGAAGGCATGGCGCATCCTGTATAAAGAAGGGACGGAGTGGAAACCCGCAGCCGGGGGGACCGTCTCCGAGGCGGAGAAAGACCGGCCGACCTCCATCTCGTTTACGCCCGTGCACACGCTCTCCCTCCGGCTGGAAATGGACTTCCAGGAGCAATTCTCAGGCGGCATGTTCGAATGGAAGGTGGAATGACATGAATACCAGGTCCCTCACACGCATCGCCTCGCTCGGGGCGGTATGCATGCTCGTGGCTGCGACAGGCACGTCGGGTCCGGCGGACGACGACGCCCGGAGCGGGTCCGGGTGGCACATTCCCCGCGAAGCGCGGCTCGTGACATCGTGGGGGCGACAGGTGACCCCGGAAAACGCCCACCGGGAGTATCCGCGTCCCCAGCTGACGCGGAATGAATGGGCGAACCTGAACGGCATCTGGCAGTACGCGGAGGCGCGTGCGGGAGAAGCTCCCCCGTCCGGCCGCACGCTCCCCGGGAAGATTCTGGTTCCGTTCCCCGTCGAATCCGCGCTCAGCGGGGTGATGAAGAGCGCCGAGCGTCTCTGGTACAGGAGGACGTTCGAGGTTCCGAAAGCATGGGAAGGAAAACGGGTGATGCTCCGGTTCGGCGCCGTCGACTGGGAGGCGTCGGTCTACATCAACGGGAAGCTCCTCGGCACGCACAGGGGAGGGTATGACCCCTTCTCGTTCGACATCACCGACGCGCTGAAGGGGAGCGGCCCGCAGGAGGTGGTGGTCGGCGTCCTCGATCCCACAGACACAGGAGACCAGCCGCGCGGGAAGCAGGCGCTCAAGCCCGGCGGCATCATGTACACCGCAACGACCGGAATCTGGCAGACGGTGTGGCTCGAACCCGTCCCCGCGGCGCATATCCGTGACCTCATCATCACTCCCGACCCGGAACGCTCTGCGGTCAGCGTGAGCGTCCTCGGCGAAGGGACGCATCCCGGTGACGTGGTCCGGCTCACGGTCCGCGCGGGCGCCGCCGCGGTTGCCGCGGCCACCGGGAAACCCGACAGCACGGTAACCATCCCGATCCCCTCGCCCCATCTCTGGTCCCCGGCGGACCCGTTTCTCTACGACCTCGACATACGGCTCGAGCGCGGGGGAACGGTCGCGGACGAAGCCGGAAGCTATTTCGGCATGAGGAGCGTCAGGCTCGGGAAGGGCGCCGCGGGGAAGATGCGGATACTCATCAACGGGGAGTTCCGGATGGAGGTGGGCCCCCTTGACCAGGGCTTCTGGCCCGACGGGCTCTACACACCCCCGTCCGACGAGGCGATGAAGAGCGACATCGAGCAGATGAAAGCGCTCGGCTTCACCATGGCGCGCAAGCATGTGAAGGTGGAACCCGAGCGGTGGTACTACTGGGCGGACCGCCTCGGCCTTCTCGTCTGGCAGGACATGCCGAGCGGAAACAACACAACGCCGGCATCACGCGTGCAGTTCGAGACGGAGCTTGACAGGATGATCGCCGCACGCAGGAACCACCCGGCCATCATCATGTGGGTGGTCTTCAACGAGGGGTGGGGAGAATACGACGCGGCGCGGCTGGCGAACCATGTGAAGCAGCTCGACCCGGGGCGGCTCGTCAACGACGCCAGCGGCTGGGACGACGCACGGGTGGGCGACGTGCACGACATTCATTCCTACCCGAAGCCCAAATCCCCCCCGCAGGAGAACGACCGGGCAATCGTCCTGGGAGAGTTCGGGGGACTCGGCCTGGCGATCCCGGGACATACCTGGAAAAAGGAACACTGGGGCTACCAGGGGATGGAGAGCCGCGTGGACCTGACGTCGAAGTATGAATCGTTTATGCACACGGTCTACCAGCTGCAGAGCGACTCCGGGCTCTCGGCGGCCGTGTACACGCAGCTCACCGACGTCGAGGTGGAGTGCAACGGTCTCCTGACGTACGACCGCGCCGTAGTCAAGCCGGAGCCGGGCAGGATCGCGGCCGTCAATGCCGGCGACTTCTCGAAGGTCCCTCCTCCCCCCATCGTCTACGTCGTGGTACCGACGTCCGAGCTGAACGGGCAGGAGTGGCGGTACACGACGGAGAAGCCGGCGGCGGACTGGTTCTCGCCTGCGTTTGATTATGCGGAATGGAAGACCGGGACTGCAGGATTCGGAACGACGGGCACACCCGGCGCCGTGGTGCGCACGGCGTGGAAGACGCCGGACATCTGGCTGCGGCGGGATGTGTCTGTCCCGCGGGGTGAGCTCGCCGGTCTCCATGTCCGGATCCACCACGACGAGGACGCGGAGCTGTACATCAACGGAACGCTGGCCGGGCGGTACGGCGGGTTCACGACCGACTACGAGGACATCCCGCTCACGCGTGAAGCGGCGGGCCTCCTGAAGCCCGGCCGGAACACGATCGCCCTCCACTGCCGGCAGACCAAGGGGGGACAGTACATCGACTGCGGTCTCGAGACGCTCACACCCCGGGCTGCGGGCACCCAGCGCTAGCGCTATTTCTGAACGTTCCTCGTTTTCGAGCTCCCCCCGCACACAGGTAGCCACCCCTGTAGTGTGCCTATATCTATTCAATCTCCTGTACGATCGCCGCATTTCACTCATTTCCTCATATTCTGATCGGGCTTGCTTATGTTCACGAAATATTATATGTTCACGTAGTCGTGAACATTTAGGATATCGTGAACATGGCCGCAAAGCTAAGACCCCGGATGGAGGAAGCATTTGCTTCCAAGCTTGAAGCGATCCTGGGAAGCATCAATTGGCTTCGGGGGTGGAAGATCGAGCAACTGTTCGGCCCAAAAGACGTCGACTGTGATATTCTGGCGAAAGTGCCCCTGCCCCGAGGGGGGGAAGCAGAGCTGCACGTGTACTGCAGACTAGAAATGCGCCCCATCGCGTTTCGCAGCATGGCAGACAGGGTCGCCGCCCAACTCAATCAGTCCGTGTCGACTCTACCTGTGCTGGCACTTCCCAACGTCTCCGTACGAATGGCCGAACTCTGCGCTGAACACAGATGGGGCTGGTATGACCTGGCGGGGAACTATGAGGTCGATCTCCCGGGCCTGTTGCATCTCCACCACACCGGGACTCCCCGCGTGCATCAGGAGCCCCGCAAATCGGCGAATCTAAGTACTCCCGAGGCCTCTCGGGTCCTTCGTTCCCTGATGGCACTGGAGAATCTTGGAAAGCGATGGACCCAGCGTTCTCTGCAGCTCGACTGCCAGCCCGCGGTAAGTCTGGGATTGGTAAACAAGCTGGTCAAACACCTGCATGAAGAAGCCTACCTTGAAGTCCTGCCAGATCGGGGCTTTCGAGTGCGCGAGCATGCAAAGCTCCTTTTCGCCTGGAGGGATGCGTACCGGTTTGACCGCCACGAGCGAAGAAACTACTTCACATTACTCCGTGGAAAGGCCATCGAGGGCGCGTTGTCCAAATTGGACGTTGCCGCAAATGGACTGGCCGCCTACGCGGCTTTCTCAGCTGCCGATTTCCAGGCGCCCCACGTTCACCAGCCCAAAACCTGGCTGTTCATCAAAAAGCGTGGGATCGCCCACTTCGAGCAACTTCTTGAAGCCAAGGAAGTCGACTCCGGTGAGAACATGATCGTTCTGATCCCCGATGATGATGGCGTGTTTTATCTTGGCGACCGTGGCTCGTCGGGCCGGCCACGCATGGCCTGCACTAACCTTGTTCAGACATATGTTGACCTAAGTCATTGCGGCGGTCGAGGAGAGGAAGCGGCAGAAGCAATACTCACGCAACGACTGAATTCCGAGTGGAAAGTCATAGGGACACAATGACCGCCGAGCCACGCCACGCCGATGAGTATGGTTCCCGCCAGGTTGAAGCAGCCCGGAGGGTCCTGGTTGATCTTGGGCAGGTCCTCGGATCATATGTTGATTCTCTGGTTCTTGTTGGTGGCTGGACACCGAGCCTGCTTCTGCCGGGGATGGAGGAACCCCACGTTGGTAGCACGGATGTTGATCTTGTCCTCGACGCGGACAAGCTCAACGATGGAAGATACGCCGATCTTCTAAAATTGCTGCTGGAAACGAGGAGATACGAGCGGGGGGGGAAGCCTTTCCAATTCGTGACCAAAGTACCTCTGTCTGATGGAGAGCCTCCAGTGCAGGTCGAAGTCGAGTTTCTTGCCCCCCTGAACGCCAAACTCAGGCATCGGAAGTCCAAACTGCTTGAAGAATTTCGTGTGCTTCAGGTACATGGAGCCGAAGTGGCGTTTCGAGCGCCCGTCAATGTCAAGATCTCCGGGAAAAACATCCTCGGGGCGGACAACGAAGTCCGTCTCCTCGTGGTGTCTGTCCCAGATTTCCTTGTATTGAAATCGCTTGCGATCGATGGACGCGACAAGCCAAAAGACGCGTATGACCTGTGCTATTGTCTCGAATACTGCGCAGACATTGACGCCATTGCGGAAGACTGGAGAAACCGCCCCGAGGACAAGGATGTGCTGAAGGCCATAGAAGTTCTACAAAACAAGTTCAGCTCTCCAAACGCATTCGGGCCTCAACAACTCGTTGAGTTTCACAATCCGAACTCGAAAGAAGAGGCGGAGGGTCGCGCACGACGTGCATACGAACTAGTCCAGAGATTTCTCGATCTCGTCAAAAGGGCATAGCGCAATCATTGGTGAATCACGTCGGCCACTGTCCTGTGCTTGTCCGCCCAGTAAGCCCACAGGACGAAGAGCCAGGCAGCGTTGGCAACGATCCCGATCGACCGCACGTCGGGCGGGGGAGGGCCGAAGAACTCTCCGCTGTAGATCGCAGCAAGCACGACCACCAGCGACCAGATCGCCCAGCTCCCGATCCTGTCCTTCTTCCGCGTCACATTCAGGTATACGGCGGCACCCGCCAGGAACATTCCTCCTTCGACGATCCCCGTCCCCCAGACCGAATTCCAGAGCCCCAGGCCGGCATGCGGTCCCCCCGTGAACCAGAGCGGGAGGTCCGGCCGGTGCGTCACAAAGTCGAGTATCCAGTGGCTGAAGACGCACGCTCCGACGATGAGCGCGCCGCGCGTCTCCCGCCGGATGAGCCGGTAGAGCCCCCCCAGGACGACCGACCAGAGGACGGCGCCCGCGAGACTGTGTGAGATCGGGTAGTCGGTGAACTCGAGACGCAGGAACGGGCTCTCCGCCGGTACCGGCTGCACGTGTTCCAGTCCGGCCAGGAGCATGAGCGGCCAGAGGAGATCGACGAACTGAGCCGCCAAGAACAGGGTGCCAAGCGACGTGCGGGGGGCCGCCTTCTTCGCCGCCAGTGCAACTGCATAATGCCCGATGAACATACTCCCTCCTGCAGGAAGCGTGCGGGGATCATCCGAACTGCTTGACAAACATCACGACCGAGATCACGAGGCCAATCAGCGTGATGATCAGCCTGACGCGGGCCTGGGGAATCTTCTGTGCGACGTGCGCGCCCAGATAGCCGCCCGCCACCGTTCCCAGGGCCATGATGACCGCGCTCGGCCAGCTGACCAGCCCGCTGAAAATGAAGTACACCGCTGCGACGACGTTGATCAGGAACCCGAGCCGCACTTTGAGCGCGTTCATAGCGTGCACGTTTTCGAAGCCGAGCATGCCGAGCGAGGCGAGCATCAGGATGCCGATGCCCGCGCCGAAGTACCCTCCGTAGACGGCCACGGCGAGCTGGTAGAGGGCCGCGCCTGCCACCATCCGGGGCGGGGGATCCGCCCCGTGCATGGCCGCCAGGCGCGCGCCGAAAAACCTGTTGAACGACGCGTTCGCCATGAACAGGACGGTGGCAAAGAGAATCAGGAACGGGACAAGCGTGTCAAACACGTGTGACGGCGTCCGCACGAGCAGTATCCCCCCCGCCAGTCCGCCGGCAAGGCTCACCGGGGCAAACACGCGGAGCCAGCGGGAGACCGAGCGCGCGGCATGCCTGTAGCTGTACGCGCTGCTGAGTGCGGCGGGGAGAAGCGCGACGGTGCTTGTCGCGTTTGCCGTGATCGAAGGAAGCCCGGCGAGGATCAGCGTCGGGAACGTCACAAGCGTCCCCCCGCCGGCGACGGCATTCATCATGCCGGCAAGGCAGCCGGCGAGGACGAACGCGAGCGCGTGGACCAGGTCAGGCATGCGATGCCCCCTCCTCCCGCGCGCCTGAGAAAAGGGCGACGGCAAGGCAGAGTGCCAGGGGGACAACCGGCACCGAGTAGCGCGCCCAGCCCACGACCAGCATGTGGACCGCGAAGAAATATCCGAGGAGCAGGCAGCAGATGCGCGCGCGCGGCACGTTTCGCCAGAGCCGCCGTGCCCCGGCAAAGGCGCACGCCATGATGGGAAACTCCACCAGGGCCAGGAAGATCGACTTCGCGCGCGACTCGCTCAGATAGCAGAACGTGAGCCCGTTGACCGCCGTGCGCCAGAGCGCGAAGGCGGGATGGGAGAGGCTGTAGGCGGCCGACCCCTGCGCAAGTATCCGGTCCCCCGCCGGCGAGACGGCGTCTGCACCCGTCGGGGCCAGTATGGAATCGATCCTCGCCTTCCCCAGCGACCAGATCTCGAGCGTCGAGAAGGGCATCCCGGCCCAGTGATCGGCGATCGCATCCCCCTGGATGCGGTTCAATCCGAGCGAGGTGTGCACGGGGATGATGCGCCCGCTCAGCGCATAGTTGCGGATCGTCCACGGCAGGACGAGGATCAGTGCCGCGCCGAGAAGCGCGGCCGCCGCCGGGAGGGATTTTCTCCCGTTCTGGACGCAGAGCGCCAGCGCGGCGACGGCGGCAAACGGGAGGATCACTGATTTTGCGAGCGCCGTCAGGCCGATGACGGCACCCGCCGTGACTCCCCGGAGCATTGACTGCCGCTCCTGGAGAAGCAGCAGGGAGAACACGGAGAGCGTGACCAGGAACGTGTGCGTTGTCTCGATCCAGATGCGCGGAGTATACCAGAGAAGCATCGGGTGCATGCCCGCCAGGCATTCGGCGACGAGCGCACCGCGCCTGGCCATGAGCCTCCCCGCCAGGAGGAACACCAGGAATGTGGTGACGCCGTGCAGGAGCGACTGGAATACCTGCACGGGCACAAACGACCGGCTCCCGGAAGCGACGAAGATCCCCGCCACCACGGCCGGGTAGAGCGGCCCCCGGTCGAACTCGGGGACGAGTCGCCCGTGCGCCGTGTACACAAAACCCAGCCCCGCCGACAGGTTGGAGGACAGGTCGCCGAGCTTGTCGGGATCGATATTCGCTGCCAGCGGCTCCCTCAGCGACGGATAGATCTGGAGGGAGAACACCATCGCAGCAAGCGCCGCGCACGCAGCAATCGTCAGGGGAAGCGTTCCCGGACGCGTGAAGACTCCGGGCATGGCGGAGGGAGTATTCATTCGGGCGGCATCAGGT
>Ga0335071_10003888_pt1 | contig 15681 bp, 12 predicted proteins | sample Lox_Sample_15_FD_206724 | JGI IMG/M metagenome (GOLD analysis project Ga0335071, IMG submission 206724) | Soil microbial communities from Loxahatchee National Wildlife Refuge, Florida, United States - Lox_Sample_1.5 | ecosystem: Environmental > Terrestrial > Soil > Wetlands | place: USA... | reverse complement strand
GTGGCCGATCCCCATTCTTCTATCCATCCCACCCTAGCGACAAAAACAAAGACGTCGCGAGGGTGGGGCACCCACTGTGTGCAGGAGTCAGTGTTCCAAGACGGAAGGCAACCGCAGGTCCTTCGGCTCCCTCCCGCTTCGCGTTCGGTCGCTCAGGATGACAGATTGGTATGAGGAGAGGAGAACCGAGACGAATGAAATGGGGATCGGCCAGTGATGGCCGATCCCCATTCTTCTATCCATCCCACCCTAACCGCCCGATCACCCCACGAACGAAGACCTGTTCGTGGGGACCCCCGGGAACCCGGTTAGGATGAGGCACCCGGCACCCAGCGTGTTCTTTGTTCCCTCCCACCCTAGCGACAAAAACAAAGGCGTCGCGAGGGTGGGGCACCGTACCAAAAAGGTGGGGCACCGTTCCGAATTAGTGTTCCCAGACGCCGTTGGTGAGGTAGTCGTTGATGGAGGCGGCGGCTTTGCGGCCGGCGCCCATGGCGAGGATGACGGTGGCTGCGCCGGTCACGATATCGCCGCCGGCGAAGACGCCCTTCTTGGTGGTGCGCATGGTCTCGGGGTTGGCGATGATGTAGTTGCGATTGGTGACGCCGAGATCGGGCGTGGTGCTCTGGATGAGCGGGTTGGCCGTGGTGCCGACGCCGATAATGGCCACACTGCAAGGGATGATGAACTCCGAGCCCTTGACTTCGACGGGGCGGCGGCGGCCCTTCTCATCGGGCTCGCCCAGCTCCATGCGGACGCATTTCATGCCGGTGAGCCAGCCCTTTTCGTCGCCTACGAGCTCGACGGGGTTGGTGAGGAGCTGGAATTCGATGCCCTCCTGCCTGGCGTGGTGGACCTCTTCGCGGCGGGCCGGCATCTCGACTTCAGAACGGCGATAGACGAGAGTGGCCTTGTTTGCGCCCAGGCGCTTGGAGGTGCGCACCGCGTCCATGGCGACGTTGCCTCCGCCGACGACCACGACATCTTTGCCGCGGCAGTCGTAGACGGGCTGATCGAAGTCATCGGGCAGGTAGGCGCGCATGAGGTTGATGCGGGTGAGGAACTCATTGGCGGAGTAGACGCCGTTGAGGTGCTCGCCCGGAATGTCAAGAAACTGCGGCAGGCCCGCACCGGTGGCGACAAAGACGGCGTCGAATTTTTCATCGCGCATGAGCTGCTCGATGGTGACGCTCTTGCCGACGATGACGTTGGTCTCAAATTGCACGCCGAGGCGGCGGAGATTTGAGATCTCCTCTTTTACGATGGCCTTGGGCAAACGGAATTCAGGAATGCCGTAGACGAGGACGCCGCCGAGCTCGTGCAGCGCCTCAAAGACGCGCACGCGATGGCCCTTCTGGATGAGGTCGCCGGCGGCGGAAAGGCCCGCAGGGCCACTGCCGACGATGGCGACGGATTTTCCGGTGGGCGGAGCGATCTGGGGCAAGCCAAGCTTGCCGGAGTTGCGCTCGTAGTCGGCGATGAAACGCTCAAGGTTGCCGATGGCGATCGACGAGCCGCGCTTGCCGAGCAGGCAGCCGCCCTCGCATTGATTCTCCTGAGGGCAGACGCGGCCGGTGACGGCGGGCAGAGCGTTGTCTTCGCGCATCTTGGAAGCGGCGGCGAGGATGTCGCCCGTGCAGATGAGGCTGACGACTTCGCGGATGTTGACGCCGACTGGGCATTGTTGAATGCAGCCAGGCTTGGCGCACTCGATGCAGCGCTGCGCCTCTTGAAGCGCGGCGGCGGGTTCGAGGCCGAGGTTCACCTCTTTGAAGTTGCCTGCGCGGATCAGCGGTTCCTGCTCCGGCATCACAACGCGCGGAAGCTTCATCCGCTCTTTAACGGGAACGGGATTACTTGGCATGACAGGCCTCCTTATCCGCGGCTGCGGCAACGGGCGTCGAAGGGCCAACTTCCCAGGCTTCGCGGGCAGCAAGGTCGGCGCGGAGCTGGGCGATCTCTTCGTCCTTGTGAGCTTCAAATTCGCGCAGTGAGGCGCCTTCCTTCTCGCGGTACATGGAGTTGCGCTGCATGAGAACTTCGAAGTTGACTTGCGCGGCGTCAAACTCGGGGCCGTCAACACAGGCAAACTTGCTTTCGTTGCCAAGCAGCACGCGGCAGCCGCCGCACATACCCGTGCCGTCGAGCATGACGGAGTTGAGGCTGACCATGGTGCGGATGCCGAGAGGCTTGGTGACCTGAGCCACGGCGCGCATCATGGGAATGGGCCCGACGGCGAGAACGAAATCGATCTTGCGGCCGGCGGCGACCAACTCGTTGAGCTTCTTGGTCACGACGCCCTGTTCGCCGTAAGTGCCGTCATCGGTCATGATGTAGGCCTCAGTGGAGGCCTGACGCACTTCGTCTTCGAAGATCACCATGTCTTTATTGCGGGCGCCTTCGATAAAGACGACCTGGTTACCGGCTTTCTTGAGAGCATTGGCTGTAGGCAGAGCCATGGCCGTGCCGACGCTGCCGGCCAGAATGGCCACGGTGCCGAAGTTCTCGATTTCGGAGGGGTGGCCGAGAGGACCTGCAATGTCAAGGATCGAATCGCCGGTTTGAAGGCAGTTGAGCAGCGAGGTGGTCTTGCCGATGGACTGCACGACGATGGTGATGGTGCCGGCGGCCGGATCGGAAGTCTTGATGGTGAGTGGGATGCGCTCGCCTTTCTCATGGATGCGGAGAATGACGAACTGGCCTGGGCGATAATTCGAGGCAATGCGCGGCGCTTGAATGACGAACTGCCGCATTTTAAAGCCGACGTCGCGAGCTTCGATGATTCTGTACATAGGCGCGGATCTCCGATTCGAGCGCAGTGCGAAGCCAACAGTCTCCAAGGCTGCAAAATCCGCCTGGAACCAGGCAGGCCGTTCTCTCAAAGCGCTTGCTATCATTGATTATCAGGCATTTGCCAAGCGTGGAGTGTGACATTTATCACCCATTATTTTGAACAAATATCACCTAATGAGACCTTTACACAGGCGTGACATAAATCGCACGAATGAAGTGCGCGGAATAAAAGAACGGCCGCGAATTTGTTGTGGTTAAAGTTGCCATGGAGCGAGCCTGCAGGGGCTGAAGCCCGCTTGTTCTTTTGCGACATTTACGGCCCGGCTGAAGCCGTGCCCTTATTACAAAACCGTCTCCAGTCGAGTTCCTCAGCAACCTGTGCAATGAACCTGAAGCGTTCCGGCGCATGGGCGGTGTGAGCAGATGGGTCTTCGGGCAAGTTTGAGTAGCGAAGTTTGACGAACTGGGCCCGGGCTGTGAAAATAGGAATGTTGTCTTCCCGCCCGAGTGTGGGCCTGTGGCGCAGTTGGGAGCGCGCTTCCATGGCATGGAAGAGGTCGTCGGTTCGATCCCGACCAGGTCCACCAGATTCTTCTTTACTGACTCCGTTTCCCAGGCCAGTTTGTCCTGCAGGTCCTTCGCTGCGCTCAGGATTTCGCCTGCGGGCTCCGACGCCCGCAATACGGCTCAAGTTCGATCCCGACCAGGTCCACCAGATTCTTCTTTTCCTCAAGCAGCTTGCGTACGCACCGCCAAAGGGTTTCCCATCCTTCTCGCGGTCTGTGCAAGAGGATGGGAACCGTGAGGAAACTCGTTCTAGTCTAGTAATCTCCCCAGAACTTCACCGGCGTCATGACCAGCCGCAGGTTGCAGCGGAGGCAGCGGCCGGCCTCGGCATGGGCCGCCTCTTCGTCGAAGCCGCCGTCGATGATGTTGAAGTTCGAGGTCCGCTGGTGTGCATCGGCCATGCAGGGGGTATGGCGCGGCTGCGCCGCGAATCCAGCGTCCACTTTGCCCAGGTACTGATCCCAAGCCACATCGGGAGCAAGCTTCTCTTCGATGTTTCCCTTGCCGCCCAGGAACTTGTCGACGGCGGCGACGGTTTTGCGCGCCGAAGCGATGGCCTGAATCACCGAAGCCGTGCCGATGACCGCGTCGCCGGCAGCGAAGACTGCGTCCTTGCTGGTCTCGAGCGAGTAATCGTCCACTTCGATCATGCCGCGATCAGTCAGGTCGATGTCGAAGTCCTCTGGGACTTCCGGCTTCTGACCCACGGCGAAGATCACTGTATCGGCCTCGATCACATGATCGGAATTGGGGACGTACTCGACCTTGAGCTTTCCTTCGTCGAAGGCAAATGAGGCCACGTCGCGGCACTCGACTCCAGTCACGTGCCCGTTCTCGCTCGCGATCTTGGTAAAGCCTTGCGAAGTGTGCAGCACAATTCCTTCTTCGAGGCCTTCTTCGATCTCGTCGGGCGCCGAGAGCATCTTGTCCCTCGGCTCGAGGCAGGCGATATGAACGTCCTTGGCGCCAAGACGCAACGCTACGCGCGCGCAATCGAAGGCCACGTTGCCGCCGCCGATCACCACCAGCCGCTTGCCGACCTTGTCAGGCTTGCCCAGGCTCACGTTACGCAGGAAACCCACCGCATCGTAAACCTCGGGCAGGTCCTTGCCGGGAATCGGCAGCCGGCCGCCCTTGTGAGCGCCGGTGGCAACCACAACCGCGTCGAACTCCTCGTCGTCGATCAGATCGTCGAGCGACTCGACCTTCGTTCCGGTCTTGAACTCCACGCCCAGCTCGCGAATATCGTCAACTTCGCTGTCGACCACTTCGCGCGGCAGCCGGTACTCGGGAATTCCGTAGCGCAGCATGCCACCGGGCTCGGGCAGCGACTCGTAGACCACTACCTCATGGCCGAGCTTGGCCAGGTAGTATGCCGCCGTCAGCCCCGCCGGCCCAGAGCCGACTACAGCCACGCGCTTGCCGGTCGCCTTGTCGTGGCGCGCCTTCTGCTTCCAGAGCTTTTTCGGATCGTGCTCGATGGCGAACCGCTTCAGGTTGCGCAGCGAAAGGGGATTTTGGCCCACCGCCGTCCGCTTACAGGCGGCTTCGCAGGGATGGGCGCAGATGTAGCCCAGAACCAGCGGCAGAGGTACCTTCTCGCGGATCGAGGCCGCTGCGTCGGAGTATCTTCCCTCTCCGACCAGCCGAACGTACTTGGCTGTGTCGATCTCGGCCGGGCAGTTAGCGCGGCAGGGCAGCAGCGCATCCTTGCGCTTCTTGCCGTGAACCAGCTCGGGCTTGTCCATGATGGCGCCCGTGGGGCAAACTTCCACGCATGCCCCGCAGAAGCGGCAGCCCGCCTCAACCCACGATTTGCCCACTTCGATGCCCGCGCTGTTTTCTTCTCCGCGGGAGACGAACTTGAGCACATCGGCCCCGCGCAGCTCGTCGCAGGCGCGCACGCAGCGGCCGCAGTTCACGCAGCGGGCGAAATCGTAGTTGAAGAGCGGATGTGTGGCGTCCATCGGGATGTACTTGAGCCGGCGCCGCACGCTCAGATGTTCGCTGGTTCCCAAGAATTGCTTCAGCGATTGCAGCTCGCAGTTCAGGTACTTTGTGCAGGTGCTGCACTCTTCCGGGTGATCCGAGAGCAGCAGTTCCATTGCCATGCGCCGCAGTTCCCCAAGTCGCGGCGTCTTGGTTTCGACCTCCATGCCCTCGGCTGCCGGCAGATGACACGAGGCCGGGTAGCCGTCAAGGCCTTTCACCTGGACGAGGCACAGCCGACAGGCGCCGGCAGGTTTCAGATCGGGATGATCGCAGAGATGAGGAACGTAGATTCCGGCGTTCAGGGCCGCGTTGAGTACGGTCGTTCCCTCTTTCACCTCGACTTGCTTGCCATCAATCGTCAGCCGGATCATTGCGCCACCTTCTCTCCGGCGGCCACGCCCGCCATGTTGCAAACCCCTGCCGGGCACCGCTTGTCGTTCACGTGGGCCTCGTACTCACTGCGGAAATGCTTAAGCGTCGTCAGAACCGCTTCCGTCGCGTTGCGGCCGTTGGCGCACCTTGCGCCATCTTTCATCACGCCGGCGATCTCCTCAAGCAGACCGATGTCCGACGTTTGGCCTCGTCCTTTCGTCAAATCGGCGAGCACGTCCTGCAACTGCCGCGTTCCTTCGCGGCCGAAGGTGCACTTACCGCAGACACCCTTGTGTCCGGCGGCGGACGATTGCCGGGCCAGCTCCACCGCGCAGGCGTTGCCGGCAGCGGCGAACAGTGCGCCCGGAATCCAGGTGCATCCGGCTTTCGACAACTCTTCGCGATCGAGCGCCACGTCAAGTTCGTTCGCCGGAATCCAGCCGCCCGAGGGCCCTCCGATCTGAAGGGCCTTCAGGCCCAGGCCGTCCTTGGGGCCACCCGCGATCTCGTCCACGATCTGCTTGAGCGAGATCCTCACCGGAAGCTCCACGCAGCCCGTGCGCTTGAGGCTGCCGGCAAGCTGGACGATTCTCGTTTCCGACAATCGTTCCGCACCACCCTCGCGGAAGATCACCGGCACGATCGCCAGCGCCTCCACATCTGCAACGGTGGCGGGTTTGCCGTTCAGCCCCTCCCGCTCCGGCGCGGGAGGGCGAACCCGCGCCTGTGCCGGTTTCCGGCCTTCCAGAGCGGAGAGCAGAATCGTCTCTTCCCCCGCGGCGAGCCGTCGTGGAACCTCGCCAATCTCGATCTCGCAGCGGAAATCCGTCCTGAGGATCCCGTCGCCGACGATCCCCGCGGCGCGAATCGCTTCGAGCGCCAGGCTGGTGCGGCGCAGCGCCGCGCTGGAGCCCGGGTCGATGCAGATAAGAGCCCGCTCGGCGCCAGCCGCGTAAGCCGCAATCAGGATTCCCTCGAGCACAGCGTGCGGATCTCCCTCAAGCAGCATTTCGTAGGGCCCGCTCTGCTCGTAGCCCCAGGCGGCGTCGGCCACCACGGTGCGCTGGCCGGTCGCGGCAAACCGGCAGTCCCGCCAGCTTTGCGCCACTGGCGCATTCGTTCCGCGGGCGCGCAACCCGGCTCCTTCGACGGCCTCGATCACGGCCTCGGGGTCGAGCTTCAGCGCCTGTTCCAGGCCCGCATAGGCTCCATGTGCCAGGGCATCGTTGAGGTCTTCCGGGTCAATTGCGCCCACGTTGCGCAAAGCTGTGCGCTGCTGGCTGGCAAAGAAGGGCAGGCTCTTGAGCGCCGGCAATTCCGCCGTGGCTTCATCGGCCGCAACCGCCAGGTCCAGGTTTTCTGTCCCTTCGGCCAGGCCCGCCACCAGTTCCGCGGCCAGCGCGGGCGTGACATTCGCGTAGTAAACGCGCGGGCCACCGGGCTTTTGAATCGCCACCATCGGTTCGGCCTCACGCCAGCCCAGCGGTCCTGCCGCCGTCACCCGCGCGTCGATCCCGCGGCGTGCAATTTCGGCGGCAATCGCTTCAGCCACAGCCGTCGCGCCTGCCGCGGCGCCCTGAGTTCCTGTGGTGATCGAGATCCAAGTTGTTCGCCGGCTCTCGACATCCGCCTGCGCCCGCTGTCGAAGTTCGTTTAAAGTCGTCATTTTTGCTCGGCCGTCCTTGACCGGTCTTGCTTGCCTTGCCTCGTTTTAAATTAGGAAATCTCGGTCTGATTATAAGTGATTTAGATCACTCCACCGCTATGGGATTTTCGGAATTCAGATCTCTGTGGCATCGATCAAGCCATCGGCCGTTCGGCATGGCTCCGGCGGCAGTTCGAGGCGGGAGAGGAGGCCGTGTAACAACCGGAAGACCCTGCTTGGCACGTTCACCCAGTGTGTCTGCAACCCAGCGATCACGAGCCTGGAGCTCCGCCTGTCCGTGCGAAGAGGAACTGCCACGATGGGTCGAGGCATACCCATCGCTGCGAGCTGAACCAGCTTGTTGGAACGCGGGGAACGTGAAGCAGGACGTGCCCCCGTTCGCAGAGCAGTTCGGTTCCATTCCAGGCGAGGAAGGTGCGCGATGGTTGACCCACATCGACCGGATGCATCATGCGTCTCAGGCAAACCGGGCACCGCTGCTGCTGATCGCGTAAGGCCCAGCTCAGGCCAAAGAGACATAAGAGAAATGCGGAAACGCCCTGAAGCGCGCCTGAAAGCGGCGAGACGGGTTGCACGAGCGCGCCATCGAGGTCAACGGATGCGAAGTAAGCAGTTGCCAGAAGAAAAGCGATCTTGACAAACAGAAAAGCCCAGAAGATGCTCCTCCTGGCCAGGGATGGCTTGTGCGTGCCTTTGCAGTATTCTCCTATGCCCTTGCAAAATTCCCCTAGAGACGAGTGCTTGAGGAAGGGCACGAGCAGAACTGCCAGCACCATTGCGAAGGATGAAAGCACCCAGCGCGGGCCCACCTGGAAATAACCAACCGGGCTTAGGTGCCCAACCACAAATCTCGCAGGATCGGCGCTGAGCGGATAATTGGAATCCAGCAGCCACGCATTCGGCGCTCCAGGCAGATTGCCTGCACCGCCGGCCGCGACGCCAGCAACAATCGCATCAACAGAGCCGACGCGCACTTCGGTCCCTGCTATATTTGGGCTCCCGCCGAACTCTTGCAGCCATGACCTCTCGCTTAAAACAAGGCGGAGCAATCCAGGTGGCCAGGCTCGTGCCTCCCCAGGAAATCGCACGGTGAGATGCGCCACTCGAAAAAAGTCGGATGGTGCGTGCGCGACTGTCCATTTGGTCCAGGGCACTGAACGGGACGAAACGGTGTCTCGTTTAATGCTGTAATGCGAAAAGCCGTCAAAATAGCAACTCGGGATTCCGAACGATCGTGGGACCGGTTTGTCGAAACTGCGATCGAATGTGCAGGCAGACGGCGCCGCATCTAGCGCCGACGAACCTGAGGGCGAAACGCGAATCCTCGACATTTCGTTCACCGCGGCTATGCGAGGCGACAGGCGAGCGAACTCCCAGGTCGCGCATAAGACTCCGATCAAGAGCAGAAGGCAGAAAGCAGGCGACCCCCAAATCCGGGGCAAGGGCCGCTGGTCGCGCCAGAATCGCTTTCTCAGCCAAACTGCATCCTGGTATGCGCCCAGGCAGAATGCGGTGGCCTCATTCAGGGGTCTGGGATGAGCGCTCGACCTGGTGGAGCACTCCCGCAGCACATACCACAATTCCGCGCGCCATTCTTTCCGCCATTCCGAACGCTCCGGCGCCGGCACAAGTAGCGAAGCGCCCCAGATCAGGCCGAGATGCGCCTTGCGCACGGCAGGTTCCAGGCATGAGGACCTCACGGTTTCACCTCTGCGGTCGTCACCAGGCGCTCAATCAGCGGGTAACGCTTTCGTGAAGCTTCCAAAGCGGTTCTTCCGGCGGTGGTGAGCTGGTAGTACTTCCGGGGCGGCCTCTGCTCGCGGTCGGCGATGGCCTGTCGCTCCCAGCGGGAGCGAATCAGCAGGCCTCCTTCCATGCGCCTCATGGCCGGATAGACAGTACCGCTCGGCAAGCCGGTCATCTCCATGATTGAGAAGCCGTAAACGAAGCCGGCGTCAATGGCGTGCAGAATCAGGGCCGTGATGTGGGTAAGTCTGGGTTCCCGGGCCATGCCCCATTATAGCCTATGTAGAAATCTACTTGACAAGCACGGCGCCTTGCTATACAGAAATCTACATAGGGGTCCGGAAAAGCCCCACAAGGAGGGTTTTCGATGAAACCGGCTGTGCTTTACAGAATTGCCAGCGTGTTGCTCCTGGTAGCTGCCGCGGGGAACGCATTGGTGCTTACGTTCTTCTGGCGGATTGTAGACTCGGTGTCCTCCGGGCGGTTCCCGGGTGATGCCGCCCGCGCGATTATGGGCAATCAGGTGTTTGGCGCCTTAGGCGTGGTGTTTGGCGCGTACGTGGCCTGGCGCCTCAGCGCACTCGCGCGAACAGCTCCTCAGGCCATTGGCGCATTGGGATGGGTCTTGCTCTCGTACCAACTCGCAGGGGTCTACATTGCTTTCACATTTCACTTTGGTCTTGTGCAGAAGGTTCCTGCGGTTCTGGTTGCTCTTTGTACAGGCTGGGCCTCGTGGTTGTCCGCACGCCCCAACGAAAAGGGGCGGCATAGCGAACCGGCGTTGGGCTGAAAAGAAACCGGCTCCGATTCGGAAGGAATCGGAGCCGGCTTTATGTGCAAGTCGGATCTTCCCCGCAGGGTGCCCGGTTAATAGCTCTTGGGATACAGGCCCATCATTTGGCCCTTGACGCGGGTCAGGCCCAGAAGAACGTCCATGTAGGGGGTTTCCACTCCCACCAGCTTGGCGATCTCGCGAGGAGCGGAAAGAAGGGCATCGATCTCCAGGGCCTTCTTGGCTTCCACGTCTTGCAGCATGGAGGTCTTGAAGGCGCCCATCTTGCGCGTCTTGGCGTTGCGAGCCTCGGCCGTATCGGTGATGACGCAGCCGATCTTGGCGCCGACCGCGCCGGCCTCGTTCATGATCTTGACGCAGAAATCGGCGGTCAGCGGATCGTCGATGATCACATCGGTTGTGGCGCCGGTGATGGCCGAGATCGGATTGTGCGTCATGTTTCCGAAGAGCTTGAACCAGATGTCCTTCTGGATCGAGGGCGTAACGTTGACGTCGAAGCCAGCCTCGGTCAGCATTCCGCAAAGCTTCTGAGCGCGCTCAGAGACGGTGTTGTTAGGCTCGCCTATTGTCAGCGAGTTGCCGCTGACGTGGTTGACCACGCCGATCTCAACCAGGCTGCACGAAAGATTGATGACGCAACCGATGACGCGATCACCGGGGATGCCCTTGCCGATCGAGCCGTCGGGATCGACGGATTTCAATTGCGTGCCTGCAAGCGCGCCGCCGAAGCCTTCGAAGAACCACCACGGCACGCCGTTCATTGCCGTCATGATGATCGTGTCAGGTCCAATCAGAGCGCCGATCTTCTGGGCGACGAACTTGAGCGTCGGCCCCTTGACGGCGACAATCACCAGATCCTGCACGCCCAGCTCGGCCGGCTCACTCGAGGCCTTCACCTTCGCCGAGTACATCTCGCCGCCCGATTGCACCTTGAGACCATTGGCCTGAATCGCCGCCAGCGGCGCGCCCACTTCCACTACGCTTACCTCGGCGCCCTTTTGTGCCAGGCGAACTCCCATGAGACCGCCGATAGCGCCTGCGCCATAAAGACAAATTTTCATCGTTTCCTCTCTTCGTGAGCCGTAGCTCTTCGCCACGGCTCGTTCTTATGGTCCGGCCACTGAGCTTTGGTGCTTTCCCACCCATTCCCCCCAAGTGCGCGAGAATGGATGGGGCACCCAGAGTCGTACATCGTCAGAGCCGGATCAATCTGTTCTTATGCCAGCGACTTGACGTACGCTGCCGCGCTCTCGGCGGCCATGCGGCCGCTTGTCATCGCGAAGCCCATGGTATTGCCGGGAAGCTGGAATACATATGTGTCGCCGTAGATGTCGCAGGCGTCGGTCCCGCATGCAAACAGGCCGGGAATGGGATTCCAGCTCTTGTCCAGAACCTCGGTTTTGTAGTTGATCTTGATGCCGCCGAGCGATCCGTAGCCAGCCGGATAGAGCGCGATCGCGTAGTAGGGCGCCTTGTCCACCGGGCGCAGGAAGCGCTTGGGCTTGATAAAGACGTCGTCGTAGCCATGCGCGCAGAAGCCGTTGTACTCTTCCACGGTTGCTTTCAGGCCCGCCGCGTCCATCCTGGTCTTTTCCGCCAACTCGTCGAGCGTTGCCGCCTTGTGAAAGTGCGGATAACCGCTGGCCAGCACCTTCTCGATCATCTCGTCGATATTGGCCAGGCACGGGATCTGGATCACGAGGTTGATGTAATCCAGGTAGGTCTTCATCGAATCCTTGATGGTTTCGTCGAAAACCAGGTAGGCGGTGCGGTCTTTCTGCAAGGCGATGGCGTTGCCCTTGAAGCTGTCGTTGCCTTCGCCCTCGTTCATGAAGCGCTGGCCCTGCAGGTTCAGCATCAGGTGCGGCTGGTGGAAGAGGGGCAGCCACTCCAGCCCAAGGCCCATGGGGTCGGCCACGCCGAAGCTGATCTCCATGTGCATGCTGGATTGCATGGCACCCGCTTCCCAGGCCATGCGCAGGCCGTCGCCGGCCAGACCGGGGATGGCGAAGGTATGCAGGTCCTTGCCCCACTCGAAGCCCGTGAATTTCTTGATCATCTTCGGGTTGTCGCCGAAGCCGCCAGTGGCCACGATCACGGCCTTGGCCCTGACTTCAAGCTCTTCACCGGAGCGGTCCTCGGCGATCACGCCTACGACCTTGCCGTCTTCCTTGATGAGGCTTTTCACCGGGGTCTGCAACTTGAGCTGAACGCCCATGTCCTTGGCTTTCTGGGTCATGATCTTGAACATGGTGGCGGCGGCGGTCGGTCCCGGGTGTCCGGATTCCGGCTGCACGATGTGCCAGGTAGGAAAAGATCCCGGGAAATACGACGCCGGCTCGGAGAAAGTGACGCCGAGCGCCTGGAGCCAGGCGATCGTATCGCCCGACTTGTTCAGATGCGCGCGCACCAGGCGGCCGTCGGCCTGCCAGTGCACATAATTCATGAAGATGTTGAAGGCTTCGTCTTGCGTGGGCTGAAACTGCTTGGCGCGCGTCATGGGGCTTTCAATGCCCAGCGGGCCCATGCCCATGTTGGCCGCGCCGCCCGTAGTGGAGCTTTTTTCGAAGGTGATGACTTTCAGGCCGAGTTGGGCTGCTTGGCAGGACGCCGCCAGACCGCTGGCGCCGGCAGCCACAATTACAAGATCCGTTTGAAGAGTTGCCATGGATTAATCCTTGCTTCGCTCACGGCCGTCGCCGGGAGCGGATTTCGTTGGTTTTGGGTCGACTTCAGGATATTCTCTCAACCCTCATCCTGTTCAAGCGAATTGTTTCTTCAGACATTGGCTATCGGCCAAATCGTTCATTCTGCCGAGAGTGTCCCGTCGAATTTGTGCCTGGGCAGGAGAGAAGGGAGGGGCGCCGACCTACCGCTTCTGCGCGAACTCGCTGCGGTGGCGGCTGTAGAGGAAATAGATGAACAGGCCGATGACCAGCCAGATCAGGAACCGGTACCAGGTGATGATGGGCAGGCCGGCCATGAGCAGGAAGCAAAAGACGACGCTGAGCAGCGGAATCACCGGGCCGAAGGGAACCCGGAAGCCGCGCCGGCGCTCCGGCTCACGGATGCGGAGCACGATCACACCGATCGAGACGAGGACGAAGGCGAAGAGCGTGCCAATGTTCGAAAGGTCAGCCAGGGTGCCGATGTCGAACAGCCCAGACGGAACGGCGACAACAAATCCTGCCACCCAGGTGGAGAAGGCCGGGGTGCGGAATCGCGGGTGGACGTTCGAAAAGACGCGGGGCAGCAGCCCATCGCGCGACATTGAGAACCAGACCCGGGACTGGCCAAGCTGGTAGACGAGCAGCGAGGAGATCATGCCCATCATCGCGCCGAAGAGCACCACCAGCCGAATCCAATGAAGCGGGTGGCCGCCCGGAAGCAGAGAGAGCTTCTTGAGCGCGTTCACCACCGGCGCGGCGTCGCCCACCATCGACTGCCAGGGCACCAGGCCCGTCAGGCAGACGGCGACTGCGACATAAAGAATTGTGCAGACCACGAGCGTGGCGATGATCCCGATGGGTAGGTCGCGCTGGGGATTGCGGCACTCTTCGGCAGCGGTCGAGACCGAATCGAAGCCGATGTAGGTGAAAAAGATGATGGAGCCGCCGGTCAGCACTCCGGACCAGCCATTGGGCATATAAGGATGCCAGTTGCCGGGATGAAGATAGCCGATCACCGCAAAAACGAAGATCAGCAGGCAAACGAGCTTGAGTCCGACCATTGCGTTGTTGGCCTCGGCCGACTCGCGAATTCCGCGGACAAGCAGGACGGTGAGAACCAGGACGATGAGAAATGCAGGAATATTGAAGCCGAAGTGCCAGCCGGGATGGTAGATCCCGGCCAGGTCCTGCAGGCCGTCGGGAAGATAGGCGGGCGAGATCCACATAGCCGAGGGATGAAGGCCGAACCAGTCGAGGAGGTCCTGGATGTGGGCGGCGAATCCGACGCTGACGGTCATGTTGGAGCCGGCGTATTCCAGAATCAGGTCCCAGCCGATGATCCAGGCGATAATCTCGCCCATCGTGGCGTAGGTGTAGGTGTAGGCCGAGCCGGCGATGGGGATCATCGAGGAGAGCTCGGCGTAGCAAAGGCCGGTGAGAGCGCAGACGATGGCTACCAGCACCATGGAGAGCGCAATGGCAGGACCTGCGCCGGGCCGGCCCGCCAAAGCTGTATGCGTAATGATGTAGCTGGCCAGCGGCGTGTTGACCATGCTGGAGGTATCAAACTGCTCGCCGGCAATGGCTGTGCCGATGACGGTGAAGATGCCCGAGCCGATGACGGCGCCGATGCCGAGAGCAGTCAGCGACCATGGCCCGAGCGTCTTTTTGAGAGCATGCTCTGGCTCATCCGAGTCGCGGATCAGCTTGTCAATCGACTTGCGGGCGAACAGTTGATTGGCCATGCGCAGCTTCTAGCTTCTAGCTCCTAGCTTCCAGCTTGCTTCGGGTAAACGATGCCGCTTGCTCCTTCACGAAAGGGCTAGAAGCTAGCGGCTAGAAGCTGTCTTTCCTACCGCTTCGACTGGCCGCGGATCATCTTCTTTACTTTTCTCTTCTTTTCGCCGCGGGCAGTGGTCCGCTTGGCCTTGGGCGCGGCCTTTTTGCGCGCCGTCCGCTTCACTTTTTTGCGTTCCAGCTTGTCTTCAATCTTCTTGGTATCGGCCACGTGGTTCCTCTCTCGCTCGGTGCGGAATCGGCCCGGGATGGAATGGCTCCCTGGCTTTCCGCAGATTGTGTCGTAAAGCCTTAATGTTAACAGGCAGTGTGCGGGGGGCGGAAGCGCGCGGAACAAGTCCGAAATCCCGCCATGCGAAGAAGAGGTTGCTGTATGGCGAAACGCTAACGGGAAGAGTGGGCGGTGACTCACTCAGAACCCAGAATCATTCTGGGAGGTTCAGTATTTCGATGCCTTTGTCTCCAAAGTAGACATCGCCTGCTCCGAGCATCACGAGGTTGCTGGCGCTCTCGCCTAGCATGTCATGGGGCAAATCCTTCTTGATTCTCGACAAATATTCTGGGGTGAATATGCGATTCCACTGGTTCGACAATTCCTGAGGAGTGCGGATTGTCCTATGCCGGCGGTGTTCGTTCACCCGCAAAGGGAAATGCGTGTATTTGGCTGCTGCTTTGCGGTTCCCGGAGAGCACCGCAATGCGCCAGCTGCGCACAATCGACTCGAATTCCGTATCGCTCAGATCAGTGGTGAAAGCGTAGTGGCGGCCCTCCTCCGAAGGCTGCTCCATTGTCCCCATTGTCAAGAACCTCAGATCGATCTTCTCAACCCTCTTGTTTTTCAGGCGAGTTCCAACGAGTCCCACTGAATGATCAAAATCCAACGGTTCGCCATTTTCGCTGCCGTTGCGCTTGAAACGAAGGTCGAATGTTGAACCATCCGCAGCGGAGATTGTGATATGCCCATCGTGAACAGCACCACCAAGGATCGGAATGTCCCGGAGGCCCTCGGCGATGAAATAGTGGCCCCCCGTGATTATTTTCTGCATTACTTCGATGGTCATCCCTGCTTGCGTCGCCCCTAATGTGCCGTCGCACTGTACCGAAAGGGGGGCATCTGGTGTCTGCGCGTTCAGTGGCACTCTAAACGCAGCCACCACGGCGAAAAAGCAGACGAGGGCGATCGGGCATCGTTGGTTCATTGTTGCCATACTAATTGCTCAGCTCATCCTCGTTCAGGGGCTTTGCGGTTCGATGTTCCATTGACCGCGTCCGGGTGGTTTGTCGCC
>Ga0335071_10003887_pt1 | contig 15682 bp, 3 predicted proteins | sample Lox_Sample_15_FD_206724 | JGI IMG/M metagenome (GOLD analysis project Ga0335071, IMG submission 206724) | Soil microbial communities from Loxahatchee National Wildlife Refuge, Florida, United States - Lox_Sample_1.5 | ecosystem: Environmental > Terrestrial > Soil > Wetlands | place: USA: Florida... | reverse complement strand
GGCAGCTCGATCGTGATGGGCGGCACCGGCGCCGACCGGATCTCGACCGTCTACGGCGGCGCGGGCTCGGACAACACGAACTTCGTCTTCGGCGACGACGGCTACATCTCGTGGGCCGCGGCCGAGCTCGGGCTCAACCCGGGCAGCCTCACGTGGCCGGGCATGGACAGCAACCCGGGCGACATCGACGTCGTCGCGTCGACCGACACGTGGGACGGCGGCAACGACCGGATCACGATCGGGTCCGGTCGGGCGATCGTCGTCGGCGGCGCGGGCGGCGACACGATCATGGGCGGATCGGGCACGAACGTGATCCTGGGCGACAGCGGCGCGATCTACGCCGCCGCGTCGGACGCGAACCGCTTCGGCACGCTGCCGATGACGATCGGCATGGTCACGACGGTCGATCCGCTCAACGGCGGCGACGACGTCATCACGACCACCGGCACCGGCAACGCGATCGTCATGGGCGGCGTCGGCAACGACCAGATCACGACCGGCGCCGGCACGAACATCGTCTTCGGCGACGACGGCTACGTGACGTGGGTCGGCGCCGAGCTCAACCCGCAGGGACTGAGCTGGACCGGCAGCGACCACGACCCGTCCGACATCGACCTGCTGTCGTCCGCCGACACGAACTTCGGCGGGAACGACACGATCACCGTCGGCGCCGGCAGCGCGATCGTCGTCGGCGGCAAGGGCGACGACACGATCACCGGCGGCAGCGCGAGCAACATCCTCATCGGCGACAACGGCGCCGTCTTCGCCGCCACCGTCAACGCGGCCCAGTTCGGCGGCCTCCCGATCACCGTCCAGCTTGCGAAGTCGATCGAGCCGACGGTCGGCGGCGTCGACACGATCACCGGCGGCGCCGGGGCCGACCTCGTCATCGGCGGCCTGGGCAGCGACGTCATCGACGCCGGCGACGGCGACAACCTCGTGATCGGCGACAACGGCTCGTTCACGTTCGACACGAACACCGGCGGCCTGATCCTCGCCCAGACGACCGACCCGACCGCCGGCGGCGGCGACGACCGGATCACGACCGGCTCCGGAAACGACGTCATCCTCGGCGGCCAGGGCAGAGACACGATCGCGGCCGGCGCCGGGAACAACGTCGTCTTCGGCGACGACGGCGTCGCGACCTTCGACCCGGCGATCCTCGTCCGGATGACGAGCACCGAGACCGGTGCCGACGGCCCGGCGCTCGGCGGCAACGACGTCATCACCGCGGGCCTCGGCAACGACGTGATCGTCGGCGGCCCCGGCAACGACACGATCACGGCCGGCGACGGCAACAACGTCCTCTTCGGCGACAGCGCGGATCTCGTCTTCACGCCGCACTTCGCCACGCTCACGAGCACGCTCACCACCGCGACGTCGCTCGCGCCCGGCTTCGGCGGCAGCGACGTCATCACGGCCGGCACCGGCTTCGACGTCGCAGTCGGCGGGTTCGGCGTCGACTCGATCAGCGTCGACGGCGGCCAGAACGTCGTCATGGGCGACAGCGCCGTCCTCACCTTCGACCCGAGCACGGGCGTCCTGCTCACGGCGACCTCGATCGGGACGAGCTACGGCGGCGGCGACACGATCTCGACCGGCGGCGGCAACAACGTCATCGTCGGCGGCACCGGCTCCGACACGATCACCGTCGCGGGCGGCTCGAACATCGTGGTCGGCGACAACGCGACGATCGGCTGGACGGCGGGCCAGGGCGGCTTCACCGGGATCAGCGCGATCAACCCGAACGACGGCGCGGCGGACACGATCACGATCTCCGGCAGCGGCACGAACTGGGTGATGGGCGGCACCGGCGGCGACACGATCACGACCGGCGACGGCAACGACATCGTGTTCGGCGACTTCGGCTCCTTCACCGGCAACGTCCCGGTGATCCCGTTCGTGCCGAGCGCGCCGGTCCCGTGGGCCTACACGTCGATCTTCACGCAGAACACCGACGGCGGCGGCAGCGACGTCATCCGCGTCGGCAACGGCCGCAACATCGTGATCGGCGGCCAGGGCAACGACCAGATCTCCAGCGGCAGCGGCGCCGACGACCTGATCGGCGGCCACAACGTCGCGGGCGGCCAGGACGGCAACGACATCATCGACGGCGGCGCCGGCAACGACGTCATCTGCGGCGACAACTGCTCGATCCTCCCGAACGGGCTCACGACGAACCCGCTCGACCGGACGCTGACCGGGCCGACGATCTACACCGCCGTCCCGAACGCCGACGGCTCGTCGACGTACCTCCCGGCCGTCCAGTCCAGCCCGGCGTTCGACCCGACCGGCCAGCTCGAGCGGACGGTCACGCTGTTCGACGGCGGCACGACGAACACGACGCTCTACGGCAACGACGTCATCGCCGGCGGCGCGGGCGACGACGAGATCTTCGGCCAGATGGGCAACGACGTGATCCAGGGCGACGGCTCCGTCTCCCTCGACGTCGGCACCTACGCGAATCCGGGCGCCTCGGTCGGCGACTTCGCCGGGCCGGGCACCGACGGCAACGACTACATCGAAGGCGGCAGCGGCAACGACCTCATCTTCGGCAACTGGGGCCAGGACGACATCGTCGGCGGCAACTCCGACCTCTTCGGCTACACGACGCCTGCGCAGCGGCCGGACGGCTCGGACGAGATCTTCGGCGGCAACGGCAACCAGATCGGCCTCAACGACCCGGGCTACACCGGCGCGAACGGCCACTCGCGCGACGCCGACGTGATCCTCGGCGACAACGGCGACATCTACCGCCTCGTCGGCTCGAACGGCCAGTTCCTCACCTACAACTACGACAACTACGACGGCGAGACGCAGCACATCATCCCGACGGCCGTCCGCCTGATCGACTACAGCCCGTACGGCGACACGAGCTACACGACGTGCGACTCGACCGATCCGGACAACTGCTGGACGGTGACGCACGCGCAGACGAACATCGGTGCCGGCGACATCCTCCACGGCGAGGCCGGCAACGACGTGATCTACGGCGAGACCGGCGCCGACACGCTCTTCGGCGACGGCCAGGACGACCAGCTGTACGGCAACTCGGGCAACGACTGGATCTCCGGCGGCACCGGCGACGACGGCGTCCTCGGCGACGACGGGCTGCTCGAGGTCGAGCGCAACGGCATCGCGGAGCCGCTCTACGGCCTCGCGGCGACGACGCAGCTCGTCCTCGGCACCGGCGACGAGGACGGCGACAACCTCGTCGCGACGGTCAACATCACCGGCCGCCTGACCTACGTCGCGATCGAGCAGCCGTTCTACGCCGGCGGCAACGACGTCATCTACGGCGGCCTCGGCAACGACTTCCTCCACGGCGGCGGCGGCGACGACGCGATGTCGGGCGCCGAGGCGCTGCCGCTCTACTACGACAACGGCCGCAACCCGCTCGGCGTCCTCGCGGGGCTCAGCGCCTATTACCCGGTCGGCAACGTCCTCGGGTTCAACTGGAACACGGGCCTCTTCCGCTGGTTCGACCCGACGGATCCGTTCGAGAAGATCACCGTCGCCCCGGGCATCGACTTCCTGCTGAACTTCGTCTCGGCGACGACCTTCGACGCGACCACGCCGCAGGTCGTCGTCGACGACGGCCAGGACGTCCTCTTCGGCGACGGCGGCAACGACTGGCTCGTCGGCGGAACGAACGAGGACTTCCTGTTCGGCGGCTTCGGCAACGACCTGCTCCAGGCCGACGACAACCTCGACTCGACGCGGGTCACCGGCACGGTCACGTTCGCGAGCCTCTGCACGCTGCTCACGGGCTTCTCGTCGAGCTCGCACGAGGCGAGCAACCTCTGCGGCGACCTGTCGAGCATCCAGTACTGGATCTCGCGCGGCCACGGGTACAACCCGAACCACGACATCGACGAGTGGGTCGAGAACGTCACAGACGACATCAACTGCTACTTCACGGCGGACGAGGCGGCGACCATCATCCGCCTCGCGCAGGCGCTGAAGTTCGGCTACGACCCGAACGCGAACAACATCGTCGACCCGCGCGGCTCGGGGATCACGTTCTCCGACATCGCCTACGGCGGCGCCGGCCACGACATCCTGATCGCGAACACGGTGACCGACCGGCTCGTCGACGACGGCTGGGACGCGAATGCGTTCTTCTATCCGTGGGAGGGCAACGGCGGGAACACGGTCAACACCGACCCGAACTGGGAGGAGCTGCAGTTCCTGCTCGACCTCTCGCTCGCGATGGGATCCGACCCGACGCGGCCCGAGGTCGACGGCCCGTGGTTCAACTGGGATCCGTCGTTCATGAACGGCGAGCCGTTCGGCGAGATCGGCCTCGCGAATTGGGACGACAACGACTGGGGCTGGGATCACGACCACGACCCGCACTGGTGGTGGCCGTACTGGTGGCACAGCACGAACCCGGGCATCGACGTCGAGGGCCACGCGGACGACGGCAGCCTCGGCCCGATCGTGCCGCTGACCCCGTCGGCGCACACGAACCGGATCGACAACATCTGGCACGTCGACGACGACGCCGAGTCGCTGCTGCACCGCATCGTCGTCCGCGGCCAGCTCACCGCAGCCGAGTACGCGGCTCTCGCGCCGTGCGACCTCGAGGCGCTGAACGACCTGATCCACGTCGGCCTCGTCGCGAAGATCGGCCTCGTGTGGATGCCGACGAACCAGACCTGGCTCGACCTCGGGCTTGCCGACCCGCCGACGATCGACGGCTTCAACGCCCCGTCGAAGCCGACGCCGACGACGCCGATCGTCGTCCACGGCCACGGCGACGCGGGCGACACGATCACGCTCTACTCCGACGGCGGCTACGTCGGCACCGGCACGGTGGCGGCCGACGGCACGTGGGCCGTGACGATCTTCCTGCCGGTCGGGTACCGCCACGACGTGACGGCGACGCAGACCGTGAACGAGCTCCCGCAGGTCGGCCTCACGAGCGACCAGAGCTGCGACGTCGACATCACGGTCTACCCGAACCCGCCGGCGATCACGTTCACGTCGATCCCGGGCCCGACGACGAGCTCGACCTCGGTCACCGTGAGCGGCACCGGCGACGCCGGCGACTCGATCACGCTCTACGACGGCTCGCACTCGATCGGCTCCGCGACGATCAGCGCAGCCGGCACCTGGACGCTGACCGTGAGCCTCTCCGTCGGGACGCATACGCTCGCCGCGACGCAGACGACGCCCGGCGGCAACTGGAACCAGCCGCCGAAGCTCACGAGCGACGCGAGCGCGTCCGCGACCGTGATCGTGTACGCGCCGCCGCCCGCGCCGGGGATCTCCGTCCCGGTCGGCTCGCTCGTGCCCCTGACGATCTCCGGTACCGGCGTCGCGGGCGACACCGTCACCGTCTACGAGGGCACCACCGTCGTCGGCACCGCGCTCGTCGCGTCCAACGGCTCCTGGTCGCTCGTCCTCGCGAGCCCGAGCCTCGCCAAGCACACGTACTTCGCGAAGCAGACCGACCCGGTCTCGACCTTCACGGGCAACGCGAGCTCGAACGCGGTCGTCACGATCTACACGCAGCCCGTGCCGCCGGCGATCACGTCGAACACGACGCCGGCGCAGACGAAGACGACGACCCCGGTCACGGTGAAGGGCACCGGGATCGCGGGCTATGCGATCACGCTGTACGACGGCTCGAGCCAGGTCGGGACGGGCACGGTCGCCTCGAACGGGACGTGGTCGATCACGATCAGCCTCGGCGTCGGGATCCACTCGCTGAGCGCGACGCAGACGCTCGTCGCCGCCGTGACGAGCCAGGCGAGCGCCGCCTGGTCGGTCACCGTGATGCCGCCGAACCCGGCCGCGCCGACGATCTCCGCGCCGGTGACGGCGACGATGTCGAGCTCGGTCACGCTCGGCGGCACCGGCGTCGCCGGCAACCTCGTCACCCTCTACGACAACGGCACGGCGATCGACACCGCCGTGATCGCGGCCGACGGCACCTGGTCCCTGACCGAGCCGCTCGCGCTCGGGGCGCACGCGCTCCAGGCGACGCAGACCGACCAGACGTGGAACCTCGTGAGCGTCAAGAGCTCGACCGTCACCGTCACCGTCTACACGCAGCCCGCCCCGCCCGCGATCACCTCGGTCTCGACGCCGGCGCAGACGAAGACGACGGCGCCGGTCGCCGTGAAGGGCACGGGCGTCGCCGGCTACGCGATCACGCTCTACGACGGCTCGACGGCGGTCGGGACCGGCACGGTCGCGTCGAACGGGACGTGGTCGATCACAATCAACCTCGGCGTCGGGATCCACAGCCTGACGGCGACGCAGACCCGCACCGCGAACGTCACGAGCGACGCGAGCGCCGCGTCGTCGGTGACTGTGATGCCGCCGAACCCGGCCGCACCGACGATCTCGGCCCCGGCCGCCGCGACGATCTCGTCCTCGGTCACGCTCAGCGGCACGGGCGTCGCGGGGAACCTCGTGAAGCTCTACGACGGCAGCGCGCTCATCGGCTCGGTCACGGTCGCCGCGAACGGCACGTGGTCGCTCACGCTGGCCTTCGCCCGCGGTGCCCACACGATCACGGCCACGCAGACCGACACGACCTGGAATCTCGTCAGCGTCTCGAGCGCGTCCGTCTCCTTCACGGTCTACGCGCAGCCCGCGCCGCCGGCGATCACCTCGACCTCCGTCGGCACCGTCTCGCACGGCAGCGCGACCGTGACGGTGAACGGCACCGGCATCGCCGGCGAGACGATCACGCTCTACGACGGCACGACCGTCGTCGGCACGGCGACCGTCGTGTCGAACGGCACGTGGCAGATCAAGCCGACCCTCGCGAGCGGCTCACACACGCTGACCGCGACGCAGACCCTCGTCGCCGGCGTGACGAGCGACGCGAGCGCCGCGGTGACGGTCACCGTGTCGGCGCGCTAGCCCAGAGCCAGGTCGGCGTCCAGCAGAAGCGGCCGACGGGCTCGTAGCCGAACGGGGCGAGCACCGCGCGCACGCGCTCGAAGTGCGCGTCGGTTGCGGCCTCGACCGCGACGAGCGGGCGATGCGACTCGAGGGTGCGCGCTCCCGAGCCGAGGACCTCGGCGCCGAGCCCTTCCGTGTCGACCTTGACGAGGGAGACCGCATCGAACGGCGCGAGGATCTCGTCGAGTGTCGCGGCGGGTGTCGAGCCCGTGCCGCGCCGCGGCGGAGCCTTCACGCCCACCGTGCCGGAGTTCGTCAGGGCGCCGTGCCTTCCGCGCGGCCGCCACGGCAGCGGGACGACGTCGACGCGCGACAACGTCGGATGGACGGCGAGCCGGAGCGTCGTCACGCGCTCGGCGATCCCGTTGGCCTCGACGTTCGCGAGGAGACCGGCGTGCGCCGGCGGGTTCGGCTCGATCGCGACCACGAGATCGGCGCCGCACTCGAGCGCGAAGTAGACGGTGTGGTTGCCGTAGTGCGCACCGACGTCGACGAACGTCCCGCCGCGCTGCCGCTCCCGGATTGCGGCGAGGAGGTCCGCCTCGTAGTACGTCCTCGCGCGCTGGACGGCGAGCGTGATGTGATCGCGCTCCGGCAGGAGCAGCACGGCACGGCGCGTCGGCCCCGCGACGGGCACGCGCACCGGCGAGCCCGAACGGCGAGGCGCCGGACGCGGCAGCGCGCGCCGGGCCGCGCGCCTGGGAGCGTGCACCTGCCACGCGCCGTGCTCGTGCACGGCACGCGTCGCGCCGAAGTCCGAGCCGCCCGCGAGCACGCGGCGGTAGATCGAGTCGCGGCCGAGCCCCGCAAGCTCGCCGAGCCAGCGGGCGTCGCGCCGCAGGCAGACGAACGGGACGCGCTGCCGCTGCCCGAGCAGCGCGAACCAGATGTCGGCCATGTTCGGCGACGGGACGTCCGCCGGCGAGACGGCGATGGTCGAGGTGTGGTAGCCGGCGAGCCCCGTGCCGAGCACGTGCACCGGCGTGTCGGCGGCGAGCGCCTGGGCGAAGTGGTGCAGCGTGCGCGAGCGGTGGTAGTCCGGAGCGCCGTTCCGGACGAGCGAGCCGTGGAAGCCGACGACCGCCTGGCGCTCGTGCCGCTCGATCCCCGCGACGAGCGCCGTCACGTAGTCGGCCGGGTAGCGGATGTCGTCGTCGCAGAGGAGGTGGTAGCCGCGCACCTCGTCGGCCCGGAAGAACTTGCCGGCGTCGCCGAGGTCGCCACGCCCGCTCCCGACCACGATTCGCGGGTCGTCGAGGAAGGACGGCACGTGCGCGTGGCCGTTCAGATAGACACCGAGCGAGTCGACCTGCGGAAGGAGCGCCTCGACGACCGCGGAAAGCCCTCGTTCACGCGACGGGATCGTGGCGAGCGTCGCGGCCACGTTCTCGCGCGGCCTGGCGAGCTCGTGCGCGGCCGCATCGCCTCCGACGAAGCGCACGGTCCGCATCGGCAGCCGCAGCCGCGCCTCGGGGTTCATCCGTGACGGCCCCTCGACGTGGACCGTGAGCGACTCGTCGACGCGGTACATCGAGAGCCGCGCGCGGTGGAGGCGCACGCTGAGCTGCGCGCCGACGCCGGAGCCGAGCAGCCGGTTTCCCTGCCAGCGGCGGGGGGAGATCGGCTCGAGCCGCCAGCGCAGCGCGTCGAGCGTCGTCCGCTCGCAGAGGAACGCGGTGCAGTCCACCCAGCCGCAGTTGACGACAGCGCCGACGCGATGCGCGCGCGCCGTCGTCCAGCGCGCACGGCGCATGGTGGCGCCCGTCTCGTCGAGGTGGAGGAACAGCGAGCCCTTTCGTGCGTCGCGGATCCCCGACCAGAGGTCGAGGCTCCGCGCGAAGAAGCCCTCGCAGAGCCTGAGGTCGTCCTGGAGCACGACGAACGTCGATGCGTCGGTCGACCGAAGGTCGGCGAGGATCGTGTTCCACCACGTCCACCAGTCCTCCTTGCCGTGCCGGCGCCCGGCGCGCACGTACGTCCAGCCGCGCGCCCGGAGGCGGCGCTCGATCGCGTCGTAGCCGTGCGGGCTGCCGTCGTCGTAGACGCGGACGTCGAGGTCGACGTCGGAGCCCTCCCGCTCGATGTCGTCGAGCAGCCGCGCGAGCGCGTCCGGCCGGTCGTAGGTCGTGACGGCGACGCAGAGCGGCTCGCGGCGCGGCTGTGCGCCGCGCAGCCGGACGACGCGCGGCGCCGGCTGCGCGAGGCGTCCGCGCAGTGCGTCGAGCTGCGCGTCGGTGTCGCCCCACGCGTCCGCGCCGATCGCGCTCCGGACGGTCGCGAGCGGCAGGTCGAGTCGCCGGCGCCCGGCCGGGTTGCTCAGGTTGCGGTCGTGGCAGAGCCAGAAGAACAGCGGGTCGGGCAGCACCGTCTCGCGCCCGCGCGTCTTGCGACGAAGGGCGCGCACCCACGGCGTGTCGCTCGCGCGCTCGCGCCTCTCGTCGAACGCGACGCCGTCCGCGAGCGCGCGCGTGAAGCCCACGCTGTTGAAGAGGAGCCCGGCGCCGAGCCTGAACGCAGCGGTCCGGCCGGTGCGCAGGTCGACGAACCAGCTCTGCCGCGTCCCGGCGAGCTGCCGTCCGGCGAGCGCGGCGGCGAGCAGCGAGAGCTTCCGCGGGTGCTGCCAGTCGTCGTCGTCGAACCAGGTGACGAGGTCGCCGCGCGCCGCCGCGAGCGCGAGGTTCCGCTTCGCCGGCACACTCGTCCCGTGCGGCGCGCGCAGCACGCGGACCGCGTCGCTCTCCGGAAGCGCCGACGCGCCGCGCGAGCTGTCGACGACGACGAGCTCGCGCTCCGCGAAGTCCTGCTTCTCGAAGTTCCAGAGCACCCACTCTGCGAACGCCGGCCGGTCCTCGGTGACGCAGAGGCAGCTGACGAGGGGTGTCACGGCTCAGTCCTTCTTCTGCGGGACCTTCAGGAACTTGGCCCAGGTCGCCTTCGCCATGCCGGTGAGACTGCCGCGCCAGTCTCCGTCGAGGCCGACGCCGTTGACTGCCGCGAGCCCGACGGCCAGCAGGCTGTCGAAAACGCTCTGGAACGTCGCCGCGAGCTTCACCGTGTCCGGGTTCTTCTCCGTGAACTCGACCGGCTGGGGCACGCTTCGATCGAACGTCGCGATGCCGGGCTTCACCGACACCTTCTTCGTCTTGGTGAGGATGATCGCGTCCATCGTCGGCCTGTTCTCCGAGCTGTGGACCTTCTTGTGATCGTCCTCGTTGAGCCAGATCGCCGACAAGCCGCCGCCCTCGGGGTCGGCGCTGTTGACGTTCGCCTGGGCGATGAGCTCGGCGCGCAGCTTCTCGTCCTGCGTCTTGCTCGGCACCGCGGTTCTCCTCAGGACGTCCGCGAACCACATCTTCATGACCTTGACCGGAACGTGATGCGACTGTCCCTTGGCGGTGGGGTCGGTCGACGGCGGAGGCGCGACGTGCGCGTGCACGTTGTACTTCGCGCCCTCGAGGTTGAACTTCTCCGAGTCCTCCGGCGGGTTGACCTCGCCGTGGATGTGGTATTTCGTCCCGCTGTCCTTCCGGAGCTCCAGCACCGTCAGCTGATACTGCTTCTGGATCGCGGGCAGCTTGCTCTGAACGTCCGCGACCTTGGCGTTCTTGGCCTTCATCAATGCCGTGCCGGCCGCCACCGCAGCGTGAAGGTCGGCCTTCTTCTGCGCGTCCGTTCTCGTGTCCGGCTTCGCCTTGTCCTTGCCGAAGACCTTCGTGAAGAGCGTCTTCGCCATCTTCACGATCCAGCCGATCAGCCAGTCGATCGCCTTGTCGATCGGCGCGCGGATCTTGGCGATGATGCCCATGATCTTGTCGGCGACCTTGCCGAGGCCGACGAAGCCGGCGAGGAAGCTGATCGCGAGCGAGAGCAGGCGCGCGAGGATGCCCTCGACCTTGCTCGCCGCCGCGCCGATCGCGCCGCCGGCGATCGCGACGATCGAGTCGATGAAGCCGGTGACGACCTGGATGATCGTCCGGATCTTCTGGACGAACACCATGATCATGTCGTAGATCGAGAGGATCGCGGAGATGAAGCCGGCGCCCGGGATGAACATCGAGACCAGCTTCGGGATCGCCTTCTTCACCACGAGGTCCACGACGAAGTCGGTGATCGCGCCGATCGCCATGTCCTTCAGGTTCGAGAGCTGCTCCTTGATCTTCTCCCAGACCGCGGCGACGCCGCCCTTCACGAACGCGACGACGATCTCGAAGCCGGTCTCCATCGCCTTGACGACGGGCTCGCTCGTCGCCTTCACGAGCTTCGCGCGGATGTTCTCCCAGGTGAGCCCGAGGATCGAGAACACGAACTTCGCGATCTCGGCGAGCGAGAAGCCCTTCGGGATGTAGATGCCCGGGAGGGACCCGGTGAGCCAGTCGATCAGCCCGGCCTTGAGGTGCGTGAGGAAGTTCGCGGCGAAGTTCTGGAAGCCGAGCTTCGCCGCCTTGCCGAGGTTCGAGACGAACGGCAGCGGGTTCTTGAGGATGCTCTTCAGCGCCGCGCCGGTCTTCTTCACGTAGCCGAACGCGCCCGGGCTGACGACGTCGAAGATGATCTCGAGCAGCTTCCACGCGGCGTTCAGCCCCCAGCTGATGAACTCGCCGACGAAGCCGACGAAGACCTTGCCGACCTTGATGAAGGCGCGCGGCACGAGGATGATGTCGACGAGCTCGAGCGACTTCAGCGTCGAGATGAAGAGCCCGGGGATCCGCCCGACGAAGCCCATCAGCGCCGCCATCGCGCCCTGGAACCACGCCCACGCGCGCGGGATCGCGTTCGCCCGCTGCATGTTCTGCCAGATGTCCTCCTGGCCGATCAGCTTCATGAAGCCGCCGATGAGCGTCTCCGCCGTGCGCGGGACGGGGTCGCCCGTGATCGGGTTCGTGCCGAGGACCGCGATCAGCAGATCCCAGGCGCGCGTCCCCTCCGCCAACTTCGCGAGCGGCTTCAGGATCGCGTCCTTGATGAACTTGATGATCCCGTCGACGAGCGAGCGGATGAAGCTCAGGAGCTTGTCGATCGGAGCGCTGAAGATCCGCTTCGCGCGCTCCCACACGTCGCCGAGATGGAAGGCATCCGAGAGGCTGAGGCTGCCGAGGAACTCCTTGATCGCGTCGATGAACATGCCCGCGGTCACGCCGAGCGTCGCGATCTGCTGCGCGACCCAGTTCGCGACCTTGTCGACGATCCCGTAGTTGTCGAGCGCCTGGGTGATCAGCGCGCCGCCGGGGATGATCTGGATCGCGCCGCGCAGGATGTTCGCGGGGCTCCGCTCGACCGTCGCCCCGCTGATCGGGTTCATCCCGATGATCACCGTGAGCATGGTGAAGCCGGGGATGTAGGCCGCCTTGTCGGCGAAGAAGTCGCGCGCCTTCTGGATGATGCCGATGCGCTGCACGCGCGGCTGCGTCCGGCCCTGCACCGCGAACGGTCGCTGCTGGACGACCGCTGCGGACGCCGCGTGCGCCTCGACCTCGAGCGGCGACGAGCCGCCGGAGAAGAGCTGCACGCGCGGGCCTGCTCCCTGCTGCTGGACGACGTGCGCGACCTCGTGCGCCATCACGCCGAGATCGGTCGGTCGCTCGCCCGCGCCGAGGAAGACGTGCGACCCGAACGCGAACGCGCGCGCGCCGAGGACGGCCGACGCGTCGGCCGCCTTCGCGTCGGAGTGCACGCGCACCGGTGCGACGTCGACGCCGAGCGACGCCGAGATCGGTCCGGCGACGGACGGCGGGAGCGGGCCGCCGGCGCCGCCCGGCGACGGCGTCGGCGTCGGCGCCGGCCTGCTGCGCTGCGGCGGCTTCGGCGCGGGCGCAGGCGCGGGCGCCGGAGCACGGCTGCGCGTGGCGCTAGGCACCGAGCGGCACCGTCTGTTGCAGCGGACAGATGCCGCCGACCTTGCGGTATTCGCGGCGGACGCCGGTCTCGAGATCGCCGGAGTCGATGGCGCGGCCCGCGTCGAGCGCGAGGAGCGACGCGTGGAGAACCGCGTTCCGGATCTGGCCGCCGGTGAGCTGGCACCGTGCCGCGACCTCGTCGAGATACGCCGGATCGACGTCGTGCTCCGGCGGCAGGTGGAGCTGCCAGATCGACCATCGCTCGGGCGCGTCCGGCGCGCGGAAGTCGACGACGACGTCGAGCCGCCGCTTGAACGCGTCGTCGATCCGTTCGCCCGCGTTCGTCGTCACCACGAGGATGCCCTCGTACGATTCGAGGCGCTGGAGCAGGAAGTTCGTCTCGAGGTTCGCATAGCGGTCGTTCGACGTCCTCACGTCGGTGCGCCGCGTCATCAGCGCGTCGCCCTCGTCGAGCATGAGCACGACGTCGAGCTCCTCCGCGCGGGAAAAGACGGCGTCGAGGTTCTTCTCCGTCTCGCCGAGGTACTTGTTCACGACGGTCGCGAGGTCGACGCTGAAGAGCTCCTTGCCGAGCGCCGCCGCGAGCAGGCGGGCGGCGAGCGTCTTGCCCGTCCCGCTCGGGCCGGAGAAGAGCGCGCGCACGCCCGCCGTCAGCTGCGCGCCGAGCGCCGCGCCGACGCCCTCGTGGAGACGCTCGCGGTTGCGGCAGCGCGCCTCGAGCAGCTCGAGCTCGCGTGCGGTCTCGGGCGCGATCGCGAGGTCGTCCCAGTCGCCTGCGAGCGGGACGCGCGTCGCGAGCGTCTCGAGCGTCTCCGCCTCGAGCGAGCGCAACGCGGCGCGGACGTCGAGCGAGGTCGGCGACGTCCGGCCGTCGAGCGCCGCCTCGCCGCGCGCGAGGTCGGCGAGCCGGTGGATCGTCCCGGCGGGGATCCGCAGGTCGGTCACGACGTCGCCGGCGAGTCCCGCGTCGCCGAGCGCGCTCCTCCAGAGCACCGCGCGGCGATCGGGGTCGGGCAGCCCGAGCGTGAGCGTGACGGCGCGCTCGGCGCGGATGCCGCCGCGCCGTCCGGCGATCGCGGCGCGCGGGCCGGTGTAGCTTCCGAGCGACGGGAACGCGACGGTCTCGCCCGGCGCCGGATCGAGCTCGACGAGCGGCAGCGCGTTCAGGAGCTTCGCGAGCGGGCCGGCGAGGCGCTCGGCTGGAGCCGGGTCGCGCAGCTCGAGCAGCCCGCGGCCGAGCGTGCGCGCGACGGCGCCGACGACCGTGCGGCGGCCGCCCGACCTCGGGCCGCGGACGACGAGCGGGCGCGGCAGCGGACCGTCGACGACCTCGGGCACGCGCGCGAGCACGCGCGCGAGATCGTCCGGAAGCACGAGCCGGTCGATGCGCGGGAGCTCGTCCGGAGGGCGGTACCTGACCCACGCCACGTCCGGCCCCGGCGGCCTCCCGCGCATCGCGTCCCACAGCACCGGCGGCACCTCGAGCGCCCAGCGCGAGCGCGGCGCGTCGGGGTTCGCGGCGGCGAGCACCCCGGCGGCGAGGAGCGCGAAGATCGCGTCGCGCGCGGCGCCGTCGTCCGACCACGTCGAGAGCAGCCCGACCGTCGGGCGAGCCTCGCCCTGGAGCCGGGTGAGCGCCTCGAAGATCGCGCCGAACCGCACGTCCTCGTCGACGAGACCCGCGGTGAAAAGCAGCGTCATCGCCGTCGGGTCGAGCGCGTACGCATCGCGCAGCGCACGGAGCGGAAGATGCGTCGACGCGTCCGGCTCCCACGCGTGCACCAGCTCCCACCAGCGGTCGACGTCGCCGGTCGCGGGCCCGGCGAAGCCGGCGGTCGCGAGCTCGTCGTAGTAGCCGCGGAGGAACGCGAGCCCGTTCTCGTCGTCGGGCTCCGGCAGGCGGCCGCGCAGCGCGAGGATCGCGGCGTAGACATGGAGGCGGAAGTGCTCGGCCGCCGTCCGCGGTAGCGTGTCGATCGCGCTCATTCGAAGTGGAACGCGACGAAGCGTCCCGCCGCGGGGATCCAGCCGGGCGTCCGGTCGAGGCCCGCGAAACGAACCTCGAGCGGCAGCTCGTCGAGGCGGAGGACGACGTCGACGTGGGTAGGGGACACCAGCACGTGCGCGTGGCGACGAAGCAGCAGGGCGCCGAGCGACGCGTCCGGTGCGAGGTCGAGTGCGAGCCGCAGGCGCGCATCGGCGTATGCGGCGAATCGCGCCGCCCAGCGTGCGGCGGGGTCCGAGGGCTCGCGCGGGAGCGTGCACCGCCGCGGCGCCGGACGACGGCGGCGTCCGAGCCGCCGCAGCTCGCGCGCGAGCTGCGCGCGCGGCGACTCGTCGTTGCGCGGCACCGCCACGACCGCGAAGCCCGCAGGGTGGACGATCCGAAGCGTCCCACCGGCCGCCGACCAGAGCCAGTCGCCCTCGCCGTCGAACGGCTCGAGCCACGCGCGCGGCGTGCGCCACGCGCGCGGCGGACGGAACCCGGCTCCGGGCCGGTCGCGCGGCCCGCGCGCGGCGAGCCGTGCGAGCAGGCTCCAGAGCGCATCGCCGCGCTGCGGCTTGTCGAGCAGCCGCGGCGCGACGAGCGCGAGGAAGTCCCACGGGTCGAGCGCGATCCCCGGCCGCCGCGGCTGCGTGAAGTCGCCGTACAGCTCGAGGTAGAGCGCGAGGTTCAGGAGGTAGAACACGCCGCCGAGCGCGGTCTCGACCGGGAGCGATGCCGGTGCGGGCTCGGGCTCGAGCGCGCGCGTCGCCTCCGGCGGCGACGGTGCGGGTGCCGGCGGCTCCGAACCGGCCCGGCGTCGCCGCGGCGCGGCGGCTCGACGTGGCGGACGTGCGCGGCGCGCCGACGTGCGCTCGCGTGGCGGCGCGCCGGCCGCGGGCGTGGAGGACGCGTCGAG
>Ga0335071_10003886_pt1 | contig 15683 bp, 17 predicted proteins | sample Lox_Sample_15_FD_206724 | JGI IMG/M metagenome (GOLD analysis project Ga0335071, IMG submission 206724) | Soil microbial communities from Loxahatchee National Wildlife Refuge, Florida, United States - Lox_Sample_1.5 | ecosystem: Environmental > Terrestrial > Soil > Wetlands | place: USA... | reverse complement strand
CCGGGATGCAGCCGGTCGAGATAGGTTTCCAGCAGGGCGGACGAGTCGGCGTCGCCGCGGCACTCGGCCGCAAGCTTACGCAGCTCGGCCAGCGACAGCTGGCCGAGGCGGCGGCCCTGATAGGCGCCGCGCAGCACGGTGCCGTCCATCGTGCCGCTCGCGTGGTCGAGCGACATGCGCAGCCAGCCCGTCTCGACGTCGGACGACCCGCCGGGCGCGGGGCCGGCCGCGTTGCGCATGCGCGTCCACAGCGCCTTCCAGCGGACGAAGAACGGCGCCACCGTGCTGGCAAGGACCAGCGCATCGGCCGCCTTGCCGGTCGCCACGAACCACAGGGCCACGGCACCCGCCGCGACCGCCAGCGCCACCTGCCCGGCGCGGACGAGCTGTCTGGGGTTCGCCTCGGCGAACCAGCGCAGCACCTGCCAAAGGAGCGCCAATAGGACGACGCCGACGAGGAAGTAGAACAGGACCATGCCCTGACTTTAGCGGGTCTGCGTCCCGAACATCAGCCCATCGCTAGCAGGGCCGGAAACCGATTTCGACGGTCGTCACGAGTTGAGGGGCCCCGCTATCGGCTTGGCCTGGCCGAGTTCGGCCACGATCGCGTCGGCCAGCAGGTCGTACTCGTCCGCGACGATCAGTTGCAGGCGCCGGCTTTGGACGTCCTTGGTTTGCAGCGCCGCTTCGCGGTGCTCCCGGGCTTTGGCGCGCATCTCGCGAGGGCTTGGCAGTTTGTCTGCCATGAGACAGACCCGTCCGTTCTCGCAGGAACGCGGAATATTAGTCCAGCACCCGCACCGAATTCCACAGCCTGGGCTGGCGCCTCATCGTGACCAAGGTGTCGAGCAGGACCGCCCTCGCCTTGGGAGCGGACATGCCCGACGAGCCCGTCGCCTAGCGCTTGTTGTTGAGGACCTTCCAGGGATCCTTCACCGCGTGCGCGAACACCTCGAGCTCGACGTTGGCGAGCTTGCCGTTGACCTTGTCGAGCCGCCGCAGATATTCGTCCTGCACGATGTCGCGGGTGTCCGGGTCGATCATGATCGGCCCCCGCGGGCTGTCGAATTTCCAGCCCTTCCAGACCTCCATGGTCTTGTCGCCGGCCATCTTGCCCTTCTGAGCGCGGATGGCGTCGAAGATCGCCTGCATGCCGTCCCAGACCTGGACTGCGTTGAAGTTGGGGTTGGTGTCGGCGCCATACGCGCGCTTCCAGGCCGCGACGAACGCCTTGTTGGCCGGCCGGTCGCCCGCCGCGGAATAGTGGAACATGGTGATGGTGCCGATGGCGAAGTCGCCCATGTTCGGCAATTCCTCGTCGGGCGTGATGTCGCCCGGCCCGATCAGCTTGATGCCGGCCTGCGGCAGGCCGAGGCTCGAATAGGCCTTGATCACGCCGGTGGCCTGGATGCCGGCGGGGACGAACACGAACACCGCATCGGGCTTCGTGTCCTTCACCTTCTGCATGTAGGGTGCGAAGTCCTGGGTCGAGATCGGCATCTTCACCGCCTCCACCACCGTCCCGCCGCCGTCGGTGAAGCCCTTGGTGAAGGCGTCCCGGGCGTCGTTGCCCGGCCCGTAATCGGAGGTGAGCACGTAGACCCGCTTCAAGTTGTTCTTGGCCGCCCATTGCCCCAGCGGCAGCGAGGACTGCCACAAGGTGAACGACACGCGCGCGACGTAAGGCGACACGGTCGTGATCGACGACGTGCCCGCGTTCATGATGAGGAAGGGCGTCTTGCCCTGATCGGCCACCTGGCCGATCGCCATCGCGTTCGGGGTCCAGATGACACCGGTGAGGACGTCGACATGGTCGCGCGTGACCAGCTCGGTCGCCAGGCGCTTGGCGACCTCCGGGTTCGGTCCCGTGTCATCGCGGCGCAGCACCTCGACCTTTACGCCCGCGGGGAGATCCTTGCCGTGCTCCTTCAGGTAGAGATCGAGCGCCTTGTCCATCAGCACGCCGACCGTGGCGTTCTGCCCGGTGTAGGAGGTGATGAAGCCGACCTTCACGGTCTGCGCGCCGGCACCCCCGGTCATTCCGATGGAAACTGCGCCGGCAACAACGAGCGTCCGCAGAAGCCTCATCGATCCCTCCCCTGACTGAACAATAGTCCCTCTGCATGGAACGGGCGGTGGGTGATATTGTCAATACGAGGGAGCACGACGCATGACCCAGGACCGGTCCGGCAGCGGGTATTCGATCTTCGAAGGGACGATCGCGGACATGACGTATCCCGAGGTCCGGGACGCCGCGCGGCGGGGCGCCGTCGTGCTGTGGGGGTTCGGAGTCATCGAGCAGCACGGGCCGCATCTGCCGCTGGCCACGGACGTCTACCTGCCGCAGCTTCTGTTGCGCCGCGTGAAGGGAGTCCTCGCTAAGACGGGCATCGCCAGCATCATCATGCCGCCGTTCTACTGGGGCATCAACGGCGTGACGGGACTCTTCCCGGGCTCGTTCGAGGTGCGGCCTTCGGTGATGGTCGAGCTCATGATCGATCTGGTGAAAAGCCTGAAAAAGGACGGCTTCGGCCAGGTGTTCTGCGTCTCCGGACACGGCGACGCCCTGCACAATAAGACCTTGCTCGACGGCCTCAAACGCGGCGCCGCGGAAGCGAAGATGGAAGCCTATTTCGTCGGCTCGCCCGACTTCTTCAAGCGTCTCGGCTTCGATGCGGCCGATCCGCACACCATTGCCACGGCGCGCGAGGTCGAGCGCAAGAGCCGGTTCGTCGACGTCCACGCCGGGCGTTTCGAGACCTCGAGCATGCGGCGCTACTTCCCCGACATCGTCCGCCAGGACGTGATCGCGGGCCTGAAGCCCACCGAGCTCGGCCCCGAGGGCCTCGCCGAATGGCGCAAGGGACAGCGCTTCGCCCTCAACGTGACGCCCGACGGATACCTCGGCGACCCCGCCGCCTCCGATCCGCAACTGGGCGAGGAAATGCTGGACGAACAGACGCGATTGATCGCCGACGCGATCGCCACCAAGGCCAGGCGCGGCGGCGGCGCGGCTCCCTCCTCGGCGCCAATAAGGTTTTGAACCCCTCCCGGACGTCATCGCGAGGAGGCGAAAGCCGACGAAGCGATCCAGGACCGCGATATCGACTCTGGATTGCTTCGCTTCGCTCGCAATGACGCCCGAAACACCGTCCTACGGGGCGTCCGGAATATCGCGCGCGTGGCCCTGCAGCGATTCGACCAGCTTGTTGGTCGCTTCGATCGCACCCTTGCCGGCGTCGTTGCCCCAGATGAACCGCGAGAGCTGGCCGCCGAGATAGGGGTGCATCCCCATGTCGTAGAGCGCGCGGAAGTCGCGCGCCTCGATCGCCTTGCGCTCCTCGGGACGCAGCCTGTACCGGTCGAGCACGGCCGCCTCGTTCTGCGCGAACAGCTGGCGCAGCTGCGCGTTCCACTTGAGGTCCTGCACGAGGTCGTGCACCGCGAGCGTCGGGTCGAACGTCTCCCACGCCATGGCTAGGCCGCCGCCTTCTTGCGGGTGGCGAGGTCCCACAGCACGGCGCCGAAGCCGCAGCGGAAATTCGTCCAGCCGGTGTACCCGAACGATTCCCCGCGGCACTCGCCGATCGCCGCCATGACCGGGAACCACGCCAGCAGCTCCGGCGTGCCGCCGATGCCGGCCGCCTCCATGCGCTCGGCGGTCATCTCCTCGAGCAGCCGGCCGTGGTCGCCCTGGCAGCACAGGTCGAGGAACGCGCGGTCGAACTCCGGGTCGATCTTGTAGTAGCGCTCCCCGCCCGGCTCGTGGCTGAGGCCGCCCGACCCGAGCAGGCCGACGCGCATCCCGGGCGGCAGGTCGTCGCGGATGATCTCGGCCAGCGCCCGGCCGACCGCGTAGCAATGCGGCCCGTCGGGATAGGGCGGCACCGTGCAGTTCTGCAGCACCGGCACGACCGGCAGGCTCATCTCGTCGAGCTGCATCATCACGGTTGGAACCGACAGGTTGTCGTCGAAATGGAGCGGTGTCTCGGCATGCGTCATGCGGATCTTCCGCCGCGTCATGCCGCGAAAGAGCGCCTTCGCCACCTCGGGCTGGCCCGGCACGCGCCAGTCGCGGCAGCCGATCCACGGCTTGAACCATTCGTGCGGGCCGCGATGCTCGGCGGCCCCGGCGATGAGGAAGTCGGGATAGGCGCGGATGCGGCTGTTGGTCAGGTGATCGTTGGCGAAGACGATCAGGACGTCCGGCCGCGCCTGCCGGATCTGCTGCTGCACGGCGCGGTAGCTGCGCGTGATGATGTCGCGCGCCTCCTGCGGTGCCCGGTCGTAGAGGCCGACCAGGGCGGGCGCATGGGGAACGGCGGCAGCGCAGACGATCTCCGCCATGGGCGATGGGCTCCGGGTGCTGTTTCCAGCTTCAATCTATTGCACCCGCGCAAGCCTTGGAAAGGGGCCTGCCCTCCGCTCAGACGAGCGGGACGGTCAGCGGATTGTACGAGTACAGCCAGGCATTGCGCGCAGCACCCTCGTCGCGGCCTGCGAACGCGCGGCGCAGCGCCTGCTGGTCGCGCATGTGGAACAGGTCGCGGTTGGCGGACGACCCCTTCACGATCTTCGACGTGCGCTCGATGCGGTTGCGCTGGTAGATCTGCAGCGCATCCGCGACATGGCCGGCCATGGCCAGCGCCCGCGTGAGCACCGCCCCGTCTTCGATCGCCATCGCGGCCCCTTGCGCCAGATACGGCAAGGTGGCGTGGACCGAATCGCCGAGCATGGTGGCGCGGCGCGTGCTCCAGTTGTCGATCGGAGGCCGGTAGAACAGCGACCAGCGGAAGCACTGGGTGCGATCCGCCTTGTCGATGATGAGCTGGATGTCCGGGTGCCAGCCGCGGAAGTCGGCCTTGAGCTTCTCCCACGGGAATTTCGCGGTCCAGGATTCCTCGGAGACCTCGTCGGTCTCGACCAGGCCCACGAAGTTCAGGAGTGCGCCCGCGCGCAGGTAGTAGCAGACGACGTGGGCACCTGGGCCCATCCACACCGACATCACCTGCCCCATGAAGTCGGGCGGCAGCTGCTCGGCCGGCAGGGTCAGGCGCCAGGCGGCATCGCCGGTATAGACGGCGTGGTCGGGCCCGGCGATCTGGGCACGCACGGCGGATTTGACGCCGTCCGCACCGACCAGGAGGTCGCCCTCGAACGTCTCGCCGGTCGCCAGCGTCACGCGCACGCCCCCCTCCCCATCCCCGGAGCCGCTCTCCTCGAAGCCGGCCACGCGGCTGTTGAGGCGCACCACGTCGCGCTTGAGCTCGCGCGCCTTGGCGGCCAGCACCTCGTGCAGATCGGCGCGGTGCAGCTGGTTGTAGGGGGCGCGGTGCAGCCGCTCGTGCTCCGCGGCGAGCGAGAACTGGCTGATGACCTCGCCGGTGTCGTGCAGGCGGAAGACGTAAGCGCCCGGCCGGACCGCGAGCTTCGATATCGCAGGTCCCAGCCCCAGGTCGTTCAACACGTGCATAGCGTTGGCGCTCATCTGAATGCCGGCGCCGATCTCGCCCAACGCCGGCGCCTGCTCGAACACCTGGACGTCGTGGCCCGCCTTCAGCAGACAGCAGGCGGCGGTGAGGCCGCCGATCCCCGCTCCGGCGATAAGAATTTTCTGGCTCATGTGCTCCCACGAAGTAATACCGGTGATCGTTACTCCGTGCTAAGCCAAAACGAAAGGGCCCGGAAACGCCGGTCCGAAGGAGGCGCCGCCATGGCGAAAATCCGTCACATCGCGATCGTCGCAAAAGACCCCGAGACGCTCGCCGAGTTCTATGCCGACGTGTACGGCATGCAGATCACCGGGCGCAGCCAGGGCGACGTCTGGGTGACCGACGGCTACATGGACGTGGCCCTGATCCACGAAAACAACATCAAGAAGCCTGTCGGCATCAACCATTTCGGCTTCACCATCGACGCCGGCGAGAAGCCGGCCGTCTACGAAAAAATGAAGAAGCGCGGGCTCGCGCCGTTCAACCCGCGCGCCGACAATCCCGATCTCGACCGTCCGTTCGTCGAGGATGCTGCGTATGACGTGGAGGGAAACCGGTTCGACATCTCCCTCGGCAAGCGCGACATGGAGGAAGAGAAGAAGCACAAGCCGTTCCGGGTGTAGGTCGCTCTCGTCGGAAGTCACCGGATTCCTCGACGAAAGATCGTAGCCCCGTTTCCGCGCGAATTGCCGCGCACATGCAGGCTAAAAGGTCCCTAAATTTTGGCGAAATACGCCGCGGCCGATTACGAAAATTTAGTCCGGCGGGCGTAAGCTCTCTTGGTTGCACCGCTACGGGTTAAATCGGCATGCTGACAGCCAAGGATTTTCTGCGCGCTGGTACCTATATGCTGAAGCGCTACGGCGAAGAAGCGGCGGAGCGCGCGGCTAACCGCGCGTCCGAGCTCCGCGCTGCCGGCGAGACGGGATTGTGCCAGATCTGGGACACACTGTTCGCGACCGTTTGCGAACTCGAGCGTTCCCAGGCGCCGGTGGCGACGCCCATAAAAATCGCCAGCTAGTCCAGGCCACAGCGAACCTCGTCGACGGCGGGGCAGACGTCGCGCAACGTCCGCGCTTCACCGCGCGCCTGCTGGCCGTTCGGCGCGGGACGGTCTCAAACATGGTGACGCTCGTCACTGTATGACCGGCCGAATCCGCCTACGGTCGGCGAAAAATCGGAGCTGCCGGTCCCTGGACAAGGGAGGAGCCCGCAACGCCGCGAGATCCGGCATGGTCCCCGGGCCCATTTCTTGACCGTTACAATTTGGAGGCGACTCAAAGACCATTCGAATGCCAGCCACAGGGAGCATCGCCATGCGCATCATCTTCGCGGCTGTGATCGCACTCTGCTCGTTTCTTTACCCGCAAATGAACATCGCCATGGCCGGGGAAGCACCCCCATGGCTCGCCGGCGAGTACGTAGCGAGGCTCAACCTGCCCAGCGGCGTGATGAACTTCTTTGCCCAAATCGGAAGCGGAACCGTTGAGGCCGATGGCCGGCTCACCCTCGACATCCAGACCCGAAACGACCGCAATCGTCCCGACTGGACTCCCGTTCAATCCTACGAAGCGAAACTGATTTCCCCCGAGCGCGCAAACATCGCCTTCGTCACGAAAAACGGGGCAAGATTTGATCTCGTTGCGAGGCCGGATGGCTCGCTCTCGGGTACAGCCGTGAATGCAGTGGCCTCTGGTTCTGTCCGGTTTACAAAGCGCAGGTAGCACTGCCTCCGGTTCGCATATCTGCGGCGTACCAACGCGTAAGCAGATGACCGCGTCACCGCGGGCCGGCTCAGGGCATCCGCTGACTCAAGTGCAGGGCGGCGGCGGCGCCTCAGGGCGCCGACAGGTAGGCGTTCGTGAACATCGACGTCACGTCCACCGGTCCTTGCAGGATCTTCGCGTCCAGGATGATCGCCTCGAGGTTCACCCAAACGTTCTGCGAACTGACCCGAATATAGGCGGCGCGAGATCCCCGTAAAACCGCGGGGAGGCACAAATTTGCGAATAAGTCGCACTTGCGGAGAACGTCTATTTCCTTTACGAACAGCCTTCTGTCAGTGCGATTGCGAATTAATATTAACTGATCTCGACGAATCCCAGCAAGCCATCCGCCGGTCACCCCTGCGGCAGCCAGCCAGGATGACGGCGTTCTGTTTTGGCTTCCAGGAGTTCACGGCGTGTCAGGGTTTCGTCTCGTCTGGCTTGGAACAACGGCGATCGGGTTGGTCATGATCTGTGCGACTTCGCGCACCGTGGCGGCACAGACGGCGGAGAGCGCGCCCGTGCAACTGCCGACCGTGTCGGTCGAGGGGCAACCCTCGGGCGCCACCGACTACAACGCCGACCAGTCGTCGCTGCATAAGCTCACGGAACCGCTCCGTGATACTCCACAGACGATCACGGTGATTCCCAAGCAGATCATGCAGGATCAGGGTGTCACGACCTTGCGCGATGCGCTGCGCAACGTCACCGGCATCAGTCTGAATGCCGGCGAGGCGAGCCGCCAGGGCGATAGCCTGACGATCCGCGGCTTCACGGCCAGCAACGACATCTATCTCGACGGCATGAATGATTTCGGCAGCTACTACCGCGACCCGTTCAACCTCGAGCAGATCGAGGTACTGACCGGGCCGTCGTCCGTGCTGTTCGGCCGCGGCTCGACTGGCGGCGTGGTCAATCAGTCGAGCAAGACGCCGTTCCTCGACTCCTATAAGGCCGGCACCCTGAGCCTCGGCACCGATATGACCAAGCGCGTCACCGCCGACGTCAATACGCCGCTCGACGGGTTCGGGCCGGGGGCCGCGTTCCGCATCAACCTGATGGCGCACAACAGCGAGGTCACCGACCGCGACCACGCCGAGAACAGCCGGTTTGGCATCGCCCCCACGATCGCGTTCGGCCTCGGCACCGACACGCGCACGACCTTGAGCTATCTCCATCAGTCGGAATACGACACCCCCGATTACGGCCTCCCCTGGCTCGACCGGGCCGGCTCGACGATCGCGACGCCGGCGCCGGTTCCGCGCGCGAACTTCTACGGCTTCGACTCCAGCGACTACCTGCGCACCAATGCCGACGTCATCACGGGCAAGATCGAGCACGACGTCAGCGACGCGATCACGCTGCGCGACCAGCTCCGCTTCGCGAATTACCTGCGCGATTTCCGCATCACCGAGCCGATCATCTCGTCGACCAACAACACGACCGCGCAACTCGTGCCGGCCGGCACGCCGCTCTCGGCGCTCACCGTGTTCCGCAACGAGATCACGGGCAGCAGCGCTGAGACGTTTCTCGAAGACCAGGCCGATATGACGTCGCGGTTCCATACCTGGTTCGTTGACCACACCTTGGTCACCGGCGTCGAGATCGGACGGCAGACCTCTGACCCTAGCCGATACACCTATTCGGGAGTGCCGACGACCAATCTGCTGACGCCCAATCCGGACCAGCCGTTCACCGGCACCGCGAACTTGACCTCGCAGGTCGGCACCACCGCGTACACTCAGGGCGTCTACGCGATTGACACCCTGAAGCTCGATTCGCACTGGGACATCGTCGGTGCCGTCCGCTTCGACCGCTTCGATGCTGAGACACACCAGAACATCGCCAACGGCGCCACCCAGCCGATCTTCTCCTTCCGTCATGTCGACGAGATGCCGAGCTACCGCGCCGCGGTGGTGTACAAGCCAGTCCACGAGGGCACTCTTTATGCCCAGTACGGCACGTCGTTCGATCCTTCGGCCGAGACGCTATCGTTGACCAGCGCCACGGGTCCTCTGCCGCCGGTCAAGAACCGGACCTACGAGGCCGGGACGAAATGGGACCTACTCGGCGAGCGGCTATCGCTCAACGGTTCGGTGTTCCGCATCGAGCAGTACAACGCGCGCGAGACCGACCCCAACAATTCACTGAACGTGGTGCTCGCCGGTGACATCGTGGTCGACGGCTTCTCGCTCGGCGGCAGTGGGCATCTCACGGACCGCTGGCAGGTCTTTGCCGGTTATACCTACCTCGACGGCGAGGTGGTCAGCTCGCCGTTCAGCGACAAGGGCAATCGCCCGGCCAACACGCCGCGCAACACCTTCACCCTGTGGTCGACGTACGACGTGACACCGCGCGTGCAGGTCGGCGCCGGCCCGACTTTTGTCGCCGACCGTTTCGCCAGCTCGAACGTCGATGCGCTCGGCGAGCGGCGCGTGGCGCCGGCCTACTGGACCGGCCAGGCGATGGTCAAATACCGCGTCAGCGACAACGTCGACCTCCAGCTCAACGTCTACAACATCGCCAACAGCACCTATTTCGACCAGGTCCACCCGAACCATGTTCCGCCGGCCGCAGGGCGCACCGCCTTGCTCACCACCAGCTTCCGGTTCTGAGGGCAGCGGCGACATGCTCGTCCACATCTCCCACGTGCTGAGCGCCGAACAGGTCGCCGAATGCCGCACGGCGCTCGCTGCGGCGGAGTGGGTCGACGGGCGCGCCACCGCGGGCCATCACGCAGCCAAGGCCAAGGACAACATGCAGGTACCCGAGGGGCATCCGGCGAGCCGGAAGCTGGGCGCGATGATCCTCGCGGCCCTGGAGCGCAACGCGCTGTTCGTGACCGCGGCCCTGCCGGCGAAGGTCTATCCACCGCTGTTCAACCGCTACCAGGGCGGCCAGACCTATGGCACGCATGTCGACGGGGCGATCCGGGACGTGCGCGGCACGCCGCACCGCGTGCGTACCGACTTGTCGGCGACGTTGTTCTTGAGCCCTCCCGAGGACTACGACGGCGGCGAGCTGGTGATCGAGGACACCTACGGCGCCCACAAGGTCAAGCTGCCGGCGGGCGACATGATTCTCTATCCAGGCACCAGCCTGCACCGGGTTGAGCCGGTGAGCCGCGGCACGCGGCTGGCCGCGTTCTTCTGGGTGCAGAGTATGGTGCGCGACGACGGCGAGCGCACCTTGCTGCTCGATCTCGACACGGCAATCCAGCAGGTCGGACGCGCGCTGCCGGAGCACGCGGCGGTGGGGCAGCTGCTCAATGTCTATCACAACCTTCTACGCCGCTGGGCGGAGGGCTGATGCACGACGTCGCGCCACAAACCGCCGCTCGCAGCCGCTCCCAACGTAACGTTCTGCATTGGATTCATCTGTGCATCGGCGGCCTGCTGTCGGTCCCTCTCTTTCTCATCGGCCTGACCGGCGCCATCCTCGTGTTCGAACACGAGATCGACGCCTGGCTCGATCCGCCGCCGCTCGCCGCGGCCGCTGGCCCGGCGCACCCGGCCGATGACATCCTGGCCGCGGCGCATGCCATGGTGCCGCGTGGCGCCGCGCCGATGTTCTTCGTTCCTGCGAGGGCCGCTGGCGCCGCCGCCGAGGTGCGATTTCGCAGCGCCCGGGGTGGTTTCGTCCGCGTGTTCGTCGATCCGGCGTCGCTTGAGGTCCTGGCGACACGCGCCGACGGCGGCCTGTTGCGCACGCTCTCGCAGCTCCATTCTAACCTGCTGGCGCGCGAGCTTGGCGGGCGCCAAGTGGTGGGCTGGCTCGGCGTGGCCATGCTGATCCTGGGCGCAAGCGGCCTCGTTCTGTGGTGGCCGCGCGGCGGCCGCTGGCGGGCTGCGTTCTGTCTCGAACGGCGTGCGCGCGGCGCCGCCCTGCTGCGCGAGTTGCACCGCAGCGCCGGCTTCTGGGGCCTCGCGGTGTTCATGGTCGTGAGCTTCAGCGGAGTCTTTCTCGCGTTTCCACAAACCGTCGGCGACGGCATCCGGACCCTGCTGCCCGGCCGCGACGTGCGTGGTTTCTTGGGGCCGGCGATCGCGCCGGCACCGGGCGGCCAACCGCTCGATCTGGAAGCCGCGCTCGCGCTCGCGCGCGCCGCCGCGCCCGGCGCCGAGCTGCGCTCGGTCGGGCTGCCGCAGCGGCCCGATCAGCCCGTCCGCGTCAGCCTGGCGCCACCCGGCACGGCGAGCGGCCCCGTGCCGCAGATCACGGTATTCGTCGATCCGTGGCAGCACCGTATCGTCGAGCAGCGCGATCCGCGGACCTATACCACGGGCGAGACGATCGTCGCCTGGCAGCGGGCGCTGCATGCCGGCGAAGGCCTCGGCCGCCTGTGGCGCACGCTCGTGTTCGTCGCCGGCCTGCTGCCGATGTTCTTCACCGTCACCGGCGTTGCCATGTGGGCCCTGAAGCGCCGGCGGCGGCGGTCGATCGCCGCGCCGCTGCTGTCCTACGAAGTTGCCGAGAAATGAGCGAATCACCAGGAGCACCGACCATGCGTAGCCGTTCGAGTCAGTTGCGTCGCGCGTTGCAGGCGGCGTCGTTCTCCGTCCTGTGCGCAAGCCCCGCCCTCGCTCAGACAGCGGCTCCGGGTCCCGCGGCGCCGCCATCCGCGCCGACGGTCGCGATCGCGACCATCCCGCACGACCTGTCGCCGTGGGGCATGTACCTGTCGGCCGACATCATCGTGAAGCTGGTGATGCTGGGCCTGGTCTTCGCCTCGATCGTCACGTGGACCGTGCTGCTGGCCAAGGGCTACGAGCTGTGGGCGGCCCGCAGCCGCGCGCGGCAGGCGCTCCGTCAGCTGACGAACGCGCGCACGCTCGCCGACGCGGCGCGCGGCGTGACCGGAACCCACGACGTAGCGCGGATCGTCGCCGCCGCGCGCACCGAGCTCGAGGTCTCGGGCGACGCGCCGGCCGAGGGCATCAAGGAGCGCATCGCCTCGCGTCTCGACCAAATCGAAGCGGCGGCGCGCCGGCGGATCGGGCGCGGCATCGGCACCCTCGCGACGATCGCCGCGACCGCACCCTTCGTCGGGCTGTTCGGCACCGTGTGGGGCATCATGAACAGCTTCATCGGCATCTCGAGGGCGCAGACGACCAACCTCGCGGTGGTGGCGCCCGGCATCGCCGAGGCGCTGCTAGCCACCGCCATGGGCCTCGTGGCCGCGATCCCGGCGGTCGTCATCTACAACTCGTTCTCGCGCTGGACGTCAGGCTATCGCGCCGTGCTCGCCGACGCGTCGGCCGAGGTGCTGCGTCTCGCCAGCCGTGACCTCGACCGCCAGCGCCATCCGTTGCGCGTCGTGGCGGCGGAGTAGGCCATGGCCGTCCGTCTCCATCACGCCGAGGACGATCTGACCGAGGCATCGGAGATCAACGTCACGCCGTTCATCGACGTGATGCTGGTACTGCTGATCATCTTCATGGTCGTGGCACCCTTGGCGACGGTCGACGTCCCCGTCGACCTGCCGAGCTCGACCGCGGCTCCGCAGCCACGCCCCGACAAGCCGCTCTTCCTCACCATCAAGCCCGACCTGTCGGTGGCGCTCAACGACGAGTCCGTGCCCCGGGAGTCGCTGGGTGCCGCGCTCGACGCCGCGACCGGCAGCGACAAGGACAAGCGCGTGTTCTTGCGCGCCGCCAAGACCATCTCGTACGGCGAGCTGACTGACGTCATGAACGACCTGCGCGCCGCGGGCTATCTCAAGGTGGCGCTGGTCGACCTCACGGCCAAGGGACAGTAGATGCTGGCGTTCGGCACCGCGGGACCCGAGGTTGGCCCAGGAGCCATCCGGGAACAACGTGCCGAGCTGGTCCGCTGGTCCGCGAGTGCGGCCGCCGTGCTGGCCGTCTACGCGGTGGTCGTCGCGGCGTTGGTGACGTGGAAATCGCCCATGCCGGAGATCGCCCCGCCGCCGCCCGCCGCCATGATGATCGACCTGGCGCCGGTGCCGCCACCGTCACAGCCAGCCGTGGTGCCGCCGCTGCCGCCTCAGGTCAAGCCGCCGGAGGTCAAGCGGCTGCTGCCGTTGCCGCCGCCGCGTCTGCCGCAGCCGCTGCACAAGCCGCCGCCCAAGGTCGAGCCGCCGCCCGAGCCTACGGTCACGGCCCCCGCGCCGGTCCCCCCGGCCCCCGCGCCGGTCGCGGCTCCGCCGGTGCCGGCCCCGCCGCCCGTGGATCTTCTGTCGGCATTCGAGAGCCGCCTGATCGCCCATGTCGAGCGCTACAAGCATTACCCGCAGAGCGCGCGGGCGCGGCACCAGCAGGGCGTGGTGCGGCTTCGCTTCACCATGGACCGCTCCGGGCGGGTGCTGTCTGCCCGCATTGCACAGAGTTCGGGCGTGCCCGCTCTCGACGATGAAGTGTTGTCGATGATCGACCGCGCCGCACCCCTGCCGCCGTTCCCGCCTGAGATCGCCCAGGCGCAGCTCGACCTGCTGCTGCCGATCGCGTTTTCGCTGCGCTGATTCAGGCGACGGGCGATGATCTATCGCTGCTACCTTTTGGATGATGCCGCCCGTATTGTCGACCGAGAAAATTTCCATGCCGAGGAGGACAGGTCCGCGAGAGACCGTGCGCGCGAGATTCTGTTCGAGCGGAGGGCCTACGCCGCCGAGCTGTGGGTGTTCAGCCGCCTCGTCATTCGCCTGACTCAAGAGGGAAGCTCCTAGCTAGCATAAAATTGCCTCGCTCCCGTCTCCGAAGCGGTCGGGACGAATGGCAGGACATTTCTACCGGCTCGATTTGCCCTAAAGCTCGTTCTCATAAAGGGCAGAAGCTCGCCGTTCGGGTGACCGGTCAGAACCCGCGCTGTCTGGATCTTCCGCCTCCGCCCCGTGAGGGCGAGTGCGAAGTTGAGGCCTGGGGCGGCACGATGGCGACACTCGGATCCCGGCCATTCACGTCGCCCAGGAACCTGGCGACCCCAGTGGCACCGACATCCCGCAGGACGATCGTTCCCCACGGCCCGCCAACCTCGATATCGCCTCCCTGTAGCGTCTGGACAAAATCGAGGCCGTCGGATGGATCGCCGCCGCGGCGAAACTTCTCGGCTACAGCCACGCAAGCGTTTCGCAGGGATTGCCTCTGCACCTTGTCGAGACACAAGCTGGAGAGCTTGGCCGCATCCGCGCCATTGGGCGAAGGAGAAGATCCGGGCGCTTTCCCAGGCGGAGCCGCCTGAGTGCCCGGCTGTGGCGTCTGGGCAAAGGCCGAACAGGCCGCGAAACCCGCCGCCGCAGCAAATGCGAGGGCCGGCATCGCAATTTTTTTCTTCAAGGGCACCCCTCGGTCTAAATTTTGTTCAATCACTAGCACACGGCTGGAACCCATAAGCCCTACGGGAGCTATTCGAATCTCGAGAAGGCGTTCTTCGGAAAGCCGGGTCACGGCAAAGCCGATGCAGGAATGTCGGCCACGGCCTAATCGGCGCGGTCACGCGGAACGATGCCCGCTTGTGGCACATCGCCGACTTAGCGGCCGTGTAAACAGGTGACCGCTTCAGCTCCGAAAACGGACACCGCAGGTCGCCCCGTCGGCAATTCTGCCTACTAGGCATCTTTCCGGTTGACCGCCGGACACGCCGTCCTACAGTTCCGAAAGTCACAATGGCGAGGTGTGCCGGTCCGGCCCCCTCGCCTTTTTTATATCCAGAATTCGGGGGACGGCATGAAGCGCTGCACCAGCTGCGGCAGGCGCCAGTCGCTGCGCGCGTTTTATCACGGCGGGCCGGGGTTTCGGGACAACCGGAAGCCGGAATGCAAACTCTGCCTCGCCAAGCGGGAGCAGAGCCGCGCCGAGGCGTCAAAGCAGTGGATCCGCGAATACGCGGCGGGTTGGCACCGGAAAAACCGGCGGCTGATCGACAGCGCCGCTGGCTTCCTGAACCGGCAGGGGCGGCCCGCGCTCACGACCTATTATCGCCTGCGCCACGAGGCGATCCTCGCCTATGGCGGCTATCGCTGCGCCTGCTGCGGGGTGAGGGAGCCGGACTTCCTGACCATCGATCACATCAACAACGGCGGCTCGCGTCACCGCCGCCGGGTGGGCGTGGCCAGCAACTTCTACCGCTGGCTCCAGAAGCACTCATATCCCAAGGGCTTCCGGGTGCTGTGCTCGAACTGCAATTCCGGCCGGCATCGCAACGGCGGTGTCTGCCCGCATCGGGATCCCCTTGCACAGCCGCCGGGTCAGCGCATCCGGTGCGTCAGCTGCAGCGCGGCGCCGCCGCGCTTGCGGCTGAAATCCTCGAGCGCCTGTCGGCCGCCGACCGCGAAGGTGGCGACGGCCGCCAGGAGGTCGCGCAGCACGTCGGCGCTTCCTGCATCGAAGGGGCAATAGGCGCCGCCCGACAGTCGCGCGATGGTCTCGAAGCATTGGCGTGCCACCGCCTCGCCGCCCTCGTGGAACAC
>Ga0335071_10003880_pt1 | contig 15696 bp, 11 predicted proteins | sample Lox_Sample_15_FD_206724 | JGI IMG/M metagenome (GOLD analysis project Ga0335071, IMG submission 206724) | Soil microbial communities from Loxahatchee National Wildlife Refuge, Florida, United States - Lox_Sample_1.5 | ecosystem: Environmental > Terrestrial > Soil > Wetlands | place: USA... | reverse complement strand
TTATTGAACGGTGTACATACAACGCTCTCCCCGCTTCCGGTACAGGTGCTGGGATCGTAGATTGTCGGCAACCCAGTGAAATCCCCTTGCAGCACCGCCGCGGTGGGCATGGCGGATTCGCTGGTCTGGGAGGACCGGAACGTCAGGCCCTCATAGCTGCCAAAGAAAAACAGTTTGTCCTTCTTGATGGGTCCGCCCAACGTTCCGCCAAACTCATTCCGGATGTAGGGGGACTTGGTTAAACCCGTGGCGAAAAAGTTCTGAGCCGCGAGTTCCTTCACGCGATTGTACTCGAACGCGCTGCCGTGCAACTGGTTGGTGCCGGACTTCGTAACCATAATCACGGACGCCGAACCGTTTCCGTATTTCGCGGATCCCATGCTGTCGATGACCTTGAATTCGGCAATCGCGTCGAGGGAAGGATCTCCAATCCCGATGTATTCATTCTCGCTTTCGGACGCGTCCGTGCCATCGATCCTGACGTTATAACTGCCTTCCACGGTGTTGCCACCGAACTTGGGAACATACATGCCCCAAGCCCCACCCTGTACCCCGGGAGCAAGGGAGATCAAATTGAAAACGTTCGTCCGGCCGTCCAGCGGCATGGTTTCAATCTGCTTCGAGTCGATGACGCTTTCCACCGAGGAAGTGTCTGTTTGCACCAGCGGCGCGTTCGCCGTAACCGTAACCTTGGTGGTATTGGAGCCCACGGTGAGTTGGGCATCCTCACGCACCGTCTGGCTAACCAACAGCTCGATATGGCTGACGGTAAACAGGCTGAAACCTGTCTGGCTTACCGTGACTTCATAGGAGCCCGGAATCAAATCGGGAAACACATATTCTCCGGCCCCATTAGACTGCGTCGCATTGGAGATACCCGTGGCTTCGTTGCGCAACGTAACTTGCGCGTTGGGCACAACCGCGCCAGAGTTGTCTGTCACCCGGCCCAAAATCGTGCCGTAACCTGTTTGAGCACGCAGGGCAATCGGCGTGAGAACAGACAGTAAAAGCGTCGCACCGAGCCAGACGCTTACCAAATCTCTGCGGAATCGAAATAAAGGATTACCTCTCATCGTTCCTCCTGATCGCTTATCTTCGTCGTTCCGAGTTGGGTAAAGAATGCTGGAGATACGGCCGCAGCCGGCGCTCGCACCGTGGCGTGCGCTTGGAAAGCAACCCCACAAGGATGCCTACCAACATATCTAGATAAGCAATTTGCTTACCATGCCGCACGACCCGATCTTCGGCGATATCCTATTGAAACTAATGGAAGAGGCTGGATACACCTGGCGATGGACCCTATGAAATTCTGGACTTATATACCTTTCTATATATGACATTTCATAGGGGATTCCCTTGATATGGACTTAATGTCTTTTTTGTAGGAGTCAGGGTAATAGCGGGCTTCCCCGGTTGCAGGTTGCTGATTGATACGCCCCGCACGGCCACGGCCTAATGCAGCACGATGAGTCTGGTGATTTCGTCCGGGTCGATGGCTCAGGTGAACCCCGCACCAACCGTGCTTCCGATCTTCCATTTCTACGTGCACATGTCAGCTCGCATTCTGTTATTGTAGCGCGCATCCTTCGGTAAGTTGCTTAACCTCCCCGGATCAGTAGGAGCACTCACGGGGTGGGAGGCAAGAACCGGGGGCGATGATTGCCCCCTCGTGAAAGGAATTCTCCATGCCCGGAATCCCCGTACTCCACGTTGAAGCCGATTGCATCGCGCGCGCCTGGGAAGAATCGCTTCTTCTCCTTCACCAGAAGGGCTGCGACCTCAAGACGCAATATGACAAGCCGGACGACCCGCCCAGCAAGGATGCAACGATGGTCATTACCATCACCGACCCGCTGCGGGAGCCGATGATTCACCGCGATTTTCCGGGCGGCCCCGAGGATTTACAGGAGTACGTGATGGAGGTCCTGGAAGGCATCAAGGACCACCTGGTGCGCGACCAGCGCGACCCCGCCGATACGCGCTGGGAGTACACCTACCATCAGCGCCTTTACGCCTACGCGGTGCCGCCCCTCCCGCCTTTCGACCAGATCGAGACCCTCTGCCGCAAACTGGCCGAGACGCCGTACACGCGCCGCGCCCAGGCCATCACCTGGAAGGTCTGGGAAGATAATGATTGCTACGATCCCGCCTGCTTGCAGAGCATCTGGTGTCGGATCATGGATGAGAATGGCACGCCTACGCTCAGCATGAACGTACGCTTCCGTTCCAATGACGCCTACAAAGCCGCGTTCATGAACATCTTCGCCCTGGTGGAGATGCAGCGGCGCATTGCCGCGCGCGTCAGCGAGTTATCCGGCCGGAAGGTGGCGGTGGGCCGCTACTGCCATATGGCGGACAGCTACCACATCTACGGTTCGTATTTCCGGGAGTTTGAGGCCCGCTTCCTGGGCGCCATCGCCAAGCGTACCTTCGCGCAGCGCAGCATGAATTACTCCGACCTGCGCGACCTGATGGAAGAGGCGCGGCCGGCGATCTTAGAGAAGGCCAGGACAATGGGCAAGTAGTTCGTTCCCGGCTGATCCCTAACTCAATCTTCGTGGACGACGCCACGCCCGGGTCGTTCCCGCAATGGACGTCTGGCTACGCTGCCGTAGCGTTAGCCACCGAAGATCACCACATGCTTTCCTGCGTGTGACCGCATACGACCCGGACCGGGCCACGATAACTGGTGATGACATTAGGAATGTGTACTAGTAGTCCCGTTGAACAGAGGGGCTGGCTGGTAGGGTGGCACAGGCAGCGTGACGCTGGTGTGGAAAGTGTAGAAACTCCAAGCCGGCGTCGATGGGAAATCGACGCCGGCTTGCGAGCTAAAGGGAACCCCGATCGAGTGAGGGCAGCACCTTAGAACTGGAACCGCAGCGCCATCTGGATGCTGCGCGGCCCGGCCTGGGAGACGTCCTGGGCACTGGTGATTTGCCCGAAACTGCCGGTGATGTTCATATTCGGGGCGCCCCAGTTGACCAGGTTGAAGAGGTTAGAGAACTGCGCCTCGTAGCGCAGGCCGAAGCGCTCCGTAATGTGGAACGTCTTGCCGGTGGACATGGAGAAGGTCACCGTGCCCGGTCCAGCGAGTGTGCCCACGCCGCAGCTGCCAAAGCGTCCGATGGGTTCGGCGGTACCGGCGGCGTCGGTGGAGTGCTCTGGTACACCGTAGGCGCCCACGTTAAAGAACGCCGCAGTGGTGGGGTTGGAGAGATAGCCGCTCGCTCCGGCGCTGCAATCCGGGCGCTGCTGCTTCACCGAACGCTGGGAAGGATTGGTGCCAGAGGCGTCGTATACGCTACTGGGATAGTAAGGAGTCCACCAGAGGCCGGAGTGCAGCATGGTGATGCCGGTGACGTTCCAGCCACCCACCAGCAGATCGGTGGTGCGACTCGAATTGCCCAGGAACGATTTGCCGCGGCCGAAAGGCAGTTCGTACACCAGCGAACTGATGAAGCGGTTCCGGGGATCGTAGAACGCGTTACCCATGTCGGAAGTGATGTCGTAAATGTTGTTGACGTTCGCGCCGTTGTCGCCCTGCCCGCCGGTCCCAATGGCGGAGTTAGGCGCCACCCCGAGCGCGTTGGTCTTATTGAAAGCCAGCGTGTAGCTGTTGGAGAAGCTCAGACCATGGGCGAAGCGCCGATTGACCTCAGCGATAAATGATTCGTAGCGATCGCTGGGGCCGTTGTTGCGGGTGAGAATCTCGGCGAAGTTGGGGTACTTCAAATTCTGCTGCCGCAGAGCCGGGGTGGCGGTCAGAGCCGCGTAACCATAGACGGTCTTGCCGCTGCTCGGATCGGTGTAGGAGGCCGTGTTGGGCGCCACTTGATTCAGATTGGGGCTGTAAATCAGGTCGGTGGTATGCGAACCCAGATACGACAAGCGGAGCACCGTCTGATAGCCCAGGTTGCGTTCAAAGGAGGCGGTCCACTGGATGACTTTCGGGTCTTTCAAGTCCCACTGGTTGGCGCGGCGATAGCCCGGGTAGGAAGATACGCCCGGCGTTCCGGAGAAGACGTTGCTGAAGTCCAAAATCGGAGTGGCCGGAGTGGGCGTGTAGGTGCCGTAATAGCTGGTGTCGATGCCCAATAGTGAATAAAGCACGGCGCCCAGCACGGGCACGGAGTAGCGGCCCACGGAAGCATGAATTACGGTGTCATGGCTCTCGGTCGGGCTCCAGGAGAAACCAAAACGCGGCTGTAAGTTGCTCCAGTCCGTATCGCGTAATCCCGGGCCCAGTCCCACGGAGCTCGCGAGTACAAAAGGCGTACTCCCCACGGCTTCCTTCCAGAGTGGGTTTATGTTCTCGTTGGCGTTCAACACCAGTTGACCGCCGGGAACCTTGTAGTTGAAGTTGCCGAGTTGGTTGGTAGCATCCTGGAACGGCGGGTTCGCTTGGTAACGAAGGCCAAAAGTAAGCGAGAGGTTGTGCCGGACCTTCCACTCCGTTTGCGCGAAGCCGCCAAATTGATGGCCGTAAGGTTTGCCGTCCGGGCCATTCTGCGCCTGAAGGGCATAATCGAAAATTCCGAGTTCCAGTTGTGCGGTGGCGCAGGCATCCACGTAGGTGGTCGAGAGAGCGCCGGAGCACACGTAGTCGCCGTTGACTTGATAGTCGCCGTATTCGTCCCCGATGTTGAAGGTGATGTTGTCGCGATAGTTGAGGCGGCGAAAATCGAAACCAAACTTGGAAGTCCAACGGCTCTTGATCCAACTTAAATTGTCGCCCAGCTCAAAGGTGCCGTTGCTATTGATACGCGGGTGGCCGTACTGATTGGTGGCGCCTCCCAGCAGGTTCCCCACGTAGAAAACCGGCACGCCGCCTAATCCATTCTTGGGCGCGCCGGGAAGCCCGGCGATGCCCAGTTGGGAGATCAGTGAGTCGCCCAGCTTGGCTTGCGGATAACTATAGTTGAAGTTTGCCCGCGTCCAGCCGCCCCGCAGTTCGTTGAGCAGGTTCGGGCGAATGATCCAGCTATATGAAACGGCCACGTTGGTGGCTTCAGTCGTAGTGGAGAACGTGCCCATCAACGGGTTATAGCTAGTGTCACCGGTAGCCCCCAAAGCGCCCGTGGCAGCGGTACCGTCCGTACCGGTGCTCGAAATGCTCTTTTGCGTCACGCGGCCGAAGAGGTGGTGATTTGCATTGAACACGTGGTCCAGCCGGCCATCGTAACCGTCCACCGAGTATTTCCCGGGCAAGGTCGTGTTCAGGTTGTTGCCGGTGGAATCGATATTCGAGCTACCGCCGGTGGGGGAGGGAAAGAAATCCTTGAGGACCATGGCCGCGCGCGGGTCGATGCTGGCGACCTGGTTGCCGGCGATCACTTGGCCGGTGGCGGGGTTAGTCAGCGTTAAACCCGGAACGCCGGAGAAGTCTCCACTGGCCCAGGCGCTCGGCACGGTTTGCGTTGCGATCAGGGAGTTCTGGTCGAGTCGCACCCCTTCGTAATCGAAATAGAAGAAGGTCTTGTCCTTGACGATCGGACCGCCCACCGCAGCGCCGTAAGTATTGGCGTTGAGCGAGGGGTTGTACTGCGCGACGGGGTCCATGGCATTCCAGTCTTTGCGTTGCAGGAACCAGAAGGCGCTGCCGTGGAATTGGTTGGTGCCGCTCTTCGTGACCACCGTCAGATCGGTGGGCTGGGCGAATTCAGCGCTGTTGCCAGCGGTGTTGACGCGGAACTCCGCGATGCCTTCCACGGAGGGAAAAAGATCACGCGTCGGTCCGCCAAAGCGCGGAAGTTGCACGGAGATGCCGTCGAGAGAGAAAGATGTTGCGGTCGGCAATTGACCGGCGAATGTCAGGTTCCCGCCGGGATCCTCGTTAACTCCCGCCGTCAACGCCGCCGCCACAATAGGACTGGGGGCGTTGGTGGCGCGAAAGTTCAAAGGCAAGGTATCGATCTGCCCGCCCGACATCGAGCTGGATTGCGTCAGGTCCTCACTGACCACTTCCTGCTTGGAGGTGACCACTACTTGCTGGCTTACTGTCTTCAGTTGCAGGCGAAAATCCGAACGAATGGTTTCGCGCGCCGGCAGAACTACACCCTCGTTCTGCACCGTAGCGAAATTTTCAGCGGAAACCGTGATGGTGTAGCTGCCCGGATTCATGTTGATAAACCGGAAATCGCCGCTGCCGTTGGTCTGAGTCTCTCGCTTGCCGCCCGTCGCCTGATCCTGCGCGCTTACTGGGGCCCCAGCCACTACGGCTCCGGAAGTGTCCACGACCGTACCAACGATGGTTCCGAAGGTGGATTGCGCATGGGCTGATAGTTGTCCCAGGAGCACCGCGGTGAGCAGCGCCGGCACCGCGCGTTTCCAGATAAACGCCGACACCAATAACTTTGCCTTCATCTTTTCCTCCTGAAGTGTTTAGTGTTTGTTGCCAAAACCACAACCGGTGTATGGAGACACGCCTCCGCGGACCACCGGGATGCCATCACCGGGCCAGCGAAAAGGGCCTGGACACACACCCGCGACAAAACAGCCGCCACGTAACCGCTGTGGCGGGAGAACGATGCACGTTACGACTTGGTTGGAGCGAGTTTATTCGAGAAATGTGACAACAATAAGAAAGGTGGATTACTGATGCGTTAAATAACACAACCGGTGGTTCGCCTGGAGTGCACTACCCACAGGAATAACACTGAGGTGTTCGGCCCCCTCTGAGGTTAGGTCTATTGTCGTCATTGGGTGGTAGCGGACACTAAAGGGCGGTAATGCTCAAGCCCTGGAACATTCCATCCTGGCACCTTGGCTTGGTCGTCCCAGTGGCGCAGGCGAACGGCCGCGCGAAAGTGGGGATTGCTCTCGAACGCCGCGGCTTCCGCCGCACTGAACGGTCCACCCTGCAGGTCGAGGCTTTGCCTGGAAGCCGGGGAAAGCCCTTGCAGATAAGCTGGATCTATCCGGCAAAGATAACGCTTCGCGGATACGTGGAGCCGAACCGGCTCGGTGACTTCCGGGCTGAAGCGTCGCGCCAGCCACAGGGCTCCGGCTACTTCATGGCGCGTGTCGACACCCTGCGCGGCAATATCCTCGCCCAGGCCGTGTAGCAGGTGTCCGATGTCATGCAGCAGCGCGGCCACCACCAACGGAGCCACGGCGCTCTCCTGCGTGGCCAGATATGCCGCTTGCAGCGCGTGCGCGGTCTGCGACACGGGCTCGCCGAAGTATGCCGCATCGCCCTTCTCCCGAAAAAGCTCCAGCACCTCGTCAGCGATGTTCATTGGCTTCTCCGTTGGGTAAGCAGGAACGCGAACGCGGCGGCGCTGGAGAGCCCGGCCGCGGCGGCCAAGAATGAGAACGCACCTCTCCAACCATAAGCGATTGAGATGCGGGCCACGCTGTCACCGGCCAGGACGCCGCCCAAGTACCCTATTCCATCGATGATTCCCGCCGCCGTAGCGCTGCCGTGTTTTCCGCCGAAATCGAGCGAAATGGCGCCTGCGAGATAAGAGTAAGGACCGAGCATCATAAGCGCCACCGTCGTCACCAAGGCTACCGGCCAAAACGTGGAGTGGCCAAAATCGATCCGGCCGAGGAAAAACAGAGTGACGCCGGTGAGCACCATGCCGAAGAAGATGATCGCCGCACGGCCGCTGCGCCCCAGCCGGTCACTGGCGTATCCCGCCACCAGGACCGAGATACCACCGAAGAGAGGAAACAGAGCGCTGGACTGCGCCGCACCAGCTTGGTCGAGCCCGGCAACCTGGTGAAAGTAAGTGGGTGTCCAGAGGTTAAACGTCTCGCGTACCAGTGTCACCCCCAAGGAGAGGAGGCAGACCAGCCAGAAGGGTCCGCTGCGCAAAAGTGGTCCGAGCAGGTCCCGCAAACCGGAGGGTGCGGGTTCCTCGCCTTCGTCCTTGAATAGATTCTCCGGATTGGCGTGCGGTTCGTTCAGGCCCACACTTGTCGGCGACTCCCGCAGGAATGCCAGGTTCACGAGAAACAGCAGGCCCAGTGTTCCGGCCGCGACCAAGAAGACACTGCGCCATCCCATGCCGTGGCGAATGAGGATGGAGAGATACTCGCGCGCGGCGGCGTCGCCGAAAAGGAAACTCAGGCTCATGATCCCCATCACCGTGCCGTACGTCGAGTAGGAGAACCACCGCGAGGAAATCTTCACGATTCCGGGCCAGCCCATGGATTGCATCAACCGGTTTACGGCCCAGGTGAGCGTGAACAGCGGGAAGCCCCCGGCCAGAGCGAAGCAGACGGTGAAAAGGATCGAGCCGCCCATGCCGGCCAGGAAGTTGCGGCGGCCGCCCAGGAAATCCGTGATGCCGCCACTGATGAATTTGCCGAGGGCATAAGTCAGCACACCTACCGATGCGATGGTGCCCAGATGAATGCGCGCGGCTTCGGCGCTGATCCCACGCGCCACAAGTTCCTGCGTGATAAGGGGAATAACTACCGACAGATCGGAGCGGCACAAGTAATACCCGGCGTACCCGGACACCATTAAGGAGGCTGTCAGTACCTGCCAGCGCAGCAGACGGCGCGATTTTTCCATGTGCCAGAGTTTATTTTGAAACGCCGTGTTTTCAGGTTAAATCTGCGTCACAGACTTGTAATCTTGCCGTCACACGCGAGGAAAGAACTGGTCCGCAGATTACGCAGATTACACAGATTAGAAAGAGTTCCCCCTGCAGGAACATTATCACTTTGCTCTGTTTGCCGAAGGAAAAGGACTGGTCCGCAGATAACACAGATTGCGCAGACTCAAAAGGCTTTCGCCGGTCTCTCTGCGTAATCGGCGCAATCTGCGGATGCAAAAGGCTTCCCCCGGTCTCTCGCGCAATCTGCGGATGCTATATGCCAGCGGCGTCGAGGTGCCGACCCTCTGCCGTCGCACAAATTAGCAGAAACGGCCGACACAGATTACGCAGATTCGAAAGAGTCCCCCATGTCTCTCTGCGTAATCGGCGCAATCTGCGGATGGCTGTGGGCAAACCGTCGGTACTCTAACGACGCTGTGCCGAAATTCAATAGCAAGCCCACTTCGAAGCCTGATGCCTTCAGGTAATTTATAACTTGTGCTTCCTCTGTCCCACCCAGCTTGGTCAGAGCCTTGAGTTCCACGATAACGCACCCAAAGCAGACGAAGTCGATGCGATAGCTCGTGTGGAGTGTTTCCCCTTTGTAGCTCACGGGCAAGTCGAGTTCTCGGCGAAAGGGCAACCCCCGCAAGGCGAATTCCCTTGTGAGTGCCTCCTGATAGACCGCCTCCAGGAAGCCGCAGCCGAGTTCCCGATGAACCTCCATCGCCGCCCCGATGATAGCGAAAGTCCGCGGATCTCTCATCTGCGCATACCTTCCTTTCCGGCGTCGCCATTGTATACCAACTGAGCGTTAGCAGGAACATTATCACTTTGCTCTGTTTGCCGAAGGAAAACGACTGGTCCGCAGATTACGCAGATTACACAGATTCGAAGGAGTTCCCCCTGCAGGAACATTATCACTTTGCTCTGTTTACCGAAGGAAAAGGACTGGGCCGCAGATAGCGCGGATAGCGCAGACTCAAAAGGCTTTTGCCGGTCTCTCTGCGTAATCGGCGTAATCTGCGGATGCAAAAGGCTTCCTCCGGTCTCTCGCGCAATCTGCGGATGGCTGTAGACAATGCACTTGTAATCTGGCCGTCGCACGCATAGGATTCCTCGCGTCGAAATGATTTGTTAACGTCACGCTGGGCGAGCACATTAGGTTCGCGGCGGCAGGAGCGCAGCATGTTCATTCCGCAGGTTTACGCAGTGGCACTGAGCATGATGATCCTCAGCATGATCTGCTGGGGAAGCTGGGCGAATACTCAAAAAGCCACGGGAAAGTGGCGATTCGAGCTTTTCTATTGGGATTACGTGTGGGGCATCTTGCTGATGACATTGCTGATTGGCCTCACGTTCGGGCGCACGGATGCGGCAAGCCCCGACAGTTTCTTCCACAATCTGCGTGCGGCGGACGGCGCGCACCTGCTCTGGGCGTTTGCGGGCGGCATCGTCTACAACATCGCCAATATTCTGATTGTCGGCGCGATCGCGATTGCCGGCCTGGCCGTGGCGTTTCCGGTGGGCATCGGCTTGGCGCTGGTGATTGGTTCGGTGCTCAATTACCTGATTACACCAAAGGGTAATCCGCTGTTTTTGTTTGGTGGGGTGGCGTTCGTGTGCCTTGCGATCGTCTTCGACGCGCTGGCGTACCGACGGCTCGCGCCGGATGCGAAGGCCTCGAAGAAAGGCATCGTCCTGAGTTTGCTGGGCGGATTCTTCATGGGCCTGTTTTACCCGTTCGTCGCCAAGGGTATCAGTGGGCCGAACCACCTGGGGCCGTACACGGTGGCTTTTGTCTTCTCCTTGGGGGTGTTGGCGGTCAACATTCCGGCAAATTGTCTGATTATGCGCCGCCCCGTGCTGGGCGGGCCCGTCAGTTTCGCGGACTACTTTGCCGGCAGCGGGCGTTTGCATTTCTGGGGCATCATCGGCGGAGCCTTCTGGACCATCGGGACGATCTCCAATTTCGTGGCATCCTACGCGGCGATGGTGGGTCCGGCCACGTCCTACGCTCTCGGGCAAGGGGCGACCATGGTGGGCGCCATTTGGGGCGTATTCGTTTGGAAAGAATTCGCCGGCGCTACGGCCGGAACAAAGAAATTACTGGCTCTCATGTTCGTTCTCTTTACCCTCGGCCTCACGGGCGTGGCGCTGGCACCGCTGATGCGGTGAAGGCAGCCGGCGGTCAACCGTCGAATGTAAAAGGTTGAAGGCAGAAGGTTAAAGGCTAAAGGCTGAATGGCAGTGGATACTCTATCGTCTAAGCCAGCAAGGCTGAAATTTCAGGGGTGCCGTATGAAAAGAATTTTCGCACTTTTGGGCGCAATTCTGTTGGCCGTGGGACTCTGCGTGGCGGCGGACTCACCCGCGAAGATTCCCATCATCCTCGACACCGACATTGGCACCGATATCGACGACGCCTTTGCCCTGGCTCTCATTATCAACAGCCCGGAGTTCGACCTGCTGGGTGTCACCACGGTTTCCGGCGACACCGCGGCGCGGGCACGTCTGGCGGCCAAGTTCTTGTGGGAAGCGGGTGGCAAGTGGCGCCAGGTTCCGGTAGTGGCGGGAGCGAGCGGTCCAGCACAGTCCATCGAGCAGACGCGTTGGGCGGATGGCTTCACCAGCCCGCAGATCCTAAAGGAAAGCGCCGTCGATTTCATTCGCAGCAAGATCCATCGCTACCCGGGAAAGGTGACGCTGATTGCCATTGGGGAGCTCACCAACGTCGCAGCGCTGATCAAAGCCGACCCCCAGGCGCCCAAACTGATTGTACGCATTGCACTTATGGGCGGTTCTGTGGCGCGCGGCTACGAAGCGGGCTCGAAGCCGGAGCCGGAATGGAACATCAAGTCGAACCCGCCAGCGGCGCAAGTAGTTTTCGCTTCCGGCATTCCCATTGTGATGGCGCCTCTGGACGTAACTGCCATGCTGAAACTCGACGCCGCGGGGCGAGCCCGCATCTTCGGCCGGCACACGCCCTTGACGGAGGGTTTGTCGTCGCTCTATCACTTATGGAACAGCCCCACCCCCACGCTGTTCGACCCCATGCCCGTAGCCATGATCCTTCGCCCGGATCTCTGTCAAACGAAAGATCTTGCCATAGAAGTCGACAACCAGGGCATGACCCGCGTTGCCAAAGCCAAACCGGCCAACGCCTTGGTGGGACTCTCGACCGATGCGAGCAAGTTCTTTGAATTCTACTTGGAACGGGTCGGGAAGTAGGGAGTTTCCCAACTCCCCATTGCCCGCTCCCTACTCCCGATTTTCCTATTCCTTTACCTGTACGGTTGCAGTTTCGCTTCGATGCGATCGTGAATCCAATGCGGATCCCACCACTCGATGGGGTTGACGGGGACGCCGTCCAGCAGCATGGTAAGGTGCAGGTGGTCGCCGCCCGCCAAACCGGTTAGACCGCTGCGCCCGATTTCCTGTTCGCGCTTCACCTGGTCGCCTTGCTTGACCGCGATTGAGCTCATATGGCCGTACAGGCTTTGTAGTCCGCAGCCGTGGTCGATAATCACGGCATTCCCGAAAATACCGAAGAAGCCCGCAAAGGCCACGGTGCCGTCATTCGAGGCGCGAATGGGCATATGTTCGGACTGGGCCAGGTCGAAGCCCAAGTGGGTCTGATGGTCCACCACCTGGCCGTTATAGGTATAGGTGCGATAATCGGCGAAGCTGGCTTCCGTTTTCGAGGGCAGGCGCAGGAACGCTCCCTTCCACTGGAAGGACGGCGTGGTGTGGTGCGACAATTCCACCAGCCGCTCGCCATCAATCTGCCGCAGGTGGCCGTTGATCTCCAGGAAGTTCTTCAGCAGGTCTCCCTGGTCGTTGATTTCCGGGGACTGGCCCAGAATGGGAGGCACGACCCGGTTCATGAACGTGTCGTCCAGGGGGATGGTGTCGGTGTGGAACTTCTTCGGAAAAACGCGGTAGGTGAAGTTGGCCAGCGTCTCGTTCCCGGCATCGTCACGGGCCACGATGCGCGCCGGGACGGAGGGGTCAACATTGTACGGGTAGGCGAAAAGCGCCAGCCGGGTGAGCGGCATGGAATCCTTCACTGGGAAGCTGGTGAAGAAGTAAGGGCCTACCTGGACGCCGGACTCCACGGTGCCTGCCGATATGGTGAACATCACCATATCGCAGCCACCCTGATTGATGTAGTGCTGCGAGGTCAGCACTCCCACTTGCGGCGGCATGAAGTGTACGGGCAGATCGAGCAGCAGTTCGGTGCGCCCGCCGCGAAAGAAGCGCCCCCAGGAATCGTTGCGGGCGCTGATGCGTACGGTGGCATGGCCCTCTTTCAGCGCCGGAACAACGTCACGGCCGGCGGGAATGCTCCAGGAAGCGGTGCTCGGCGGCTTGGCTGCCCAGAATTTCCAGCCCGAACGGGCGGGGCGCGCCGACATCACCATGCTGGTCTGGTGAATCCGCTGGCCGTTCTGCCACACTTCGAGCGAAAGCTCCCTCAGATTGTAACGGGTATCGGAGGCCTGGACCGTAAACTCCGTTTTCAACCCAAGCCCACGAACCTGCTTGGCAAGAGATAGGACAGGTGCGCGATTGCTCGCTAACTTGAGCCCCAGCGCCAGAAAAACGACCGCCGCCAGGGCGACCAGAATAACGACCGCCGCCCCCACTCCTCTTTCCGAACGATTGCGTAACTTCGCCAACTTATTGCCTCCTCAACGGAAATACCGCCACGGCCCGATGATACCACCGCCATAACCTGAAAAAGCCGAGCTTCACGCTCTGCTATGCACGCTAAGGTCCGAGGCCGGGGAAAAAAGTTTGGACCGTAGCGGACCGCCGCCTCTACCGCGACCCGTCTTGCCCATTCTTGTAGTGCTGCGTTATAGCCATAGCCAGCAGGGCGAACACCACGAAACAAATGACCTTTATCCACCAAGGCCCACTGTGCGGAATGGGAAAGAGGATGATTACTAGCCATACCCACCAAGGCCAGCTCTTTCTCTTGGGCGGGGACTCGTTGGGCACCGTGCCAGAAGGGAAATCATATCCGCAGTCACATCGCTGGGCTGTTTCGGGATTGATCAGACCACAGTTGGGGCAGTTCATACATCATTCCGATGGTCGTTACTCTACCCCTCGCCACACCTGGATGCAAATGCGACCGGATGTCAACTATTGATCCCGTCCATTTATAACGTTTTGATGGCGCGCTACAGATTCGCCGCCTGGAGCGAAGTTAGGGCTACTTGCTCCTGACCCCCTGCAGATCCAAAGCTAAGAGCTGGTTTCCTAGCGAGTAGTTATGAAAGCGGCTGTATGCCTCGTGAATGAAGCCGGGTTTCTTCACGGCTTCGTCCAACAGAGCCGCCCAGGAAACCATCGGTTTTCTCTCAGCGCCATAGCGCGCGCTGCCTGTGACGGCCCGCTGGCCGGATTCGACCGCGTTCGTTTCCTCTACTGTCTGCCTGGTATTGATTTCCTCGGTCACGATGTTTTCTCCTTTTCTGCCCCTTTTCTCGCGGGGCACTCCGCCAGCGAGTGGGGCCTGCTCGCCAGTGCCAAGGGCTGCTTTTTGTGGGGGAGCCAAGAAACTGCGTTTTGCAGCATCGTTTGGCCGCTTCTGTTTCTTGGGGGGACCGCAAACGCGGAGGGCGGCGAAGCCGAAGCAGAAGCCCGCCGTGCCGCCAGCGCGCAGGAGCGGTCTCCAGCTCGCCGTGCCCGCGAGAACAAGGGGCGTCAGAAAAGGAAGACGACGATGGAAATCAGGCAGAAACCAGAATGGGAACAGATCGGTGTGGACTTATCAGGGAGATTGGCTGTCACCCTTTTATTGATGAATGAATTTCAGGGCGGATGTTACCGAAGTCACCGCAGGCCTGGTTGATATGTCTGGGCCCGCTATTTGGGAAGACCCCGAACGCTGCTGGCTCCGGCAACCGACAGACTGACCTGAGGCTTTTCCCCCTTGCTTACCGAGGGGGCTCAGTGTATGCTTCACTCGGTAATCGAGGAGGCACATGAGCAAACCATCGGACTTGGTACAGGGCACTCTGGACCTACTCATCCTGAAGGTCCTGGCTCTTGAGCCGCTCAACGGGTATTCCGTCAGCCAGCGGCTGAAACAAGTATCTGGCGACGTGCTGCACGTGAGCGACGGCTCGCTGTACCCAGCGTTGCACAAGCTTGAGCAAGAGGGTTGGATCGCGGCTGAGTGGAGACCCAGCGAGAACAACCGCCGTGCGAAATACTACGCGCTGACCCGGCTCGGCCGGAAGCAGTTGGAAAAGGAAGCAACTAACTGGAGCCGGCTCTCTGCGGCCATTTCGCACGTGGTGAAGCTTAAGGAAGCCTGAGCACCACGAGCCTCTGTGAGGAGACCTCCGTGCGCCCAGAACATTGGATTTACACCGTACCACTACGCCTCCGCTCGCTCTTCCGCCGCGAGCAAGTGGATCAAGACTTGGAGGACGAACTGCGCGATCACCTAGAGCGGAAGACTGCAGACTATATCGCTCAAGGCCTGTCGCCGGAACAGGCCCGCTTCGCCGCGCGGCGCGAGTTTGCCGGAGTGGAACAAGCGAAGGAGAGATGTCGCGACCAGCGCCAGGTGAGTTGGCTTTACGATTTTGCTCAGGACGTGAGCTACACAATGCGCCAGTTGCGCAAGAATCCGGGTTTCGCCGCGCTGACGATCCTGACCCTGGCGCTGGGAATCGGTGGCAACGCTGCCATGGTAACGGTGATAGATAGCGTGCTGATTCGCCCGCTGCCGTTTGCACGCGCGGACCGCATGGTGGCCGTCAACTATGCCCATATTGCTGGGCGGGTCGCGTGGCGCGATTACCCAGCCATCCGCGACCAGTGTGGGTTGCTGGAAGACGTGGCCGCGTATGACAAGGAGCCGGCGATCATGCAGACGAACGGTGGCGCCGAGACCGTGACGATGGTGACTGTGACCACCTCCATTTTCGATTTGCTTGGCGCGCGGCCCGCACTCGGCCGGCCGTTCTTCGCGAGCGACTCGGCACCCGGAGCCCCTCCTGTGGCCATCCTGAGCGGCCATGTGTGGCGGGCGTACTTTGACGCAGACTCTCGTATCGTCGGCCAACAGATCCACCTCGCCGGCACGCCACACATGGTTGTGGGTGTCATTCCGGATGAC
>Ga0335071_10003879_pt1 | contig 15697 bp, 15 predicted proteins | sample Lox_Sample_15_FD_206724 | JGI IMG/M metagenome (GOLD analysis project Ga0335071, IMG submission 206724) | Soil microbial communities from Loxahatchee National Wildlife Refuge, Florida, United States - Lox_Sample_1.5 | ecosystem: Environmental > Terrestrial > Soil > Wetlands | place: USA... | reverse complement strand
GGCTGCATCTGTTCCTGGGCACGAGTCCGGTGAGCCGCGAGCAGCTGCGCATGCGGCCGGCCGAGGTCATCGCCCGCGCCGTGGCCGCGGTGACCGCGGCGCGCGAACTGTGCGGTGATGTCGAATTCTCCGCCGAGGATGCCTCGCGCACCGAGCTCGAGTTCCTGGCCGAAGTCATCGAACAGGTCATCGCCGCCGGTGCCGGCACCATCAACATCCCCGATACCGCCGGCTGCACGGTGCCCGATGAATTCTCCGAACTGTTCCGCTACCTGCGTACGAACGTGCGCGGCATCGACCGGGTCACCCTGTCGGTGCACTGCCACAATGACCTGGGGATGGCCGTGGCCAACAGCCTGACCGCGGTCGTCGCCGGCGCGCGCCAGATCGAGTGCACCATCAACGGCATCGGCGAGCGTGCCGGCAGCTGTTCGCTGGAGGAAGTCGTCACCGCGCTGCACACGCGCGCGGCCTTCTTCAATCTCGCCACCGGCATCAGGCCCTCGCGCCTGTATCCGGTATCGCGCCTGGTCTCCAACATCACCGGAATCCTGATCCCGCGCAACAAGGCCGTGGTCGGCGAGAACGCGCTGATGCTCGGCCGGCACAGCAGCGCGCAGGCCGTGCGTGAGCGCATCGAGGCGCTGGGATTCGAGCTGGATGAGGCCGCGTTCGGCGACGTGTTCGAGGAATTCAAGTCACTCGCGCAGCGCAAGCCGGAGCTCTTTGACGCCGATATCGAGGCGCTGCTGCTGCGCGCCGAGGGCCGCGCGGCGGGACCGTGGGAGCTCTCGCGACTGCAGATCCGGTCCGAGGGCGGCGCGGCCGGCGCCGAGGCCACGCTCACCCTGCGTCACCGCGACGGCCGTGTGATCGAGCGCTGCGCCCGCGGCGACGGCCCGGTCGATGCGGCCTTCATGGCCCTGAAGGCCGCCACCGGTGTCGAGCTCACGCTGCGCCAGTTCGAAGTCCGTGCCGTCAGCGGCGGCCAGGATGCGCAGGGCGAAGCGGTGGTCCAGGTCGAATACCAGGATCGCAGCTACCGCGGCGCCAGCGCCAGCACCGACATCGTGGAGGCCGGCACGCGCGCCCTGCTCGATGTCATCAACCGCATCGCGTGCGCGCCGCCCGTGGCGGCGCGCCGGGCTTGAAGGATCAAACATGCCGAAGACGATGTTCCAGAAGGTTTGGGAGCAGCACGAAGTGGCCGCGGAGACCGCCGATACCCCGGCGGTGCTCTTCATCGACCTGCATCTCATCCACGAAGTCACGACGCCGCAGGCCTTCGATGTACTGCGCCAGCGGCAACTTCCGGTGCGCCGCACGGACCGGACGCTCGCGACCATGGACCACTCGACGCCGACCCGCACCGAACAGGTGTTCGGCGGCGTTCCCGTGGCGAACACCGCGGCGGCCCGCCAGGTCCAGCAGCTGCAGAGCAACTGCGCGGCAGCCGGCATCGAGCTGCTGGACATGCGCAGCAGCCTGCGCGGGATCGTGCACATCATCGGACCGGAGCTCGGCCTCACGCGCCCGGGCCGTACGATCGTCTGCGGCGACAGCCACACCAGCACCCACGGCGCCTTCGGCGCCCTCGCCTTCGGCATCGGCACCACCGAGGTCGGTCACGTGCTGGCCACGCAGTGCATCCTGCAGCGCAAGCCGCGGACCTTCGCGATCAATGTCGACCAGAAGCTGCGTCCGGGCGTCACCGCCAAGGACCTCGTGCTCGCGATCATCGGCCAGATCGGCGTCGAGGGCGGCACCGGGCACGTGCTGGAATTCCGTGGCGAGGCGATCCGCGCCCTCGACATGGAATCGCGCATGACCGTGTGCAACATGTCGATCGAGGCGGGCGCCCGTGCCGGCATGATCGCGCCGGATGAGACGACCTACAGTTACCTGGCGGAGCGGCCGCGTTCGCCGAGCGGCGCGGCCTGGGAGCGGGCCGTGGAGCGCTGGCGGGCGTTGCCGACCGATGCCGGTGCGACCTTTGACCGCGAGCACACGCTCGATGCCGCGGTGCTCGAGCCGATGATCACCTACGGCACGCATCCGGGCATGGTCATCCCCATCAACGGCTCGGTGCCGGACCGCAAGGGCGATCCGGTATTCGACAAGGCCCTCGCCTACATGGGACTTCGCGCCGGCCAGCCGCTGCGCGACCAGCCCGTCAACGTCGTGTTCATCGGCAGCTGCACGAATGGCCGGCTGGCGGACCTGCGTGGCGCCGCGCGGTTGCTGCGCGGCCGCCGGATCGCCGGCAACGTGCGCATGCTGGTCGTGCCGGGCTCGCAACAGGTCAAGGCCGCCGCCGAGGCCGAGGGGCTCGACCGGATCTTCATCGACGCCGGAGCCGAGTGGCGCGAGTCGGGGTGTTCGATGTGCATCGGCATGAATGGGGATACCGTTGCGCGCGGGGAATACTCGGTGAGCACGAGCAACCGGAATTTCGAGGGCCGCCAGGGCGCCGGCGCGCGCACCCTGCTGGCGAGCCCCCTCACCGCGGCCGCGAGCGCCATACGCGGCCGCGTCACCGATCCGCGGGAGCTGCTGTAATGGACAGGATCACCACCATCCGCTCGCGCACCGTGGTACTGCCGGCGACGAACATCGACACCGACCAGATCATCCCGGCGCGCTTCCTCACCACGACCACCCGCCTCGGGCTCGGCCGGCAGCTGTTCGCGGACTGGCGCTACGCGCCCGATGGCAGCCCGAAGGCCGACTTCATCCTCAATCAGCCGGCGGCCGCCGGCTGCCAGGTGCTGGTGGCGGGCCGCAACTTCGGCTGCGGCTCCTCGCGCGAGCACGCGCCATGGGCGCTGCTCGACTACGGCATCCGCGCGGTCATCAGCAGCGAGATCGCGGACATCTTCCGCAACAACTCGCTGAAGAACGGCCTGCTGCCCATCGTGGTGGACGAGACCACGAGCCAGTGGCTGCTCGCGCATCCGGGCAGTGAGATCCTCATCGACCTCGCCAGCACCACGTTGCAGCTGGCCGACGGCACCCGCGTTGCTTTCCCGATCGATCCCTTCGCCCGCTACTGCCTGCTGAACGGCATCGATGAGCTCGGCTTCCTGCTGCAGCAGCAGGAGCGGATCGCCGCCTACGAGCGGCAGCACGAGGACAATTGACCGATGAAGGCTTCGATCACCGTACTGGGAGGCGATGGCATCGGCCCCGAGGTCACCGCCGAGGGCGTGCGCTGCCTCGAGGCCGTGGCCCGGCGCTTCGGGCACCAGTTCACCCTGAGCCACCAACCCTTCGGCGGCGCGGCCATCGATCTGACCGGGCAGCCGCTGCCGGAGGCGACGCTCGCATCCTGTCTCGCGAGCGACGCCATCCTGCTCGGCGCCATCGGCGGTCCGAAGTGGTCCGCGCCGGATGCCCCCGTGCGTCCGGAAACGGGCCTGCTCGGGCTGCGCAAGGCGCTCGGGACGTTCGCGAACCTGCGACCGGTGAGCATCCACCCCGCCCTGCGCGGCGTGTCCACGCTGCGTCCGGAGGTCCTGGAAGGCGTCGACCTGATGTTCGTGCGCGAACTGACCGGTGGGATCTATTTCGGAAGCAAGACCCGCACCGCCGAACGCGCCACCGACGAGTGCAGCTATACCGTCGCGGAGGTCGAGCGCGTGACCCGCGTGGCCTGCCGCCTGGCCCGGGGCCGGCGCCGCAAGGTGACCTCGATCGACAAGTCGAATGTGCTCGAGACCTCGCGCCTGTGGCGCGCGGTATGCGAGCGCGTCGTGCGCGGCGAATTTCCGGACATCCAGCTCGAACACATCCTGGTCGACGCCGCCGCCATGCACCTGATCCGGCGGCCGCGCGACTTCGACGTGCTGCTCACCGAAAACATGTTCGGCGACATCCTCACCGACGAGGCCTCGATGCTGGCCGGATCACTGGGCCTGCTGCCCTCGGCCTCGCTCGGGGACGGCAGCCGGGGACTGTTCGAGCCGATACACGGTTCGGCACCGGACATCGCGGGCCGCGGCATCGCCAATCCCTACGGCACCATCCTGAGCGTGGCACTGCTGCTGCGGCACTCGCTGAAGCTCGAAACAGAAGCCGCCGCGCTCGAGCAGGCCGTGGCGCGGGCCATCGACGCGGGCGCCTGCACGCCCGACATCACCGCGCCGGGAGCGCGGCCATTCAGCACCCGGGAGGTCGGCGACCGGGTCGTGGCCCTGCTCGAGGCCTGACGCCCCGCGGCGCTCAGCCGCCCGCCTGGCGCGCGCGCGCGAGCCCCGCCGCGAGGTCCTCGCGCAGATCCTCGTAGGCCTCGATGCCGACGGACAGCCGCAACAGACCGTCGGAGAGGCCGGCGCGCGCTCGCGCGGCGGGGTCCATGGCGGCGTGGGTCATGGTTGCCGGATGGGCCACGAGGCTCTCGACCCCCCCTAGGCTCTCGGCCAGGGAGAAGTACTTCATCTTCGAGACCAGCGCGCGCACGGCCGCATGCCCGCCTGCGATCTCCAGCGTCACGATGGCGCCGAAGCCGCGCTGCTGTCGTACCGCGATCTCATGCCCCGGATGGCCCGGCAGGCCGGGATAGAAGACACGGGTGACGCCGGGCTGCGATTGCAGCCACTCGGCCAGGCGCGTCGCGTTGCGGCCGTGCTGCTCCAGGCGCGCGCTCAGGGTCCGAAGTCCCCGCAGGGTGAGATAGCTGTCGAAGGCCGATCCGGTGATACCCAGGCAGTTCGCCCACCAGGAGAGCTGCTCGTGCAGCTCCCGGGTCGCGGCGATCACTGCGCCCCCGACCACATCGCTGTGACCATTCAGGTATTTCGTCGTGGAATGCACCACGATGTCCGCGCCCAGGCCGATCGGTTTCTGCCACAGCGGCGAAAGAAAGGTGTTGTCCACGACCACCAGCGCGCCGGCCGCATGGCCCGCGCGGGCGAAGCGCTCGATGTCGGTGATGCGCAGCAGCGGGTTGCTCGGCGTCTCGATCCACAGCAGCGCGGTGGGCTGCGCGAGTGCGGCGCGCACGGCCGCCTCGTCCCCGAAGTCCACGAAGTCGCAGTGCAGCTCGCCGCGGCGCCGCCACGCGTCGAACAGACGCCAGGTGCCGCCATAGCAGTCGTGAGGCGCGAGGATGCGCGCCCCGGCGGGCAGCAGGTGCCCGACGAGGGTGATGGCCGCCATGCCGGTGGCCACCACGGCCGCGCCGGCGCCGCCCTCGAGATCGGCCAAGGCCTGCGCGAGCAGGTCGCGGGTGGGATTGCCGCTGCGCGAATAATCGTAAGGACGCTTCTCGTTGAAGCCGCGAAAGGCGTAGGTGGTGGACAGGTGGATCGGGGGCACCACCGCACCGGTGGCCTCATCGCTCTCGAGCCCGGCGCGCACCGCCCGGGTCACCGCATCCGGTCCGCCGCTCATGCCGCACCGCCGAGCACATTGGCGAAGATGCCTCGCAACTGATCCGTCTCCTTCAGGAAGGCGTCGTGCCCGAACACCGACGACAGCTCATGCAACCGCCCCTGCTGCAGCCGGGCGACCATGGCGCGGATGTCCGGCAGCGGCACCAGGCGATCCTCGCGGATACCCACCACGGTGGTCGGCACGAAGATGCGCGCGACATCGACGCGGTGCAGATCGATGGACTCCGACAGGCACAGAAAGGCCTCCGGCCGGTGGTGGGCCGCATAGTCGCGGCCGCGCGCGGCGAGGTACTGCTCCACCGGAAACTCGAAACGGCCCTCGACGAGCTGCGCCGGCCCGTCGAAGCGCGCGGCGAATTCCTCGGCCGAGCGGTACGAGGTCATGGCCAGCGCGCGCGCCAGCTCCATGCCGCGCGCCGCCTGGCCGACCTCGATGGCGAAGCGCACGATGCGGCGCTGGCTGCTGCGCCAGGCCGTGGACATCGGATGGGCGCGATCCGCGGCACCGATGACCAGGAGATTCGCGACGCGGTCCGGATAGCGTTCCGCGAACGCCATGCCCACCATGCCGCCATAGGAGCCCCCGGCGATGGCGCGCAGGGCGCCGATGCCCAGCGCATCGAGCAGCTGCTCCAGCGCGCGCGCCTGATCGTAGGTGGAGATGCTCGGAAAGGCGCTGTCTCCGGCCGCCGGGCCGGTGGACTCACCGCTCCCCCCCAGGAAATCGAACCCGAGGATCCGCCAGCGATCGCTGTCGAGCGGCTTGCCGGGGCCCGCGATCTCGGACCACCACCCGCCGCGCGCATCGTTCGCGAGGCACACCCGTCGATGAGCCGAAATCCCGCCCAGGGCGCACACCACCGGAGCCTCCGCCGGACCGGTCATGCGCCAGGCGATGCGCACGTCCTCGAGCCGGCCATGGTGGTGCAACGTGCGGCTGCCGGCCAGTTCCAGGATGCCCTCGCGCACGGCCGGGGCCTGCGGCGACGCCACGCGCGGGGCGCGTGCGGCCGGGGTCAGGATCTCAACTTTCGCAGTCATCTCGAAGGGCGCTCCGCCGAAGGGCTTCAGTTGCAACCGATACCCCTGCGGAACCCCCGCGCCGGATGGGCGGGTCGATCGGGACCATCCCCGCCGCAATCCGGGCGGGGCCACTCCGATCACTCATCTACCGCCCCGCTTCGCGCGGGTCGCAGGAGTTGGCACCTTCCCGGGCTGGTTGGGCCCGGCGGTTGCCCCGGCGTCGAAGGGCCTTATCCCTCAGCCGGTCTCGATGAGCGAGGGCAGTCTAGGCAGGGTCCCGCGCCAGCGTCAAGGCCACAGCCGCGCGGAGGCGCGCCGCGCGCCCTGCGCCAGCGAGGCGAGCTTGGCGCAGGAAATGCCGGGATCCATCTTGCCGATCCCGGCAAACGTGCCAAACCCGCAGTCGGTACCGGCGAGCACGCGCTCGCGCCCGACGATGTCGGCAAACTGGCAGATGCGCTGGGCGATGAGCTCGGGATGCTCGACATAGTTCGAGGTGCTGGTCAGCAGGCCCGGCACCAGCACCTTGTCGTCGGGGATGCGCGCCTGCTTCCAGGCCAGCCACTCGTGCGCGTGGCGCGGATTGGCCGCTTCGAACAGGATCGCCGAGGGCTTGGCCTTGAGGATGATCGGCAGCACCTTTTCCACTTCTATGTCGTGGTCGTGGGGGCCCTCGTAGTTGCCCCAGCACACGTGCATGCGCAGCCGGTCCGACGGCACGTTGCGCAGCGCCTCGTTCAGCGCCTCGACATGGAAATGCGCCCGGCGCAGGAACTGCGCCTCGGTCAGGTCCTGGAAGCCGGTATGGCGGGCCATGGCCAGATCCGGACAGTCGATCTGCAGCACGAAGCCGGCGGCCGCGATGGCCTCGTACTCCTCGCGCATGGCCGCCGCGATCGCCTCGACGTAGGCCTCGTGGGTCGGGTAGTACTCATTGGGCTGGAAGGCGGCGACCACTCCCGGGGAGGCCGCGTTCATGAAGGCATCGGCCGGTGCGTGCCGGCGGACGGCCGCGCGCAGGTTGGCGATGTCCTGGCGCAGCGACTCGTGCTCGATGACCGCCACGGGCCCGACGCAGGCCTGGCGCTTGAAGGCCTGCTTGCCGGCGAACACCGCCATCCGGGCGCGGAATTCCGGGTACGGCTGCAGGTCCAGGGCCACCTGGCGCGGCCGGTCCCCGGCGAATCCGGACAGCCGGTCCTTGACGTAGGTGGCGTAGCTGATCTTCGAGGTTTCCCCGTCGCTGACGATGTCGACCCCGCAACCCACCTGCAGCTCGACCACCGCATCCACCGCCCCGGTCATCGCCTCCCGGAAGGCTTGCGGGTCGTGGCCGGTGCCGTTCTCCCGGGCCATGAGCAGGTCCGCCACGGCCTGGGTGCGCGGCATGCTGCCGACATGGGTGGTGAGTATCCGGTCCGTACTCAGGCGCATGGAGCCGAAGCATACACGTCACCGGCATGGCTGGCGACGCGACCGCCGTTGTGTTAATGTAATAGCGCGCTGTTACATTGATACAAGACACCGGTTACATGAAGAGCCACCGCAACATATCCGTGAGCCAGGAAGCCCAGGCCGAACGCAACCTGTTCGCCGCCGTGGCCTGCCTGCGCAGCGCCGATGAATGCCGCGCGTTCTTTCGCGATCTGTGCACCCCGGCGGAAATCCAGGCCATGGCCGACCGCTGGGCCGTGGTCGACTGGCTGATGCGCGGGGTCCCGTACCGGGAGATCAACCGCCTCACCGGCGTCAGCGTCACCACCATCAGCCGCGTGGCGCGCTGCCTCGCCGACGGCGACGGCGGGTACGCGCTGGTCCTGCGCCGGATCCGGGGCGCCCGGCGCGGCGAGTCCACCCGCCGCCTGGAGGCGACCCGCCATGGATAAGGACACGCGCCTGAAGCTCGCCGTGCAGAAGTCCGGCCGGCTGACCGAGCCATCGCTCGACCTGCTCGGCCGCTGTGGCCTGAAGCTTTCGCGGGGCAAGGACCAGTTGATGGGCTTCGGCGAGAACATGCCGCTCGATGTGCTGTTCGTGCGCGATGACGACATCCCGGACCTGGTCCAGGAGGACGTGTGCGACCTGGGACTGGTGGGACTGAACGTGCTGGAGGAGAAGCGCCTCGAGCTCGCCGCGCGGGGCCACCCGGCCCAGTTCACGACCGTGCGCGATCTCGACTTCGGCCGCTGTCGCCTCGCCATCGCCGTTCCGGACGGCGCGGCCTTCAGCGGACCGTCCTCGCTGCAGGGCAAGCGGATCGCGACCACCTACCCGTACATGCTGGAGCGGTTCCTGAAGGAACACGGCCTGCAGGCCGAGATCGTCGTGCTCTCCGGCGCCGTCGAGATCGCCCCGCGCCTCGGGCGTGCCGATGCGGTCTGCGACCTGGTCTCCACCGGCTCGACGCTGCAGGCCAATCACCTGCGCGAGGTCCACACCGTACTCGAAAGCCATGCGGTGCTGATCCGCACGCCGCTGGCGCTGCCACCTGCCAAGGACGAATGGGCCGAGCGGCTGCTGATGCGCATCGACGGCGTGCAGCAGGTCAAGGAGAGCAAGTACATCATGCTGCATGCGCCGCGCTCGGCGCTGGCGGAAATCCGACGCCTGCTGCCCGGCAGTGAGTCGCCGACCATCATTCCGCTGGAGGGCCAGCCCGACCGGGTGGCGGTGCACGCGGTGTGCCGCGAGAACGTCTTCTGGGAGACCCTCGAGAGCCTGAAGAAGGCCGGCGCGAGCGCGATGCTGGTGCTCCCCGTCGAGAAGATGCTGGTGTGAACATGCGCATTCTCCACTGGCAGGAACTGGATACGGCGCAGCGCCGCGCGGCGCTCGCCCGCCCGGCGCTGGCGGCCAGGGCCGACATCGCCGCGGATGTCGCGCGCCTCATCCAACGGGTCCGCGCCGAGGGCGACGCCGCGCTGCTCGCGCTCACCGAGCGCTTCGACGGGGTGCGCCTCGAGCGGCTCGCCGCCGGTCCTGCGGAATTCGCCGCCGCGCGTGCGCAGCTCACGTCCGTACAGATCGCCGCGCTCGAGCGCGCCGTGCAGAACGTGGAGCGCTTCCACGCCGCCCAGCAACTGCAGCCGCTGTCGATGCAGACTTCCCCGGGCGTGCGCTGCGAACGCATCGTGCGCCCCATCCATGCCGTGGGGCTGTATGTGCCGGCAGGCTCCGCCCCCCTGCCCTCGGCGGTCGTCATGCTCGCCGTGCCCGCGCGCCTCGCCGGTTGCCCACAGCGCGTGCTGTGCACCCCGCCGAACCGCCAGGGCGCGGCGCACGCGAGCGTGCTGGTCGCCGCCGAGCTGTGCGGCATCGACACGGTCTTCAAGGTCGGCGGCGCCCAGGCCATCGCCGCGCTCGCCTATGGCACTGCCGCGATTCCCAAGGTCGACAAGATCTTCGGCCCGGGCAATGCCTGGGTGACCGCCGCCAAGCAGCAGGTCGCAGCCGATCCGGAGGGTGCGGCCGTGGACATGCCCGCGGGCCCGTCGGAGGTCCTGGTGATCGCCGATGACAGCGCCCATGCGGCCTTCGTCGCCGCCGACCTGCTCGCTCAGGCCGAACACGATCCGCAGTCCCAGGCCATCCTGGTCACCCCGTCGGCCGCGCTCGCCGGCGAAGTGGCGGCCGAGGTGCAGCGGCAGATGGCGACGCTGTCGCGCCGCGAGATCCTCGTCAAAGCGATGGCCTCCAGCCGCTGCATCGTCGTACCGGACCTTGCGACCGCCATCGAGGTCGCCAACGACTATGCGCCCGAACACCTGCTGCTGCAGTTGCGCGAGTCGCGCGCCGCGCTCGAGCACATCCGCAACGCCGGCTCGATCTTCCTCGGTGACTGGTCGCCCGAACCGATGGGCGACTACTGCTCGGGCACGAACCACGTGCTGCCGACCTATGGTTACGCCCGCACTTACAGCGGCCTGTCGCTGGTGGACTTCAGCAAGCGCATCACGGTGCAGGAGCTCACCCCCGAGGGGCTGCGGGACCTGGGGCCGGTCGCGGCCACTCTCGCACATCTCGAAGGGCTCGATGCCCATGCCGCCGCCGTCGAACGGCGACTGGCGGTGCTGGGGAAGGCCTCGTGAACGCCGCACGGCCCTCGCCCACGGCGATCGCCCGCCCGGACATCCTGACGCTTGCGCCTTACGAGCATGCGGCGTGGAATCCGTCCCTGGAACGCCTGCATGCGAACGAGCTGCCCTGGCGCGGCAGCGGCGATGACAGCGAGGCGGGCCTGAACCGCTATCCGGAGCCCCAGCCGCGCGCACTCGTGGAGCAGCTGGCCGCCCTGTACGACCAACCCACCGCCAACGTGCTGGTAACGCGCGGCAGCGACGAGGCCATCGACCTGCTGACGCGCGCCTTCTGCCGGGCGGGAACCGACCAGGTGCTGGTGTGCCCGCCCACTTTCGGCATGTATGCCGTCGCCGCCGGCATCCAGGGCGCGGGCGTGGTGCGCGTGCCACTGGATGCCGCACGCGGATTCGCCTGCGACACCGCCGCGGTGCTGGCCGCATGCACCCCGACGGTGAAGCTCGTCTACCTGTGCTCCCCGAACAATCCCACCGGCAACCTCATTCCCGAAGAGACCATCCTGCAGCTGGCCCGGGAGCTCGCCGGCCGGGCCCTCCTGGTCGTGGACGAGGCCTACATAGAGTTCGCCGATAGCCCGAGTTGCGCGCGGCAACTGCAGGCGCATCCGTGGCTGGTGGTCCTGCGCACGCTCTCGAAGGCCTATGGCCTGGCCGGTGCCCGCTGCGGGGTCGTGCTGGCGCACGCGGACGTCATTGCACTGCTGCGCCGGATCATCGAGCCCTACAACCTCGCGCAGCTGAGCGTCGAGGCCGTGCTGCGGGCCCTGCAGCCCGCCGCGCGCGCCGCCACCCGCGAACGCGTCGCGCTGATCCGCGATGAACGCGCACGGCTCGCGACGGCCCTGAGCGGGAGCGCGGCGGTGATCCACGTGTGGCCGAGCGCGGCCAATTTCCTGCTGGTGGAGTTCGCCGCCCCGCAGCGGGTTTTCGAACAGGCCTGCGCGGCCGGACTGCTGGTGCGTGACGTGCGCCGGCAACCGGGCCTTGGGCGCGCCCTGCGCATCACGATCGGCACGCCCGAGCAGAACCGGCGCCTGCTCGCCGCGATCGGCAAGGTGGCATCATGAGCGGCGCGACCCCGGTGCTCTTCATCGATCACGACGGCACCCTCGTCGAGGAGCCGCCGGATGAGCAGGTCGACAGCCTCGAGAAGGTCCGCTTCATGCCCGGCGTGTTCGCGGCGCTGAATGACCTGTCCAGGGCGGGCTTTCGCCTGGTCATCGTCTCCAATCAGGACGGCCTGGGCACGCCGGCCCATCCGCACGCCGCCTTCGAGCAGGCGCACCGGTTCATCCTCGACGCTTTCGCCTCGCAGGGCATCGAATTCGAAAGGATCTTCATCTGCCCGCACCGGCCCGCGGACGAGTGCGACTGTCGCAAGCCGCGCACCGGCCTGCTGCGCGACTTCCTGCGCGACGGACAGGTCGATCTGGCCGCAAGCGCCGTCATCGGCGATCGCGACTCCGACCTGGAACTGGCTCGCAACCTCGGCATCCGCGGCGTGAAGGTGTGCCGCAACGGCGGCTTGCAGGAAACCTGGCCCGCGGCCGTGCGCGAACTCACCGCACGGCGTGCCAGCATCGAACGGGTCACCCGCGAGACGCGCATCAGCGTGTCGGTGGACCTAGATGCCACGACGCCGGTCAGCATCGCCACGGGCATCGGCTTCTTCGATCACATGCTCGAGCAGCTGGCCAAGCACGGCGGCTTCGCGATGTCGCTCGAGTGCCAGGGTGACCTCGCGGTCGATGAGCACCATACGGTGGAGGACTGCGCGCTCGCCATCGGCGAGGCGCTGCGCAAGGCCCTCGGGGGCAAGCTCGGCATCAACCGCTACGGCTTCCTGCTGCCCATGGACGAGGCGCGCACGCAGGTCGCGATCGATCTGTCCGGGCGGGCCTACGCGGTATTCGAGGGGCGCTTCAACCGCGAAGCAGTCGGGGGCCTCGCCACCGAACTGGTGCCGCATTTCTTCCGCTCCCTCGCCGAAAGCCTCGGCGCAGCCGTGCACATCAGCGTCACGGGCGAGAACTCCCATCACATGATCGAAGCCTGCTTCAAGGGCACCGGCCGCGCGTTGCGCCAGGCCTTCAGGCGTGAGGGGCGTGACCTGCCCAGCACCAAGGGGGTGTTGTGAGCATCGACGTGGCCATCATCGACAGCGGCGGCGCCAACCTGGCGTCGCTGCAGTTCGCGCTCGAGCGGCTCGGCGCCCGGTCGGTGGTCACCAGCGATCTGGCAGTGATCAGCGCCGCCCCGCGCGTCCTGCTTCCTGGGGTGGGTTCGGCACTCGCCGCCATGCAGCGGCTCAACGCCAGCGGCGTGGCAGACGAGCTGCCCCGGCTGAAGCAGCCGGTGCTGGGCATCTGCCTGGGGATGCAGCTGCTTTACCTCAAGTCCGAGGAGGGGCCGGCGCAATGCCTCGGGATCCTGCCGCAGACGGTGCGCAAGCTCACCGCCGCGCCCGGTCGCCCAGTGCCCCACATGGGCTGGAACCGGCTGCACCTCGTGCACGAGGATCCGCTGCTCGAGGGCGTGGCCGAGAGCGAGCATGTGTACTTCGTGCACAGCTACGCCGCTCCGGTCTCGCAGTACACGCTCGCAACCTGCGACTACGGGACGCCCATCACGGCCGTGGTCCGCAAGGACAACTTCTGGGGCACGCAGTTTCATCCCGAGCGCTCGACCCGGGTCGGCGCGCGCATCCTGGCCAATTTCCTGAGGCTGTCCTGAAGGTGCTGCTCATTCCCGCCATCGACCTGCGCAACGGCCGTTGCGTGCGGCTGCTCAAGGGCGACTTCGCCGCCGAGACCCGCTATGAGTTCGAACCCCACGAGCTGCTGCAGCGCTACCGGGGGATCGGCGCGACCTGGCTGCACGTGGTCGACCTGGACGGCGCGCGCGACGGGACGCTGGCGAACCGCAGCATCGTCGTCGGCCTCGCCTCGCAGAGCGCGGTCAGGATCCAGGTCGGCGGCGGCGTACGCTCGGCCGCGGTCATCGATGATCTGCTGCGCAACGGCGTGGCGCGCGTCGTCATCGGGAGCCTCGCGGTGGAGCAACCCGAGGCGGTGATCGGGTGGCTCGGCCAGTTCGGCGCCGAGCGCATCTGCCTCGCCTTCGACGTGCGCGCCGATGAGGCCGGCGTGCCGCGGGTGCGCACGCGCGGCTGGACGCAGGGCGGGCAGCTGAGCCTGTGGCAGGCGCTCGAGCCCTTCGTGCCCCACGGTCTGCGGCACGTACTGTGCACCGACATCGAGCGTGACGGCGCCCTCACCGGTCCGAGCCTTGCGCTGTACCGCCAGGCGCGGCAGCGTTTTCCCGATATCGCCTGGCAGGCCTCCGGAGGCGTGCGCGATGCGGCCGACCTTGCGGCGCTGGCGCAGCTGGGCATGGCGGCGGCCGTCAGCGGCAAGGCCCTGCTGGAGGAGCGCATGACACACGAGGAGCTGCGGCCATTCTTGCCAAACGCATAATCCCCTGCCTGGATGTCCGCGACGGACAGGTCGTCAAGGGCGTGCGCTTCCGCGACCACAAGGTCGTGGGCGACATCCTCGAGCTTGCGGCCCGCTATCGCGACGAGGGCGCGGATGAGCTGGTGTTCTATGACATCACCGCGAGCCCCGAGGGCCGGTCGGTGGACCGCGGCTGGGTCAACAAGGTGGCCCGGGTACTGGACATCCCCTTCTGCGTGGCCGGTGGCATCCGCTCGGTCGAGGATGCCGAGGCCGTCCTCAACGCGGGAGCCGAGAAGATCTCGATCAACTCACCGGCGCTCGCCGATCCGGAGCTGATCAACGCCCTGAGTGCCCGCTTCGGCGCCCAATGCGTGGTGGTCGGAATCGACAGCCAGACGCTGCCCGAGGGCTACACCGTGCATCAGTTCACCGGGGACCCGCAGCGCTCGCGCGACTCCGGACGCGACACCCTGTCCTGGGTGCGTGAGGTCCAGGAACGCGGCGCCGGCGAGATCGTGCTCAACTGCATGGCGAGCGACGGCGTGCGGCGCGGCTACGACATCGCCCAGCTGCGGGCCGTGCGCAGGATCTGCCGCGTGCCGCTGGTCGCCTCCGGCGGCGCGGGCGCGCCCGAACACTTCCGCGACGCCTTCGAACTGGCCGGCGTGGACGCGGCGCTCGCCGCCAGCGTCTTTCACTCCGGCGCCATTTCCATCCGCGACCTGAAGGCGAGCCTCCTGGTAGCCGGCATCGAGGTACGTCCATGGCCGTAACGTCCGACCCCACCGATCTGTCGCGGCTGGATTTCGCCAAGGACGCCGGCCTCCTGCCCGCCATCATCCAGCACGCCGATACCGGCGCGGTGCTGATGCTGGGGTACATGAACCGCGAGGCCCTCGCGGCCACCCAGGCGCGCGGCCGGGTGGTGTTCTTCAGCCGCAGCCGCCAGGTCCTGTGGGAAAAAGGCGAGACCTCGGGGCACACCCTGCACGTCGAGGCCATCCGCACCGACTGCGATGCGGACACCCTGCTCATCAGCGCGCGGCCCGCCGGACCGGTCTGCCACGAAGGCACGGCCACCTGCTTCGGCGATGCGCCACTCGCCGGCGCCACGCGCCTCGGGTTCCTGGCGCAGCTGGCGGGCATCATCGAGCAGCGCAGTACCGAGGCGCCGGAACGCAGCTACACGGCCCGGCTGCTCGCCGGCGGCACCGGGCGTGTCGCGCAGAAGGTGGGCGAGGAAGGTGTCGAAGTAGCGCTCGCGGCCGTCACGCAGCCCGACGCACAGCTGGTGTCAGAGTCGGCCGACCTGCTCTTTCACCTGCTGGTGCTGCTGCGCAGCCGCGGGCTGAACCTCGAGGATGTGGTCGCGGAACTCGCGGCGCGGCATCAGGCCGCCGGATCGAACGGGGCGCGCAGGTCCTGAACGATACGGCCGCTGCGGCCGATTTCCGCCTCATGGGGCAGATCCCGCCACGGCTCGCGCAACGCCGCCGCATACCAGTCGCGCAGGGACAGAAGGTCGAGCATCCGGGCCAGGTACGCCTGTGACACCGGGTCGAGCGACAGGCCGTAAGTCTGGACGCGGAACACCACGGGGGCGAAGAAAGCATCCACCGCGGTGAAGGCCGGACCCGCGAGGTACGGGCCGCCGAAGCGCTTCAGGCCATCGTTCCACAGGGCCGCGACCCGATTCACATCGGCGCTCAGTGCCGCGGTGATCGCG
>Ga0335071_10003878_pt1 | contig 15698 bp, 14 predicted proteins | sample Lox_Sample_15_FD_206724 | JGI IMG/M metagenome (GOLD analysis project Ga0335071, IMG submission 206724) | Soil microbial communities from Loxahatchee National Wildlife Refuge, Florida, United States - Lox_Sample_1.5 | ecosystem: Environmental > Terrestrial > Soil > Wetlands | place: USA... | reverse complement strand
GGGATTCGAACCCACGGTGGAGTTGCCCCCACGGCGGTTTTCAAGACCGCTGCCTTAAACCACTCGGCCACCCTTCCAAGCTTGTCTCTAGGGCGGCCCGGATCGCCGCGTCAAATTTCGCGGCGCGCTGCGCCTTGGCGAGCGGGCAGAGGCCTCGAAGGTCGCGCGCGATTTGCGCCTCAAACGCTGGGGGCCACGACGAAACCCGCGCCGCCGGCCTCCTCCGCCCGCGCCTCCTCCTCGCGATAGCTCTCGACATGCGCGCCGGGCGGGCCGCGGCGGGCAAGACGCGCGAAGTCTTCGAGCGCCTCGGCTTTGCCAGAGACGACCGTTTCGACCTCGTCCAAGCCGCGATTGCGGGCGAATCCCGAGAGCTCGAGCCGCGCGGCCGCATGGGCGAGGAAGGCGCGAAACCCCACTCCCTGCACGCGTCCGCTCACGATGATGCGCAGCGCCTTATGCGTCATGCGGAACCGCCAGATTGTCGATGAGCCGCGTCGCGCCGAGCCTTCCCGCCGCGAGGAGCCGGATCGGGCCGTCGCGCCGGCCGGCGAGGCGCGCCAGCGTCCGGGCGTGGCGCGCCTCGACGTACTCGACGACGAAACCCGCTTCGGTCAGCTCAGCGCTCGCGCGAGCGAGCGTGGCCTCGATCGCCTCGCCCGCGCCGATGCGCCGCGCGCCCTCCTTCAACGCGCGATGCAAGGCGGGCGCCGCCGCGCGCTCAGCCTTGGAGAGATAGACGTTACGCGACGACATCGCGAGGCCGTCGGCTTCCCTGTGCGTCGGCGCGCCAAGAATTTCGGTCGCGATGTCGAGATCGCGCGCGAGGCGCTGGATCACCAGCAATTGCTGATAGTCCTTTTCGCCAAAGACGGCGACGTCGGCCTGCGCCTGGTTCAGAAGCTTGGCGACGACAGTGGCGACGCCGCAAAAATGCGTAGGGCGGAAGCGATCCTCGAGATCGGCGCGCGCCGGTCCGTCGACCTCGACGCGCGTCGAAAAGCCCGGCGGATAGATCGCCTCCAGGGTCGGCGCGAAGCAAAGGTCGACGTTGACGCTCTCGAGCTTCTCCAGATCCTTCGCCAGCGTGCGCGGATATTTAGCGAAGTCTTCCGAAGGGCCGAACTGCGCCGGGTTGACGAAGATCGTCGCCGCCACGCGCTCGGCGTGGCGACGCGCCTCGACGACGAGCGACGCATGGCCGTCATGCAGCGCGCCCATCGTCGGAACGAGCGCGATTCTCTCGCCCTTTTTACGAAAATCCTTGAGCCGCTCGCGCAGCGCCGGCACGGAATCGACAACGGGAATTTCGCTCATGATGCGGCTCGGTTGAAGGCTAGTTGTTGCAAATAGGCGATATGCGCGGCCGGGAGCTCCCAGTCGGCGGCAGCAGCGAGGATCGCCGCAAGATGGTCCGCCCGCGGCGCGCCCGCCGACCTCTCCGCGCCGATGTAGATCAGCGCATGAGCGGAGCCCGTCGGTTCGCGCAGCACCGGGGCGAGAATCTTGCGGTAGAGCCCGCGTCCGACCTCTTCATATCGATCGAGCGCGCCGACGTCGCTCGGCGCGAGCCGCCACAGCACGCCGTGCACGCAAGCTTTCGGGTCGGGCATGACGCTCGCTGCGCCGCAGGCCATGAAAAAAAGACGATGACGGGCGAGGCGGGCGCGGCTCAGAGCGCGTGAGCGCGGGCAGCGTTGCGCCATGGCGCGCCGGTCCATGTTGGTTCCGTATGCGAAATAAAGCGGCATCGAGATTCCCACGTCCGAGCGCTGTCCCGGACCGCCGCTCTTATAACGCAGCAGGGCGGGAATATCAGGACTCTGACGGACAGCCCGTCGCAAAGTCGCCGCTGAAAGCGTCAAGTCCTGTCAGGCCGGGAATCCGAGTTAGAACCAGGGTCTGGACGAATTTGAGATATTCGTCCGAGCGGGCGTCGTCGGAGCGCGTCATCTCGTCCTCGACGGGAAAAGGCGTGATCTCGCGACCCGGCGCCGCCCGCGACAGAAGCGCGAGCGCGCGCGCCATGTGCGTGCGGCTTGTGACCAGGAGAAGCGGGCCCTTGATCGCCCGAAGCTTCAACCAGCATCCTGTCTCGCGGGCGTTCTGGAACGTGTTCTCGGCCCCTTCCCCCATTTCCACGCAGCAGGCGACGAGCTTCTCCAGTCGCGTGAGCCCCGGGTTGCGCTTCGAAAACTGCGCGACGAAGGTTTCCCTGGAGAGCCCGGCGCCGCCATTGACTCCCGAGACGTAAAGGCGAGGAACGCGACCCGCGGCGAGAAGCTGCAGCGCTTCGTCGATGCGGGCGAAGTCGCCGGTGAAGACGACCGCCGCCGCGGCGCGCCGGATCGCGGCGTCGCTGGGGGGCGCAAAGGCTTCGAATTGCGCCAGTTCCCAGGCGAAGGACGCCAGCGCGCAAAAGATGAGCGCCAGCGTCAAGACCAGCAGAGAGGGTGGACGTGTCGCCATGTTCGGACCGCTGGAGCGTTAGAGGGAGGCGCGCGCCCAGGCAAGGCGTAAAGTCGCAAACGGATCGGGGCCGCGGTCTCCGCGCTTTGCCGATCCCGTATCTCAGTCTAAGCTGCCGCTGTGTCCGAGCGGGAAATTGACAATATCCGAGCCTTGCTCGGCTCCAAGCCCAGGCCCCTCGGCTGGGGCGAGCGACGCGCGCGCATCGAGGAAGTCGGGGCCGTGTGGCCCGTCGCAACCGACGTCACCCTCACGCCGGCGGACATCGATGGCCTTGCGGCGGAGTGGTCTGAAGCGCCGGGCGCCGATCGCGAAAGCGCGCTGCTGTTTTTTCATGGCGGCGGCTATTGCTCCGGCTCGATCCTAAGCCATCGCCGGCTCGTCACCGAGGCAGGCCGCGCCGCAGGCGTCAGGACCTTGGCGGTGGGTTATCGCTTGGCGCCCGAACATCCATTTCCCGCGGCTTTCGACGACGCGCTGGCGGCGTGGCGGCACCTGCGCAGCCAGGGCCTCGAGGCGGGGCGCATCACTGTGGGCGGCGACAGCGCCGGCGGGGGGCTCACGGTTGCGTTGATCAATCGCCTGCGCGCGGCCGGCGAGCCTCTTCCCGCTTGCGCTTGGCTGATCTCTCCTTGGACCGACCTGACCCTGTCGGGCGAGACGCTGGCGACGAAGGACGCTGTCGATCCTCTGATTCACAGGCCCTATCTCGCAGAGCTCGCCGCCGCCTATCTCGCCGGCGGCGTCGCCGCGGACGACCCGCGCGTCTCGCCGCTCTTTTCCAAGCTCGAAGGCTTTCCGCCGACGCTCATTCAAGTGGGATCGTCCGAGACGCTGCTTTCCGATTCGACGCGTCTCGCGGCGCAGCTCGGCGCAGCCGACGTGCGCGTCACCTTGGAGATATGGCCGCACATGATCCACGCCTGGCCGCTCTGGAACGCCCATTTGGAGGAGGGCCGGCGCGCGCTCGCAAGCGCGGGGGCCTTCATGCGGCGCAGTTTTCTCTCTCGCTGATCGGCGGAGCGCTCGGAAAGTCTGAGCGCTCCGTTCTCCATCGCCTGGAACGGCCATACTCGACTCTCACGCCGAGAGGCTTTGGGCCATGGAGGCCAGCGTCTTGCCGCTCGCAGTCAGTTTGTAGCCGATGGCCACCAACTCGATCGCGTCTCTGCCCGTCAGCGGCATGGCTCCATGGGTCGCCTCGCCGAAGGGATCTCCGCGCTCCCTGGTGCTCCAGTCCGAATAATCGGCCGCTCCCGTGGTGGAGTTGTAGACGCCGAGATTTGTCTGGCCGCCGTTAATCGAGAAGAAGTCGGCCTGGCCGCCGGCGGCGGTCGCCCGCTGTGTCCCTGTGGCGCCGTTGGCGTTCGTGCTTTGGTAGCGGAAGAGATCGAGCGGCGTGTAGATTCCATTGCCGACCGCCTTGCCGACGCTCCCCACCCGGCCCAAAACCTCGGTCATCTCGTGCATGAAGGCGCCGATGGCGTCGACCTGCTGGCCCTGGGGAGCGCCGTTGAAGGCGAACTGGGTCGAGCGGGAGAGCGAAACGTATCCGTCGAGCGCGCTTCCCGTGGCGCTCGATAGGCCGAGCGCCTTTTGCTCCGCGCTGGAGACATAAAACTGGCTCTGACCCGGCTCCGGATTGGCCGATGTGAGCGTCGAGTCGGCTTGCTTTTGGTAGCTCGATGCGCCGGCGTCCTTCTGGAGCGCGCCGTCGACTTGCGAGTAGGTGAAAAGATTGCCGGTCGATTCGCTTTCCGCGACGGCGCCGACGGTCTGTCCGTTGATCGTGCCGAAGCCGACTTGGATGTTGACGACGATTGGGTTCGTGAAGGTCGACGAGAGGTTGCTGGCGGCGGCGATGGCGGCGTTCTTGAAACCCGTCGGCGCGGAGCCCACGGTCGACGCCCATTCGAGATTGAATTGCAGGCCTCCCTTCGCGCCGACGAGGCTGACCTGACTGAGCTGCGCCGTCGAGAAGGCGGAAATTTGCGCGGTCGAGAGCGACGTCGCCTGATTGGCGACGAGAGCGGCGACGGCTGCGCTCGACAGCGACCGGAGCGTCTGCCCCGAGAGCGCGGAGACGGTCGAGGCGGAAAGCGCCCCGACGTCGGCCGCCGAGAGTCCGCCGAGCGCGGACGCGGACAATGCTCCGAGCTGGGCGGCGGTCAGGGAGGAAACCTGCGCGGCCGTGAACTTGCCGGCAGTGGCGGCGCTCAAGTGGGAAAGTTGCGTTGCGGTGAGATCGGAAAGGTTGAGGGACCGCACGGCTGACTGCGACAAGGCGCCGATCTGGGTCGCGCCGAGCGATTGCGCCTGCGTGGCGCTGAGCGCGCCGATCTGAGACGTCGTCAAAGACGCCGTTTGCGCGCTGGTTAGATTTGCCAAGGCGTTTGCGGAAAGCTCGCCGACCTGCGCGTTGGAAAGATTGGCGACCTTTATCGCATCGAGGATCGCCTTGGCTACGCCGTTGAGCTGCGTAGCGGTCAGCGCCTGCGTCTGCGCCGCGCTAAAGCCGCTGATCTCGGAAGTGGGCAGGGCGTTGAGCTGAGCGACCGTCAAGGCTGCGATCTGGTCGGGCGTGAGTGTCGTGTTCCCGCCGGAGCCGGGCGTTGCCGCAGCCGATGACGCCGACGCGCGGACCGTGGGAGAGGATTGTTCTCGGAGCGCCATCGTCGAATAGGGCGACGCTTGCAACGACGGCGGCGGATAGCCGCTTATCGAGGGCGACAGTGTCAGGATCGCGCTCAATGTCTGAGAAGCGACCCGGGATCCCGACGCGCTGCCGCCTTCGGCCATGGAGCCGCCGAAGTCGCGGCTCGCGCTCGATTGCGCCGCGCCGGAAGAGTCCCGATTCTGGGGGGCGAGGAGCGACAGCGCGCGGATGACGCTCGCCGGCGCGCTGTTGGAAGCGGATGCGATCACGACGAAACCCCCTCAATTGCGCGCTCGCGCCGCCGCAGCGGAGCGAACGCCTGCATGGCTCGATTATTTCCGCGATCATGGCGGGAGGCCGCAGCCATAAAGACGGCCAGCGACCACCCGGCTCGATCTCGTGGCTCGGTCGATGGATCATCCATCATGTCGCGAGCGCGCGCTCTCGGCTCGGAGCTCCTTGGGCGACGCGTTCAAGGTCGCCCAGACCTGTTGCGGGCGGTTGAAGAATTTCAAGCAGATTGTCGCGATTCCGCTGTACGGCTACCTGTTTCCTCGCGTGCGTGGATATTGGGCTCACAAAGGCTGTCGCGCCGCCTCATCCACGCCGCGCGGGTCGCGCGCCTTGACGGGCGGGTCACATCGAGGAAATCGCAAGACGAATCGAGCGCCTCCCGCGGGAGGATTGTCGCAATCGACGGCGCCGCCATGCTCGCGAACGATCGAGTAGGTGATCCATAACCCGAGGCCGGTGCCGTCGCCGACCGGCTTTGTCGTGAAAAAGGGTTCGAAGATTCGAGCCCGAATGTCATTGGAGACGCCCGGCCCATTGTCGGTCACCTCGACCACCGCAAGCTTTTCCTGAGATCGGGTTTCGATCCGCACCAAGGGATTTGGGACAGCCTTCACCGCATCGAGAGCGTTGTCGATCAGATTGCCGATAGCCGAATGGATCTGCCCCTCATGGCCGAACGCGAAGAGATCCGATTCGAACCGTGTTTCGATCCTCGCTTTCACTTTCTTGCTGCGGGCGGCCCAGTGCGACGCCGTTCGAACCACTTTCGACAGCTCGACGGACGCAGCCGGGGCGTTGGAGCCAAAGGACAGCCTGCGCAAGTTCTTGACCACATCGCTGATGCGCACCGCGCCTTCCAGCGTGCCTTGGATGAGCGGCTCGAGATCCTCGAGCAGCGCGTCTATCTTCAGACGACGCCGGAGCGCTTCGCGCTCATCGTCGGACAGGCCGGAGTGAACGCCTTCGAGATAGGCGGTCAGAGCCGCCCTGTACCGGTCGAGCGTATGGACATTGCCATAGACGAAGCTGATCGGATTATTGAGCTCATGCGCGACGCCCGCCACGAGTCGGCCGAGGCTCGCCATTTTTTCCTGCTCGATCAGGCGTGCTTGCGCCTGCTGCAGCTCGATATGGGCGCAATGCAGGGCCTCATACGCGCGCCGCAGCTCACCAATGGGCCGTCCCGTGAAGACGGCGCCGGCGCACCGCCCCTGCGAGCTGAATCGCGCCGAGCAATTGACCGCCATCAGATCCGAAGGCCCGCCGGCCGTCGTGAAGCGCAGCTCCAAGCTGTCCTCCTTGCTTGAACGCGCCGGCTTAAACATCGCCTCGACCGCCGCACGACACTCCGAAGCGACACAGTCGGCAAGCGGCTGGTTCAGCAAGGCAGGCTCCGGCAATCCCATCAACCTTTGGAAGGCTGGATTGATCTGGACGATCGCGCCATTTTCGTCGCAAACGAGGAGCACGTCCGAGACCGAGGCGACGACGCCGGCGATGAAATTGCGCGCTTCCTCGAGCTCGGCGTTCTTGCGCTCGAGATCGGTCTCGTAGCTGAGGAGGTCGGCATAGACCTCGTCCATCTTACGGATGACCTCGACCCACATCGATTCGCTGTCCTCGGACAGCGAGATTTCTTCTCTTCCGCCGACGAGGGCGATCAGCTCGCCGCGCCTTGCGATGCGAAATGCGTCAGAATTCGTCATCCACGTCTCGGCAGATGTCGTAGCGCGCGATCTTGCTGCGAAGTCCGACGCGCGAGAGACCGAGCTCCTCCGCGACGCGGCTGATGTTGCGCCCATTGCGTTGTAGAGATTCTTTGATCACGGCGCACTCGAGGCTCTCGACGCGTTCCTTCAGCGTCTGCGGCGTGGAGGGCTCGTTCGGCTGCTCGGCTTTGGGGGGATTGGCGATCGCCGCTGACAAGAGATTCGGGCCGAGCGGAGCCTCGCCGTCGCACAGAACGCACATGCGTTGAATCTCGTTGAAGAGCTCGCGGATGTTTCCCGGCCAGTCGTAACGCTGCATCAGGCGGAGCGTCTCCGGATCGAAACCGGGGATGCGTCTGTTGAAGGTGCGGTTGACCTCGACGAGCACGCGCGCCGCGATGATCGGAATGTCCCCCCGTCGTTCGGCAAGCGGGGGAAGATGGATTGGAAAGGCCGCGAGCCGAAAATAGAGGTCGCGGCGGAAACGGCCTGAGGCGACCTCCGCTTGGATATTGCGGTTGGTCGCGGCGATGACGCGCACATCGACGCGCCGGGACCGTTGAGCGCCGAGCGGCCGAATCTCGCCCTCCTGCAATACGCGCAGCAGCTTGACTTGGAAGGCGGGCGAGGTGTCTCCGATCTCGTCGAGGAAAATCGAGCCGCCGTCGGCGACCTCGAAAAGCCCGATGCGATCCTGATAGGCGCCGGTGTAGGCTCCCTTCTTGCAGCCGAACAGCTCGCTTTCGAGCAGCTCGTCCGGAAGCGCGCCGCAATTCTCGATGACGAAGGATTTGTCGGCGCGCCCCGAGCCGTGATGGATCGCGCGCGCCAGCAGTTCCTTGCCAGTGCCCGACTCGCCGGTGATCAGCACGGAGACGTCGTAGCACGCCGCGCGCCGCGCGAGAGAAATCGCCTCGCGCAAGGCGCTGTCCGGCGCGTGGGCGATGCGATCGAACTCATAACGCTGGCGTTCACTCCGCCTTCGGTCGACGACGAGGCTGCGCATCTGCAGTTTCGACGGCTTGGCTTCGATGAGCGGCGCCGCGACGCCTTCCTTTTGCAGCCGGTAGAGCTGGGCCGCCTCGCGGACGCTATCGATGAGCTTCTCGGGGTCCCAGGGCTTGGTGATGTATTGAAAGATGCCCGCCTCATTCACTCCGGCGATGATATCCTCCGCGTCGGTGTAGCCGGAGATGATGATCCGCACAGGATCCGGCCATTGGTCGCGCACGCGCTTCAAGAAATCGACGCCGTTCTGCTCCGGCATGCGCTGATCGCAAAGGATCACCTGAACGAGATCGCCCGCAAGGACCGCCGTCGCCTCTTTCGCGCTTTCCGCGCAGAGCACCTCGAACTCGACGCTCAGCACGCGACGCAAAGATTCGAGCGAACGCCGCTCATCGTCGATGACAAGCACGGTCGCGCTGGTTCTCCCCGCGGCCTCGACCTCCATCTCGTCGAGCATCTTGTTCATCCGGCCCTAGCTCCCTCCTCTCAACAGATACGGGGCAGTTGCTCGCCCGATAGCCAGTCCACGATCCGCGCGCCGCCGAAAGCGGTGGTCATCTGCACAAAACGGCAGTCGTCGGCGACGATCTCGCCGATCAACGCGGCCTCGACGCCGAGCGGATCTGCGCGCATCGCGGCAAGGATGGCTTCCGCTGCGTCTTTCTCGACGATCGCGACAAGCTTGCCTTCATTGGCGACGTTGAGCGGATCGAGCCCAAGCAGCTCGCATGCCGCCGCCACCTGCGGCTTAATGGGCAGCGCCGCCTCGTCGATACGCGCTCCCACGGCGGACTGCTGCGCGATTTCATTGAGCGTCGCAGCGAGGCCGCCGCGGGTCGGGTCGCGCATCGCGCGGATGGACGCTCCGCCCGCAGTCATCATCGCCGCCACCAGCCGATGCAGAGCCGCCGTGTCGGACAGCACATCGGTCTCAAAGCCTAAGTCCTGGCGCCGCGACATGACGGCCACGCCATGATCGCCAATCGAGCCCGAAAGGAGGATCGCGTCGCCCGGACGCGCCCTGTCTCCCGAAAGCTCTAGGCCCGCGGGAGCAGAGCCGACGCACGCTGTCGATATGAAGACCCCGTCGGCCTTGCCGCGTTCGACGACCTTGGTGTCGCCGGTGATGATCGGCACGCCTGCCGCGCGCGACGCCGCGCCCATGCTCTGCGCGATGCGTTGCAAATCGGCGAGCGGAAAACCCTCTTCGATGACGAAGCTTGCCGACATATAGAGTGGCGCCGCGCCCGCCATGGCGATGTCGTTGATCGTGCCGTTGACCGCGAGGAGGCCGATGTCGCCGCCGGGAAAGAACAGCGGAGAAACGACGTAGGCGTCAGTGGTCATGACCATGCGGCCGCCGGCGACGTGGAAAGCCGACTGATCGTTCCCGGCGCGCAGCATGTCGTTGTCGAAGGCGGCGACGAAGATGTCGCCGATGAGCCGCGCCATCGCGCGTCCCCCCGCGCCATGCGACAGATCGACGAGGCCTCGGCGCAGGTCGAGCTTACGGCCGACGAGATCCATCCTGTTCATCCCGCCGCCCGTCTCTGAGGGGCGCGGAAGCGTCCATAGCTCCAATAGGCAGCGCAGGAGCCCTCGGATGAGATCATGCAGGCGCCCATCGGCGTTTCCGGCGTGCAGGCCGTGCCGAAGAGCTTGCAGTCCCGCGGCTGCTTTAAGCCCCGCAGGATCGGCCCGCATTCGCAGGCCGGATTGTCGCGCGCGAAGCGTTTTTCAATCGGAAAACGGCGCTCAGCGTCATAGTCGCCGTACGCCTCGCGAAGGCGCAGCGCGCTCTTTGGAATCTCGCCGAGCCCACGCCATTCGAAGCTCTCCCGCAACTCGAAGACCTCGGCGATTTCCTGCTGCGCGATGCGGTTTCCTTCTGTCGTGACGGCGCGGATATATTCGTTCTCGACCTCGGCGCGGCCGTCGTTGACCTGACGCACGAGCATGAGGATCGCCTGCATGACGTCGAGCGGCTCGAAGCCTGCTATGACGACAGGCTTTCTATATTCCCTCGCGAAGGCTGCGTAGGGCGCGGTGCCGATAACCGTCGAGACATGCGCCGGGCCGATGAAACCCTCGAGGGGGAGCGCTTGCGGATCGCTCGTCTCGAGAATCTGGCGCATGGCCGCGGGCGTCAGCACGTGATTGCAGAAGACCGAAAAATTCTTCAGCTCCTTCTTCTGCGCGAGGCGAATTGCCGCAACCGTCGGCGGCGTCGTCGTTTCGAATCCGATCGCGAAGAACACGATCTCGCGCGAGGGCTCGCGCGCAGCGATCTCGATCGCTTCGAGGGTCGAATAGACCATGCGGATATCGGCGCCGCCCGCCTTGGCTTTCGTCAGGCTCGCGCCATTGGAGCCCGGCACGCGCATCAGATCGCCGTAGACGCAAAGCGTCACAATCGGGATCCCTGCGAGCTCGATCGCCTCGTCGATGCGCCCGATCGGCAGCACGCAGACGGGACATCCGGGACCGTGAATGAGACGAATGTTCTCGGGCAGGATATCCTCAACGCCATAGCGCGAGATGGCGTGCGTGTGGCCGCCGCAAAACTCCATGAAGGAATAGGAACGATGCCCCTGCGCCTCTTTCACGATTCGCGCGGCGAGCCCTCGAGCGAGACTTCCGTCGCGATATTCGTCGAGATGCTTCATGCGAGCACGCCCAAGCTCGCCGCTTCCCGCAAAAGCGCCAGCGTGCGCTGCGCCTCGTCTTCATCGATCTTGGCCAGCGCATAGCCGACGTGCAGCACGACATAGTCGCCGACGCGGACATCCTCGACGAAGGCGAGCGACGCCGATTTTAGCACGCCGTCGAGACTGACATGCGCCATATTGTCGGGCAAGAGTTGGACGACGCGCGCGGGTATGGCGAGACACATACTATTGCCTCCATCCTGAGAGCATGGCGCGGCGCGCCAAATAGGCCTGGCCGAGCGAAAGGCCGCCGTCGTTCGAGGGAATCCGCCGCGCGAGCAACGGCTCGACCCCCGCTTTTTGGAGTTGCAGCGCGAGGCCCTGAGCCAGCGCCGCGTTCATCAGGCAACCGCCGCCGAGCGCGACGCGCTTGCGCTCGAGCCGCTGCGCCGCATCTATTATCCAAGCCGCCAGCGCTTCGATCAGCGTCCCATGGAAAATCTCCGAGCCCTCGGCCTTCGAAGGTCTTTCCCTTGCCAGATATCGGAAGAGAGCGGAAAGATCGAGCACGCCCTCCTGGAGCGCAAATCCGTCCGGCAGCGGGCGCGGCGCGTGACATAGCGCCTCGAGCTCCATCGCCGCCTGCCCCTCGTAGTCTTGCTCCAGACGCACGCCCAGTAACGCCGCCGCGGCGTCGAACAGCCTCCCGAGGCTCGTCGTTCGTGCAACGCCCGGCGCCGCGGCCAGCCGCGCCACCGCGCCCGCCAAAGGCTGTTGCGGAAAGAAAGCCTCCGCATCCGCGCCGCGGCCCAGATGCGCGAGCATGCCGACGCCCATGCGCCAGGGGCTGCGCGCCGCTCTGTCGCCGCCCGGAAGAGGCGCCGGCGCCAAATGGCCGACGCGCCGGTATGCAGGGCCGTCGATCCAGATCAGTTCGCCGCCCCAGGCGCCGCCGTCTTCGCCATAACCGAAGCCGTCGAGCGCCGCCCCGAGCGCGGCTTGGTCGGCGCGATGCTCGGCGAGCACCGCGGCGACATGCGCCGCGTGATGCTGCGCGCGAAAGACCGGCAACCCGCTCGCCTCGGCGATCCGCGTCGTGTGCAGATCCGGATGCAGGTCGCAGGCGACGCATTCGGGCCGCACGTCGAGAATGTCGAGCATGCGTGCGACGGTTTCCGCATGGTGACGCGCTGTCGCCGCGTCACTGACGCTGCCGATGTAGGTCGAGACGAAGGCTTCGCGTCCGCGCGTCACGGTCACGCTGGTCTTGAGATGCGCGCCGAGAGCGAGCGTGTCGGGACCATCGTTATCGAGCGGGATGGGCTCGGGAACGAAGCCGCGCGCGCGGCGCAGAAAGGCGGGCGCGCCGGCGATCAGGGTCATCACGCTATCGTCCGCCCGGGCGACGATCTCGCGGTCGAAGCCCACGATCAGATCGGCGACGCAACGAAGTTTCTCGCGGGCCTCGGCGTCGTCGACGATCAACGGCTCGCCGCTCATATTGGCGCTCGTTGCGACGAGCGTGTGATCGAGCGGCGCCTCACGCCAGGCGGAGCCTTCCGGCGCTCCCGCCAGGGCATGGAAAATCAGGTAATGCGCCGGCGCATAAGCGAGCATCACGCCAATTCGCGAAAGCCCCGGCGCGATTGAGGGCGCAAAAGCCTCGGCTTTCTCGAAAACGACGATCGGCCGCGCCGGCGAACGTAGAAGCGCGCGCGCGGTCTCGTCGAAGACGCCGAGGCGTCCGGCCGAAGCGGCGTTGAGAACCATGACCGCGAAAGGCTTGGCGTCACGCTGCTTGCGGCGGCGCAGCTCCTGGACGGCCATTTCGTTGCGCGCATCGCACAGCAGATGGAATCCGCCGACGCCCTTCAGCGCGACGATCCCGCCCTTACGCAGGCAGGCGACGATTTCGTCGATCGGCGCGTCAAGGCGCGGTCCGCATTTCGGGCAGGCGATGGTCTGCGCATGAAAGCGCCGGCTCGAAAGGTCGCGAAAGTCCGCCGCGCAAGCCTCGCACATGGCGAACGGCGCCATCGCCGTCTCTGAACGATCGAAGGGCAGCCTGCGCGTCAGCGTGTAGCGGGGTCCGCAATGCGTGCAGGTGACGAAGGGATAATGGTAAAACCGGCTCCGCGGATCGAAGAGCTCGCCGAGGCACTCTTCGCAGACGGCCGCGTCCGCGGGAATGCGCGTTCGCGTTTCGCCGGCGACGCTCGTTTCGATGCAAAACTCGCTTTCCGCCTTGGGCGCGACGCTTTGCGCCTCGACAGCGTCGATACGGGCCAAGGGCGGCGGGCTTTGCCTGAGCGCCGCGACTAATTCGCGCGCGCGCGTCCCCTCGATCTCCAGCAGGACCCCTTCCGCGTCGTTACGCACGAAGCCGCCGAGAGCGAGCGAGCGAGCGAGACCGTGCACGAAGGGACGAAAGCCGACGCCCTGCACCGCGCCGCGCACCCGCACGCGCAAGCGCTCCGACGCTTCGCTCTCCGAGCGCGCCGGCTTCACGACGTCTATTCCGCAACCGCTGCCGGCGCGCAGGCGCGAGCCCATCGCGCCGCATGCGCCTCGATCCACGCGTAGAAAGCCGACAAGCCCTCGCCGCTCTTCGCGGAAACCACGAGCGCCTGGAGATCCGGGTTGACCTTCAGCGCATGAGCGACGCATTGGCTGACGTCGAAATCGAGATGCGGCAACAGGTCGGCCTTGTTGATCAGCATGAGATCGGAGACGGCGAACATCTCCGGATATTTGAGCGGCTTATCCTCGCCTTCGGTTGTGGAGAGCACCACGATCTTGTGCGCCTCGCCGAGGTCGAAAGCGGCCGGACAGACCAGATTGCCGACATTCTCGATGAACAGCAGCCCCCCCGGCTGGAGAGTCAGGGCGTCGAGCCCATGCGCGACCATATGCGCGTCGAGATGGCAGCCCTTCCCCGTGTTGATCTGCACAGCGGGCGCGCCAGCGGCGCGAATGCGGTCTGCGTCATTAGAAGTCTGCTGGTCGCCCTCGATCACCGCGATCGAGAAGCGCTCCTTGAGATCGCCTATGGCGCGCGCGAGCAGCGAGGTCTTGCCGGAACCCGGGCTCGAGACGAAATTGAGCGCGAAGCTGCGCGTCTTCGCCAAGCGCGCGCGGTTCATCGCTGCATGATCGTTGTTCTTGCCCAGGATGTCGCGCTCGATGCGCAGGATGCGCTCCTGCGAGAGTCCCGCGACATGAACGCCCGCCGCACCGGCGCCGAAATCGATCACGCCCGCGTCGTCATGCGTGTGACCCGCCGTGTGGCCGTGGCGATGGTGATCATGCCCGTGTTCATGATCGTGGTGGTGATCGTGATGGGGATGAGCGTGAGCATGTGAGTGGCCGCGATCATGCGCCTTCTCGCCTTCGACGCTCGATGAGCCGCAGCCGCAAACCGTGCACATTACTCGACCTCCAGTTCCTTGAGGCGCAGATCGTCGCCCGCCGCAACCTGCACATGATAGCGCCCGCACTCCGGGCAGGCGCCGAAACGGTCATACATCTCGACGGACTTGGCGCAATCGAGGCACCAGCCCTCGCCGGGCGTGCGGCAAATGTCGAGCTGTGCGCCCTCGACGAGCGTTCCCTTGGCGACCGCGTCGAAGCAAAAGCGCATCGCTTCGCCGTCGACGCCGCCGAGCGCCCCGAGTTCGAGCCGCACGACGCGCACGCGGGAGAAGCCTCGATTGCGGCTCTCTGTCTCGATGAGCTCGACGAGGCTCTCCGTGAGCGCCAGCTCATGCATGACCGTGTTCCCTCACCTCGACGCGGAACGGCGCGCATGGGTCGAAGAGACCCGCGAGCTGCACGATGCGCCGTTCGGCGCAATCGCACCTTATAGTAGCGCCGAGCAACGCCTCTTTGAAAGGGCCTGTCGGATGGAAATTCCACTCCGTGGGCGCGACGATGCGATGATCCTCGATCCGATCGTCGGCGGAAAGCCGAACCCAGTGATACAGGCGGCCGCGGGAAGTCTCGCCTGCGGCGAATCCTTCGCGCGGCGCGGGAGAGAGCGCGCTGGGGTGCGGAGCGTCCGTCGCGGCCCGCTCAAGCTCCGTGAAGCATTCCGCGATATCGATCATACGCGCCTGGAAGCGGGCGGCAAGCGCCCCGTCGGAGAAGCTGGTTTGCGCCCAGCATCGCGCAAAGGCCCCGGTCTCCGGCGCGCGGCCCTCGAGCGACGGGCTGGCGGCAAAGCTTGCGCCCTCTGCGCGAATTTTCCGCATCACTTGCGCATCATCGGCGTCGCCCAGCGAATCCGGAGCCGCGACCGTGAAGCTTTCGCTGGCGCCGAATTCCCTTTCCAGAGGCTCGAACGCGAAACGAGAGGCCCGCATCGAGCCGTCCCTCGGGGACCGCAAGCCTAGATCGCGGCCAAGGTCGCAAATCTTCAAGATCCGTGAATTCGCCCTCTCGCCGTCGACACCTCCTTCTGCAGAAGACGCCAGCGCCTGGGAGCACAGCTCGCTGCAAAGCGACAGGAGCTCGCCGACTGGACGGACGAGATCGAGGGCCGTCGCGCCGGCGTGACCCTGAAGCGCGAGAATCATGTTCGAGCGCAACGACGCGCCGAGCCGCTCGCTGATGAGCGCGATTGTCTCTTCCCGATTGCGCCGCGCGCAGAACGGCTCCCTTCGCGCGCTCGCTATGGCGCGCGCGGCGACCACGTGATGCGAGACGCCGCAGAGCGAGAAGACTCGTTCGGCCAGAACCGGCGCGTCTTGCGCGGGCCGGCCGATGAAAAGACGTGAGAGACTGGTCGCCCGCGTGGAGGAGACGCGAACCGCGCACACGCGTTCGTCGGCGAGATCCACGCTGATCGTCAGGGCGTCCCGTCCGGCGTCGGCGACGCCAGCGATGGCGTTCATGAGGCTGCGCCTTGCCGCAAAC
>Ga0335071_10003876_pt1 | contig 15699 bp, 13 predicted proteins | sample Lox_Sample_15_FD_206724 | JGI IMG/M metagenome (GOLD analysis project Ga0335071, IMG submission 206724) | Soil microbial communities from Loxahatchee National Wildlife Refuge, Florida, United States - Lox_Sample_1.5 | ecosystem: Environmental > Terrestrial > Soil > Wetlands | place: USA... | reverse complement strand
CCCAACGGCGCCGGCAGGAATGGCAGGAGCTGGCCGTTGGCCCGCAGCGGGAAAATTTGCAGCGTGGCCAACGGAGTGTCGCAATACTCCGCGACGTTGGCAGCGACGTCCTCGAAATTCATGCCGGTGAGCAGCACATCGGCCCCGTCCGCCAGCGACGTCAGCGTCGTCCCGACCTCCCCCCGGCACTTGCTCAGGGGCTCCGAAACCTCGCGCAACAACCTGCCCATCTCCTGGATCCTCCAGGGACTAGCGAACAAAAGTGTCCAGAAGTCGTGGTGTGCGTACTGGATCGCCTGCAGATCCGGTCCGTAGGCGACCGCCGCAACCCCAGCCGACTCGGCGAAGCCAACCATTTCAGGCGCGACGGCCATGCGCACGTCATGCCCGCGGCGCACCAGCTCGCGGGCGATAGCGACGAAGGGCTCCACTTCGCCGCGAGTTCCCCAATTTGCCAGCACAAATTTCATCGCGGATCCTGGTCCCTTCACTTCCCCATGCGCGTTCTGCGAAATGAAAGCGGCGGCCCGCGCCGCTGGCTCAGCCGCCGAGCAGCATAACCCGATACCCGCGCCACCCGACCTGACATTCTCGATACATGGATCAGTCGACGGGCGCGGGCGGTGAACGGGTACGGCCCTCCGCAAAACCGTCAGCCCTTTGGCTGAATCATCGAGTCAATCGAGGGGGCTTTGCGTCATTGTCAGGCCATTGACGCGCGCGGCGGGGGCCTTCATTCCTTGCGCCAAAGCACACCCCCGCAACGCCCGGAGGACAAATCCCGCCGGTCGTGGACAAAATCCTTCATGCCCGTCCTGGGACCGTGCTGGCCGGCAACGGCTGACGCCGGCTGACGCCGGCTGGACCCGACAGGTCCACTCTCGTCTATTTCAAAAATCTCCGCGGATATTCCGTTTTTGGCGCGGTAGTCCGCGACGGCTTGCCGACATGCCTCAATATCGAGGTAGTCATCGATGATGCAGAAACCCCCGGGGGACAGTCGCGGGTAGAGCGCATCGAGCGCCTGGATCGTGGATTCATAAAGGTCGCCATCAAGCCTCAATACCGCGATGCGATCAATCGGGGCATCCGGCAGCGTGTCCTTGAACCAGCCCGGAAGAAAGCGAACCCGGTCATCGAGCAGCCCGTAACGCTGGAAATTCGCCTTGACTTCCGCTTCCGGCACTGCAAGCGCGGCCCCAGCGAGTCCTACCTTTATCTCTTTATCTGCTTTGTACTTTGCGGTGTCCGGGCGCGGCAGACCCTCGAACGAATCGGCCAGCCACACGCATCGGGTCTCATCCCCATAGGCCGCCAGAACCGCGCGCATAAGGATGCACGCTCCCCCACGCCACACTCCACACTCGACCAAATCACCGGGGATGTCCTCGGCCAGCACCGTCTCAACGCAACGTTGCAGACTCGTGAGTCTGTGCATCCCGATCATCGTCTCGGCCTCCGCCGGCCAGTCTCCGCCCAAATCGCGCTTGCGCTGATCGAACGGACGTCTGTTCACCAGCATGAGATTGCCGACTTTGAGAGGGTGCCCCAGCGACCACCCGACGGGCTCCAGTTCGTCGACACCGTATCTGGTGAGGTTGCGTCGGAGCAGGTCGAGATAGAGGGATCGGACGTCGCTATCGGTCACGGTCAAAACGGCCCCTGTCTTGCATGCCAGCATCTGTCGGCGATGAGCTTAGGCTTTCATTGATGTCGTCAATATGCGTTTCGGAATTTTCCGAAACAATCATGGCGGTTCCGCGATAGTCGGTCCACCCTGTTCTAGAGGCAGGTTGTGTCTGATACCGATGTCAGTTGATCTGGCAGGCCACGGGGTGGCGATCTGGCCGCACCGGGCAGCGCACGCTGCCAGGGTGGGCTTCACCTGGTCAATGTCCGTTACCGCTCGGGTTTGCGCTTGGTTTGTAGGCCTTGGCGGCGCATGGCAGCCCGACGCCCGCCGTCGCCGATCAGCCAACACCCTTGCGGCGGGCGAAATCTTCCACAAGATCAGCGGCGGCCGCAATGCTTTCGGCGGGTTTGGTCATCCGGGTGGCGATCTCGCGGGCCCGGGTGAGGTATTGGGGGGCGAGGATGGTGCGCAGGTCTGCGACCAGCGATTGCTGGGTAGTGGCCGAGAAGCGCCGGGCGGTCCCCACCTTCAGTCGTTTGACCGCAGCTCCCCAGAGCGGCTGATCGGGCAACGTCCAGAGGATCAGCGTGGGGACCCCGGCGCGCAGGCCCGCAGCCACGGTGCCCGCACCTCCACGGTGCACGACCGCGCGGCAGGCCGGAAAGATCGCGGCGTAATTCACCGTGCCCACCACCTTGACATGCTCGAAATGAGGGACGTTGCTGATGTCAGCACCAGCGGCACAAACGAGCGCACGCTCGCCTAACTGCGCGCAGGCGGCGCCGATCATGGCGATCGTGTCGGCTGCGGATTCGACGCCTATGCTGCCAAAGCTGAAACAAATCGGCGGTGTTCCCGCGGCGATCCACGAGGCGACCTCCTCATCGGCATCCGTCGGCAACTCCATCGTCAGCGCGCCGACAAAGGGCCGCCTGCCATCCCATTCCGCCCATTCGTCTGCCAGCCCGGGAAAGCACGCCTCGTCATAGGCCTGAATTTCCAACGATCCGCGCTCGGCGATCCGCCGCGGCGCGGGGCCAGTGGCCTTCGGCAGACCGAGTTGACGGCGCTGCGCGTCCTCGACCTTCTTCGACCCGAGCCAAGACAGCCACCAGAACACCGACACTGCGGACCGGCCCAACGGCGCCGGCAGGAATGGCAGGAGTTGGCTCCGGGCCCGTACCGGGAACCAATGCAACGTGGCCAACGGAATGTCGTAATACTCCGCGACGTTTGCAGCGGCGACCTCGAAATTCACGCCGATGAATAGCAGGTCGGCCCCTTCCGCCACCGACGTCAACGTCGTGCTCATCCCCTCCCAGCACTGGGCAATGCCCTCGTCGACTTCACGCTGCAATCTGCCAAGCTCCCGGATCCTCCAAGGGCTGCCGAAGAAACACGTCCAGTACTTGCGCGTCGTTTCCATGATGGCGTGCGTATCCGGTCCGCAGGCGACCGCCGCAAGCCCAGCCAATTCGGCGAAGCCCACCAGGTCAGGCGGGACAGCCATAAGCACGTCATGGCCTCTGCGCAGCAGCTCACGGCCGACAGCGACGCAGGGCTCGATATCGCCACGCCTTCCCCAGTTTGCCAGCACAAATTTCATCGCTGACCCCAGCCTTTCACTTCCCGTGCACACTTTGCTAAACGAAAAGCCACCGTCTCCAGTTCGCCCCCTTGACCGGTCAGCCAAAACCCCGCAAGCGGGCGGAATTTTCCAAAAGATCAGCGGCGGCCGCGACGCTATCGGCGGGTTTGGTCATCCGGGTGGCGACCTCGCGGGCGCGGGCGAGATATTCCGGAGCGAGGATGGTGCGCAAATCCGCCACCAACGATTTCTCAGTAGCGGTCGAAAAGCGCCGGGCGGTGCCCACCTTCAGCCGTTTGACCGCAGCTCCCCAGATCACCTGAACGTCCGCCATCCACAGGATCAAAGTCGGGACCCCGGCGCGCAGGCCTGCAGCCGTGGTGCCCGCGCCACCGTGATGCACGACCGCCCGACAGGCGGGAAAGACCGCCGCGTAATTCATCGCGCCCACCACCTTGACGTGCTCGAAATGAGGGACGCTGCTGAAATCAGACGCGGCGGCGCACACCAACGCCCGCTCGCCCAACTGCGCACAGGCCGCGCCGATCATCGCCAGCGTGTCGGCAGCAGATTCGACCGGTATGCTGCCAAACCCGAAGCAAATCGGCGGCGTTCCCGCGGCGATCCACGACGCGACTTCCTCATCGGCATCCGTCGCCAACTCCATCGTCAGTGTGCCGACAAACGGCCGCCTGCCATCCCACTTCGCCCACTCGGCTGCCAGCCCAGGAAAGCACACCTCGTCATAGGCCTGAATTTCCAGCGATCCTTGTTCTGCGATCCGTCGCGGCGCCGGCCCTGTGGCCTTCGGTAGGCCCAGTCCACGGCGCTGCATGTCCTGGACCTTCTTCACCCCGCGCCAAACCAGCCACTCATACACCGTCATCGCCAAGCGGATCAACGGCGACGGCAGAATCGGAACGACGTGGCCGTTGACCCGCATCGGGAACCAAAGCAGCGTGGCCAACGGAATGCCGCGATACTCCGCGACGTTCGCCGCGAGTTCCTCGTAACTCACGCCGGTCAACAGCAGGTCGGCCCCGTCCGCCAGCGACGTCAGCATCGTGCTCATCGCCCCCCAGCACTGTGTGCCGGGCTCCCGAGATTCGCGCAACAACTCCTTCAGTTCCCGGATCTTCCAGAAATTGCGGAACACGCGAGTCCAGAAGTTGCGGGTCGATTCCAGCCACGCCTGAATATCGGGCCCGTAGGCGGCCGCCGCAAGCCCGGCCGCCTCGGCGAAGCCGACCAAGTCGGGTGGGACGGCCATGCGCACGTCGTGACCTCGGCGCAGCAACTCGCGGCCGACTGCGACGCCGGGCTCGACATCGCCGCGAGTCCCATAGAATGCCAGCACAAATTTCATCGGGTGATCCTGGCCCTTCACTTCCCGTGCGCGTTCTGCGAACCAAAGCGGCAGCCCGCGTCCCCGGCTCAGCCGCCCAGCAGCATAACCCGGATACCGGCGCTATTGAACGTAAATCCAATAGGTTTTGGAGGTGCCCGGAGGCTCCCCAGATGTCAATGTCTTCAACGCCGATTTGGCTGACAAAGGGCGAATCGGAGGCTCGACTCTTCGGGGTGATGGGCGATCAGGACAACCGGGTCGCATTGCGCGGCTTCATCCGTTTAGCTGCTTTGCAATTTGCGGGGTCCGGGCGTGCGCCTGCGAACGAATCCGGTGCCCAGGCGTCATCAACCACGGCTGGGGTCTTCGCTAAATGCTGGGCCGAGCGGAAGCACCGGAGCTAACCTGATGCGATGAATCGGTTCGACCCCACCAAGACCCACACGGTCGTGCACGGCGTTGCCGCCCGTGACCGGGCATGCGCTCCACCAGGCGTCACGGACGAATCGATCCGTGTCGTCGAAGGTTGATCAGTGCCAGCCCGGATACGTCCTGCGTGCGCGTCCTTTAACGGCCACACATCCAACGGTGCTGTGCGGCCGGACAATCGGCTCACGTTCATGGACCAAGGCTTCTTTGCGGGGCAGCACGCCGCCGGCCAGACGGAAGTCATGCAGGTCGTGTGGGTTTATGGGCACCCTATCGACTTCGATGGGCTGAGGCGTTTTCACCACAATCTCCGTCACGGGTTGTTGGCACGGCTTATCGAGCGTTCACCGCTGCCGTTCGGCCGGCATCGGTGGGTCTTGGATCGGGGTCCGTCGGAAATCGATATCGCTGAGTGCGCCCGTCCACGTGCTGAACTCAGCGACTGGGCTGATGAGCGCTCACAACTGCCCCTCGATCCGGAACGGGGACCTGGCTGGCATCTCGCCGTTCTTCCCCTTACGGATGGCTCGACCGCCGTCAGCCTGGTGGCTTCTCATTACCTGCTCGACGGCATCGGGTTTCTCATCGCAATAGTTGAGGCGATCCTGGGCAACACGCGCGACCTTGGCTACCCCGCACCGCGTTCACGCACTCGTCTGCGTGCGGTGGTTCAGGATGCCCGCCAAACAGCGCGGGACGCACCTGAGGCCGCCCGGGCGCTTGTCGCGTTCGCAAAACTGATCCGCCGTCAACGGCACGATAGTGCCCGATCACCGGCCCCGCGACCCGTCGCCGTCGATGGAATCGATGGCGATAATCCTGTCGTCGTACCCGGTGTCACGATTTCCATCGACCTGGATGATTGGGATGTGCGTGCGAAGGCTCTCGGCGGATCGAGTAGCACGCTGGCCGCCGGGTTGACCGCGAAACTCGGGGAGCACCTTGGGCGCCGGCGTGACGATGACGGCACCGTCACCGTGCAACTCCTTATGAGCGACCGCACGGAGGGCGATACGCGCGCGGTCGCCGTGTCCTTGGCCCGCGTCAGCGTCGACCCCACGCGGTTGACCACGGATCTGCGTGATTTCCGCGCCGCCATCAAGCAGGCGCTGAAGATTTCGCGGGAAACGCCAGATGAGTCATCGCGGCTCGCTGCGCTGATCCCGTTCACGCCGAAACGGACCTGGAGACGGGGAGTGGATGCGGCGTTCGCCGACCCCGATCGCCCGGCAGTTTGTTCCAACCTCGGCGACGTGGGCTCGGTGGTGGGCTTTATCGATGGCACGCACTGCAATTACGCCTTCGCACGCGGGATTAGGCAACGCGTAACGCGACGGTGGCTTGAGCGAACGGGCGGGCAACTGCAACTGCTGTCGTTGCGCACGCCGGTGCTCCGCAAGGTTTTCATCCATGTCCTCGCCTACCAACCCGGCGCCGAAAACACAAAGCCCGCTTTGCGTGACCTGGCCGCGCGCACGCTGGGCGAGTTCGGCCTGACCGGCGAGATCGAATAAAGAATTCGTCCCCGTGCGCCTCAACGCGCGAAAACCCGCGACCGTCCGACCGGAGGGCCTGGTCGTTTGTCGGCGCTCCTACCTCAGGCTGGACGGTTACCGAAACCCATAAGAACAAACCCATTGCGGGCGGCGCACACACAGCACCCGAAGTCGCCAGCCCGGAGCCCGCGTCGCGCGCCAATTGCTGAGACTGCCTCAGGAGCCACGCCCGGAACTTTATGGAAAAACTCAGGTGGCCCCTGTTGGCCTCGACTATGTTTGGAATCCGTTATTGAACTCCTGTCGGTAAGGGTGGTGCGGTGGTTGAAGGCAGCGTGCGCGATGTCGGGCGAACCGGGTCCGATGTCGCCACCGCGGGCGGCCAAGACGCAGCCGTTAGCCAACCGCCTGGCCGCCGACCTATTCTCCTGCGACGTGTTCGTCAACCTTCACCCGCACCTCGAGCACAAGGGCGATCTGGTAAGAGTCGTCGAAATCCGGGATCTGTGATTTTCAGAGTGCTGAGGCGGCTGTGGATTCCTCTGGTCGTGCTGGCCGTGATCGGCGGCGGAGGATTGACTGTGTCGCGGCTGCACGGCATCTTCGGCTCTGAGAAACGCCCCTCGTATGCCGACACCAGAATCGACAACACCAAGCCCTCCAACCCCACGCACCTGAGATACGAGGTCTTCGGACCACCGGGGACCGTGGCCGACATCAGCTATTTCGGCGACACTGGTGACCCGCAGCATGTTGACGGAGTAAGCCTGCCGTGGTCGTTGGAGTTCGCAATCACCGGGGCGGCGTCCATCGGAAGTATCGCGGCCCAGGGTGATAGTGACAGCATCGGCTGCCGCATCATGGTGGACGGCGTGGTCAAGGCCGAGAAGGTCACGCACGAAGTGAGCGCCTTCACCTCCTGCCTGCTGAAGGCCGCATGAGCAATCGTCAGCTGCACGACGGTGCGCCATTGGTGGCGCGGACGATCCATCGATTTCCGGTGCCCATCATCTTGGCGTGGTTGGCGATCATCGTCACCTTGGGTATCGGCGTCCCCTCACTGGACCAGGTCGAGAAAGAGCATTCGGTATCACTGAATCCCAATGATGCGCCGTCCTTCAAGGCGGCAAAGCGCATGACTGAGGACTTCAAGGAATCCGATTCCGGCAGCTCCGCGATGATCGTCTTGGAGGGCCAGCAACCCCTCGGCGCCGATGCTCACCAGTACTACGACCGTTTGATTCGTCAGTTGCAAGACGATCCCAAGCATGTGCAGCACATCCAGAACTTCTGGGGCGATGAACTCACCAGAGGCGCCGCGGAAAGCGCCGATGGTAAGGCCGCATACGTTCAAATCAATCTCGCCGGTAACCCGGGCCAAATCTTGGGGACTGAATCGGTCGAAGCCATCCAGCGCATCGTCAGGGAGACGCCAGCGCCGCCGGGGGTCAAGGCGTATGTCACCGGCCCTGCGGCGATCCAGGTGGATATGAGCCACAGTGGCGACAGGACGATCCTCACAGTCATGGCGTTAAGCGTCGCGGTCATCTTTATTATGTTGCTTCTCGTCTACCGTTCGGTTATCACCGTAATTCTGTTGTTGCTGATGGTGGGGATAGAATTGCAGGTGGCCCGAGGAATCGTAGCGTTCCTCGGCCATCATGAGCTTATTGGCCTTAATACCTTGGCCGTTAATCTGCTGATATCCCTCGGGATCGCAGCAGGAACGGACTACGGGATATTTTTCGTCGGGCGATATCAGGAGGCACGTCAGGCCGGCGAGGACCGGGACACGGCTTACTACACCACTTACCACGGGGTCGCCAAGGTTGTCTTGGGCTCCGGTTTGACGATCGCCGGAGCGCTTTTCTGCCTGAGTTTTACCCGGCTGCCCGCTTTTCAAGCCGTGGGCGTCCCTTGCGCGGTGGGCGTCGCGGTCGCGGTCGCGGTCGCGCTCACGCTGGTTCCGGCGGTTCTTAGTGTCGGAAGCCGTTTTGGTCTGTTTGAGCCCAAGCGGAAAATCAAGGTTCGCGGATGGCGACGGGTAGGCACGGCGATCGTTCGGTGGCCCGCGCCCATTCTCGTCGCGACATTAGCAGTCGCGCTCGTCGGGCTATTGACGCTGCCGGGGTACAAGCCCAGCTACAACGACCAGAAATACATCCCGAAAGATATTCCGGCCAATCTGGGGTATGAGGCCGCAGCCCGACACTTTCCCCCGTCGGCAATGATGGCGCCCGAGGTCCTGATGGTCGAGGCCGATCACGACCTACGGAATCCGGCAGATTTTCTCATATTGAACAAACTGGCCAAGGCCGTCCTCGCTGTTCCGGGCATTTCCAAGGTTCAGGCTGTAACGCGGCCCGAGGGAACCCCGCTCGACCACACAACGATACCGTATTTGCTCAGCATGCAACAAGCTGGCCAGCAACAATTCATGTATTTTCAGAAAGAGCGCATGAACGACATGCTCAAGCAGGCCGAAATGCTGGGAGAAACGATCCAAATCATGCAACGTATGTATGGCCTTTTACAGCAGATGGTCGCGACGACGCATGAGATGGTCGGCAAAACACATGAAATGCAGCAAATTACGAATGAGTTGCGAGATCGTATTTCGGATTTCGAGGATTTCTTCAGGCCGGTCCGCAGTTACTTTTACTGGGAAAAGCACTGCTATGATATTCCCATTTGCTTTTCGATTAGATCAATTTTCGATGCACTCGACGGTGTTGACGAGCTTACCGATAAGCTGCGCGATCTGGTAGCGGACCTCGATCAGTTGGACGTCATCATGCCGCAGCTGGTCACCCAGTTCCCGGAGATGATCGCGATCATGCAGAGCATGCGGACCATGATGCTAACCATGCATAGCACCATGTCCGGGGCCTTCGGCCAGATGGACGACAATAGCAGTAATTCGACAGCCATGGGGAAGGCGTTCGACACCGCAAAAAACGACGATAGTTTCTACCTGCCACCGGAAGTTTTCAAGAACTCGGACTTTAAACGAGTCATGAAGATATTCTTGTCGCCGGACGGGAAGGCCGTCCGTATGCTCATTTCGCAAAAGGGCGATCCCGCGTCGCCCGAGGGCCTCTCGCGGGTCGACCCGATAAAGAGCGCGGCCGAGGAGGCGCTCAAGGGAACTCCACTGGAAAACTCCAATATCTACCTCGCCGGCACCGCAGCAATGGTGAGGGACCTCGTCGTGGGCTCCAAATACGATCTCGCGATCGCGGGAGTCGCGGCGCTCTGCCTTATTTTCATCGTCATGCTGATTATCACCAGAAGCTTTATTGCTGCCCTGGTTATTGTAGGTACGGTACTGGTTTCGCTGGGCGCTTCCTTCGGGCTGTCCGTGTTCGTCTGGCAGTATATGCTCGGCTTACAAATACACTGGACAGTCGTAGTGATGTCTGTGATCGTCCTTCTGGCGGTGGGGTCTGACTACAATTTGCTGCTGGTAGCCCGGATGAAAGAGGAAATAGGCGCCGGCATAAACACCGGAATCATTCGTGCAATGGGTGGTACCGGCAAAGTCGTGACGAATGCGGGGCTGGTGTTCGCGTTCACCATGGGCTCCATGATGGTCAGCGATCTGCGCAGCATCGCTCAGGTGGGCACGACGATCGCTCTAGGGCTGCTGTTCGACACATTGGTCGTGCGCGCGTTCATGACTCCGTCCATCGCCGCGCTGCTGGGACGTTGGTTCTGGTGGCCGCAACAAGTGCGCCCCCGCCCCGCCAGTGCATTGCTTCGGCCCACCGGACCCCGTCCGGTGGTACGTGCCTTGTTGCTAAGACAGCAGTAGTAAGTGGCGAATTTCCAGGGCAGGGCCGGCAACCGTGGGGAGCATCGTGGCGCAAGGCGTTAGCGACAGCAGTGGCTGCCGCTTCGCGGTGGGCGGTGTGGTCAAAGCCGAGACGATTGCGCACGAGGTGGACGCCTGTACCATCTGCCTGTTGAAGGCCGCATGAGCACCGAACGCCCACAGCCCGCCTTCATACCGCGGACGATCCGCAAGCTTTCGGTGCCCATCATTCTGGCGTGGGTGGCGCTGACGCTGACCGTGAGTTTCGGAGTTCCATGGCTGGAGACGGTCGGCCGAGAGCATTCCGTACCGTTGGCTCCCCAAGACGCGCCGGCCGTGCAGGCGATGCAGCGCATGGGCAGGGACTTCAAAGAGTCCGATTCGGACAGTTTCGCGATGCTCGTGCTGGAGGGGCAGCAACCCCTCGGCGACGACGCCCACGCATATTACGACCGATTGGTCGGTAAGTTAAAGGCCGACACCAAGCATGTCGAGCACGTGCAGGATTTGTGGGGAGATCGACTCACGGCGGCGGGCGCGCAAAGCGACGATGGCAAGGCCGTATATGTGCAATTAAATCTGGCCGGTAATCAAGGCACAACCCTGGGTCAGGACTCCATCGCCGCAGTCCGGGATATTGTAAATCGGACGCCACCACCTCCCGGTCTCAAGGTTTATGCCACCGGCCCGGCAGCGCTCATTGCGGACATGCAGCACAGCAGTGACAGATCCATTCTGAAGATGACCGCGGTAGGCGCCGTGATAATCTTCGCGGTACTGCTTCTCGTCTACCGTTCGGTCGTCACCGTGGTTAGCTTGTTGGTCACGGTTGCGATCGAATTAGGGGCGGCGCGGGGAATCGTCGCGTTTCTCGGCGACAACAATATTGTTGTACTCTCGATGTTTGCCATTAATCTGCTGGTGGCCCTCACGATGGCGGCCGGAACCGATTACGGGATATTCTTCTTCGGTCGCTATCAAGAGGCGCGTCAGGCCGGCGAGGACCCCCAAACGGCTTACTTCACGACCTACCGCGGGGTCGCTCCCGTTGTCTTGGGTTCCGGCTTGACGATCGCCGGAGCAATGTTGTGCCTGAGCTTTACCCGGATGCCCATCTTCCAGACCATAGGCGTGCCGTGCGCCGTGGGCATGCTCGTTGCGGTCGCGGTCGCGCTCACGCTGGTTCCGGCAGTGCTGGCCGTCGGAAGTCGCTTCGGGCAATTCGACCCTAGGCGCAGGATCGGGGTCCGTCGATGGCGAGGAGTCGGCACGGCGATTGTCCGCTGGCCCGGGCCCATTCTCGCCGCGGCATTAGCAGTCGCGCTGATCGGTCTGGTCACCCTGCCGGGCTACAAAACGAGCTACAACGACCGGCTTTATATACCTAACGACATTCCAGCAAATGTGGGGTATGCGGCGGCTGATCGTCATTTCTCCCAAGCGCGAATGATGCCCGAAATTCTGATGATCGAGTCGAAGCACGATATGCGCAATCCATCGGATTTCCTCGTGTTGCACAAACTAGCCAAGGGAATTTTCCGAGCTCCAGGAATTTCTCGGGTGCAGGGCATAACCCGGCCCGAGGGAACACCGATTGAACACACTTCGATACCTTTCCTGATCAGCATACAGAATGCGGCCCAGCAACAGACCTTGGAGTATATGAAACACCGCATAAGTGACATGCTCAAGATGGCCGACCTGATGGCCAGGCAAATCGCGCTGACGAAGCACATGTACGAATTGCAGGGGCAGCTCACCGCCATTACGCATCACTCGATCGGCGAGACAAAAGAAATGACTCTCATTGTGGATGAGCTGAGAGGTCACATTGCGGATTTTGAAGATTTCTTCAGGCCAATCCGCAGTTATTTCTACTGGGAAAAGCACTGCTACGATATCCCAATATGCTGGTCGTTGAGGTCGATATTTGACCTACTCGATGGTGTCGACGAGCTCACCGATAAGCTGCAAGACCTCATGCAGGATCTGGACAAGATGGACGTGCTGTTGCCGCAGATGCTTGCGCAGCTCCCACCGCTGATCGCGGTCAGCGAGAACATGCGGACCATGATGCTGACGATGCACAGCACCATGTCTGGGACCTTCAGCCAGCTGGACGAAACGAGCCAGAACGCCGCCGCCATGGGACAGGCATTCGACGCCGCCAAGAACGACGATTCCTTCTACCTGCCTCCGGAGGTGTTCCAGAATCCGGACTTCCAGCGCGCGATGAGTTCCTTCCTGTCTCCCGACGGAAAAGCTGCTCGATTCATCATTTCGCATCGGGGCGATCCCGCAACGCCCGAGGGCATAGCGCGTATCGATCGGATAAAGACGGCGGCCGAGGAGGCGCTCAAGACGACACCTCTGGAGGACGCCAAGATCTATATCGCCGGCACTGCATCGACATTCAAGGACTTTCGCGACGGCTCCAAATACGATCTATGGATCGCGGGAGTTGGTGCGCTGTGCCTTATTTTTATCATCATGCTCATCATCACGCGAAGCTTTATTGCCGCATTGGTTATCGTGGGCACCGTGGCACTTTCGTTGGGTGCGTCGTTTGGGCTGTCGGTGCTGATCTGGCAGTATATTCTGGGCATCAAATTGCACTGGATGGTGCTTCCGATGTCCGTGATCATCCTTTTAGCGGTGGGGTCTGACTACAATTTGCTGCTGGTATCTCGGATGAAAGAGGAAATAGCCGGGGGCATAAACACCGGTATCATCCGCGCCATGGGCGGCACCGGTAAGGTCGTGACGAACGCGGGGTTGGTGTTCGCTTTCACTATGGGGGCGATGATGGCTAGCGATTTGCGGATTATCGGTCAGGTCGGGACCACCATCGGCCTGGGCCTGTTGTTCGACACTTTGGTTGTGCGCTCGTTCATGACACCGTCTATCGCCGCGCTGCTCGGACGCTGGTTCTGGTGGCCGCAGACGGTTCGGCGGCGCCCTGCCAGTTACCTGCTTCGGCCTGTGGGGCCGCGTCCGCTGGTACGGTCCTTGCTGCTGACAGATGAGCACTGCGACGACGACGCGGTCACGACCGAAATCCCGAAGCTGTCCATCTAGATTGGCGCTCGCCGATTATCAGCGCCACTGCGGTAGTGCTATCCGCAAAGCATTGCAACCGTCCTTGGCTCCGAGATCGCCGAGGCCGTCGGGCAACGGCGGTACCGACGGAAGAATGGTCAGGCACAAGCACAACGCATTCTGCATTAAATTGGAGGACGCAGAAACCGTCTGAAACTCTGATCTGATACGAGCGCTAGGAAGATTTCGCTGCAGAATTGCACAATTAAGCCCAATATCGCTGTCTCTTGATGAGCTGGTTGATGTATTCGAGCTTAATTGCAGTCAGGGCAATGGGAATGGAATGAACCTGCCAAACATCGTGACCAGCTGGAATTCTAATAGGAAAATTTCATAAACCACTGTCAGCCACGCCAGAATCAGTGAGAAATATGCAACAATAATTCCCAGCAATGCAGTGCCATAGATTGCGTTCATGATGAACGTGACTCCGGCCGGTAACGCGTTGAAAAAGCTTGCTAACGTATTTGATAGCTGGCCTGGCAAGTCGGCGGCGGCGCTGGCAGGCGACATCAACGATGCGGCGCCGGCGGCCTCAGCGGCAGCATACGAGCGTGCACTCACATTCAAGTGCTGCACAAACTGCTCCTGGAACGCTGACGCCCGCGCGGCCAACGCCTGATAGTTCTGGGCGGCCCCGGAGAACAGGTGCGCGATGCTCGCCGACACCTCATCGGCGGCCGCGGGTATCACCGCGACGGTCGGGCCCGCCGCTGCCATGTGGGCCGCGCTGACCATCGAACCAACGGCCGCCACATCCGTTGCCGCCGCCGTCATCATATCCGGCGCCGCCATCACATACGGCATATCAGTCCTCCGACCCGGTCATCATCGACCCAGCGGCAATGAAGACTGATAGTACCAACCGTCACGCCCGCTAGTCCAAACAATCCCGGCGGTATCTATCCGACCTCTTACGCCTAGCCGCCATCCTCAAACGCGTCGCCGGCAAGACGTGCACTAGCCGCCCCGACGGCGCGATTATGCGGCGGCGTCGCGTTCCGCACTCGGCGCTGCCGCCAGAGTCTCAGCTGGCGTCTCGCAGCAACGGCTGCATCGTCGAGGGCAATTCGACGACCCGGGTCAACTCAGCGAAGAGATCGATTGCGGATGCGATTGTGCGGTCGAGGAACGACGCGAAACCCTCGAAAGAGATGCCTTCCCGGATCCACTGGGATCTGCGGGCCGTAACGCCAATGCGCTGCGGATCAGAGGAACAGCGCACAATTGCAGTTACTCCGCGGTTCTGCAGGTTCCACGTGTCGGCGAAGTGCGTTAACCAGGCGCGATCGGCGACCGGGAAGAACCGTCCAGGTGTCACACTAACGCTCAACACGTCGTCGAACGGCGGGGAGATCTCGAAGTGGACATGGAGCCGCCGCGAATTGGCGCTGACGACACAGAAGTATTCGCCATCGTGCTCACCCCTGAGAAACCGCAGCCCCGAGGCGGACAGATAGCGTTCGATCATGTTCGTGCAGAGCGACTCAGCTGTCATAGCGATAAGTCTGAGGTCCGCGACTTTGTGGACCCTTTGAGCCAAGCCAGGCGGGACCGAAGAATCTGCTGAGAATTCGCTGAACGAACATGCCCCCGCGATCGACCAGATCGGCTTGTGTCGAGCCTTACAGCGGAAACGGTTCGCCTGCTTGGACGAACCTCGACCGCGGGCCAGGGCCCTTTAAACGCGCGGTTTCAGCCGACGAGCCGCGCGACCTCGACCATCGCGGAGGTGATCTGCGCGATCTCAGTGCCGGAGCAGATATACGGCGGCATCGCGTAGACGAGGTTGCGGAACGGGCGCAGCCAGACGCCCCGGTCCAGCGCCGCCGGCGTGGCGACGGCCAGATCGACCTGACGGGCGCACTCGATGACGCCGATCGCGCCGCACACGCGGACATCCGCCACACCGGGTAGCGCCCGGGCAGGTTCGAGTCCCTTTGCCAGCCCGGCGGCTATCTCGGCGACCCGGGAGCGCCAGTCCTGGCCGATCAGCAGTTCGACGCTGGCCACCGACACCGCGCAGGCCAGCGGATTGGCCATGAAGGTGGGCCCGTGCATCAGCGCGCCGGCCTCCCCCGAGCTGATGGTGCGGGCGATGTCGGTCGTGCACAGCGTGGCGGCCAGGCTGAGGTAGCCGCCCGTCAGCGCCTTTCCGACGCACATGATGTCCGGGCTCACCCCGGCGTGGTCGGCGGCGAAAAGCTCGCCGGTGCGCCCGAATCCGGTCGCGATCTCGTCGAACACCAGCAGCACGTCGTGCCGACTGCAGATATCGCGCAGGTCGCGCAG
>Ga0335071_10003875_pt1 | contig 15700 bp, 12 predicted proteins | sample Lox_Sample_15_FD_206724 | JGI IMG/M metagenome (GOLD analysis project Ga0335071, IMG submission 206724) | Soil microbial communities from Loxahatchee National Wildlife Refuge, Florida, United States - Lox_Sample_1.5 | ecosystem: Environmental > Terrestrial > Soil > Wetlands | place: USA... | reverse complement strand
AGCCGCAATGCCTAACGACCCAATCATCATGGTCGTGAGTGCATTTGCGAACTTGCTCTTGAACATCGAACCTTCGCAGGCGACGACTCCGTGATGCTTGGGAACTTCGTTGAAGAGAAAAGGCGGGAAAATGTCCGGCAGATGAACCTGGGTCGATCCGGCGAAGTAACCTTTCGACCGCTCAAAATTTTGGCTCATCACGCTAAAGTCGACGCGCTCGGCACCGAGAATGTGCCGAATCTGCCGGATCATCTCCTCCACACGCACATCCGATCCCATGTTGCGGGTGCCGTTGTACCCGGCAAAGAGGAGCTTTAGTTTTTCCCCGGCTTGCCAAGGCTTGTTGCCGCCCATCATCCAGCGGACTTTTGCGCGCTCGATGTTGCTGCTGACCCAAGCTTCGAGGACGAAATCCATCATGCGGCGTTCCCTCCTCGGGTTGAGGGCCACGGCTGGTACTGATATTCAAAGTTGTTTTCGCGGCTGAACTTCAGCAACGGATAGCTGTATTGCGAGAACGGCACCGGCCGACGCCCGAGCTCTGAGGTTACGCGTCTGTTGTCGAACACTGTGTTCCATACCAAATACGGCATAAACACCTTCATCAGCGAAGCGCCGCGGCCCATCGGACCCTTTCGATTGGACATAAACTTCACCGACTCGGTAAAGGGCCGTTCAGCGAACGGAACGAAAACAGGTTTGCGCTTCTGCTGCGCGCTAGCGAGTGCTGCGGTCAGTTCGCGAAATGTCTGCGAGTCCACCCCGGACGAAAGGTGATAGGTATCAAATTTAGGCTGGTCTTTCTGATGCAGCGTTGCGATGGCGTCGGCGACAAAATCGACGTTCACGATGTCGATCTTGTCTGTTGGGCGGAACGGCAGTACCGGTAGGCCTGCCAGGAAGACGAACGCACGCACCATATCGAACTGCGTAGTTTCGGCATGTCGGCTATCCCCGAGGACGATGCTCGGTCGAAACACAGTTTTGGGAGTATCCGGCAACAGAACTCGCGTCATGTGCTCGCAAAACTTTTTGGTGCGCGCATAGGGATCGTAGTCGGACCGGTCCCAGTCGATCGAGTTGTCTTCGGTGACGACTTCGTTGCTCCGCTTGCCTGCTACGGCGACCGTACTTACCTCGCTGAAGCGGCGCAGCCCGTGGTAATGCTCAGCGTGACGGGCGAGTGTCAAGACTTCAAGTGTTCCTCGAAGGTTCACGTTCAAGCAACTCTTTTCAGACTTGCGATTGAGCGATGCCGCACAGTGGATGACCGAATCTGTTGTATGCACCAAGCGGTCGTATTCGTCCCGGTTCAAGCCAAAACCCGGTGAGGTCAGATCGCCGCAGAAGATCCGAATTTTCGTTTGCAGGTATTCGTAGAAGCCGGGAAACTGCAAGTGGAGTTGGAACGATTGCCAAAGCCGAAGCTGCGCTTCCTGCTGATCACGAGCCCGCACCAGCAGGTTCAGCGAAGCACCGTGGCCTTGCAGCAGATTAGCGGCGACATGCGCGCCGATGTATCCAGTCGATCCGGTCAGGAATATCGCCACGTTGCTCCGTCAGTCCCGGTTTTCAAAGCGTCTCCGTTCGAAGCCGCGATTTGAAACGTCCGGGGAGGCCGTACCTCCAAGGGACGGCCTTCAATCAAAGGATAGGTCCAGCGCCGCAACGCTGGAATATGAATGTTGATCCAGTACTCCCACCAGTCGAGCGCGCGCGTGTTGTAACCAAATTTTTCCCGCTCTTCCGGGACGAGCGCATACGACAGCTTCTCAACGTTCTCAGCCGTGAAGTCGTGCTCATTTAGCAGAATAAATGGCTCAAACAACTCAATGAGTTTCTCAACGCGCTCCAAATTCCGTTCGGCTTTCACCAGCGGGGCTTTCTTTAAAGGCAGCGGGGACATGATGCGCTGGATCGATTTCACGATCGCCTTCTGCGCCGGAGCGGACATGCGGTTATAACGTTCCTTGGAAACCGGGATGGCGTCAAACCGCAGACGCAGCCACGCTTCCAAGCCTTCTTGCGCCCGGTAGTGCTTACGATGCGCGAGCGAGGTCAACTCGATCGATCGCCCCATATCGCACGGATTCGTGACTGAAGTGGCCAGCTGATACAACGAATCGTGACGACGCTCCATCACGGCAGCGCCAATCAGTGTCATTCCCCCGCAAACCGAGTCTACCGGAATGATGTCGAGGCGCTTGCTCTCATTCGAAGGTAACTGTCGGAAGTACGTGCCAAGCAGGTAAGAAAGCGACGCCGAAGTGTTGATTCCCTCATTCCATCCTACGAACGGCTTAGCCACGGACGTTTCAACGATCGCCGGGCGCACCACTGCGATTGGCAGCCCGGCACCGTGTTTCGCAATCAATGACTCAGCCAGACTTTTGGTGAGAGTGTATGTGTTCGGCCAGCCGAGTTCCTTGGCGCGACGCGTTCCCTCTTCCGTGAGATAAGTCTTCAGCCAGCGGACACGCCCTTTGCGGATCTGATTTTCCAGCGCCGCACCTTGAAGGTCTTTGGCAGCATGCTGCTTGGACCGCGCCTGCATGCGAAGACCGGAAGTTACCTCTTCGCTTTCAGCACGAGCCTCGCCTTCCTTGATGAGTTGCTTGAGCGAATGCCATTCCTGTTCGGCGTCGAAACCTGCCAATCCGCGGGGAGTGTAATTCGGGACCAGTCTTTCGCTCACGCGTCCATCTTGCTCACCAGCAACGTAGCAGGTTGAAAGATGCAGGAGCCCGGCGTGATCGGCGCCGCGGACAAACTCCAGAATGTTCACAGCAGCATCGGTGTTCGTGGTAAGGGCATCGCGCAGGTCCGGGTTGAAGTCCGTAAGTCCCGAGCTGTTGATAATCAGGTCGAGATTTTGATGCAAAACATCTGCAACTTCATGACTTAGCCCTAGACCGGACCGCGTAACATCACCTTCAATGACTTGGACTTTATCGCGCAAAAACTCGCCAAGGCGATCGCCATATTTGTCGAATAAAGGATCGAAGACGGGCGAGTCTTCGATCATCTTCTGGAAGCGCTGTTCTCCGGGACTGGACTTCTGCTTTCGGATCAAAAGATAGATCCGCTTGACTTCTGGGAGATCGAGCAATGTATTCGCCAGCCAGACCTTGCCAATGAATCCGGTGACGCCAATGAGCATGATCTGCTTCCCGGCATAAGCGCGCCGTACGGAAAAGCCGGCAGTCTGCTTCACTCCTTCAAAATGGACGATGGGACGGACTGCGACATGATTTTGGCGCTCCGCGGGAGTAACGGCTGCGAGCAATTCCTCGTAGGTGATATCAAGATGGCGGGCGAGAGTCTTGGGGGCGCGCCGCCCGTCCGGCATGTTTTCACGAAATACCGCGAATGCACCGCGCGGACGGATCACTGGATCGAGCAGCCGTCCGGTAGCGGTTCCGTCACGAAATTCCAAGCGGTTTGCCACAATGTGCCGCACTCCGAGATGCTGCGCCAGGGGCCGCATCAAGTGATCCAGAGCCTGGCTCACGAGGACTACGTCCGCACCGGATTGCACCAGTTCCTGCACCTTCTCTACGCCCTCTTGCTTAAGGTGCGGCTTCAACTTGTATTGGAAAAACTCTTCTCCTAGCAGGTCCAGGCGGTCGCGGGTTACACCCCGAAGAACGGAATGCACGACCCGGGTAGCAAACTTGCGATTGGCCGCATAAAGGAAAGGGCGCAGAACCGCCATCAGGAAGATCAGTCCGCGCCGCCGGAAGCGATCCGAGAATGTCTGGGCATTCCACGTAAAGAAGGCGATCGGTCTAACCACCGTCAGATCGAGGAGGCTTCCTTCAACGCGCCAGTAGACGGTAGGTCCCGTACTGGAATTGTGGCTCAACTCATCCAAAGTCTTGTGTAATCCTCAGGTTGCAGCGCCAGTGCGCTGCGAAGCGTTTATTGTAACAATCTGTTCAAGTTTTGAGGACGCTGCTCCAGGCCACAAGAAAGTATTTACGAACGCGTCGGCACCTGTTTGGCCCGAAAGAGCAAAGCAACGACGCCACTGATGATGAGGACCCCGGCGATCGACAACAGGCCGCCACGGAATCCGCCGCCGATCGTGCGAAAGAATCCGATGATGTCTGGGCCGAAGTAGCCTCCAAGGTTAGCCAGCGAGTTGATGACCGCGATACCCGCGGCTGCGGACAATCCCGCCATGCTCGACGTCACGAGAGCCCAGAACGGTCCACACATTCCTTCCGCGAATGCCATGCCGATACTGATTCCGGCGACAACAATTACAGTTGAAGTCCCAAAACCCGCAACGACAAGTCCGGCGGAAGCAATGAATGCGGGAATTGCAATATGCCACCGCCGTTCAGAGTTTCTGTCGGACCGCGCCCCTACCGCAACCATCACGAGTACGGTAACGAGAAATGGTAGAACCGCAACGATGCCCGTCCAGAAATAACTGAGGCCTGAGATTGAACGGATAACACTCGGCAGCCAAAGAGTGAGGCCGTACATGGTTGTCGATACGGCGAAGTAGATCATCGACAGCAGCCAGATCCGTCCACTCACAAGGACTTTCCAGAAGTCACCCGCAGCGACCGGTGGCTCAGCAAGCCGCTCCTTTTCGAGAGTTTCCAGGAGCCACGAGCGTTCTTCGCCAACCAGCCATTTGGCATCGTGCGGATGATCAGAGAGCGTGAAAAAGACAGCCCCTCCCAGCATAATGGCGGGCATCCCTTCGATCAGAAACATCCATTGCCATCCCGCCAGACCAGCACCGTGAAGATTGAGGAGGCTACCCGAGATCGGACTTCCAACAACGCCTGCTAGTGGATTCGCCGTCATGAACCAGGCAACAGCCGTCGCGCGCGCGCTGGCCGGGAACCAACGCTTCATGTAGAGGATGATGCCGGGGAAAAATCCTGCTTCGGCCGCGCCCAGCAGAAATCTCATCGAGTAAAAACTAACCGGGCCGCGGATGAAGATCATCAGGCAGGAGATGACGCCCCAGGTAACCATCAGCAACGAAATCCAGCGTCGGACGCCAAATTTCTCGAGGACGAGATTACTGGGAAGCTGGAAGAAAAAGTATCCGATAAAGAAAATGCCTGAAGCGCGGCCGATCACGCGATCGCTTAACCCGAACTGCTCCCGCATCTGCAGGACGCCAAAGCTCACGTTGATGCGGTCGAGATAAGCGACGATGTACAGAAGAAATAGAAACGGCATGAGCCGCCACATCAATCGCGAGACGACGGCGGATTCCAATCGGTCCGAGGTGGTTTGCAATGGCGGGTCCCAGGGCAGAAAGAGGTTTATCCCTCCGCTGTGCGAGGATTCTACTCCAAGGCAAGACTTTTCCGGATGTCGCTGACGATCTGCTGCGGCATCTCGGAAATTTCCACGCTGATCGCCTCCGCGGGTTCCTCAAGATCGGCTAACTGGCTCGCCAGAATCGATTCGTTGGCAAAGTGACCACGCCGCGCCTTCAGCCTTGATGCGATCAAGTCGCCACTTCCCTTCAAATAGACAAACTGGACCTGAGGACCTGCATCGAGTTTGTCGCGATAGATTCTCTTGAGAGCCGAGCATGCCAGAACCGCGCTGCGGCTTTGTTCGATCCACTCGAGGATTCTTGCGCGGAGAAGATCCAGCCACGGCTCGCGATCTTTGTCAGTCAGAGGAATCCCGTTGTGAATCTTCTCGAGATTCGAAGCGGGATGAAAATCGTCGGCATCGGCGAATTCCCACCCCATCTGCTCGGCGAGGAGCTTACCGACGGTGGTCTTTCCGGCGCCCACGACGCCCATGACAATTACGATCATTGCAAGATAATAAGCGTCACTTCTTCGCGTACGTCTTCTGCTGGCCAGTACGGCCGTTCAGGATGGTGAATGTCACATTCATCTCCACAGTGACCTTGAGGTACTTCCCTTCGCAATTGTCCTTTATGTTCGCGATGCGGTCGACCTCGACGTTGTGATCTTTGTCGGAATCGGCTGCATAGTGGAGTTGCCAAAGATCTTCTAGCCCTGGAGATTCATGCACGATTTTCCACGCCGCCGGGCTCCCGCCTTTATGTGCACCATTGTTCATGATCGCAACGCGGGGATGCAGCGCCCAAACTAGAGCCTTGGAATTCGACTGATCCAAACCGTGATGGCTGACCAGGAAGAGATCAACCGTTCCAATTAGGTTGTTAGGGCACATCAATTCCAGTTCCTTCTTTTTGGTCAGGTCGCCTAGATCGAGAAAGCGAAAATTCCCGAACGTGACCAGCACTCCAACAGATCTCGCGTTCTCAGAATTGTCCTCGGAAGCACCTGGTTCAGCAGAACAGTAGGGATTGGCCTCGCCTGCATTCGGTAGTGGGCTGGCGATGCGATCTCCTGCGGCGGTCAGGACACGAACCTCGATGTCCTTGATCGGGAGCGCCCATCCCGGCTTCACGATGACATGAGGGTGTCCGGCAATTGCTTTTTCGTAGGCTGCGTAGTCCGTTCGCGTCACCGCCGAATCTTCCATGTTCGGACCATGGTCGACGAAAGTTCCAACCTTGATTCCATCCACAAGCTGCGGCACTCCACCGACGTGGTCGCGGTGATAGTGCGTGATCAGCACATAGTCAATCTGCTTGAGGCCTGCCTCGTGCGCCGCTGTCATAATGCGGTCTGCATCACGCCCCTCTCCTCCGGGCCATCCCGTGTCAATCAAAAGCGACTGCCCGCTCGGACTGACGATCAGCGTTGCCTGGCCTCCTTCGACATCAATGGAATAAATTTGCAGTGATTTGAGATTTGACGCTGTGGCGCACAGACTGAGCGCGAGACAGCAGCACACAACGATCCATGTTCGACTCATACGTTGCATCCGATTCCAAGATTCGCCAAAATTATGCCACGCAAGTTGCTGTGACAACCGGCCATCTTCGACCCGGCAGCTTGGCGTTTGTGTTAGCCTGAGTAGGTCCGGCTTTTTGCTTGACATTGAAAGACGATCAGAGTACCTATGCTGTCCGAACACTCGTTACGGTGTGGGGCCGTGCGAGGTCTTTGAAACAGACCAACTCCCCGGTAGAACGAAATCACTCATGAGTTCTGTCTCATTGCCTTTTGCGGATGTCCGCTCGCGGGCCACGTTGCTTTTGCGCGACTATGCCGAATTGACCAAGTTGCGGGTCACGAGCCTGATCGTGATGACCGCCTGGTGTGGATATTTCTTCGGTGCACATAAATCACACGAGTCGTGGCTAACGTTAGGCCTGTTCCATGCTTTGTTCGGGATCGGATTGGTTTCAAGCGGGACGGCGGCCCTGAACGAGGTCATGGAGCATGATGTAGACGCCCAGATGCGGCGCACCGCGATACGTCCTCTGCCAGCCGGGCGTATGAGCTTGTTTCATGCAACGGCGGTCGGGCTGATTGCCAGTTTAGGTGGTTCGTTGTATCTCGCCGTCTTCACCAATCCGCTCACAGGTTTGTTGACATTCCTTACGTCTGTTGTCTACTTGGCGGCTTACACGCCATTAAAACGAATTTCTCCTATCTGCACCTTCATTGGCGCCTTCCCCGGAGCTATGCCCGGAGTGCTTGGCTGGAGCGCGGTCCGAGGTCGGTTGGAGTGGGAAACGTTGGTGCTTTTCGCCATCCTCTTTGTGTGGCAGTTCCCGCATTTCTTCTCCATCGCGTGGCTCTATCGTGAGGATTATGCCAAGGGCGGCATCAAAATGCTGCCGGTCGTCGAGGAAGACGGTCGTTCGACTGGGCGGCGTATCCTCGGGTATTCGATTGCACTGATCCCAATTAGCGTTTTGCCGAGCCTGATTGGAATGGCCGGCAGGCTTTATCTCGTGGGTGCGGTCGTTCTCGGCGTGACGCTTCTGTATTTTGGTGTGCGCTTGACGATACTTGGCCTGCCGCTATCAACGCCCGCCTCAAAAATGCGCGCGCGGCATGTCCTGCAGGCGACAGTCATTTACCTACCGCTTTTGTTCGCGCTGATGATGGTCAACTCCGCCCGTTTCTGACTCATTCTTGCGGGGAGTTCTCTGGGCAGATCGCGAACTTTCGGCAATTCCAGCCCTAAAGTTCTTCTGATGTCGGCCACCAGCCGGCCGGCTAACGGCATTGGTTGGTGTGTAGAGAATCGCGAATACAATAAGTCCGACGAAAAACACGAGGAAAACAACGAAGCGAGTCTTATCAGAAGATCGCATAGGGAGCTCTTTCACAGGATTAACGCTAAAATCGTAGGGTTCCGCGAGCGATCTGACTGTGCTTGGAATCACAACGATCGCCACTCCTATCAGGTGAAAGATTGAAACTGACAGAAGAGCCACATCGAAGACTCAACCCTCTGACCGATGAATGGATACTGGTCTCGCCACATCGCGCCACGCGACCTTGGCAAGGAGAAGTGTCGAAGACAACGAACGCAATAGAACCCGCCTACGACCCCAATTGCTATCTATGTCCCGGAAATCTTCGCGCTGGAGGGCTGCGCAATCCGCCTTATTCATCGACATTTGTGTTCGACAACGACTTCGCCGCCTTGAAGCCGGGCACTGATCGGCAACGTATTGACGTCGATAACAGGAACCTCATTGTCGCGCAGGGCGAGCCGGGAATCTGCCGTGTGATTTGCTTCTCTCCTCGACACGATCTGACGCTCGCAACCATGGAAACGGATGAGATCGAAGGGGTCGTCGGTACCTGGATTGGCCAGTACCGGGAACTGGGCGCGCTCGACTCCATCCATCACGTTCAGATTTTCGAAAACCGGGGCGCAATGATGGGCGCCAGCAATCCCCATCCTCACTGCCAGGTCTGGGCCACGGCATCAATCCCAGGAGAGCCTACGAAAGAACTTTCCGCACAGCATACCTATCTCGAAAAACACCACAGCTGCCTTTTATGTGATTACCAAACTCTGGAACGGCGAGAGCAAGTTCGTATCATTTACGAGAACGACGGTTTTGTTGCACTCGTACCCTTCTGGGCAGTTTGGCCGTTCGAGATTTTAGTTTGCAGCCGACGTCATTTCGGAAATATGAGCGAATTCATCGAGTCCGATTCACGCTCGTTAGCAGATATTCTGCACGTCGTGACTTCGACCTACGACAAAGTTTTCGATGTTCCATTCCCATATTCGATGGGCTTTCATCAGACACCAACTGACGGCAGGCCGCACCCGGAGTGGCATTTTCATGCGCACTTTTACCCGCCCTTGTTGCGGTCAGCGACGATCCGCAAGTTTATGGTTGGATTTGAAATGCTGGGCAACGCTCAGCGTGACATTACACCGGAAAGTGCGGCCGAACGTCTGAAGGGATTGGTCCGCAACCCAACGCAATAGCGGGTGATCTCAGGCCTGGAAGTCCCAGCCCTCGTCCTTCATCTTGCGGTTAGTCCAGTGCTGGAGTTGTTCGAAGAGCACGGGCTCGATCACTGCGAATCGGATTCCGACGCGGCCTTCGTCGCCAACCCACATGAGCCGGGCCTTCGCCTCAAACAGAACATCACTCTCCGGGAGCATGAAAGAAACGTCAAGTAGGCCGGCAAATTTCAAAGGCTCCTTCAGCCCGTCGAGGCCCATACCGCCAGTACTCAGATTCATGCCACGCACCTGAAGTTCCTCTCCTTGGGCACTCCTGACGGTAACTGGGATGTCGACGCGAGCCCGGAAAAACTTCTGTTGTTCGTTGCTGATAAAGCCCAAGGACGCGGTCGTTTCACCCGGCGCGAAATTGATGTTGTATTCCTTCAGCTTGCGGCTCAGTGTCCGGCGCGAAATGCCAAGTTGCTCCGCAGCCAGCGTTCGCTGGCCGCCCGTACGCTCGAGAGCTTTGATGATCATCTGCTCTTCCATGCTCTCCAGATTGCTTACCGGCATCGATGCCGTTTGACGCATAGCCGACGGCTCGCCAGTCAGAGCGGCCGTCAAGCGCGCGAAATCGATTTCCACATCCGGAGATTCCATTGCCATTCTGGCGACAAGGTTCCTTAACTCGCGAATGTTGCCGGGCCACGCATGCGAGAGCAGCGCAGAGATTGCCTGCTCCGAGAAATTCTTGCCTGGTGCTTTCAGCTGTAGAAAATGCTCGGCTAGAGCGACGATATCCTCAGGGCGTTCCCGCAGCGGCGGGACGCGAAGCTGGAATTGTCCTAATCTGTGGTACAGATCTTGACGGAATCGCCCTTCCCGTACCGCGGCTTCAAGATCCTGGTTCGTTGCGGCGACGATCCGGACATCAACCCTGATCTTGCGATGGCCCCCTAGGCGATAAAACGGCTGTCCATCAAGCACGCGCAGCAGTTTCACCTGTGTCTGCAATTGGAGCTCGCCGATTTCGTCCAGGAACAATGTTCCCTTATCAGCGAGTTCGAAAAGCCCGGGCTTGGAAGCGTCCGCGCCGCTGAAAGCTCCTTTTTCGTATCCAAAGAGTTCACTCTCGACGAGGTTCTCTGGCAGAGCAGCACAATTGATATCGACCCACGGCTTGCTGCGACGGCTGGAGGACTCATGAATCGTGCGAGCGATGAGTTCTTTGCCGGTCCCGGTCTCGCCCGTGACTAACACCGTCTCGCTATGGCTGGCAACGCGGTCCACCAGTCCCATGAATTTGTGCATCGCCGGACTGGCAAGGATAAATTCCGTGTTGTCGATCTTTCGCGAAATTATGCCGCGAGCTTTCCGACTCTCAACTGCCGATTGACCGCCAGCTGCCGGGACAACATTTACCGGCACCACGGTGGCAACGATTGCAATTGGAGCGGCGGACGAATCTCTCAACACAGTTGCCGTGAAATCAACGGCAAAGCTCTCTCCGGTTTTCGGCTGTGCAAAGAGTCTTCCGCGATAGTCAAGTTGGGTTGATATAGCCGCAAGCACGGCCTTTCGCAAGCGGCTGACATCGCGTTTGTCACGCTCGTCACCCGCAAATAGCGGAAAGCAGTCGCGCCCTACAAGCTCAGCCGGAGAATATCCGAAGAGTTTGCTAAAGGCGGAGTTGCAGGCCCCGAACTTTCCCATCAGGTCTGTGTAGAAAACCGCTGTGCAAGGCACGGCGTTCGAGCCATTTTCGGGAGACGCCCCCGTGGGCGCCGGATGCTCGTAGCTTTGACGAGAGAGTGGCATGTTCGAGCGTTTGGGACGATGTTGACATAGGGGGAAGCGTTCTCCCACAACCCAGTTCAGATGCAGGTAACAAAGGTAACCATCTCAGGATGGCAATCCGCTCACAAATATTCCGAATTTCCTTTCGAACAAGGTTCAAGTCATTTCCTGACACTATTGGTTACCTTAGTAAGCTTCAGAAACCCTAATCTCTGCAATAGGATTCCAGCGGCGCCAGAGTGTCGGCGGATTCCTCCACGCCCGCCCTGACGGTGGTGGCGTACGTTCTCGCGGTGAAGTGTGCTTGGCTAAGCTTCGCGCGAGGACATCGTCGCACCCACAACAACCCAGATGAAAGTGCAATCGGGCGAACTATCGGTCCAGACGAAAGCGTTCGTTGGCATCACTGCGTCGATCGGCGTGGTGCTGCTTGGATATGCCATCTCGCACTGGCAATCTCAAGATCTGATGCGCTTCGCATGTTATCTTGCCGTTGCTATTCTGGCTTCCGGATTGAAGGTACAACTTCCCGGCATCGATGGCACGATGTCGGTCAATTTCCTTTTCATCCTGCTCGGCGTTTTGGAACTGAGTCTTCCTGAGACCCTGATCATCGGTTGTACGGCCACGCTGGTACAAAGCGTCTGGCAGGCACGCAAACGCATCGATCCAGTCAAAATCCTCTTCAACGTGGGGATGATGGCCAATGCCTGTTACCTGACCTACACCACCTATCATTCTTTGTCAGGCCGATTCGATTCCAATAAACCAATTCTGCTGATGTTGGCGGCATTGGTCTTCTTCTTCGCCAACACCTTGCCCATTTCCGCCGTCATTGCACTGACGGAGAGTAAGTCCACACGGCGGGTGTGGTCGGAATGCTACTTCTGGTCATTTCCTTACTACCTGGTCGGAGCCGCCGCCGTTGGGCTCATCGGAATAATCAATAAGAGTGCAGGATGGCAAACATCTCTGTTGGTTTTGCCACTGATTTACTGGGTCTATCGCTCATACCGTCTGTATCTTGGCCGGCTCGAAGCTGAGAAAGAGCGCGTAGAGGTTGAAAAACGCCACGTTGAGCAAATTGCATCGCTAAACATGCGTACTATCGAGGCTCTGGCGCTAGCCATTGAAGCCAAGGACCACACTACTCACACGCATCTGCAGCGCGTCCGCACCTATGCCGTTGAGTTGGCGAAACAGTTGAGTCTCGGCGATGAGCAAATCGAGGCTCTGCGCGCCGCAGCCCTCTTGCACGACATTGGCAAGCTGGCCGTTCCCGAACAGATCATCAACAAACCCGGCAAGCTCACGCCGGAAGAGTTCGAGAAGATGAAGGTCCACCCCATCGTGGGAGCCGAGATCCTCGAGCGCGTCGCTTTCCCCTATCCCGTCGCACCCATTGTGCGTTCGCATCACGAACGATGGGACGGCACCGGTTATCCCGAAGGACTATCCGGCGAAGAAATTCCGGTCGGCGCCCGCATTCTCGCTGCCGTCGATTGCCTCGATGCGCTCGCTTCACACCGGCAGTACCGCCCGGCGCTGCCCCTTGCCGATGCAATGCAGAAGGTTAAAGAAAAAGCCGGAACATGGTTCGATCCAAACATCGTGGGGATCTTGGAAGAGCGGTACATCGAACTGGAGCGCCAGGCCCAGATGTCCGAAGATACCGCGGTACCGACCGCACTTTCCAAGAGCGTGCGCGTCGAGCGCGGCCATGCGCCGGCCGCGGGATTTGAGCGCACGGACACGACTCTTGGGTTCATCGACAACGCCGACTTCCTCACCTCGATCGCGTCGGCCCGCCAGGAAGCGCAGACGATGTTCGAACTTAGCCAGGACTTAGGCGTTTCCTTGAGCCTGAGCGAGACGCTATCTGTTCTATCGATGCGCCTGAGACGAATGATTCCTTATGACTCCATCGCGGTTTTTGTGAACCGGAATGGATGGCTGTTGCCTGAACTGGTTAGTGGAGACAACTTCCGAGCACTCTCGTCGTTGAAGGTCCGCGTTGGCGAAGGCCTCTGCGGCTGGGTTGCGGAAAACTCGAAGCCGATCGTCAATGGCAATCCTGAAGTCGAAGTCGGCTATATGGCCGATGTCACAAAGCAGACGAAATTGCAATCGGCGCTGGTTGTCCCCCTCGAAGGAGTCAATGGAGTCGTTGGCGTACTCGCTATGTACCAGGCAAACCGCGATGCCTTCACGCCGGATCACCTGCGCATTCTGCTGGCAGTTGCGTCAAAGGTCGCGTTGTCGGTCGAGAACGCTTTGAAATATCAGCAGGCGGAAAGTTCAGCGACAACAGATTATCTAACCGGCCTTCCCAATGCCCGGTCGCTGTTCGTGCACCTGGCACAGGAAGTTGCGCGCTGCCGCCGTATGAAGTCATCGCTCGCGGTGCTGGTGTGCGACATCGACGGCTTCAAGCAAATCAACGATTCTTTTGGCCACCTGGAAGGCGACAAACTTCTGCGCGAGTTCACATCCCGTTTGAAAGATGTCTGCCGCGGTTATGACTATGTTGCCCGCATGGGAGGAGACGAATTTGTGATCACGGCCCCGGGACTCACGCCCGATGCGGCGAAAGAGAAATCGGAGCGCTTGAACCATGCGGCCATCGAATCCGGACGCCACGTCTGCGGGCGCGATCTGATCAGCTTGAGTGTTGGCATGGCCTTTTGTCCTGAAGATGGGTACGACGTCGAACGACTCCTCGCCGAGGCCGATCGTCGCATGTATTCCATGAAGCAAGCTCATCACGCCGAAGCGGCTGCGCGCGAAGACTATGCAAAAACGCGCGGAGCCGGCGCTGAATAGGAGATATTGAACCATGCTGGGCCGGAAAATTGCGCGGCATGGAATGGCGATTCTCGCCACGGCTCTCGTTGGCGGCTTCCTTTCGGCAACGCTCGTTAGGCTCGCGCCCGGATTCGATGCGGATGAAGCTCAACTTGATCCCCACCTGAGTTCCGAGAGTATTCAGGCGCTGCGCCAGTCGCGGCAAAAGCAGCACAACATTTTGCAATTCTATCTTCAGTCCTTTCAACGCGCGGTGAAGGGAGACTTGGGCGAGTCGCTCTCACTTGGGCAGCCCGTTACCGAATTATTGCGTCAGCGGCTCCCGCTTACGCTCAGGCTCGTAGCAGTTGGATTTTTCCTGAGTTGGGCGGCTGTGTTGGCCCTCGCGCTGAGCGCCGCCCGGTTCAGAGTTGCCGCCTATGACGGATTCGCAACGATCGCTAGCGGCACACTGCTTTGTATTCCTGCCGCAGTGTTAGCGCTCTTATCAGTACTGTGGAACGTGCCCGGAGCCTTAGCGATCGGATTGATTATCTTTCCGCGGGACTATCGTTACGCACGCAATCTGTTAAGCAAAGCGAATGCACAGCCTCATGTTCTTGCAGCGCGGGCCAAAGGATTAAGCGAGTGGCGAATTCTCTTCTGGCATGTTGTTCCAGTGGTAGCTCCACAGTTGCTGGCAGTCGCAGGCGTTTCTGTCAGTCTGGCTGTCGGCGCGGCAATTCCGGTCGAAGCCCTCTGTGGCCTGGCCGGAGCGGGGCAACTCGCGTGGCAGGCGGCGCTTGCTCGCGATCTGCCTCTGCTGGTCAACATCACCGTTCTCATGACGCTGGTTACGCTGCTGGCAAACTCTGGAGCCGATGTGCTCGGATCGATGCTGCGAGGTGAGCAGGCGTGAAAATGTGGCGCAACATTGCCTGTGTGATCTTGCTGCTCATGATTGCTGTGTCTCTCTCTGCCAACTGGCTTGCTCCAGACGGCTATGCCAAGCAATATCGTGAGGCCGCGGGCGCGGCTCCATCGCGTCAGCACTGGCTGGGAACTGACGAAATCGGTCGCGACCGTTTCGCCCGCGTCCTCTACGGAACTCGCATTTCCCTTCTTCTTGCTCCCGCCGCCGCATTGATTTCCACGTTGATGGCGGCTTTCGTTGGCGGACTCGCGGGCTATCTCGGCGGAGCGTGGGCCCGGGCAGCAATGGCCGTTACTGATTTATTCCTGTCCCTACCATGGCTTTTCCTGCTGATCACCGTTCGGGCGTTAATGCCCTTGAACGTGTCTCCATTCGTTTCGGTGCTCGTAACATTTCTGCTGTTAGGACTGCTGGGGTGGACGGGCGCTGCCCGCGTGCTGTGCGCAACGGCAAGTTCTCTTCGCGGCTCAGATTTTGTCCGGCAGGCTCGCGCGTCGGGCGTACGCGGTGCGCGCCTGTTTTGGATTCATGTGCTCCCGAATCTGAAGCCTGTGCTCTATGCGCAGTTCTGGATTTCGATTCCTGCATTCATTCTCAGCGAAGCAAATCTCGGAATCCTAGGCCTCGGTGTTGCAGAACCATTGCCCTCATGGGGAAGTCTCCTGAAAGAACTTGAGGGGCTGGTCTCGGTAGGGGAGGAACCCTGGAAGTTTTTCCCGCTCATCTTGCTTGTAATTGTCGTGACTTCGTTTCAACTGCTGCTTTCAAATTCCGACGAGGTGGCTGCGTGAGCCATCAGAGAGGCTGTTTCACGATGTTCGCGTCTTGCAAAAGGAATTTACCTGCTTTGATCGTCTGCCTTGGAATTCTTGCGGGGAGCGCCGTCGC
>Ga0335071_10003874_pt1 | contig 15700 bp, 15 predicted proteins | sample Lox_Sample_15_FD_206724 | JGI IMG/M metagenome (GOLD analysis project Ga0335071, IMG submission 206724) | Soil microbial communities from Loxahatchee National Wildlife Refuge, Florida, United States - Lox_Sample_1.5 | ecosystem: Environmental > Terrestrial > Soil > Wetlands | place: USA... | reverse complement strand
GACGGCTAGATTTCCCATATAAATTGTTTCCATTCTTCGGGGGGAAAGATCGGCGCTTCGCTGTTTGCCCCAAGAAGCAGCTCGACTTTTGAAAGCTTACAACGATTTTGCAGGGAAACCGCGGATTTCCGGTCGTTTTTGACATTTTTTTTACAATTCCCCGACCATGTCAAAACCTTACGGGCAAGGTACTTGCTAAGGATTCGGGCGGACGATTTCGCGACTGCGCAAGTGAGACGTCGGCAAGTGCCTGTCGTAAAATGAGTCCCTTGTCGGCTCTCTTCTCACTCAACGATCTGGTCGTGGTGCTGGTGCGGCCGCGCAATCCTCTCAATATTGGTGCTGCGGCTCGCGCCATGAGTAATTTTGGCGTGAGCCAATTGCGCCTGGTCAATCCGTATCAGGTGGCGTTTCGTGAGGCACGCTCGGCAGTCGGTGCTTCTGACCTTCTCCGCAAAGCGCAGGAGTTCAAGACCGTGGCAGAGGCCGTTGCCGACTGCGCCCTTGTGGTCGGGACAACAGCCGTGCGCAACCGCATTCTCCAGCATCCGCTGCACCGCCTCGATCGCGGTGCCGGATTAATTCGGAAACACCTGGCGTCGGGTCGCGCCGCCTTGTTATTTGGATCCGAAAAGATCGGGCTCACTAATGACGACTTCAGCCACTGTCACTGGCTAATGAACACTCCTACCACCGAAGGCCACATTTCCATGAACTTGGGGCAGGCCGTGGCCGTGTGCCTTTACGAATTGGCTCGAACTGTGGCCACCGAAGAGACAACACAAGCGCCGCCAAGGGCCACCGCCGTCGAGAACGAGCAGATTGGTGAGTGCTTGTTGGAGGCACTGCACGCCAGCGGATACGTGAAGCCAGGCAACGACAAGGTCACAGAAAAGAAAGTCCGACAGTTGCTTCGCCGCCAGGACCTCGCTTCCGGAGATGCCAAAGTCTTGTTGGGGATGGTGCGCCAGATCGTCTGGAAGCTGCGCCAGTTTCCCAAACGCTAGCGGTTCACGCGTTCGGGCACAACCTGCGTGCCGCCTCGCTTGAAGCGGAACTGTAGAAGCCACGTGCTGCTGGTCGGTTGTCCGTCGACTTCCGGCGCCGAGAATTGCCACCGTTCCGCCGCCTGCAGCGCTTCCCGCGCGAAATATTTGCTAGGTCCGGGTGAAGTGAGTTTTGCGGAAGCCACCTTGCCAGTGGAATCGACCTGTACCCGCACCCCAACCTTGATCGTTCCGGTGATCGTGTTGCGTGCACTTTTCGAAACGTCGGGCATGACCTGGTGCACGACTGCGCCGCTGGACGACGTAGCCTTCTTGGGAGCCGCGGTTGGCGCCGCTGCAACTGGTGGCGCCGCGGCCGGCTCTGTCTTTGCAGGAGCAGGTGTAGTCATCGGCTGAGAAGCTGGTTGCGTGGCGGAAGAAACAGAGGATGCCGGTGCGCTGCTTCCGCGAAAATGCTGAATCGCCACGCCAACTAAAATAGCCAGCACAACGAATCCCGACACCACGAACCAGCGCATCGTTCCCTGACGAGCCGGCGCCTCGGATTCGTCTTCCATCATGGGCCGAGGAGCGGGGGCCGCGGGCGCCGCTGGTTGCGGCTTGCCGGACTGTAGCCGCGACTTGATATCCGCGATCGAGCCGCGCCGTTTCGGATCGAGATGCAGGCATTCTCGTGCAATCGAGCGGAATGGTTCCGGAATCGTAGTCGGCAGAGTCGGATCGCTCTGCGTGCCATCGGCGAAGCTGACATTCTGCGTGAAAGCCGCCGTCAGCGTCACGCCCAGCGACCACAAATCTCCCGCTGGAGTAATAATGCCCGCCGCGGTTTCTGGCGCGTCGTAAGCATCGCGGCGGCGCCGGTTTGGACTCATCTCCGCCGGGATCGCAATCTGATCGCTCGACAATTTCAGTTCGTCGCCCACCGCCAGAATATTGGACGGCTTGATCCGGCCGTGCACGAATCCCTTGGCATGAATGTAGGTGAGAGCGTCCAGAAGCGGAGGCAGTAAATCCTTTGCCTCGCCGACGTCGAGCGGGCGCTGCGGAAGAACTTTCGCAAGATCATCTTCCGCCAGTTCCATCACAATGTAGAGCAATGTTTGCCCACACCGTCCCGTCTCAAAGATCCGGATCAGGTGCGGATGAGAGATCTGCACTGCGGAACGCCAGCGAGCAAGCTGCCGATCGGCATCCCCCGCGTCGGCAGGAATCAGTTTTAATGCGACCTTGCGCGACGGTTCTCCCGGCAACTCGGTCAGGAACACTGCACTGTGATCGGAACCTCCGAGCAACTGCCGAAGCGTGAATCTCCCTTCGACGACCCGACCTTCCCACGACTTCCACACTTCCGCACTGCTCATTCCGGGCTCCTGCGAAAAACATTCTAAGCCATGCCACACAAGGGATGGCACGCAAAGGTACTTTCGCAACACATTTTGTAGGAAGACATCGCTGCAGCGTCGCTATTCAGCGGCGCGACGCTGGCGCGCAGCCTCATAAAGCACAATGCTGCCGGCCACCCCCGCATTCAGCGATTCCACTTGTGACGTGTGCGGGATCGCGATGGTCTCGTCCATCTTGGCCAGGAGATTTCGCGGCAGCCCGGCGCCTTCGCTTCCCACGAAAATAGCCAGCGAAGCCGTGAGGCCAGCCTCATCGAGCGCCGTGCCCTTGTGCGAAGAAGTTGCAATCAGCCGGACACTCTTGGCGCGCAGCTCGCCACATATCCCTTCCAGCCCGCCCGCATCTTTCGCGGAGACAACCGGCAAGCGAAAGACCGATCCCGCCGACGCCCGGATCACCTTCGAGTTGAATGCACTGACGGTGCCTTCTCCGAGAATTACGCCCGCACTCCCGAACGCCTCCGCCGAGCGCAGGATCGTCCCCAAATTCCCCGGATCCTGAATTCCCGCCAGCACCACGATGGGACCGACCTGCAGGCGCTCGAATAAATCGTCAAGGGAAAATTCCTTCAAGCGCACCAGTGCGGCCACGCCCTGAGGACTCTCGCTGGGTACGGCCCCATCAAAAAGCTTGTCGGGCAGCAGCAGTGTTTCCACATGCGACCCGATCTGCGGCAGGATGCGCTCCGCCCGCTGCATCGCCGACTCGCGAACGAAAACTGCGCTGAAGCGCAGCCCACTGCGGATGGCTTCCTCAATAATGCGGACGCCCTCGATCGCGCAGTCACCGCCCGCAGTGCGCTCGGCGTGAGCGAACGCTTGTCGCAGATCCTTCACCAAGGCGTTATGCCGGCCTTCCACGCGCCGGAGACGGTGCTGGCTCGATGCGGATTCGGAGGTTCTGGCCATATTGAGGGTGCGTTTCGAGTGCGCGGCTGACTGCATGATACGCTGCGCCGCCATTTTGCCGTATTATGGTAAGCTCCGCGGTCTTAAATACATAATCCATTGCCTTTCCAGAAGGGAGCGCCCGTGCGCGCTGAGATTGTCAAAATCAATAGCGAGAGTCCCGAGAGTTCGTTGGTGAAATACGCCGCCGACCAGATTCGTTCCGGCGAAGTGCTGGGCATGCCTACCGATACGTTCTATGGCCTGGCGGCCGATCCCTTTAATTTACGTGCGGTCGATCGGGTCTACGACATCAAGACGCGCTCCCGCCACAAACCCCTGTCGTTGCTGATCGAAAGTGTGGATCAGGCAGAAGAACTGGCCAAGCCTCTGCCGCAGGAATTCTATGCTCTGGCGCGCAAGTTCTGGCCCGGACCGCTGACCATCATCGTGAAAGCCGGATCGCGCTTGCCGCTGAAGGTGACGGCCAACACCGGCAACGTTGCCCTGCGCGTGCCCAACGCAAAGATTCCGCTGGCCGTGGTGACCGCCGCCGCCATTCCCATCACAGCCACGTCGGCCAACCTCAGTGGAGCTTCAGAGTGCACCAGCGCCGAGCAGGTACGCGATCAATTGCAGGGCCGCATCAGTATTATTGTCGATGGCGGCGCGTCCCCCCGCGATGTCGCCTCCACCATTATCGACCTGAGTGACGAGAATGAGCGCTGGCGGGTGATTCGCGAAGGCGCCATTCCCGCCGACCAGATTTCCAGCTTCTTCGCGCAAGGCTGATGCCCGAATCAATCCCAGGAGGATAACGGACCTCGAATGGCGGATGGACCCACCAACCAGCTTCCCCAACGGCGCTGGTGGGTGCGTCTGCCGGCATTCCTTGCGGCAGGTGTGGCCCTGTTCCTGCTGGTGACGGCGCTGGAAGTTGTCCGCACCGCGACCCTGCAAGAGTTGCATCCGGCGGACGCCATCGTAGTCTTCGGCGCCGCCGAATATTCCGGACGGCCCTCTCCCGTGCTGCGAGCCCGGCTCGACCACGCCTACGAGCTGTACGCAAAGCATCTGGCGCCAGTCATCATCACAACCGGAGGCGCAGCGGCCGATCCCAAGTTCAGTGAAGGTGGAGTCGGTGAAGACTATCTACTTCGCCGCGGAGTTCCCGAGACAGCCTTGATCGCCGAAACGCAGGGCTCTGACACTGCTCAATCCGCGCAACGCGTCGCCGTGATCATGCGAGCCAACGGACTGCACAGTTGCGTCGCCGTGAGCGATGCCTACCACGTCTTCCGCATTCGCAAACTGCTCGAGCACGAAGGGATTGACGCCGTGTACGTGTCACCCCGCCCCGATTCGCGTCCCCGTACCCTGACGCAGCGAACCATCGCGGTCTTCCGGGAAGCCATGAGCTACCTGCTCTGGCAAATCGGTATCCGCTGAGCCTGTTTGGAAAGGGCGTGATTCAATCCGCGCTGCAACTCTGGGAAGGACACGAGTTCCACTCGTGCCATTATCTCGCCGAAATGACCCGCGCTTTAGCGCCCGAGGTGAGCTTTACCTCGACGTTTAGATCGTTGTGCTCCTGAATCGCGGCTGCGAGAACCTGATCGAAACGGTCATACCACGCGTGGATGGTCTTTTCCGTCTCCGCCGCGCCGTGCGTCTCATGAAGACAGGTGACTCCACGCGCCTCGTCCGGCGTTGCACCTGGTTTCCTGTCGCAGAGGAATCGCTAACGTTCCTCTGCGACAGGACCACTATCCGTGCTCAATCCCGTTCACCGACGCCACCTCATAATGCGAGGCCTTCGCGTCGCAGTGCGCCAGATACTTTCGCCGCTCTTCCGGGATGATCGCCGTCTCATAGTCATCATGTCCGGCTGCGGCTCGAAGCGACTCGATCGAGTCCCACAGCAAGATCGTGATGAACTCAACCTCAGTGCCGTGACGGCGGCGCATCAAATAGCTGCCCTTGTAGCCCTTCGCTTGGCTGATCCCCGGCAATAGTTCCGGCTTCAACATCGCTTCGTAAGCGTCGGCGTGCTCTGGCTTGGTATACCCGTGCCACACTCTCGCGATCATGTGTGCTCACTCCAGAAACGTTATCTCACCACGACATCTGCCTGCGCAATTCGGTGATGTGCGCCACGTGATGCCGCCCGTGCCACGCATAAAGGGCCAGCGTTTTTTCCAAAGTCATCGGACCAAGGGCAGGATGGCGAAACGTCTTCTTCCAATCTTCCGGACCTAAAGATCGCAAAAGCCGCATCCACCGGTCATGCAGCGATTCGAGCAGCGTGAGCGAAACCTCGATCGGTGTCGCTTTCGTGTCCGGCAGTTCCGCCCACCGCGCCTCTTCGTAAGTCTTGATGATCGGTTCATCCTCGGTGAGCGCAAGTTTGAATCGTATGTACGAATTCAGATGACTGTCCGGCACGTGATGCACCACCTGCCGGACCGTCCATCCGCCTGGGCGATATGGAGTGTCCAATTGCTGTTCAGTGAGCCCTTTGACTGCGGAGCGTAGGTTGACAGGTGTTAAAGCGATTTCATCCAGGAACTTCTTTTTCTGTTCTTCGCTAGGCGGTCCATCGTAGTGAAACTTGCCAACAGGGAAGCGCGCGTCGTTCATGGAATCTCCTGCGCAACAGATGTCCGCAGGTGTCCTCAAGTTTCAGGAATTTGCGGGAAAAGCTGTGAGCCTCGCACCCGCTGCCGGAATCGAAGAAAAATCAGGCAACATAACCGACGTGAACGGTGATGTAACCGCTCATTTCCTACGATACTTATTGCGCCCCTTGGATTTCAGTTGCGCGTCGATTGCATACTTGAGCCAAAAAGCGCCGGCGACCACGAGCGCCAGGGTCATCAAGGTCAAGATGAGGTCCCACCCGGTGATCGTCATATACGGAATCCCGTTCCTTCCGCATTCATCGACCGATCACCGTTGCCGCACCTTGCTCGCGGCAAATCGCAACCGGACGTAGTCGGCCACCCAGACTCCACTCGCATCTCGAAGCTGCGGTTCCAGCACGCTACGCACCTCGTGCAGATAGTCGCTGCGATCTTCGTCGGAAAAACCTTGAAAAAAATTGAGAGCAAACGTCTCCAGCCAGCCAATAATGTCACCCGGCAACGGCGTGGGACGCGGAATCAGCGCGATGCTATCCACACGAAATCCTGCACGCTCGAGTCTCGTGGCGTAATCGCCGGGGCTGGGGAAATACCACGCGAGCCTCGCCATCAAGTCCGCGGCGGTCGAGCGCCTCAACCAGCGCCGTCCTGATCTTGTGAACGCATCCGTGGCCTCCGCACTCCGCGACAAAGCGCCCGCCGGGTTTTAGTGAACGATACGCTCCTGCCAGCACCACGTTGGGGCGGCGAATCCAGTGCAGCACGGCATTACTGAACACCGCATCAAATTCTTCTTCGTATTGCAGATCTTCGGCGCTCATCGCGAATGCATTGACGCCGAGTTCTCGTGCCGCTTCGACCTGCGGGACGCTCGAATCAATCCCAACCACCTCACAACCCAGATCCGCCAATTTTTTGGTGAGCACGCCGTCGCCGCAACCAAGATCGAGAATCCTTTCGCCCGGCTTCGGTGCCAGCAAATCCACCACCGGCGATCCCAAATCGGACACGAATCTGGCATTTCGCGCGTAGCACGCCGGATCCCAGGTTTGTGCCGTCGCCATGGCCGCTATGATATCAGCGCAATTCTTAAGCGAAGCGCCCGCCGCGAAGGCTGCGTCGAAGACCCGCAGTGTGCCAGTCATCGTCAACGCCGATGTAGGTAGACGTTCTCATTGCCGCCCTTACACAAAGTGTGGTATCGTCCCCCTCGCGTCTCCTCCCCTGTTGTTTCGAATGGCCTTTCACGCCTGCTTGTTGCAGCACGCAAGAGTGTTCCAAGCGGCGTATTCTTCGGTGCGCCACTCGACTCTGTAGCAATTCTGTAGAAATAAAGAACGCACAGAAAGGAGCTTTTGTGAAAACCCACTCCCGCTTTGCCATTGTTTTATTGCAGGTCCTCGCCCTCAGTTTCGCGGCCTACGCTTCAACCTATACCGAGAGCGTGCCCTACACATTTCCACGAAATCTCACCGGGCCGACTAGCTTGGTCGCCGACTCCTCCGGAAATTACTACGGCCTGACGAGCACCGGAGATTCCAACTTGGGCGGAATTTTTGAGCTTTCACCTTCGTCCAGCGGCTGGACCGCGACTCCGATCTATTCCTTCACCGGAGGAACTGACGGCAGCTATCCTGTGGGTTCTCTTGTCATCGACTCCAGCGGCAATCTCTACGGCGCGGTGTCCTCCGGAGGGACCGGCACCACCTGTGGCTCCTTCGGGTGCGGGTACGTGTATGAACTTTCGCCCTCATCGAGCGGTTGGACCAAGACGACGCTTTACAGCTTCAACACGTCCGATGGCGCGAATCCCTACGGGACGCTGATCTTTGATTCTGCGGGGAATCTCTATGGCATCACTTCCTTCGGTGGAGGCTCAGGTCACGGCGCGGTTTTTGAGTTGTCACCGTCTTCTTCCGGATGGACCGAGACCACTCTCTACTCTTTCAAAGGCGGCTTGCAGGGATACACTCCCAATGGCGGGCTGGTGTTTGACTCGCTCGGCCGTCTTTACGGCACGACGCAATACGGCGGCTCGGGCTGCCTGAACGGATGCGGCACCATCTTCCAGTTGTCGCCCCCAACCTCGACCGTGTCCTGGTGGACCTATCACCGCGTGCATTTGTTCACCGGCAAAGACGGAGAGAATCCAAACGGCCCTTCGCTGACCGTCGATGCTGCCGGCAATCTTTACGGCACGACCTCGACCGGCGGAAACTCCCTAACAGGAGAGGGCGTCGTCTACCAGTTGTCGCCAACATCCTCCGGAGGCTGGAAGTTGAATGTTCTCCATTCATTTTCCAATTTGAATGATGGAAACATTCCGCAAGGTGGAGTCGTCTTTGACGCAGCCGGAAATCTGTGGGGAACTGCGGATGCGGGCGGACACTACGGATGGGGAACCGTTTTTGAAATGACGAAGACCGCCGGACACTGGAGCCTGATCAACCGCCACTCATTTTCCAATGCCAATGGCGATGGATCGCACCCTCAATGTCTGCCGTTGTTCGACTCCGCCGGAAACGTCTTTGGCACGACGACTGGCGGTGGCACGCCACCTGCGGGCTACGGCACTTTCTGGGAGTTGTCGCCGTCCGCCGCGGCTAAATAGGCGTTCCAAAAAATTTGGCGCGTCTTCCGATCAATGCCCCACTTTCAGGTCATCTGTGCCGAAAGTGGGGCACTAAATTTCTGCCCTCCTGTTTCGCGACACCACTAGTGAGCCGTCAATGTAAATACAATATGTTGTACCCCCGATCCCACCAACCCATCCCCTCCGGCTTTGCATTTCGGTTCTCCATGTCCATGGTTTGGTGCATCAAAGGAAGGTTCTAGGCTAAACTCTCTCTGCCGTGGAGTTTAGCTACTCTCCGCCTGAGACACTGGGGTTGTTCTCGGCGGAATCGCTGCGAGGGAACTTATGCCGTCGTCGGTCTGGTCTGGTCACTTAACCTTCGGACTCATCTCCATGCCGGTGCGCCTATTCTCCGGCGCCCGCTCCAGCGGAATTTCTTTCAACATGCTGCATCGCACCGACAAGTCTCGGCTCAAACAGCAGTATGTCTGCCAGGCCGACGGACAGGTTGTCGACCGCAGCGACATCGTGAAGGGCTACGAGTTCCGCAAAGACGAATACATCATCATCGAGCCCGATGAGATCAAAAAGATCGAGCCCCAGACCGCGAAGACAATGGAGATTCTCGAATTCGTGAAGGAGTCCGAAGTCGATCCCGTTTACTTCGAGTCGTCGTACTACATGATGCCCGAGGAAGCCGGGCGGCGTCCGTACGCGCTGCTGACCAAGGCTCTGGAAGAAAGTGAGTACGTCGCCATCGCAAAGATCACGATGCACAATCGCGAATACACCGTGTTTCTGCGCCCGCACGAAGGCGGCATGATGCTGCACACCATGTACTACGAAGAGGAAGTAAAAAAGGTGGAAGGCTTCGGCGCGCCCGATGTCGAACTAAAAGACGCCGAGGTCAAGGTGGCCCACCAATTGATTGAAGCCCTCGCGGCCGATTGGGATCCAGAAAAGTATCACGATTCCTTCCAGGACAATCTGAAGCAGCTGATCGAAGCCAAACTCGAAGGAGGGGAAGTGGCGGCTGTGGAAAAACCAAAGAAGCTCGCCCCGGTCGTCGACCTCATGGCCGCGCTGAAGCAAAGCCTGGCGCAGATGGAAGGCAAGAAGAAACCAGCCCAGACGGCGCCGGAAGAACCGGCCCGGGCCGCAGCAAAATCGCGCCGCCGCTAGCACAGGCTCAAATTTTTTCAATTCCTCCCGACAGGCATCCCGTGCCTGAGGCGGAGCATCCCTCAAGGGAGCGAGTCTCGGCTCCCTAGCGCGTACGGCCCGCAATCGTTACAATAATCGATTCATTCGAAATGACTTCAAAGAACTTCGGAGCGCCGATGAGTTTTCGACGTGTGGGCTGGCTGGCAGTGGTCGCCCTCTCAACCTTGTTGTGGATGGCCTGTGGCGAAGTCTACCGCCCGGTCGTGATTCCGACGACCACCACGCCGCCCAATCCCTCGAACTTCCACGCGGTCTTTGCCGTCAGCAACAACGCGGCTTCGAATCCGGGCTCGGCCCTTCAAATTGACGTTTCCGGAGATACCAACATCGGCGCCGCCGACATGGGCTTCAATCCCACCCATGCGGCAACCCTGCTCAACAACGCTCGCGTGTTTGTGCCCAGCGCGGGTAGCGTGCAGAATCCGCCACAGGTCGATGAAGTCGTGGCTTTCACTCCTGCCAACGACAACGCCACTGTGACTGGCTTGGGCAATCCGATCGTCTATTCCTTGCCGCCGGGATCTGCGCCGGTCTACGCCAACAGTACGCAAAGCACTTCCATGTACGTGGCGAACTACGGAACGAACTCCGTTTCCTGGCTGAACACTTCCACCAACGTCGTGGTGCAGACCAGTCCCGTAGGCAGCCAGCCGGTGGCCATCGCTCAGACGCCCAACGGACAGAACATCTACGTGGTGAATCAGGGAGACAACACGGTTACGGACTTATCTCCGACCGACCTTTCCCCTCTGGCCACACTCCCGGTAGGCACGACTCCGGTCTGGGCGATTGCCCGGCCCGACAGTCAACGGGTCTACGTCGTCACCCAGGGAGACGGCAACCTTTACACCATCAACACCGGTACGAACACGGTGGATGGCGGAGTTCCGGTCGGCAGTGGTGCGAACTTCGCCCTCTACGACAAGAGCCGCAACCGAATCTACGTGACCAATCCCGCGGCGGACACGCTCACCATCTTCGATGGCACCAGCGATCCGCCTTCGCAGTTGACCTCCATCTCGTTCGGCGCAGGCTCAGCGGCCTGCCTTACCGGCTGCACTCCGGTTGGGGTAGCGGCGCTGCCCGATGGGTCTCGTTTCTACGTGGCCAGTTATCAGATTCAGAATTCCTGCCTCGACTCGACGCTCGGTCCTACGCTGCAATGCATGGTCCCCATGCTCACGGTGTTCGACGCCGCAAGCTTCAGCATCAAAACTGGATTGTCGACCTTGCTGCCGGCCCCGTCGCCGTCCCTGTCGTTGCTTACGCCGGTGCAATTCGGCTCGCATCAATACGCCGTGCCGATCGCGCCTCGCTGCGTATCGCAATTACCTTACAACCCGAGCACCACGCGCTTTCGGATGTTCACCACCGCCTCGTCCGACAGCACTCACGTGTACGTCAGCATCTGCGACGCCGGCACCATTTCCGACGTCAGCACCACGACCGATCCAAATTCGACCGGGAGCAACAACAACCTCGACAGGCTGACCACAAATATCGCCCCGACGGCGGCCGCCTGCAGCGGAGCGAGTTGCGGCAAGATCGCGAAAATTTCCGCGTTTCAGATCACGTCAAACGTGGTCACGTTCACCGCGACCAACACGTTCCTGGCTGGACAGCAGGTGACCATTTCCAATCTTCAGACGACTGCCGGCGCGCAGTTGGACGGGCAGACACTGACCGTCCTCGCAACCGGCTTATCGGGATCGCAGTTTGAGTGCGCGCTATCGGGAACCCAGAATGACGTCGCGTTTACGCCCGACACCGGCACTGCGCTCGCACTTGCGGTAGCCAACGTGACCGGATTTTCGGTAGCTTCCGACGTCGCTACGTTTCAGGGAGTGAACACGTTCGTGCCCGGCCAGCAGGTGGTGATTGCCAACCTGACCAGCGCCCCGGGACTGCTCCTCGACGGGCAGAACCTGATCGTGATTGCGGTGGATCCGGCGGGAACGTGGTTCCAGTGCGAAGTGTCGACGGCCGATGTGGCGCAGACCCCGGACTCCGGGTTCGCCGTGCCGCTGCCGGTTCCGCAGTCGCCCATCTTCCTGTTAACTGGACAGTAACTAGGCGTTAACCAGATAGTTATCGGCTAAACTTTGGCGGGAACTTCTTCGTTGACCGCTTCTCTGGCGGCGTAGTGCGAGTCGACATACTCATCGAGAATTTCGATGAACTCCGCCACGATGCGGTCGCCCTTCAGCGTGGTGAACAATCTTCCATCCACATAGACCGGCGCCTTGGGCTCTTCGAACGTGCCGGGCAGCGAGATGCCGATGTTGGCGTGCTTCGATTCTCCGGGACCGTTGACCACGCATCCCATGACGGCGAGTTTCATCTCTTCCACGCCCACGTAGCGGCCTTTCCACGACGGCATCTTCTCGCGCAGGTAGGACTGAATCTGCTCCGCCATCTCCTGGAAGAAAGTGCTGGTGGTGCGTCCGCAGCCGGGACAGGCCGTGACCTGCGGTGTGAAGCTGCGAATGCCCATCGACTGCAGAATCTGCTGTCCTACGCGGACTTCCTCGGTCCGATCGCCGCCCGGAGCCGGAGTCAGCGAAACGCGAATCGTGTCGCCGATGCCTTCCTGCAACACCACTCCCATCGCCGCAGATGACGCCACCACTCCCTTGGCGCCCATCCCGGCTTCGGTCAGTCCAAGATGCAGCGGATAGTTGCAGCGCAACGCGAGCGCGCGATACACGTCAATCAAATCCTGCACGCCGCTCACCTTCGCGCTCAGGATGATCTGATCCGGACGCAGCCCATATTTCTCCGCAAGCTCGGCGGAATTCAACGCGCTCACCACCATCGCTTCCATGGTGACTTCGCGCGCGTCTTTCGGCTCGGCCAGCAGCGAGTTCTCATCCATCATGCGGGTGAGCAGCGCCGAGTCGAGCGAGCCCCAGTTCACTCCGATGCGCACCGGCTTGTTGTACTTCACCGCGACTTCAATCATGGTGCGGAAATTGGAGTCGCCCTTGGCGCCAATGCTGGCGTTGCCGGGATTGATGCGGTACTTGGCCAGATCGCGCGCGCACTCCGGATACTTCGTCAGCAGAATGTGTCCGTTGTAGTGAAAGTCGCCGATGATGGGGACGCGGATGCCCTGCTTGTCGAGCTGCTCGACGATGTGCGGGACGGCCGCCGCCGCCTCTTCATTGTTGACGGTGACGCGGACCAGCTCCGACCCGGCGCGAGCCAGGGCCGCCACCTGCTGCACGGTGGCCGGGATGTCTGCTGTATCGGTGTTGGTCATGGATTGCACCACAATCGGTGCATCCGACCCGACCCGCACGCCGCCCACGACGGCCGTAACGGTCTTTCTGCGTTGAATCGTAGCCATATAAGGGAAGCTTTATTTTATCACGCAAAAACGGGGGCTTCCCGGGCTTTCACGCTCGCTTTTCGGGCCTCGCTTTCTTTTGCTGGGGCGGGATTTTGGCTTCGGCTTTTTGTGGGGGCTTGCGGGTTTGGGGCGCTGTCGGCTGTTGGACTGCGCTGCGGCCCGGTAGCTCTGGGCCGCCTAGACCGCCGGGGGCGGCTGTCCCTACAGGGGTTGTGGCCGGGAGGGGCTGCGCCTGCGCTGGACGGGCGAGCCGCCCGTCCTCACGTGGCCGATCTTCCACACTTGTTTCGGGTTGCTGATTGAAGTTGTGGGGCGGGATTTGGTTGGGCTTGCCATCCAGTTCGGCGCGGTTGGCTACTGTCTGCTGGGCTCGCAGCAGGGCGGCGCGGATCTTGGCTTGGCGGGCTTGTTCCAGATCGATCTTTGCCTGGTAGCGGCGTTCCTGGGCTAGCTCGCTGTAGTTGGCGGGCGGCATGGCCGCGGTGTAGGGCATGTCTAGTTCGGGCTCGGGTTCGTAGGCGGGGTATGAAGTGGCGTTGGCGTCTTCCACGCTCGCTGTCCCCTCGACTGCGCTCGGGGCTTCGGCAGAAGCTGCTGGACGGTCGAGGCGGCCGTCTCCGCGTGGTTCTTCTCGAACTTGTTCGGGAATCGAGCGGACCATGCTGTTGCCTGCTGTGCCGAACTTTACTCGTCTCGCGTTCTTCACGGCGATGTGGAGGGCGCGGAGGATGAGTTCGGCGCGCTTGAGGTCGATGGTGTTGCGGAGCAGGGCGTTGACGACTTCCATGAGGGAGGCCTGGATGGACTCTTCGTCCTCGAGGATGGCGATGGGATGGAGGCGCGACTGCGGGCGCGGACGAATGCCGCGCACGACGCGCTGGTGGAAGTAGCAATATTGCTCTCCGTGAAGAGTGGGGGAGCCGCAACGGACTCCGGTGACTTTGATGTGAGTGCAGGTAGAAGGCATGGAAGTACGCTCCACAATTTTTTGGTAGTTAGCGCGCAAAATCTTGGCTGCGCGGGAGTTAGGGTTTTCGGCGATGACAGCATCGGCGTAAAATCTAGATAAGATTGGGTTTGCGTCTAAAATATTCCAGATAAAGGACTTAAGGGAGGCGCGGAAGGCCGGCATGTCGTCGGACGGTTCCGTTTTGGGAATTGCCGGGCTGGTGGGTTGAGGTGGATTGGGGGACCGCTTGCGCATGGTCCCAATGTGTACTTTTTAAAATTTACGGTAAAGGTTATGCGTCACATGGAAAAAATAAAGTTGTGGAAAACGTTCAAGACGGCGTTCCGGCTTAGTCAGATCTGCGAGAAATTGAGGTCCGTGGCAAAAAAGCCTCGGATGAATCATTGACCATGGAGTACGATGCCCACTCCCCGGGGAAACCTCAACCAAGGAGTTGCGTGTATGCGCACACCAGACCTCTACACGAAAATCGTTCTGACCATCATCGCCGTTTTCCTTGGCGTCCTGTGCGTAGAACAGTCGCATTGGATTCGTGTTGAATCGGTGCATGCCGAAAGCCCCCAACAGGTCGTCATTAGCGGATACGTTTGGCACAAGAATGGCAAGGAAGATATGGTCCTGCTTGGGAGCCAGCTGGACAAAGGTAACTACAACCCTGGAATTCCAGTCTTCATACAGCCGGCAAAATAGCCCTGACTCGACGACCGGGTGCCCCGCTCCTGCGCTGGTCACAGGGGCGGGCACGATGCTGTATGTACGATGAGATTTTGGAGGAAGTCAAAACCGGCGCCGCAAGCTCCATCGTACCCACCCTTCGCAAAGTACGCGAAGAGTGGGGCACCCACTTTTACAGTTTGTGTCCGCGATTGGAAGGCCGGGCCACCCGCCAGTCTGCTTCCTCACGATAATGCCTATCTCGCTGCCTTCTATCCGCGATATTTTCGAACCACAATAGAAGTGTCGCCAGTCCATAAACTGCGGTAGCTAAGGCGGTCACCAGGACTGCGGTTTGACTGTTCATACTTAAGCTCTGTTTCCAATGTCTCAACTCTTCAGCAAACCGTCCAAGAAATTGTTTTCTAAGGCAGGGTAGATAGGCTCCGCTTTTGTTAATCCCTGTACCACGTGTCCAGTCTGCGGATGTCCTACGCCTCTTTGCAAGACTCCGAACACTTTGCCTGAGTCGAGGCAGAATACTGGGCCACCGCTGTTGCCATTCGTCGCTGTTAGATCGAGTTGAAAGCCCCCCAGATATTTCACGTCAACGCCTTGGGCGGGAATGATAGAGCTAATCATGCCTTTGGTGAAGGAGCTTGTCACCGTGCCGAACTGACCTTGAAGAACTTCGCCCAGTGGAAAGCCACACGTCGCAATCTCCATCATCTCGTGCAACTCACCATAATCTGCTATCGGCAACGTTGGATAGCCATTCGGGTACGCTGGATGTGGTCCCAATCTCATAGCTGCTAAATCATGACCTTTTACTACTCCCACTCTTCTGGCTGGTACCGGGTGCATGTGAAGTTGTGTACCTTCTCTGCCTCCATAGAACATAGCCTGTGGTGCCGTCAGCTTGAATAACGTTCCAGGACTCACACCTTGGGCCGGGAGAAATGCCTTGAAAACATGCTCGCAGGTG
>Ga0335071_10003873_pt1 | contig 15704 bp, 9 predicted proteins | sample Lox_Sample_15_FD_206724 | JGI IMG/M metagenome (GOLD analysis project Ga0335071, IMG submission 206724) | Soil microbial communities from Loxahatchee National Wildlife Refuge, Florida, United States - Lox_Sample_1.5 | ecosystem: Environmental > Terrestrial > Soil > Wetlands | place: USA: Florida... | reverse complement strand
TTGGAATCGAATTCTGCTTTGCCGCCCGTGTCGCCGGCCAGCGAGTAGAGCGTGTCCTGCGAGATCTGGAAAGCCGCATTCACAGCGTTGGCAGCGGCTCCCGTGTAGATGTTGGAGTTCCCCGCGGAGCCTTGTGTAGCGTCGCCCAGGGGCGCATCGGCTACAAGGCCTCGGGCATCGATGGGCCAGAACGAAACACCCGCCCGGATCGCCGCGTCGACGGTGGCGTGCAACTGCGCCTGGTTGTCGATGCCGTTCAGCCGCAAGCCACCCGCAAAATAGATGATCGATTTCTTCTCTTTGATTTGTCCCAGCATTCTCGAAGCGGTCTGGAGTGCCGAGAGCTGGCGGTCGGTGTTGAAGACATTGAATTCCGCATCGTCCTGGCCGAAGGCCGCACCGGTGTCAGCGCTGCTGGCATCGTCCACATCTTCGGCCGAGTCCTGCCCTTCGCCGACGACCAGGGTCTCCAGGATGCTGAGTAGCCGGTTGCGGTCCGCGGTGAAGTCCTGGAGCACATCGACCGACGCGCTGTTGTAGCGCATGATCGAAACGAGATCGACATTCGTCATCTGTGTGCGTATGAACTGCTCCGCCGCACTGAGGGCGCGCATCTGGTCGGCTGGCCGCATGGCCGACATGTCGAAATAGAGAACCAGGAGGCGGCGGTTCTTGTATCGTTCCTCTTCGGTCGCCTCCGGTGCGATCTGCGTACGTGCCAGCTTTTTGTAGATGTGGATGTCTTCCTCGTCCGGTTTGGAGAGAGGAAGGACCTTGGCATTCTCTGTCAGGTTCTGGTGCTCGCAGAAACGGATCGTTTGAGGGGCGCCATCCTCGCTCACGGCAAAGTCTTTGGCGGTGAGGCCGTGGATTGGATTGCCTTGCTTATCTTTAACCACTACGTTTTCGGCGACGAGCTGCACCTTCAGAGAGAGCGTGTAGTTCTGCGGCGCGTCCGCGGGCCGATTCTGACCGACCGTCTGTGCGCCGGCGGTTGAACCGAGGAGGGTCGCGAGCGAGAACGCAAGAAGGGCGCGCATGGTTAGAACCTCAACCGGAACGTTGCTTGCAGGCTGCGCATCGAATTGGCAGAGACAGGCTGACCGAAGAGAGAACTGCCGACGGTCGTGTCCCAGGATGTGAATGCAGCGTGGTTCAAGAGGTTCGTGGCATCGAGCCGCGCGTCGAAGTAGAAACGCCCTCGGGTGCGGAAGGTGCGCTGCAGCGCGCTGTCGAGGCTGAATTGACTTGGCCCAGTGATGGAAAAGCGCGGTGCGTTGCCCCAGGTTCCAGGCGCGGGCACGGCGTAGGCGGCGGGATTGAGATGCCGGCCGGGCTCATTCGAAGTGACCGGTTGCCCCGTGAGCGAAGGCCGCAATGGACCGACCCAGCCTGTGCCCGGGACCGTGGCCGGATAGCTGGGCGATTCGGGTAGACCGCTGCCGACGTTCGTGCGCGCAAGCAGAGTCCACTCTTTGAGGACGCGGCCAGCCCAGCCATTCATCAGCGTGTGTCCTTCGAGGCCCTGGCCCGTGGTGTACTGCAACTGCACGTTGAGCAGGTTGCGCTGGTCGAAAGCAGAGAGCGAGCGTTCGGCTCTCAGATTCAACCAATCCTGAGCGACGGCTGGTGTCTGCGGAGTTTCCGAGGTCGGAGCACTTGTGTCGCTGTTTTGCGTGCTGCTGTTGGACGTGTGCCCCGCCCCTCCGAGAACCGAGTCGTCGTCGATCGACTTCGAGTAGGTGTAGAGGAGTGAGGCCATGAGGCCGCCGCGCAGCCTGCGCCTGAGTTGGACCTGCCCGGCCTGTCGATTCGAATTGCCGCCCGAGGACTCATAGGCAAAGCCGGACGGGCAGCTGGGACAGGGGTCCGCGGCGCCGACCGGATAGCTGTTGGGCAGATACTCCTGCACGCCGTGCGTGCCCTTGACGCCAAGATAGGTGGCGACCATCTGCATGGCCCAGGGGAGATCGTGCTGAACGGATAGATGCCATGTTTGCGCATAGCCAACGCGGAAGTTCGGATCCAATGCGAAGGTGTCGGCTGTGGTCGTGCTGCAAGGAGTGAAGCCGTTGGCCAGCGTGAGTGGGCAAGCGGCGCTGTTCTGAACTTTCACGCTGGTGGAAAGCGGCGCCTGCTGGGCGAGCTGCAGAACCGGGGCCAGATAGACCGATGTGTCGTGATAGATGCCATAGCCGGCGCGAACCACGAGAGTCGACGCTGGAAGGGGACGCCACGAGATGCCGATGCGTGGCTCGATGCCGCTGCGATCCGGGCGGATCAAGGACCGCGGATAGTGCGTCCCGGTCAACGACCCAACCGGATCGGACGCCAGTACGGGAGCAATCTGTGCGAAGCCGGAAGTGACGTCGAGATTGACCAGCCGATTTTGGAGCTCGGTCATGGGCGCTCCATATTCCCACCGCGCCCCGGCATTGATGGTCAGGCTGGGCAAGAGGCGCCAGTCGTCTGTTCCATAGGCGTCGTAGACGGTCTGACGAAGATATTTGTCCGCGTTGCCGAATGCGATCGAGCTCGTATCGGGGACGCCGATCAGAAAGTCGACAAGGTCGGAACCAGTCGTCGCGCCATTGAAGGTGAAGGTGCCGCGGGGGTCCTGCTCGAAGAACTGGTTGTATTGCTCTTTACGGAGGTCGGCGCCCACCGTAATGTTGTGATGCCCGCGGTAGATGCCAGCCGACGCGGAAAATCCATCGGTGCGGTTGCGGTTGAAGGCGCTCTGCGCTTCACTGAGCGCGGCGAGACCGCTGGTGAAGTTGAGCGCGGGCGGACCCCAGAATGCCGGCGCCTGATCGGTTCCGGCGACACCGGCGTTGGCGGCGACGTTCTCGCGATTGGCGAACTCCGGCCGGGTGAGCGTGCGCAAGCGGCTGAAGCGATAGGTGGCGTAGAAGAAGATCTGCCGGTTGAACCGGTGTGCCCAGTTGATCGCGGTGTTCATCCCCAGCGTGTCCGTGTCGTCGACAAATCGAAACAGATTCACATTGCCGGCGCGGATGCTCTGCAGATTGAAGTTGCCATAAAGCTGATCGCGGCGGCCGAGCGTTTTGTCGGCGCGCGTCTGCACGACGTCCTCGTGGCTGCTGTCGAGCACAGGGATCTGGTAGTTATAGAGACCGTTCCCAGAGAGATTGGGCAGGGGATAAAGCTGCAACAACGCGCCGGCCTGCGCACTGACGGGGACCAGGCTGTTCGGATAGGGCTGGCCCGTGGCGGGATCGAGGATGGTGGACGGCTGTCCGGCAGCGTTCGCGAGATCTCCCGCGCGCTCCTCCGCTGTCGGCACAAGGGCAGAGTCCGTGACGGCGTCGCTGCTGCGCGATCCTTGATAGGCGAGGAAGAGGTTGGGTCCGCGCTGCACGAGGTGCGGAATGTGCAGAGGGCCGCCGAAGGTTACGCCATACGTGATGCGATTGTAAGCGGGCTTGGGCGAATCGATGCCGCTCAGCGAATAAGCCTTCGCATCGAGCGCAGAATTGTCGAGGACCAGCGAAAACCCGCCGTTGTAGAGGCCCTTTGAGTTGGGACGACGATTGCCGAAGGCGCGATCAAGAGAGTATTGCGAAGTGGCCGCATTATTCACGCTGCCATTCACAACAAATCCATCGGAGCTCTGTTGGTTTGCATCTTCCTGCGGTTTGGGAATCTCAACGGGAGGCGCCTGGGTCGATGGCGCTCTTTCTTTTGGGGGTTGGGCGCGCGAGACCAGCGTTGGGTTCGATGTGCTGCCTTCCGACGGCGTGGCCAGAGCCTTGAGTTGATCCGGCGGGAGCAGGTTCAGCTCGAATGTTCCCGGCGTGTTCTTCGCGGTGATGGCGACTTCGGTCTGAATTGGCGCGAAGCATTGGAAGGAGAGATCGAGCGTCCATTTGCCTTCGCTGAGATCCGCAAAGCGATAGAGGCCGCGCTCGTCGGTGACGACTGTGAAGGTGGTGTTGCCCTTCTTGGCGGTGACTGTCACGCCGGGGACGGGAACGCCCCCGAACGTGACCTGGCCGTAGTACTCGGACGCCAATGCGTGTCGGAGAGCGAACGGTGAAAGCAGCACGCACATCAGCAGAGCTTTGGCGATTTGCTGCCTCACAGTTGGCCCCCGACAGGATCTTCAGTTTGCCGATGGCAGATCAATATGATCGATCACGATCACGTCGACACTGCCTTTTTCTGCTTCGAGCTTCAGTCCCAATTGTTCCTGGATCGCCGTGAAAAGCGAGACCTGCACGTCACTGGTTGAATCTGTGTGCGCTGGAGCACCTGGGCCGCCCGGTCCCCCCATCATGGGCGGGGGAGCGTTGTCGGGCGTCCACTGCAGCGTGTAATCGTAGCGGCCGGTCAGCTGAGTCTTGTCGACAACGGAGCGGCCTAGATACGCAGCGAGCGGGTGAACCAGCATATCGACGGTGGTGGCACTCGACTCGATACGCCCTGGCGACATCATCATCCTGCCGCGTGTATCAATGCCCTTCGGCGGGCGTCCATCAAACGGCGGTTGTGGGTGGTCATCGCTAGGCTCCGGTTTGGCAGCAGCCAGCTTCGGTCCGCCTTTGGCGACAACCAGCGCGTACATCGGCAGTTCCCGTGTCTCGTGGTGATACTTCAGGTTGAAGCGCTCCACGAGGAGTGGAAGCATCATGGCACGGCGCTCGTCTGCCTTGAGCTTGTCGAGCTTGGGCGCATCTTCAGGGGCCACCTTCGCTTCGATATCGTACCGATTCGATTTCACCCACGACGGTGCTCCCACGATGCGATCGTCTTCCACACCGAAGGCTTCGCGCAGAAGGAATTGGAGAGGCAGGTTCTTGATCGTTGTTCCATCCGGCGTGAACTGCAGGAGGCTCGGGCCTTGGCCCGATTGTCCAGGCTTGATTGACGCCACGTCGAATTTGGGCAAGTCAAGATGGGCTGCGGCGTCCGGAGCATTCGAATCCGCCGTGCGATTGGCCTGCCCGTGCACCACGCCGAACCCAATCGGCAATGCGATGGCGAAGAGCGCGACGGCAGCCAGGCAGAGTCTTCGGCCGAGGGTAAGTGAAGTACCCGATCGATGGTTCAGGATGCGCACGACGCGGGCCTTCAGATCGGAGCCGGAGATGCCGGCGACGCAGGCGGACGGCGCTTCCAGACAGAAAGTGCATACCTTCAGGATGCTCTCCGCATACTTGTCCGGTTGTGCGTGTCCCGCCAGGACACTTTCATCGCAGGCCCGCTCGCGCTCGTCGTTCATCTTCGCGCGCATCCAGTACACAGCAGGATGAAACCAGAACAATGCTTCGACGGCGCTGTGCACTGCGGAGACCAGATTGTCACGGCGTCGCACATGCTCGAGCTCGTGCGCGACGATGGCCCGGATCTGCTTCTCGTCCAGATGCTCCGAGAGACCCGCAGGCCACAGCAACCTTTGGTGGAAGACACCGAAGATTCCGGGCTCTACAGCCCTTTGCGTAACGACGATGGGGATCGGTTTGCTCATTTCCGCGTTCGCTTCGGCATGGCGCAGTGCGTCAAGCACGCGTCCTTCGTTCAGCGGCGATGCCTCGATGACCATGCGACGGGCATTGCGCCACTGCCGCAGCCATCGCACGAGCATGAAAAGGAACCCACAGAGCCAGACGGCGGCAAGAATCCACGGAAGCCAATCGCCGATCTGCCGCGCCTGGGTCGACAGTACGTGTCCGGACACGTTTGGGCCTGCTTGCCCTAGCGGCTGGCTGAATTCTTCGATCATCGTGTACAGCGCGGTATGCACTGGCTGCGGTTTTGCCCAGCGCGCCCCGAGGTCAGTGAGGACGGCAAAGGGAACCATGAACTTGAGGGAAGCGCCCATCCAGACCCAGAAGCGGATGCGCGCAGGGTAACGACGGAACACGAGTGTCAGGAGCCACGCGGCGACAACAAAGGCCGTCGATTGCAGAAGGTGCGTCAGAAGAGGAGCCGCCCAATCGGATTGCCAGAGATGTGTCGTCATGCGCGCTCCTCCTTCGACTGGCTGCGCAGGAGCTTCTCTGCTTCTTTCACGTCGTCGAGCGACAGTTTTCCGGTTTCGATCAAGTGGGCCATGACGGGCTGACCACGTCCACCGAAGAGCGCGAGGATGTCGTCGATCAGACGGCGCTGGGCTGCCGCTCGGGAGACGACCGGCGCAAAGAGGTGGAAGTTGCCTACCTTGCGCGTGCGCTGGACGATCTTCTTGGTTTCCATCCGGTACACCGTGGTCTGGATGGTGGTGTATGCCGGGCGTTTCCTGGCTGGAAAGGCGTCCTGGATCTCACGAATGGAGCATTCGTTCTTATCCCAGAGTGTCTCCATGATCTGGTATTCGAGCTTGGAGAGTTTCGGCAGAGGCATCGCGTCGTCTCCTACATATGTAGTAATTCCTACCACTGCCGTAGGATTCGGTCAAGCTCGATCTTGGCGGTTCTGGAGATAGCTGATCCCACAGAGTTTCGGCTCTTCAGTTCGCCGTGGGTTTTTCGGCATGGTCGATCACAATCACATCGTCCGGTGCTTTGCCGGGACTCATTTTGAGTCCTGCCTGCTCTTGAATCGCGGTGTAGAGCGACGGTGGGGCATTGGGATCATTCGACGGTGGGGCCGCCACGGAACCGACGGTTCGGAATTGCGCAAATTGCGATTCATCCGGTGTCCACTTGAGGTTGAAATCGTATCGGGCCGTCAGCCCCGTCTGATCGACGACAGGCCTATCCATGACGCCCGACTGCATCCAGGTGGCGAAGTTTCCCATCGTCATGTTGCGCACAGTCAGGTCGCCTAGCTGCCGGAAGAAGAACGCCGGCAAATCAGTGGCTGCTGCAGTTGATTCCTTGATCTTGGGGCCGCCGCTGGCGACGGAGACGATGTAGACCGAGAGCTCGCGTTTGTCTTGATGAAACTTGAGCTGAAAACGATCGGCCAGAAGTTTCTGCACCATGCCCTGCATCTGCTTCTGGTTAGGTTGGCCGTCCACGTCCGGAACTCCCTCGATATCGAAAAGGTCAGATCCGAACCAATCGGGCGCGTCCACAATCTGCTTCGCGTGCAAGCCGTATGCGAACGCAATGAGATCGTTCATGTTGGTGTTGATTGTTCGGAAGTGATGGCCGTCGTATCCAAAGCCTTTGCCTTGCCGACCGGGCGTGCTTGGCTTAATCGTCGCCACATCGAAGCTAGGGTTGGCATCCGGCGGCATCTTTTTAGGCGGCCCGGGAATGGCCCATGCGGTGTCGTCGTTTGCCCGATCGAAGTTCAGCGCCAGCGAGCCCGGGCCCTGGGTCCAGGTGCCGGTGATGCTCTTGCCGTCGGCCGACATCTTGCCTTCGTACTTGCCCTGGATGAAGTCGATCGAGAATTTGAATACGCCATCTTCGAAGCTCGCCGAAGTGGCTACCATCGGCTGACCACCCTGGTCGATGCTGTAGTCGATAACCTTCAGCTGACCCTTATCGTCTTTGCTGATCTTGTTGACGATGCGCAGATCGCGGTTGGCTGCCGCGATGTGCAGGGTCCCTTGCCAGGTGCCAACAATGTCGCGCGGCGAGGGAGCTGTAGCAGATTGGCCGGCGGCAGGGGCTTGGGCTCTTGCGCTCAGGGTGCCGAGCGCGAGGAATGTGGTGCAGACGAGAGCAAGCAGGCGTCGAGACGCCATGCGCAAGGGACGACAACGATTCACCATGGAGACCGTCCTCTACAGCGGAGTTTTCAGGGTCGAGCTCGGAAAGCAGGCTTCTCTTAAGGGGGAACTATTGATAGGACGTGTATACGCCCCATTTGTTGCAAATGCGCCGAAACTTTGCATGGAAGTGACGAACGAAGCAAGTGCGCCAACTGAGGCCAGGGTACGCCCTGCAGATTTTCATCTGTGGGATGAAGGGAACGAAGAGCTGTTTACGTCCGACCGTCGGCTTTGCGTCGCATCAGCAGGTAGACCAGCAGCCCCACGCCGATCCAGCCTGCGCCAAGGATCTGTGCCGTACGGGCCAGGTTGAGCCAGATGAACCCGCACACGAGGAAGCCGAGCAGGGGGATGAGTCCCGGGAGCAGAACTTTCTCCTTCGATCGGAAGCGGTAATGGAGCAGCGCCGCCAGATTGACGCCCATGAAGGCAATGAATGCGCCGAAGTTCAACAGTTCCGCGCCGCGATCGAAGGTGAGCACAAAGCATCCGATGAGCGTGACGGCGCCGAGGAGCAGGACGTTATTCCGAGGGATGGCGGTGCGGCGGCTGGTGACGCCGAAGAATCGGCGTGGAAGTGCGTTGTCGCGTCCCATGCCGTAGAGCAGCCGCGCCGCGCCGAACTGGGCGGCGATGCCCGAGCCCATGTTGGCCACAAGCAGTGTTCCGTTCAGCAAGAGAAACAGGAAACGCCCGCCGACCCGCAGCGCTACGTGAACGTACGCGGTGTCGAGAATCTCGGGAGCGAAGGGCAAGCGGGCCGGCCATGCCAGTTGAGCGGCATAGGCTTCGACCGCCGACAGAATGCCGATGGCGAGACAGGTGAGAACCGTGCCCAGCATGATGTTGCGGCGCGGGTTCTCGACTTCTTCCGACATCGTGGAGATTCCATCGAAGCCGATGTAGGTAAGCACTGCGATCGACGTGCCATGCAGCAGCGATCGGGTTGAAAAGGTGGCGGGATCGTAGAAGGGCTCGAGCCATGCCCCGCCGATCGGGCGCATCACGGTTGCGATGTAGTAGAAGGCGTACCCGAGAAAGATGACCACCACGAGGCTCATTCCCAGGGCGAGAAAGGCATTCACGCGAGCCGAGGCTTGCACGCCGCACAGGTTGAGTCCCGTGAAGACCAACACGATGGCCAGCGCCCATGCGGCGTAGGGGACCACGGGGAAGATGTCGTGCAAAGCGACGCTGCACCAGATGGCGCAGATGATCGGGTTGAGCATGTAGTCCATCAGCATGGACCAGCCCACAACGTAGCCGCCGAGCGGATGAACCTCACGGGCAACGTAGGTGAATGCGGAGCCGGCACTCGGATAGATCCGGGCCATGCGGCCGTAACTGACCGCAGTGAAGAGCATGGCGACCATCGCGATCAAAATGGTCGTGACGACGTGGCCGTGCGCGGCGTTGCTCACCACGCCGTAGATGCTCATCGGAGCCGTGGGCTGGATGATGATGATGCCGTAGAGGACCAGATGCCAGAGCCGGAGAGAACGGCGCAGTCCGGAGGGCTGCGTTCCCAGTTCGGTCGTCGGAGATACGGCGGATGCTTCCACGTTCTGTTCCTTTGTGCCGATGCCAACCCAGCTGCGGACGAATTGCGCGTGTTGTTGGGACGGAGCTGACACGCCTCAGGACAGCACGTATCCTCACCGTCCGGGGGCGCGTTCACGACGAGCCGCAAGCAGTCGGACCGGGACGCTTGACAGCGGCCGATCATTCTTCTAGCGTTTCGTTCAGAATAGTAACAAAACGAAATATCAAAGGAAAGGCCAAGCGTGACAAACCTTCGAAAAGTTCGCCGTCATTGGGCTGTTTCTGTCCTCACCCGTGTCTGGGTCGGAGTCTGGGTCGGGGTTTTCGGGCTCACTTGCAGCCTGGCCGCTCAGAACAGTGCGATGCCGGTCTCGATTGACGCGCGCGGAGATTACACGATCGGCGCGCCCACCCACCCGGTCCTCGTCTCCGGGGTTGCCGCCGAGGTCGACGGCCACTGGGTTCGTTCCGCCGATTACCCGAAGCACAATGTCGAAAAAGCGACGGTGGATGGCTATGCAGGATCCGCCGTGCAATGGCTCGTCACGTTCTCTGGTCTAGCCGGGAAGCCCGACCTGGAGTATCGGCTGAGGGCCTACGCGACCGAGCCCTTTGCGGACCTGCAGGTGACGGTGCTGAACACTACTTCGTCGGAGATCGCCGTCGAGGCGATTCGAGTCGTCGAAGCCGATGCCGATCCGATTGTTCAACTAGGCGGAGCCGCCTCTGCCGATCGTGTCTTGTCCGACAGCTTCAGCGAAGATCGGCCGGCGATGAAGATTCACGATCTCCGCGATGCCGAGCACGGAATGCACCGCGCTGTTGGCAGCCAGTTGATCTACAACCGCACCTCGCACGAGAGTCTGTTTCTCGGTGCTCTCACTTCGGACCGATTTCTGACGGTCCTGCGCCTGCATGGCAACGGGGATCGGATTACGGGCTACGAAGTCGACTCCACAGGCACAACAGAGCTGGAACTGGAGAACTCGCTCGAGGAGTCGGCTCCCGTGGATCGAGTGGAACTCAGCCTCCCGGTCGCAGCGGGAGCAGAACTGCCGTCGGAGACTCTCGGCCTCAGCACAGGCATGGACTATCACCGTCAGCTGGAGAATTACGGTTCGCTCATTCGACAGATTCATCATGCGCGTGTGTCTGCGCCATCATTGATGGGCTGGTGGAGCTGGACGGCATTCTATTTCGGACTGAATGAGGGCGCCGCTCTGACAAATGCCGAGTGGGAGGCGCAGCATCTGAAGTCCTTCGGCTACGACGTCTTTCATATCGACGAGGGCTATCAGTACGCGCGCGGGGAGTACACGACACCCGATGCGGTTCTCTTTCCCCACGGGCTTGTGCCCCTCGAAGATAAGGCGCGCCGGCTTGGTCTGATGCCCGGCATCTGGACCGCGCCCTTCGAAGCCTCCGAGCGTTCCTACATCTATCAGCAGCATCCGGATTGGCTGGTGAAGAACGCAGAAGGAAAGCCCATTCATGCGGGTTTTGTCGTCGATGGCAAAGATCCGCTCTACGTGCTCGACACGACGAATCCCGCGGCACAGGAATACCTGCGTGCGACCTATCGCAAGCTGGTGCGCGAGTGGGGAGTTCGCTACATCAAGATGGACTTTATGGACGACAGCGCCATCGAGGGCTACTACTACAAGCCGCATACCACGGCGATGGAGGCGCAGCGCATCGGGCTGCAGGTGATTCGTGATGCCGTCGGCGACGACGTGTATCTCGATAAGGACGGCAGCGTGATGCTGAATCCGGTGGGCTATGTGGACTTCGGGCGCATCTCGCAGGACACGGGCCACAACTTTCTCGAAAGCCGCGATGCCGCGACTGGAATTGCTGCGCGCTACTACATGAATCGCAATTTCTACGTCGCCGATCCGGACGCGCTCACCGTATCGAGCCAGACGATCCATGACCAGCCGTGGCCTGATGGGCAGGGGAAACTCAGCCTGGACGAAGCTAAGGTGTCGATGGCTCTGGCGGCGGTGTCAGGCGGCATGCTGGAGGTTGGCGACAATCTTCCTTCGCTCGAAGGTGCTGCCGATCGCCTTGCGCTGCTCGAGAATCGCGACCTGATAGCGATGGCGCAGCTGGGAAGGGCCTCGACCCCGGTTGACCTGATGGACTACGAAGCGCCGGATGAGCAGCCCAGTGTGTTCTTCCTGCACGAATCTGCACGGCAGAGCATCCTGACGGTCTTTAACTGGACAGAGAAGGCGCATACCAAGGCGCTTCGTCTGGCAGATGTTGGCCTTTCGGCAGCGGGCCGGTACACGATTGCGGACGTGCTGGATCATCAACCCTTGACGCCGTCGGGTGGGGCACTCACGTTTGATTTACCGGCACACTCGGTGCGGGTTTTCAAGATCGTCGACGAAAGCAAGAAGGCTCAGCCGCCGGTTCTAACCATAAATTGCCCGGGTCCGGCTTCGGCGGGCGAGGACCTGGCCCTCTCTGCGAAGGCGACCAATGAGGAGCCGGTTCTCGCGTGGCACTGGGACTTCGGGGATGGTGTCACGGCCGACGAGGCGCAGGTCAAGCACGCATGGACCGATGAGGGCGACTACGATGTGCGCGTGCGGGCAGAAGGGCTCGACGGGTTATCGGCTGAAAAAAGCTGTCGAGTGCATGTCGCCGGGCATCTGCCCACAGTGTTTATGCCGGCTGCGAAGAGGCGCTACGAACCGAAGTAAGACCTGTGCGGCGGCCGTATCTACTACACGAGCACGACTTCGATGTTCTGTGCGCGCAGGGCTTCCGCTGTTTCATTGGATAGACCGCGATCGGTGATGACGCAATGCACCGCCGAGGGAGGCACGATGCGTGAGAGGCTGCGGCGATTGAACTTTGTCGAATCGCAGACGGCTACGACGCGGCGCGACGCTTTTACCATCGCACGGTTGACGCGTGACTCGAGAAAGTTCGGCGTGGTCAATCCGACTTCCGGATCGAAACCGTCGACGCCAAGGAAGAGGATGTCGGCGTGCATCTCTTCGAGAACATCTTCTGCGAGTGGCCCGACGAGCGAGAAGGAATTCTTGCGCAGGCTTCCGCCAATCAGGATCACTTCGAGGTTAGTGCTGGCTAGCTCAGCCGCGATGTTCACGGCGTTCGTGATCACGGTGAGCTGAGAGAAACGCCGCAACTCATGCGCAATCGCGGTGGTCGTGGTGCCAGAGTCGAGCATCACGCACTGGCTGTCTTCGACCATCTTTGCGGCCGCTTCCGCAATGCGCTGCTTTTCCTGCGAGTGCTGCTTCTGCTTTTCCTGGAGCGAAGGGTCGAACAGGGCGCTGGACTGAATGCGGAGAGCTCCGCCGTGGGTACGTTGCACCAACCCTTTCGACTGCAGGTATTCGAGGTCTTTGCGGATCGTGATTTGCGAGATCCCGAGGTTTCTCGACAGGTCTCCCACCAGAACGCGGCCCTCATTCTGAATCAGAGAGAGAATATGCTGCCGCCGTTCTTCAATCAGGAGTTGACCGGGTTCAGGAGCTGCCGCCTGCGTTCGCGCCATTCAGTTTCGCTCGCTTTCCGTTGGAAGGTTACACCAAAGAGCGAAGGCAAGTCACGCGAGGCCCGGTTATTGGAGCTAATCAGCAGATTTTATTGGCTTTGATTTGAGAGCCTCGTCTAGCGGAAGGCCCCCAAGACGGCCTAATATTCAACATCTTTTGAAATGAAGGATAACTATACGGAAGCCCAAAACGATGGTCGGTGAGGCGTTCGGCTGGCTCTCGCTGCTGGCCGCCCTAGAGCGACCGGTAAGCATCGGCAAGTGCCGCCGATTTACGAAATGTATCGTTTGTGTTCGATTTTACGTTTCGTTTCCGATAGAATGAAGCAGGCATCGTATGCCTGCGCGCGCAGAGCACTTCGATTCCATCCGCTCCGCCCGACGAGGAACCCAGAGGCGAAGGAGAGCCAGTGAAAAAGCGCTTCGACGTGACCATCGCGGGCGAGACCAATCTGGACCTGATCCTCTATGGGTTTCCGGAGCAGATGCCGGTTGAGCGCGAACTCCTCGCCACTGACTTCCGCATGACCCTGGGCAGCTCTTCGGCGATTCTTGCGCACAATTTGGCGGCGCTGGGCAACTCCGTCGGGTTCATCACGCGCCTGGGTGACGATGCTCTGGGCCGGCTGGCTCTTGAACGGCTCTCGGAGAAGGGTGTCGATCTCTCTCGCGTCAAGCGCATCCACGGAGGGACTGCAACAGGCGTCACCATCCTGCTCCACCACGGCGCACGACGCCACATCCTCACCTATCCCGGAACGATGTTCGAGATGAATGTTGCCGATCTCGACATGGATTACCTGGCGTCGGGGCGGCACTTCCATCTCTCCTCGCTTTTTCTGCACAAGGCCCTGCAGCCCGACCTGCCCAGAGTTTTTCAGGATTTGAAATCTGCGGGTCTGACGCTCTCCCTCGACACCAACGACGATCCGGAAGATCGCTGGGAGGGGGGCCTCGACGAACTGCTCGGTCTCGTCGACATCTTTCTGCCCAATGAGGACGAGGCGAGACGCATTACAGGAACAGCGGACGCGGAGCAAGCGGCCGAAGCGCTCGCGCAGCGCGTCCCCATGGTTGTAATCAAGTGCGGCAAGCGCGGAGCTCTGGTGCGCGCACGCGACCGGCAGTGGAGTGTTCCCACAGAGCCCGTCATTCCTGTGGATACCATCGGGGCCGGCGACAGCTTCAATGCAGGATTTTTGTCTGCCTGGCTACGCGGCGAATCGCTCGAGGCGTCCGCGGCTTTCGGGAACCGAACCGCAACTCTTTCGACGCTGCGGTCGGGTGGCACCGAATCGTTTCGCGAGCCGGCATTATTGGAAACCCTCTTCGCGGCTGGACACTGAAGGCCGGCGCCGTCTGATGCTATGAGGCTCTTCTCTAAAGTGCCTGAGGCTGGCAGGCGTCAGCGTAGGTCTCGAGTACCTGCCGGATCCGATGTTTGATGAGCGCCTCAGGGTCGGGCTCTAGCGTCCCTGCACGAACGGCGTGATATGCATCAGGCAGGAACGTTCCCAGCACAGTCTCGGGTATGCGGGTCTGGCGCAGATTGGAGATCAGCGTGTGCACCGCCCTCTTGGCGTCGGGATCGTTCCAGTAGTAGCGCACGCGATCGCTGTAGCTGTAGCGGCGCAGCAGGCGTTGTGTGGCCTCGTCGCCCGAGTAGTGATGTTCCCAGTTGCGGCGATCCCGCAGCATCACCTGCTCCATCACATCCATGAGTCCTGCGCGCTTTGCCTGGGGCACCAGCTCCGACTCGATCAACGAAAGAGCCTCGAGCGCTTCGCGCATGGCGAATGTGAGAGCCGGGCCGACCTTGAGGATGGCGAAGCCATCGTGGACCAGCGCACGATAGGCCTCCGGCCTTTGATAGTCGGTCGAATGTGCCTCGAAAACGATTCCGCTCGCGCTATCGAGAAGTGTGGTCAGGTCTGAAGCCCGCTCAGGCACATAGTCCACAACGCTGTCGTGGTTGAACTCGACGCCGGGCTGGACAACCAGAGCGATGACCCTCGGCCATGCGTCGGCCAGTCCTGCCTCCTCGAAGATTCGCCGGTGGACCGCGAGCGTTTCTGCCGCGTCTTCGCGCCGCGTGGGCGTCAGTTCGCTGAGGCTTTCAGTCGCTCCGCCCGGAATGGGAACTTCGGTGCCAATCACGTAGACCGGCTTTCTTCCGCCGGCTACCTGCTCAGCTGCTGCGCACAGTGCTGCCGCGCGGCGTGCGACGGTCTCGTTCGGCAGTGGGTGCGGATCGCCGGCACAGGACATGCTTGCGTCGAGATGAATTTTCTCGAATCCGGCCCGCACGTAGGATTGGACCATCTGCTCAGCCTCTGCCATCGCTTCGGCGACCGGCTGTTTCTGCCAGGGGTTCGGCCCAAGATGGTCGCCCCCAAGAAGGATGCGGGCTGGATCGAGACCCTTGCCCTTAGCTATCTCCAGAACCAGGCCGCGAAAATCTTCCGGCTGCATCCCGGTGTAGCCTCCGCGGTGGTTCACCTGGTTCGAGGTGGCCTCGATGAGGATCTCCGAATGGTCTGCGATGGCCTGTTCGATCGCGGCCTCAAGGACCCACGGGTGGGCCGAACAAACCGAGTAGATTCCCTTCGGGGCCTTCAATTGCCGGGCGGCGGCAAGCTGTTGAAGGGAAGAAGTGGACACGGGAGATAGGCTCCTTAGGACGGCCGGATAGATTCTGAGCGTCTCTGTCGAAACTAATTCTACAGCATATGAAATAAAACGAAATATAATAACCACGAGAATGTCGTTCCCATTTCTATCTCCCAAGCGGCGATTTGGGCGTGTTTTTGTCCTTATCCAGGCGGAGACGGGATCGGCAGCGGTGCCCCAAGTGCCCTGAATTATGCACATTTAGGCGGCGAGATACGGTGCAGGCCGGCGGGCCGGATCACGGAGGGCAAGCGTCATTTATTGCTT
>Ga0335071_10003872_pt1 | contig 15705 bp, 19 predicted proteins | sample Lox_Sample_15_FD_206724 | JGI IMG/M metagenome (GOLD analysis project Ga0335071, IMG submission 206724) | Soil microbial communities from Loxahatchee National Wildlife Refuge, Florida, United States - Lox_Sample_1.5 | ecosystem: Environmental > Terrestrial > Soil > Wetlands | place: USA... | reverse complement strand
AGCGGCTACCAACGGGAGCCGAGGGAGGCCCTAGTCGGCGGTCTTGCCCCTGTGTATGTTCACCGCAGCGTCCACGTTGGCCTTCTTGTCCTCCCCCGAGCCTTTGGCCGCGGCCTTCCTACGCTTTGCCACGACGGTGTCGACAGCGCCGTTGAGCGCCGAGCCCAGCGGAAACCCGAGATAATGCGTCAGGAAGACGGCCATCTCCTTCAGCTCGGTCTCGTCTAGTTCGCCGTTGAGAAGCGCGGCGTTGATTTGAATCTCGGCCAGGTCGCGATTTCCCAGGGCGGTCACCGCCGTCAACGTCATGATCCGCTTGTCCCGCATCGACAAGCCCGGTCGCGTCCAGATGCTGCCGAACAGGTGATCAACGGTCAGGGCGAAGTACGCGTCGCCCTCGATGTTGGGCATCTCCCAGCCGTAGACCTCGTTCATCTTCTCTAGGCCCTTGCGGCGCAACTCGTCCATTACGCGTCTTTCTCCTTGTGTGGTACTCCGAGCCCGGGAGCCAGCCGTTCCTTCGCCAGCCTAGCCAGCGGTAGGTCGACTGACAGCGCCTCCCCCAGCGCCAGAGCCAAGCTCAGGTCCTTTTCGCCAAGCCCCCGGGCGTGCAGGAATGGTTCATACAAGAAGTGGCCCGGCGCAAGGTCTTTCGTGTCATCGCGATACATGATCGATCCGGCGCCACCGGTCAGTTTATCCGTGTGACGCACCACATTGCCGAGGTCTTGCAGGTTCAGCCCGCTTGCCTCCGCCAGCTTCCATGCCTCCCCCACGGCCGCGTACTCAGTGAAGGTAATCATGTTGCGGGCCAGCTTCATCCGAGTGCCCGTGCCGGGTGGGCCAGCGTGGACAACCAACTCCGCCCAATGCGAAAACGGATCTTTGACGCGGGCGAAGACTTCGTCGCTGGCGCCCACCATCGTCGCCAATTGACCGAAACGTGCGGCACGCGTCCCGCCGCTGACCGGCGCGTCGATGACATGAACTTTTTGCGGCTCGAACTCGCTCGCGAGCTGCTCGGCGGTGGTGTCATTGATCGTGGAATGGACTGCGATGATGGTGCCGGGCTTGGCATGTGAGGCGAGCTCACCGACGACGTTACGTACCTGATCGTCGTTGAGCACTGTGACGCTGATGATGTCGGCGGCGGCCACGTCGGCGATTCCGTCGGCCAGAATGGCACCTCGTTCCCCTAACCGGGTCATAGCCTCAGTCCGGATGTCGTAGACAGTAAGCCCGCCAGGCCACTCGACCATCTTCTTGGCCATCGGCGTGCCCATGTTGCCCAGCCCGACGTAGCCGAGCCTCACGTGATCGCTCATGACCGAATTATCTGTCCGCCGTCGACGTTGAAGATCTGCCCGGTGATCCACGATGCCTCGTCGGACAGCAGGAACAGGCACATGCCGACCAGATCGGCGGGTGTGCCCATGCGCGACAATGGAAGTCCCTTGACGATGTCAGCGACCATCTCAGCCGGCGTGGTGGTCCGGTTGGCCTCGGTGTCGATAGGTCCGGGCGCAATCGCGTTGATCCTGATGTTCTGTCCACCCAGTTCCCGCGAGAGTTGCTGGGTCAGACCATTGATACCGACCTTGGCCAGGCCGTAATAGTTGGCGTACAACCACGCTGCCGTCGAGGACTGGTTGACGATCGCTCCGCCGCCGCGCTTGGCCATTTTCTTGTAGACGGCACGGGTGCACCACAACGCGCCGTCTAAGTTCACGCTCATGAATTTCTTGTAGTAGTCCGGGTCGATGGTGAGCAGGAAGTCCAGCTTCATGCCCCCGAAGATCGCGGCGTTGTTCACCAGATAGTCGATGCCGCCGAACTCAGCCAGCGTGCGATCGGCCATCGCCTTGGCCGAGGCCGGGTTGGAGACATCGACCGGAACGGCGAGCGCCGTGCCGCCGTCGGCCACGATCTGCTTAGCCACGCCCTCGGCCGCCTCGGCCTTGATGTCGGCGACCACAACCGCGGCGCCTTCACGAGCCAGCGCCTCGGCATAGGCCTGGCCGATGCCGCCGCCGGACCCGGTGACAATGGCGACTTTGTTCTCGAATCTCATGCTGCGAAGCTCCTCTGGTTAAACCGCTGTCGCGATGGTCTTGATTTCCAGGTACTCCTCGAAACCGGCCAGGCCCATTTCGCGACCGTTCCCGGACTGCTTGTATCCGCCGAATGGCGCATCGGCCGAATACCACACGCCCCCATTGACATTGATGGTGCCCGCGCGGACCCGCGCGGCAACACTCGCCGCGCGACCCGGGTCGGCGCCGAACACGGTGCCCGACAACCCATACGGTGAGTCGTTGGCGATGCGGACGGCGTCGTCATCGCCGTCGTGCGGGATCACGGTCAGCACCGGGCCGAAGATCTCCTCACGCGCGCAGCGAGCGTCGTTACCCAGGCCCGCGATCACGGTGGGCTCGATGAAGAAGCCGACGTCTCGGTCTGCCGGACGCCCGCCCCCGCAGGCGAACGTCCCGCCCTCGGCGATCGCCGAGTCGAGGTAACCCTGGATCCGATCGCGCTGGCGCGCTGAAATCACTGGGCCGCAGATTGTTCCGGGCTCGGTGGGGTCGCCTGCCTTGATACCGCCCATCGTCGCGGCCGCGATGGCCACGGCTTCGTCATACTTCGCGCGCGGGACCACCAGCCGGGTGGTGATCGCGCATCCTTGCCCGGCGTGCATGCACACGGAGAACCCGGCCACGCCCACGGCACCGCCCAAGTCGGCGTCGTCGAGGACGATGAAGGCCGACTTGCCCCCCAACTCGAGGAAGACCTTCTTGATGGTCGCGGCGCCGTCGGCCATCACGGCGCGACCGGTGGCGGTCGATCCGGTGAACGAAACCATGTCCACCCGTGGGTCTTTCGACAACATCGCGCCCACAGCGTGGTCGCTGGATGTGACGATGTTGATCACTCCAGGCGGGAAGTCGGTGTGCTCGGCGATGAGTTCGCCCAGCACGGCGGCGCACCAGGGCGTGTCGGGAGCGGGCTTTAAGACGACGGTATTTCCGGCGGCCAGCGCCGGTCCCAGCTTGGCGAGATTGATCTGGTGCGGGAAGTTCCACGGAGTGATCGCGCCGACGACGCCGACGGCCTCACGGGCGATGGTGCGCCGGGTGGGGATGCCCATCGGCGACGCCTCGCCGAGATCTTGTGTGTATTCATAGGATTCGGCGGTATCCGCGGCGAACGCGAGGTCGTTGACCGGGACTTCGAGCTGAGCGATGCTGGTGAGCATTCTCGGCGCACCGACTTCGGCGATGGTCAGATCGCGCAGCTCTTCGAGGTGCTGTTGCATCGCGTCGAGCAGTTGCCGCACGCACCGCACCCGCAATTCGGTGTCGCGGGACCAGTCCGTCTCGTCGAAAGCGCGCCGCGCGGCGTCGATCGCACGGTCCATGTCGTCGGCGTTGGCGTCGGCCGCGACACCGAGCACTTCCTCGGTCGCCGGGTTGATGGTCTGGAAGGTACCGCCGCTGCCGGGCGACAACTTGCCGTCGATGAAGAGTTCACTCACGCCGTCGGCCAGCAAGGCCATCTCCCGCTCCCGTCGTTGCGGATCAAATCGAATGGACAGTTGTCCGATATTGCCCGATCGAACCATAGTCTCCAGGCCGTCGGCGGTGCAAGGGCCGATCTACGCGGCCACGGTTGCGAACCGAAAAACACCACATTAATCGGTATGTCTACAGTCCAGGCTTGCCTCCGGACGAATCGATCCGATAGCCTGGACATGTGTCCAGCGACGCACTGGTTACGATCACATCCCAATCCGGGCACCAGACCGGTGAGCCGCCGCGCAATCGTCGCCAGGAGGAGACCTTTCGCAAGGTGCTCGCGGCCGGCATCGAAACGCTGCGGGAAAAGTCGTATGCCGATCTGACGGTGCGTGCAGTGGCGGCCCGCGCGAAAGTAGCCCCGGCCACCGCGTATACCTACTTCTCGTCGAAGAACCACCTGATTGCCGAGGTCTACCTGGACCTGGTGCGGCAGGTGCCCTACTTCACCGATGTCAACGATCCAATGCCCACCCGGGTGGAACAGGTGTTGCGCCATCTGGCTCTGGTGGTCGCCGATGAACCAGAGGTGAGCGCCGCATGCACGACAGCGCTGCTCAGCGGTGGCGTCGACCCGGCGGTGCGGGCCGCCCGGGACCGGATCGGCGCCGAGATCCACCGCCGTATCACCTCTGCCATGGGCCCTGACGCCGACCCGACCACTGTGTCGGCGCTGGAGATGTCCTTTTTCGGCGCACTGGTTCAGGCCGGCAGCGGCGAATTCACTTACCGAGAAATCGCCGACCGGCTCGCCTATGTGGTGAGGCTGATCCTCACCGCCGGAGGGTTGAGCCAACAGACAGAGGCAGGTACTTAAGCCATGACCATCCACGTCGGTGACCACGCGCTGGTCCTCGATCCTTACGACTACGACTTCCATGAAGATCCGTACCCGTACTACAAGCGGTTGCGCGACGAAGCCCCGCTGTATCGCAACGAGGAACTGAAGTTCTGGGCGTTGTCGCGGCACCGTGACGTGCTGCAGGGATTCCGCAACAGCACCCAGCTTTCCAATCGCGACGGCGTGTCGCTAGACCCGGTGTCACGCGGACCCCACGCGTCCAAGACCATGTCATTTCTCGCGATGGACGACCCGGCCCACCTGCGTCTGCGCACACTGGTGTCAAAAGGTTTCACTCCCAGGCGAATTCGCGAGCTCGAGCCGCGGGCCACCGAGCTAGCGATGCAGCACCTCGACACCATGCTGGACAAGGCCGGCTCGGGAACGGTCGACTACGTTGCGGAATTCGCCGGCAAGCTGCCGATGGACGTGATTTCCGAACTGATGGGCGTGCCGCTCGCCGATCGCGACGACATCCGCACCATGGCCGACGGTGTGATGCACCGCGAGGACGGTGTCAACGACGTGCCGGCTTCGGCGATCGAGGCGTCGATCAACCTGATCGTCTACTACCAGCAGATGATCGCCGAGCGCCGTAAGCACCCGGCCGAGGATCTCACCTCGGCGCTGCTGGCCGCCGAGATCGACGGAGACCGGCTCACCGACGAGGAGATCCTCGGATTCATGTTCCTGATGGTGATTGCCGGCAACGAGACAACCACCAAACTTCTTGCCAATGCCGCCTTTTGGGGGCACAAGAACCCCGACCAACTGGCGTCGGTCTACGCCGACCTGTCCCGGGTACCGCTATGGGTCGAGGAGACCCTGCGCTACGACACCTCGAGCCAGATCCTGGCCCGCACCGTGGCTGAAGAGTTCACCCTTTACGACACCACCATCCCCGAGAAGGACGTGCTGCTGCTACTACCCGGTTCGGCGCACCGTGACGAGCGGGTGTTCGACGACCCGGACGACTACGTGATCGGGCGCGAAATCGGGCCGAAACTATTGAGTTTCGGTAGCGGCGCGCATTTCTGCCTGGGTGCACATCTGGCCCGGATGGAAGCCCGGGTGGCGCTCACCGAATTGTTCAAGCGGATCCGTGGCTATCAAGTCGACGAGGCCAACGCCGTCCGCGTCCACTCGAGCAATGTCCGCGGATTCGCCCAGCTACCCATGACCGTGGAGGTCTGCTGAATGCCCCGCTTCGAACCACATCCGGCCCGCAGGCCCGCGATAGTTGCCGGCGCCTCCTCGGGCATCGGAGCGGCTACCGCCATTGAGCTTGCCGCCCACGGGTTTCCAGTGGCGCTGGGAGCGCGGCGTGTCGAGAAGTGCCAGGAGATCGTCGATAAGATCCGCGCCGAAGGGGGTGAGGCGATCGCGCTGCCGCTCGACGTCACCGATGCCGACTCGGTCAAAGGATTCGTACATCAGGCCGCCGGCCAACTCGGCGATATCGAAGTCATGGTCACCGGCGCCGGCGACACCTACTTCGGGCGGCTACACGAAATCGACACTCAGACTTTCGAATCGCAGGTTCAGATCCATTTGATCGGGGCTAACCGGTTGGCGACCGCGGTATTGCCCGGCATGCTCGAGCGTCAGCGCGGCGACCTGATCTTCGTGGGTTCCGACGTCGCGCTCCGCCAACGCCCGCACATGGGGGCCTACGGCGCCGCGAAGGCCGCTCTGGTGGCGATGGTCACCAACCTGCAGATGGAACTGGAAGGCACCGGCGTGCGTGCCTCAATCGTGCATCCCGGTCCCACCAAGACCGCCATGGGCTGGAGCCTGTCGGCCGAGGCGATCGGCCCGGCACTCGAGGACTGGGCCAAGTGGGGTCAGGCGCGGCACGACTATTTCCTACGGGCGTCCGACCTTGCCCGGGCCATCACGTTCGTCGCGGAAACACCCAGAGGAGGCTTCGTGGTCAACATGGAACTGCAGCCCGAGGCGCCGTTGGCCGCGACGAAAGACCGTCAACAACTCAAACTCGATGAGAAGGCCCTGGATTCATGACTTCGCGAAACGAGAGCAAATGACTTCGCGAAACGACGATGCGGCGCGAGGGACGAGCGCCGATGAGGAGTGAGCAAATGACTTCCGCCATCGTGCCGCGGGTTTCCGGCGGCCAAGAAGAGCACGGTCATCTCGAAGAATTTCGCACCGATCCCATCGGTCTGATGCAGCGGACCCGCGACGAATGCGGGAACGTCGGCACATTCGACTTGGCGGACAAGCACGTCATCCTGCTGTCCGGCGCACAAGCCAATGAGTTCTTTTTCCGGTCCGCCGACGAGGATCTCGACCAGGCCGAGGCGTATCCGTTCATGACGCCGATCTTCGGCAAGGGCGTCGTGTTCGACGCCAGCCCCGAGCGGCGTGCCGAGATGCTGCACAACACGGCGTTGCGGGGCGAGCATATGAAGGGCCACGCGGCGACGATCGAGAATGAAGTCCGCAGAATGATCGCCAATTGGGGCGACGAAGGCGAGATCGAACTACTCGACTTCTTCGCGGAGTTGACCATCTACACCTCGACGGCATGTCTTATCGGGGTGAAGTTTCGAAATCAGCTCGACCATCGCTTCGCCGAGTATTACCACCTGTTAGAGCGAGGCACCGATCCGCTGTGTTATGTCGATGCCTACATGGACATCGAGAGCTTCCGGGTCCGTGATCAGGCGCGCGCCGGCCTGGTCGAGCTGGTACAGGCTGTAATGAACCAGCGGATCGCCAACCCGCCCAAGGACAAGAGCGACCGCGACATGCTCGACGTGCTGGTGTCGATCAAGGATGAGGAGGGCAATCACCGTTTCTCGGCCGACGAGATCACCGGCATGTTCATCTCGCTGATGTTCGCTGGACACCACACCAGTTCAGGCACCTCGTCATGGACCTTGATCGAATTGATCCGTCATCCCGACATCTACGCGCAGGTGGTCAAGGAACTCGACGACCTCTACGCCGACGGGCAGGAGGTGAGTTTCCATGCGCTGCGGCAAATTCCGAAGCTTGACAATGTTCTCAAGGAGACCCTGCGCCTGCATCCCCCGCTCATCATCTTGATGCGGGTCGCCAAGGGCGAGTTCGAAGTAGAAGGCTTCCCGATCCACGACGGTGACTATGTCGCGGCATCCCCGGCGATCTCGAACCGAATCCCCGAGGACTTTCCCAATCCGGACGCCTTCAAGCCGGATCGCTACAACAAGCCTGAGCAGGCTGACATCGTCAACCGGTGGACCTGGATTCCATTCGGTGCGGGGCGACACCGATGCGTCGGGGCCGCGTTCGCGCAGATGCAGATCAAAGCCATCTTCTCGGTTCTGTTGCGAGAGTACGACTTCGAGATGGCCCAGCCAGCAGACAGCTACCACAACGACCACTCCAAGATGGTCGTCCAGCTGGCCCGGCCCGCCAAAGTGCGCTACCGCCGCCGCAGCGGGAACTGATCATGGGTTACCGGGTCGATGCCGACTTGGACTTGTGCCAGGGCCACGCCATGTGCGAACTGGAGGCGCCGGATTACTTCCGGGTGCCCAAGCGCGGCAAGGTCGAGATCCTCGACCCCGAACCGCCCGAAGACGCCCGCGACGAAGTCGAGCGCGCGGTCGCTATGTGCCCAACGCAAGCACTATTCATCAAAGAGAAAGAAGACCGGTAATGGCGTCACGCGAAGAACTCGAGGCATGGGTCGACCGCTGGCTGCAGGTCAATAAAGACTGCGAGAAGGCCGGCGACTGGAAGCCGCTGGCCGACTTCTACGCCGCAGACGCCACCTATGGCTGGAACATCGGCCCCAAGGAAGATGTGATGTGCGTCGGCGTCGATGAGATCCGCGATATCGCCCTCGGCCTGGAAATGGAGGGCCTGGAGAACTGGGTGTACCAGTACCAGAAGGTGCTCATCGACGAGAAGCAAGGTGAGATTGTCGGCTTCTGGAAGCAAATCGTCAACAAGGCCGACGGCACCCAGGACGAGATCTACGGCATCGGGGGCAGCTGGTTCCGCCTCAACAGCGAGCAGCTCATCGAGTGGCAGCGCGACTTCTTCGACTTCGGTCACGTCGCCAAGATGTTCGCGAGCCTCATCGAGTCCGGCGATCTATCCGCCGGCATGCAGAAGCGAATTGAGCGCAGCCTGGCCGGTGAGAAGCTGCCCGGCTACTACCCGCTGGGCAAGACGCCGGTCCCGATTTGGTAAGGGTGAGCAATGGCGGCCGGACCAACCAAGCATTTGATTCGTTGCACGCGCTATGCTGACGCGACAGGAGTGCCTGTGGCACTCGTCACCATCCCTGCCGGGCAGGATGAGCCCGGGCAGTCTCAATTCAACGGCGAAATGGGGTCAGGACCATCGTGAAGACAAAAGGCGCACTGATCTGGGAGTTCAACCAGCCGTGGTCCATCGAGGAAATCGAGATCGGCGACCCGCAAGCACACGAGGTCAAGATCCTGATGGAAGCGGCGGGGATGTGCCACTCCGACCACCACCTGGTCACCGGCGGCATCCCGATGGCTGGTTTCCCGGTACTCGGTGGACACGAGGGTGCGGGCATCGTCACCGAAGTTGGGCCAGGTGTGGAAGACATCGCCCCGGGCGACCACGTGGTGCTGTCGTTCATCCCGTCGTGCGGCAGCTGCCCAAGTTGTCAGGCGGGCATGCGCAACCTGTGTGACTTGGGAGCCGGGCTGCTGGGCGGCGCTGCGGTTTCCGACGGCACGTTCCGCATTCACGCCCGAGGCCAAAACGTGTATCCCATGACGCTGCTGGGCACCTTCTCGCCGTACATGGTCGTGCACCGTAGCTCCGTGGTGAAGATCGACCCATCCGTTCCGTTCGAGGTGGCCGCACTCGTCGGCTGCGGCGTCACCACCGGCTACGGTTCAGCGGTCCGCACTGCCGACATTCGGCCGGGTCAAGACGTCGCCATCGTCGGTGTCGGCGGAGTGGGGATGGCGGCGCTGCAGGGTGCCGTCAACGCCGGCGCGCGCTACATCTTCGCCATCGACCCGGTGGAGTGGAAGCGCGACCAGGCGTTGAAGTTTGGTGCCACCCATGTCTATCCGGACATCGATACCGCCCTGATGGGCATCGCCGAGGTCACCTACGGCCTGATGGCCCACAAAGTGGTGGTCACCGTCGGCGAGCTGAACGGCACCGACGTCGACAGCTACGTGAACATCACCGCCAAGGGCGGCACCTGCGTGCTGACAGCCATCGGTAGTCTGCTGGACACCAATGTGACCCTGAACCTAGGGATGTTGACGCTGATGCAGAAGAACCTGCAGGGCACCATCTTTGGCGGCGGCAACCCGCAGTACGACATCCCGCAACTGCTGTCGATGTACAAGGCCGGCAAGCTGAACCTGGACGACATGGTCACCACCCAGTACCGCCTGGAGCAGATCAACGAGGGCTACCAGGACATGCTGAACGGCAAGAACATTCGCGGCGTCATCCGCTACACGGACGCCGACCGGTAAGCCGACCGTCGGCCCGCCGGTGACCACCGGCTTCCCGCACCTGACGCCGCACACGGCTACATGCTGCTGGGCTCGTTCCTTGCCCCGCAACGCAATCGGCGCACCGACGACTATCGCGGCAACTCGGCGCGCGGCCGGTGCGGGTTGTGCTGGAAGAATTGAACGCCATACGCTCCGAGATCGGCGATGCGCTCCCGATCACGTTGCGTATCTCCGGTTACGAACCGGGTCGCCGGAGGAAGGCCCATTTACGAAACCGCCCAAGTGGCTTGCGAACTGGTTGCCGTCGGCGTCAACGCATTCCACGTCAGCGGCGGGGTGATTGATCGTCTGGTCACCGGGATGGTCAATGGCGCCGACGATGGCGAAGCCGTCAACGTCGGCGCCGCGGCCGCGGTCAAGCAGGTCGTCGATGTGCCCGTCATCGTCATCGGGCGCATCCACGACCCTGCTCGGGCGGAACGGATCCTCGCCGATGGGCGCGCCGATTTCATCGCCATGGGTCGCCCGCTGCTCGCCAACCCCCGACCTGCCCCGCAAACTGCAATCCGGACAGGCGCACCGGCTTCGCAAATGCATCTCCTGTGAAAACTGCATCGAGGCAATGGAACAGCGTTTCTCGGTCGATTGTGCCGTCAATCCCCGCACCGGAAAGGAACGCGAACTGGCCGCCGCCCGTGCCCAGCGGCCCAAGCGCGTGGCGGTGATCGGTGGCGGACCGGCCGGGATGGAAGCTGCCCGCGTCGCCGCCGAATGCGGCCACCGCGTCACCCTCTTCGAAGGCGGTGCCCAGCTGGGCGGGGCGCTGCATTGGGCTTCGGCTCTGCATCCAGAGAACCAGCCGTTCCTGCGCTACCTGTGCAACGAGATCAAGTTCAGCACCGTGAAAGTTCATCTGGGCCAGATGGTGTCTGCCCAGGACATAGTCGAGTTCGCACCGGACGCGGTGGTCGTGGCCACGGGCGGCCATGTCGCCGTGCCGGAGGTACCCGAGGCCGATCTAGCGCACGTGCACGCCGGGCCCGGGTTGCGCGAATTGCTCAGCAGGAAGCCAGGTTTCGCCGCCGCGGCCTGGCAGCGCCGTGCTGCTTCACTGCTGGGCGGCTGGCGGCAGCGGCTAGTGCGACCCACCACAGTCCGGCTCGCCAGCCGAGCCTGGATGCCGATCGGGCGACGCGTCGCCATCATCGGCGGTGACCTGGTCGCGCTCGAACTGGCCGAATTCTTGGCCAGCCGTGGCCGGCTGGTGTCGATCCTGGAATCCGGCAAAGACATTGCCCCGGAAGTGGGCAACAAACGCAAGACCGAACACATGGATCGCCTCGACCGGTTGGGAGTGACCGTGCACGTGCGCGCCTCCGTCGAATGGATCACCGCCGAAGCGGTGTTGCTCGCCCCGGCGGGTGGGACAGCACGGCAACTCGTCGCCGACAGCGTCGTGCTGGCCGGCACGGTGCAACCCAACACCACCATGTTCGACGCCTTGGTTTACCGCGCTGCCCGGCACCGAAGTGCACGCCGCCGGAGATTGCAACGGACTGGGGCTGATCCGCAAAGCCACCGAGGAATGCGCACGCGCCGCGTGCGCAATCTGATGACAGGAGAATAGAAATGACCCACACCGAGCAATCCCAAGTATCGCCGGCCGGCACTGGCCGCCTCGCAAGCGCCGTGGCGGTGCATGCAAGCCCATGACCGTACCGGCTGGCTGGCGCTGATGGCCGACGACGTCGTCATCGAGGACCCAATCGGCAAGTCCATCACCAACCCGGACGGTACCGGCGTGCGCGGAAAGGAAGCCGTCGGCGCGTTCTTCGACACCAACATCGCGGCCAACCAGCTGACCATCACCTGCTAGGAGACCTTCCCGTCGAATTCGCCCGACGAGATCGCCCACATTCTGTTGCTGGACAGCAAGTTCGAGGGCGGATTCACCAGTACGGTGCGCGGGTTTTTCACCAACAAGGTCAACGGCGCCGGACTCATCACCAACATGGGCGGGGACTGGAACCTCGACGCGATGAAGTTCGGCAAGGAGGAGTGAGCCAGGCCCCTCGGCTTGCGCCGAGATTGCCATCACGGTCGTAATTTCTGCGGCGACCACAGCCATGGCGGCAATGTCGGCGCACCTATGCTGGGCCCATGGCATCGATCTTCACCAAGATCATCAACCGTGAACTTCCCGGCCGCTTCGTCTACGAGGACGACGACGTCGTCGCGTTCCTGACGATCGAGCCGATGACACAAGGGCACACGCTGGTGGTGCCGCGCGCCGAGATCGATCAGTGGCAGGACGTCGATGGCGCGACGTTCGCCCGGATCATGGCCGTCAGTCAGCTGATCGGAAAGGCCGTGTGTAAGGCCTTCAAAACCGAGCGGGCCGGCTTGATCATCGCCGGGCTGGAGGTGCCGCATCTGCACGTCCACGTCTTCCCCACCCGCCGCCTCAGCGACTTCGGCTTTGCCAACGTCGACCGCAACCCGTCACCGGAATCGCTGGACGAGGCGCAAGCCAAGATCAAGGCGGCGCTGGCTCAATTGGCGTGAACCGGTTCGGGCGCGGTCACGTCACTGACGCGAGGCAGCTTGACGCGGAAGCAGCAGCCGTCGCCAGGAGCGGTTGTAACGCTGACGACACCGCCATGCGCACGCACCAAGGAGTCAACAATGGATAGCCCCAGTCCGGTGCCCCCGCTCGCCCGGGCCCGCGACGAGTCGGTGCGATAGAACCGTTCGAACACCCGCGACGCATCCTCCTGGCTCATGCCGGGACCCTGGTCGGCCACTTCCAGCACCGCGTCGTCGCCCCGGGTGCCGACCCGAACGGTGACGTCGGCGCTTTCCGGGGTGTGCTGCAAGGCGTTGGCGACGAGGTTGCTCAGCACCTGCCGAAGCCGCGGCTCGTCACCGAGCACCTCCGGGGTGCCTGGACCATCGAGGACTTCCAGGGTGATCCTGCGCTTGGGATCAATCGCCTGGGCGTCGTGCACGGCATCGCTGGCCAGCGCCAGCAAGTCCACCCGATGGTGTTCCAACGCCCGCTGCACATCCAACCGGGCCAGCAGTAGCAAGTCATCGACCAGCAGGCCCATCCGGCTGGCCTCGCTTTCGATCCGGCTCAACAGCATGGCCACGTCGCGGGCGGCGCCCTGGCGATAGAGTTCCGCGAAGCCGCGGATGGTGGTGAGTGGGGTACGCAGCTCGTGGCTGGCGTCGGTGATGAACCGTCGCATCCGTTCCTCGGAACTGCGGGCCTTCTCGGCCGACGACTCCGAGGACGCCATCGCTTCCTGGATCTGGGTAAGCATTCCGTTGAGCGCCAACGAAAGTCGGCCCACCTCCGTGCGCGGATCGCGTTCTGGAACGCGTCGATCCAGCTGCCCGCCGGCGATCGCCGCGGCGGTGTGTTCCACTTCTGTCAGCGGCCGCAGGCTGCGCTGCACCACTGCAAAGCCGGCGATACCGACCACCACCAGTACCGCGACCCCGATGCCGATCTGCAACCAGACCAGGGAGCTGACCGTGTGCTGGAGGTCCGACAGGTCGATCGCGACGGTGGTCAAGCCGTGCGGGCCGCGCACCGACACCGCCCGCCACTGGATGTCCGAGCCGTTGACCGAGGGCAGCGTCGTCGGGTTGGGCCCCACGTCGTTGTCAGGCGGTAATGCCGGTTCAGCGTTGCGGTCATTGATGGCGGTGAACGGGGTGCCGTCGGTGCCGATGCCGCGCACGTAGAACTTCGATGGTGGCCGGCCCGGATCGGGGCCCTCGTAGGGCGGCGGTGACTGCCGTCGCGGGGCCTGCGCCCACCCCCGTGAGGCGTCCAGCAGGGTCTGGTCGATGCGGCTGACCAGGCTGTGGCGCAGGATCGAGGTGACCGCGATGCCGGAGACGGCGAGCCCGCACGCGACCAGGGCCAGGGTGGCGGCGACCAGCCCTACCCGTAAGGGCAACCCCCGTCGATGCTGTGTGACCATCGTGCCTATTTCTCCGCTACGGCTGCCGCGCGATTGCGTGTTCAGCGGGGTTCCCGCAACACATAACCCACGCCACGCAACGTGTGCAGCAGCCGCTTTTCCCCGGTGTCGATCTTGCGACGCAGATACGACACGTAGGACTCGACGACATTGACGTCCCCCCCGAAGTCGTATCGCCAGACGTGGTCGAGAATCTTCGGTTTGCTCAAGACCGTGCCCGCGTTGATCACGAAGTAGCGCAGCAGCGTGAACTCGGTCGGCGACAGCGATACCGGTTCGCCGGCTTTCCACACTTCGTGGGTCTCTTCGTCAAGTTCGATGTCGGCGAAGGTCAGCCGGGCACTGCGGGGTTCGGCGCCACCCTTGCCGGCGCGCCGGAGGATGACCCGCAGCCGTGCGACGACCTCTTCCAGGCTGAACGGCTTTGTCACGTAGTCGTCGCCGCCGAGGGTCAAGCCGGCGATCTTGTCCTGTAGCGAGTCACGAGCCGTCAGGAACAATGCCGGGGCATCGATGCCGTCGGCCCGCAGCCGCCGCAGCACCCCGAAGCCATCCATCCCGGGCATCATCACGTCGAGGATCACCGCATCGGGACGGGCTTCGCGGGCCCGGTCCAGAGCTTGGGCACCGTTGCTGGCGGTATGAACCTCGAACCCTTGGAACTTGAGGCTGACCGAGAGCAGCTCAACAATGTTGGCCTCGTCATCCACCACCAGGACCCGCGCCTCCGGTTTTGTCTCGCTTTGGGTTGCCGCTGTCATGACGTTACTTCTGTCCTTCTTGGGCATTGCCTTAACAAATATTGTGTTGTTCCTGTAAGCACGTTGCCAAGCGTCTGCTAACAGTCTGCCAGGAATCATCGCATCGGCCTGGACCGTCGCCGACCGATGGAGGTCGCGTGGCGCGCATAGACTCGGCAACGTGAACCTTGCCAAAAGCATCGTCTCTGCTGCGATCGCTCCGGCCCGTGCGGGTCTTGCCGCCGCCGACGCGAGCTTGACCGTCGCCAGCGCGGCAGTGGGTCTGGCGAAGCGGGCGCTGAACGATGGCGGCGAGGTTCGGACCAATGCGGTGACATCCATGTTCGGGCTGGACGACACGATCATTCGCGCCAACCGGCTGGCCCGGCTACTGGACGACGATGCGCCGCTGGGTCGCGCCGTGGCGCCGGACGGCCCGATCGACCGGTTGTTGCGGCCCGGCGGCGTGGTCGACCTGCTGACCGCCGAAGGCGGCTTGCTTGACCGCCTGACGGCCGAGGGCGGCGGGCTGCATCGCGCACTGCAACCCGGCGGACTGGCCGATCAGCTGCTCGCCGAAGAGGGATTGATCGAACGGGTGCTGGCCGAAGACGGGCTGGCCAACCGACTGTTATCCGAAGGCGGATTGGTGGACAAACTGACCGCGAAGAACGGGCCGCTCGACCAGCTCGCCGACGTCGCGGACACGCTGGCCCGGCTGACACCTGGGATGGAGGCGCTGGAGCCGGCCATTGCGACCCTGCAGGACGCCGTCATCTCGCTCACCATGGTGGTCAACCCATTGAGCAACATCGCCGACCGCATCCCGCTGCCCGGCCGCCGCCACGGACGGCGTCCAACATCGCGGTCGGTGCGCTCAACGCGCATCATCGGCAGCGACGAGTGACCGGTTACGCTTGCAACCGGTTTAGGCCTCCTTAGCTCAGTGGTAGAGCACTCGCCTTGTAAGCGAAAGGTCGTCAGTTCAATCCTGACAGGAGGCTCCGAGCGCCCGCGCCCCGTTGTGAAGCGCGACGCTAGACTTCATCCTCTGGTCAGCTTCCGGCAAGCTGCGGCTATTCA
>Ga0335071_10003871_pt1 | contig 15706 bp, 18 predicted proteins | sample Lox_Sample_15_FD_206724 | JGI IMG/M metagenome (GOLD analysis project Ga0335071, IMG submission 206724) | Soil microbial communities from Loxahatchee National Wildlife Refuge, Florida, United States - Lox_Sample_1.5 | ecosystem: Environmental > Terrestrial > Soil > Wetlands | place: USA... | reverse complement strand
GGGAAGTGGTGTGCGCCGACGCGCGCCAGGTCTTTCGCGAGCTCGAGATCGGCACCGGCAAGCCCGCGCCCGCCGAACGCGGGGCGCGGCCGCACCACCTGTTCGACGCGCTCGAGCTGGGGCAGCGACCGAGCGCCGGCTGGTACGCGAACGCCGTGGGTGCGGTCTGCGGCGCCATCCACTCGCGCGGGCGCACGCCCGTGCTGGTCGGGGGCTCGGGGCTGTGGTTGCGCGCCGCGCAGCACGGGCTCTCGGGCGAGCCACCCCACGACCCCGCCGTGCGCGCGCGGATCCAGGCGGATCTCGAGCGCGTGGGGCCCCTCGCGATGCACGAGCGGCTGGCGCTCGTCGATCCCGCGACGGCCGCGCGCCTCGAGCCCCAGGATCGCCAGCGCGTCACGCGCGCGCTCGAGGTGCACGAGGCCAGCGGCCGACCGCTCTCCTGGTGGCACGAGCGCCGCGGCGAGCCGGCGGTGACGGGGGAGTGGTGCGTGTTCGAACTGACCCTGGCGCCGCAGGCGCTCGACGAGCGCATCGCCCGGCGCACGCGCTGGATGTTCGATTCCGGGCTCGTGGAGGAGACGCAGGCGCTGGTCACGGCGGGCAGGGAGCAGGCCCTGCGGGCGCTGCGGGCGGTCGGCTACGACGAGGTGCTCGAGCTGCTGGCGGGTCGCAGTGACCGCGCCTCGGCCGAGGCGCGCACCATCCTGCGCACGCGCCAGCTGGCCAAGCGCCAGCGCACCTGGTTCCGCCACCAGGTCGAGGCGGTCCGGCTGGACGCCGGCGACGTGGGAGCCGCGGGACGGATCGAGGCGGCGCTTCGCCAGCTCGCGTGACCACCGAATCGATCTCCCAGCCTGCTGGCCACCCGGCGACCGGCGCAGGCCGCGGGGACGGGCGCACCCACTACGCCGGGTCCCGGCTCTCGGGTATGCTGCGGCCATGCGGGATGCGATCGTCGCGCTCTATGCGCGGACCTTCGGGCGGGCCCCGGCCGGGGTCACACGACTCACGGCCGACGGGTCGCAGCGCCTCTACTACCGGTTGACGGCCGCGGAGCGGCCGCCCGTGGTCGGCGCCTGGGGCCCGGAGCCGGACGAGAACCGCGCCTTCCTCTCGTTCTCGCGCTCGTTCCGCGGCATCGACCTGGCGGTCCCGGAGATCCACGCGGCCGACGTGGGCCTCGGCATCTGGCTCGAGGAGGATCTCGGTGACACCACCCTGTTCCAGGCCCTGTCCGCGGCCCGCGCGCAGGAGGGCGGTGGGTTCCCGGAGTCCATGCTGAGGGCGTATGAGCGCGTGGTCGAGGTGCTGCCGCGCTTCCAAGTCGAGGGGGCGCGCGTGGCGGACTTCGGCGTCGCGTACCCGCGCGCGGCGTTCGACGAGCAATCCATGCTGTGGGACCTCAACTACTTCAAGTACCACTTCCTCAAGCTCGCCCAGGTCCCCTTCAACGAACAGCGGCTGGAGGACGACTTCCGCCGGCTCATCGGGCACCTGCTCACCGCCGACACCGGCTTCTTCCTCTACCGGGACTTCCAGTCGCGCAACATCCTGTTGCGTGACGGCCGGCCCTGGTTCGTGGACTACCAGGGCGGCAGGCGTGGCGCCGCGCAGTACGACATCGCCTCGCTGCTGTTCGACGCCAAGGCCGACCTGCCGGGAGGCGTGCGCGAGCGCCTGCTCGCGCGCTATCTCGACGCGCTCTCGCGGCTCGCGCCGGTGGACCCCACGCGTTTCCTCGCGACCTACCCGGGGCACGTCCTGATCCGCATCCTGCAGGCGATGGGCGCCTATGGCTACCGCGGGTTCTTCGAGCGCAAGCCGCGCTTCCTCGAGAGCGTGCCCCACGCGGCCCGCAACCTGGCAGGCCTGCTCGAGGCCGGACTGCCGGTCGAACTGCCGGAGCTCGAGGGCGCGCTGCGCCGCATCGTCGAGGCCTGGGCCGCCCGCCCGAGCCCGCTCGAGGCGCCCCGGGGCCTCCGCGTGCGCATCCGCAGCTTCAGCTATCGCGATGGCCTGCCCGCGGACGAGACCGGGCACGGCGGCGGATTCGTGTTCGACTGCCGCGCGCTCTCGAACCCGGGCCGGTTACCCGAGTTGTCGGGCAGGGTCGGCACCGACCCCGAGATCGTGCGCTTCCTCGAGGCGCTGCCCGAGACCGACGCCTTCTGGCGGCACGCGCGCGGGCTGGTGGATGCGCACGTCGCCAACTTCCGCGAGCGGAACTTCACCGACTTGAGCGTCGCCTTCGGCTGCACCGGTGGCCAGCATCGCTCGGTCTACCTCGCCGAGCGCCTGGCCCGCCACATCCGCGAGCATCACGTGGGCGTGACCGTGGACCTGGAGCACGCGGCCCGGGCACGATGGAAGCTGGCGGGGGAGGCGCCCCCGCCGTCCGGGAGCAGGATCACGTCGGGCGAGGCGGCCCCGGCCGCCACCCCGTCGAAGGACGACCCTTGGACGCGTTGATCTTCGCGGCGGGGTTCGGGACCCGGCTGGGCGCGCTCGGGCAGGACACCCCCAAGGCTCTGATCGAGATCGGCGGCAGGACGCTGCTCGAGCGCACGGCGGCGCGCCTCGCGGCGGCCGGTGCCTCGCGCATCGTGGTCAACGTGCACCACCACGCCGATCAGATCGAGCGTTTCATCGCCGGGCGCGACCTCGGCGCCGAGGTCGTGGTGAGCCGCGAGCCCGGACAGCCGCTCGAGACCGGCGGCGGGCTGCTGCGGGCCCGCGATCTCCTCCGCCGCGACGACGTCATCCTGCTGCACAATGTGGATGTCCTGGGGCGCGCGAGCCTGCAGCCTCTCGCCGCCGCGCAGCGCTCGGGCCCGGCGCTCGCGACCCTGGCGGTCGCCGAGCGCGAGACCGCGCGCTACCTGCTCTTCGACGACATCGGCCTCTTCGGCCGCGAGGACCGTCGTCACGGCCAGCGGCGCGAGGTCAGGCCCGCGCGCGGGCCGGTCCGCACGCTGGCCTTCGCGGGGGTGCACGCCTGCTCGCCGACGCTCCCCGACCTCATCACCGAGCGCGGCGCCTTCCCGATCCTCGACGTCTACCTGCGCCTGGCGGGGGAGGGGCAGATCATCTCGGCGCACGCGCTCGAGAACGACGACTGGCTCGAGGTCGGCACGCCCGAGCGCCTCGCGGCCGCGCGGGCGCGGGATGGGAGACACGCATGAGGGGGAGACTGCTGCTGGCCCACGCCATCTCGATCCTGCCGCTGAACGCGGTCCGCGTCGTGCTCTATCGCCTGTGCTTCGGCTATCGGATCCGCGGGGCGCGCATCGGCTGGCGCACCGTCGTCCATGTCGTCGACGCCGAGTTCACGGGCTGCTCGGTCGCGCACCACAACCGCTTCCTCGGGCCGATGAGCGTCCGGATCGCGCCGGGCGCCAGCATCACGGCGGACAACACGTTCGAGTGCGGCTGGTGGACCCTCGACGACCCGGGCGGGCAGGCCGGCTACACTCGCCGGCTCGAGATCGGGGAACGCGTGCTGATCTCCTCGCACCACTACTTCGACGTGGCCGGGACCATCGTGATCGGCAGTGACTCGACCATCGGGGGCATCGGCTCGCAGTTCTGGACCCACGGGCCGGGCGTGAAGGACCGCGACATCCGCATCGGCGCGCACTGCTACATCGGGAGCGCCGCCGTGTTCGCGCCGGGCGCGGGTCTCTCCGACCACACCATGGTCGCGCTCGGGAGCCTGGTGGCGCGGCGCTTCCGGCGGCCGAACGTCATCATCGGCGGCGTGCCCGCCGAGACCCTGCGCGAGGGGTTCGACTGGGAGACCCAGCGCGAGGTCGGAATGGCACCGGCGGAGCCGCCCGCATGAGCGTGCCGGCCGATCCGGCGCGCAGGTGCGGACCACCGCGGGGCCGCGGCGGCAGGGCCCAGCGCGGTTGACAGCACCGTGTTCCCGCACTAGGTTCAGGTCCGGCTTGAAGCGGACCTCGTATGGGCGGGCATAGCTCAGTTGGTAGAGCGCGAGCTTCCCAAGCTTGAGGTCGCGGGTTCGAACCCCGTTGCCCGCTCCATTCTCTTCCTGGCCTGAGGCGCGTCGACGCGGGTGGACGATCCCGCCGGCGCGCCGAGCCGTCTGAGGAGGCCTTCCTGGCCAGAACCGCCACCATCCAGCCGGTCGTCGCCATCATCGGCCGCCCCAACGTCGGCAAGTCCACGTTCTTCAACCGCGTGCTCGGGGAGCGGCGCGCCGTGGTCCACGACCGCCCGGGCATCACCCGCGACCGCAACACCGCGCGCGCCGAGTGGGCGGGCTACTCGTTCCTGCTGGTGGACACCGGCGGCTTCCTGCCGGGCGCCGCCGAGGGGCGCGACGCCAACGTGCGCCGGCAGGCCGAGATCGCCATCGAACTGGCCGACGCGGTGCTGTTCGTCGTGGACGCGAAGACCGGGGTGACCGACCTCGACGTGGCCATCGGCCGGGACCTGCGGCGCCGCCAGGCGAAGAGCCTGCTGGTCGTGAACAAGGTGGACAAGCCGGGCGACCTCGCGACCCACGACTTCCACCGGCTCGGCCTGGGCGAACCCCTGCCGATCTCCTCGGAGAACGGCTTCGGCATCGGCGACCTGCTCGACGAGGTGGTCAGGCTACTGCCCGCGCGCGCGCGCGAGGCGCCCGAGCCGGGCACGCGCGTGGCGATCGTCGGGCGGCCCAACGTCGGCAAGTCCTCGATCGTGAACGTCCTGCTGCGCGAGGATCGGGTCATCGTCGAACCGAAGGCCGGCACGACCATGGACCCGATCGACACCGAGTGGAAGACCCCCGCTGGCACCTTCACGCTGGTGGACACCGCCGGCATCCGGCGCGAGTCGCGTTACCAGGACGAGGCCGAGTTCTACGCCGTGGTGCGGGCGTTGAACGCGCTCCAGCGCGCCGACGTCGCCTGCCTGGTGGTGGACGCCGTGCAGGGGTTCCTGAAGCAGGAGGCGCGGCTCGCCCACAACGCGCTGGAAGCCGGGTGCAGCGTGCTGCTGATCTACAACAAGTGGGACCTGATCGAGGGCCGCGAGGAAGCCTGGCAGCGCCTCACGGCCGAGCGCGAGGGACGTTATCCGACGCTCGCGGGCCTGCCGGCCGTGCCGGTCTCGGCGACCGAGAAGATCAACCTCGGACGCCTGCCGAAGCTGATCCTCCAGCGCGCCGAGGAGCACGCGCGCAAGATCCCCACGCGCCAGCTCAACGACTGGCTGCAGCAGGTCCAGAAGCTGCGCGGCGTGCCCTCGACGCGCGCGGGCCTGATCCCGAAGCTCTACTACGTCGCCCAGACCGGCACCTCGCCGCCGGCGTTCACCCTGTTCGTGAACCACCCCACGCGCCTCAACGAGAACTACCGGCGCTTCCTCTGGCTGCGCTTCACGGAGCACTTCGGCTTCCACGGCACGCCGCTGCGTCTGCGGGTGCGGAAGAGCGAGTAGCGCGGTGCTCGCGTCCCTCGTGCTCTGCGTCCTGGTCGCCTACGCGTGCGGCTCGCTGCCCTGGGGACTGTGGGTCGGCCGGCTGGCACGCGGGGTGGACATCCGCACCATGGGCTCGGGGAACCTCGGCGCGACCAACGTCTACCGCTCCCTCGGGCCTGGCCTCGGCGTCCTGACGCTGCTGCTCGACATCGCCAAGGGCGCGGTGCCGGTCTGGCTGATCCCGCACGCCCCGTTCGCGGCGGCGTTCCCGGGCGGCGCCGAGTGGTGCCGGCTCGCAGTCGCCCTCGCCGCCGTGGCCGGGCACGTGTGGACCTTCCTCGCCGGCTTCAAGGGCGGCAAGGGCGTGGCCACCACGGTGGGGGTGCTGCTCGCGCTCGCCCCGGCCGCGTTCGGCGTCTTCGTCGCGGTCTTCCTGGCGGCCGTGGCGGTGACGCGCTACATCTCGGTCGGTTCGACCCTCGGGGCGATCGCCTTCGCCGTCACGCTCGGGGTCGTCGCCCGGGGGGGCGTGCGCAGTCCCACGTTCCTGCTGGGTGTCCTCCTCGCGCTGCTCGTGGTGCTGCGGCACCGCGACAACTTCCGCCGCCTGCTGCGCGGCGAGGAGCGGCGCTTCTCGTGGAAGGGAGGGAGGTCCGCATGAGCACCGTGGCCATCCTGGGGGCCGGGTCGTGGGGCACGACGCTGGCGGTCCACCTCTGCCAGGCCGGGTCCGAGGTCCGCCTCTGGGGCAACGTCCGCGAGGACCTGGACGGGATGATCCGGACCCGGGAGAACCGGAAGTTTTTGCCTGGCATCAGGCTCCCGGATGGAGTTAAGGTGCTGCCCGAACTCGGGGTCGCGCTCGACGGCGCCGACTTCGCCGTCTTTGCCGTGCCCTCGCAGGCAGTGCGCGAGGTCGCGGTGGCGGCGGCCGCGACCGGGAGCCGAAGCCAGGCGATCTGCGTGGCGAAGGGGCTGGAGCTCGGCACCCGGATGCGCATGAGCGCGGTGCTCGAGGAGTGCCTCGGCCGGCCCGGCCCGGTGGTCGTGACCGGCCCGAGCCATGCCGAGGAGGTCAGCCGCGGCATCCCGACCACGGTGGTGGCGGCCGCCGCGGATGAGTCGCGGGCGCGGGCGGTGCAGGTGCTGTGTTCGACGCCGGCGTTCCGGGTCTACACCAACACCGACGTGGTCGGCTGCGAGTACGCCGCGGCGCTGAAGAACGTCATCGCGATCGCGGCCGGGGTGTGCGATGGCATCGGTTGGGGGGACAACACCAAGGGGGCGCTTCTGACCCGGGGGCTCGCAGAGATCTCGCGGTTGGGCGTGGCGCTCGGGGGTCGGCGCGAGACCTTCTTCGGTCTCGCCGGCCTGGGCGACCTGATCACCACGGCGATGAGCCGCCACAGCCGGAACCGTCACGTCGGCGAGGGCATCGGCCGGGGCCGGTCGCTGACGGAGGTGCTGGGCGGCATGGTGATGGTCGCGGAGGGAGTGACGACGTGTCGCGCGGCCCGCGACCTGGGCCGGGCTCACGGGGTGGAGTTGCCGATCACCGAGGAGGTGTGCGCGATGCTGTTCGAAGGACGCAGCCCGCGCGAGTCGTTGCAGGCGCTCATGACTCGCGATCTCAAGAGCGAGCAGTGAAGCCCGCCACGCCGGCGCGCCGCGGCGGGATGGGCGCGGGGAAGCAGGGGAGGAGCCGCTTGTCGCCGATCAGGACGGAGTCGGAATCCGACTCCAAGCTCTACCGGCCGATCAGCGAGGTGGCCGAGGTCGTGGGCGTGAAGCCGCACGTGCTGCGCTACTGGGAGACCCAGTTCAGCATGCTGCGCCCGAAGAAGAACCGCGCCGGGAACCGGATGTACCGGCCCGACGAGGTGAAGCTCCTGTTCCGGATCCGGGAGCTGCTGTACGACCGCCGTTTCACCATCGCGGGGGCCCGGCGGCACCTGCTCGACCAGCGCAAGGAGCCCGCGGTTCCGCAGGTCGAGATGGCCTTCGGCGAGGCGGACCGCAAGCTGGTGCTCCACGAGGTCAAGACGGAGCTCAAGCAGCTGCTGGGCCGCCTGCGCGGGCCGGCGGCGCGCGCCTGAGCGGGATGGCGTCCGGCCCGGTGCGCCCACTTGCGGGGCGGGGCGGGCTCGCCTAGATTGATGGCAGCAGTCGGCACCCCTCTTCGGTCGGGGCGTAGCGCAGCCTGGTAGCGCACCTGCATGGGGGGCAGGTGGTCGCTGGTTCAAATCCAGTCGCCCCGACCATTCGTTCCCGCGGTGCGGCCCCGCCCCGCGCGTCGCTCCCGGCTCCACGCTCCGACTTGACCACGTCCGGGGCGTCTCGTTACGTTGTCGGTGAGATGTCACACACGCGCGTCCTCCCGCTGTCCCGTTTCAGCGTCTCGATGCCGGGCGAACTGGCCCGCCAGCTCGACGCGATGGTCGAGGCGAAGGGCTACCCGAACCGCTCGCAGGCGGTGGCGGACATGGTCCGGGCGCACCTGGTGGAGCACCGCGCCCAGGCTGGCAGTCAGGAGATCGCCGGGACCATCACGCTGGTCTTCGACCACCACAGGCGGAACATCCAGGCACTGCTGACCGACCTGCAGCACGATCACGGCGATCTCATCGTCGCGACGCTCCATGTCCACCTGAGCCATCACGACTGCATGGAGGTCCTTGCCGTGCGGGGCAGGGCGGACGCCGTGAAGCACCTCGCGGACCGACTGATCGCCGCCAAGGGCGTGAGCCACGGCCGCCTGACCGTGACCACGACCGCACCGGGCCCCGTCCACCGGTGACCGGGGCCCCCGCCTCCTCCTCTCCGGCCGAACCTCGCCCATCGCCGACACCCTTCACGAGCCCCCATCGAAAGGCGTGTGCCATGCTCGATCAGTCCTCACGCGTCGCGCTGCTGGTCGCCGGTCTCGTCCTGGCGTCCGCCGCGACGACCAGCGCCGGGGACGCCGACTCGATGAAGGCGCAACCCCGGGTGATCCACCTGGATCGCGCGGCGGGCGGCTCGAGAGCGGTCTTCACGGGTCCGCCGGTGACGTGGACGATGCGCTCCGGCTATGTCGTCCTCCAGCCGGGCACATCGGTCGGCCGCCACAACACGCGAAGGTACGAGGAAGCGGTGGTCGTGCTCGAGGGTGCGGGGGAGATGCGGATCACGGGCGGCGCGACGCTGGCGCTCGCGCCCTACACCGTCGCCTACTGCCCGCCCATGACGGAGCACGACGTATTCAACACGGGCCGGCGGCCCCTGCGATACATCTGGCTGGTCGCGAAGGTCCAACCCTGAGGAACGGCGGCGCCGCCCGCGGCGGGCCGGCGCGCCGGAGAGGGACCGGACGTGCACATCCCCGATGGTTTCCTCGATGCAAAGACGGCGGCGGCGACGGGCGTGCTCGCCGCCGCCGGGCTCGGCGTCGCGCTGGCGGGCGTGCGCCGCGCGCTCCCCCCGCGCCGCGTCCCGCTGATCGGCCTGGCCGCGGCCTTCGTGTTCGCCGCCCAGATGCTCAACTTCCCGGTGGCGGGTGGCACGTCGGGGCACCTGGTCGGCGCGGTGCTGGCCGCGGTGCTGCTCGGGCCGAGCGCGGCGGTGGTGGTGATGAGTGCGGTGCTCATCCTGCAATGCCTGATGTTCGCCGACGGCGGCGTGACCGCGCTGGGCGCGAACATCTTCAACATGGCGCTGGTCGCGACCGGCGTCGGCTACGCCGTCTACCGCCTGCTGGTCCGCGTGGCGGGCGGGAGCCTGCGCGCTCGGCTCTTCGCCACGGCGTTCGCCGCCTGGTGCTCCACGGTCGCGGGGGCGGTGGTGTGCGCCGGGCAGCTCGCGCTGTCGGGCACCGTCGCCTGGGGCGCGGTGTTCCCGGCCATGGCGGGCGTCCACATGCTCATCGGCCTGGGGGAGGCACTGATCACCACGCTGGTGGTGGCGGCGGTGGCGCGAGCGCGGCCCGAGCTCCTGGCCGGGCAGGACGCGCCACGGCCGGGATCGCGCTACGGCCTGCTCGCGGCGCAAGGGGCGATCGTCGCGCTCGGGCTGGTGATCTTCGTCGCCCCGTTCGCCTCGGGCTGGCCCGACGGCCTGGAGCGCGTCGCGAGCGTGCTCCGGTTCGGGCATCGGGCCGCCGCCGCCCATTCGTGGGCGCCGCTGGCGGACTACGGCGTGCGCGGGCTGCGCTCGCCCGTGCTCTCCACCGTCGTCGCCGGCGGAGTGGGCACGGTGGTCGCCTTCGGCCTCGCGTGGGTGCTGGCCGCGATCCTGGCGCCACGCCCGACCGGGGGACACACGCCGGGCGGGAAGGGAGGAGGGATCGGTGCATCCCCGGCTGCTTGAGACCTACCAGCACCGCCGCAGCGCCGTCCACCGTCTGCCCGCGGCGCTCAAGTGCGCCGCGGCCCTGGCCGTCGTGCTGCTGGTCGTGCTGCTCCCGCGGGCGTCATGGCCCGCCTACGGCGCGATCGCGATCGGGCTCATCGCGGGCGCCGCGCTCTCGCGCATCCCGCCCGCGCGGCTCGCCCTCCGCCTGCTGATGGTGGAGCCGTTCGCGCTCGGGGTGGCGCTGCTGTCGCTCCTCCAGCCCGACGGGACACGCATCTTCGCGGCGCTGCTCGCGCGCAGCACCCTGTGCCTGTTCGCGATGGTCCTGCTGGCGGCCACCACGCGCTTCTCGGACCTCCTGCGCGTCCTCTGGAGCGCCCGGGTGCCGCGCCTGCTCGTGACCACGCTGGCGCTCATGCACCGCTACCTGTTCCTGCTGCTGGACGAGACCGGCCGCATGGTCCGGGCCCGGCGCAGCCGCACGTTCGCGCGCGGGCGGCTGGCGGCCTGGCGCTCGTCGGCGGGGGTGCTGGCGCACCTCTTCGTGCGGAGCAGCGAACGCGCGGAGCGGGTCTATTCCGCGATGTGCGCGCGCGGCTGGAAGACGTGAACGCGCTCGAGGTCCGCGGGCTGGGCTACCGCTACGCGGACGGGACCGTGGCGCTCGCGGAGGTCGCGTTCGACGTGGCCGTGGGTGAGCGGGTGGGGCTCATCGGGCCCAACGGCGCGGGCAAGTCCACGCTGCTCCTGCACCTGAACGGGCTGCTGCCCGAGCGTCCGACGGCATCGCCCGCCGTCCACGTCTACGGCACCCCGGTCACCGAGCCGCACCTCGCGGCGATCCGGGCGCGCGTCGGCCTGCTGTTCCAGGACCCCGACGACCAGCTCTTCTGTCCCACGGTCTGGGAGGACGTGGCGTTCGGCCCGCAGCAGCAGGGCCTCGGCCGCCGGGACCTGGCCGCGCGCGTGACCGCGGCGCTGGGGCAGGTCGGTCTCGGCGGCTTCGAGGAGCGCCTGCCGCACCACCTCAGCCGGGGCGAGAAGCGCCGCGTCTGCCTGGCCGGACTGCTGGCCTGCGACGCGCAGCTGCTGGCGCTGGACGAGCCGACCACGGACCTCGACCCGCGCGGACGCCGCGAACTCAAGGCGCTGCTGGCGAGCCTGCCGGTGGCGCAGGTGATCGCGACGCACGACCTCGAGATGGTGGTCGAGCTGTGCCCGCGGGTGGTCCTCCTCGACCGTGGCCGCGTCGTCGCGCAGGGCCCGACCGCCGGGCTGCTGGGGGACGAGGCCCTGATGCTCGAGCACGGACTCGAGACCCCGCACATCCTGAGGCACCGCCACCCGCACTAGCGCCGGCCGGGTGGGGGGAGCGTGGGCGGGGTGCGCCCATCCGCGCTTGCAACTTCCCGGCACACGCCGCAGAGTGCCCGCGACATGCTGACGTGGCTCCTCTATCTGCTCGCCGACGCGCTCGCGCGACTCCTGCCGGACCGCGTGGCCGATGCCCTCGCGGTGCGCCTGGCGCGGCTCGCCTTCGCCGCGCGCGTCCCCGCCCGGGCGCGGCTCGAGGAGAACCTCGGCCGCCTGCTCGGACCGGGAGCGGACGTCGGCGCGGTGGCCCGCGAGGCGTTCGAGAACTTCGCCCTGAGCTTCACGGACTTCCTGAGGCTGGGGCACCGGGGGCGCCACCGGATCGCCGGCGCGGTCGAGGTGCACGGTTCCGAGCACCTCGCGGCCGCCCGGGCCTCGGGCCGGGGCGTCATCGTGCTCTCGGCCCATCTCGGCAACTGGGAGCTCGGCGCCGCGTGGCTCGCCGCGGGCGGACCGCCCGTCCACCTCGTCGCGCGGGCGCACCCGAGCCGCCGGGTCGAGCGCTTCTTCGCGCGCCGGCGCGACGCCTGGGGCGTGCGCCTGATGCCGGACCGGCCGCTCTGGCGGCCCGCCGCCGCCGCCCTGCGGCGCCGCGAGTGGGTGGCGCTGATGGCCGACCGAGGCGCCCCCGGGCGCGGGACCGACCGCCGCGGCTCGGTCTGCGCCTGGGCCGCCGCGCTCGCGCGCCGCACCGGCGCGCTGGTGCTGCCCGCGGTCATCGTGCGGCAGGCCGACGGCCGCTACGCCGTGCACATCGAGCGGCCGCTCGAGCCCGCCGCGGTGCGCGCCGAGGGCTTCGTCGAGAGCCTTCAGCGCCACCTGGTGCGGCACCCGCGGCAATGGTCCGCGTTCGAGGCGCTGCCGGAGGGCCTGGCCTGATGCGCGTGGCGGCGCTCATCCCCGCCTACCAGGCGGCGGCGAGGCTCGGCGAGGTGCTGCTGCGCCTGGAGGCGCTGGCGGAGCCGCCGGCGGTGCTGGTGGTGGACGACGGCTCACGCGACGCGACCGCCGAGGTCGCGGTCCCCACGGTCTACGGCGGGGAGCGCAGCCAGATCCACACCCTGCGGGACGTGCCGCGCATCGTCGGCACGCTCGTGCGGCTCACCTGGGAGGGCGCGGCGCCACCACGGGCGATGCGCGCCGCCCGCATCCACCTGGCCGGGGGTACGCGATGAACGTCCTGCTCACCAACGACGATGGGGTGAACGCGCCCGCGCTGCGCCAACTGCGCGAAGCGCTGGCCCCGCTCGGGCGCGTCTGCATCGTCGCCCCCGATCGCGACCAGAGCGCCACGTCGCACGCGCTCACGCTCCAGCGGCCGTTCCGCATCCAGCAGCACGAACCCGACGTCTACAGCGTGGACGGCACGCCGACCGACTGCGTGATCACCTCGTTCTACGGCCTGCTCGACCGTCGCCCGGACCTGGTCATCTCGGGGATCAACCAGGGACCGAACATGGGGGAGGACGTCTTCTACTCCGGCACGGTCGCCGCCGCCATCGAGGGCTCGCTCCAGGGCACGCCCGCGATCGCGGCGTCCTACGCCAGCCGCACGGCGCCCGACTTCGTCGAGCATGCCCGCTTCATCGCCCGGCTGGTCGGCCGGCTGCTGGAGCGCGGACTGCCGCGACGGCACCTGCTCAACGTGAACTTCCCCGGCCGCTCCTGGGCCGAGACCCGCGGCGTGAAGGTCACGCGGCTCGGCAGCCGCATCTACCACGACACCCTGGTGAAGAAGGTGGACCCGCGCGGCCGCGACTACTACTGGATCGGCGGGGAGGACCCGGAGTGGGAGCCGATCGCCGGGACCGACTTCCACGCCGTCCACGAGGGTTGGATCTCGGTGACGCCGCTGCGGCTGGATTTCACCGCCGAGGCCGCCCTGCCGGAGCTGGAGGCATGGGGCCTCGAGAAATAGCGCCGACGGGCGGTCCGGACGGCTTCGCGGCCGAGCGGGCGGCGATGGTCGACGGACAGATCCGGGCGCGGGGCGTGCGCGACGAACGCGTCCTGGCCGCCATGCGCGAGGTACCACGCCACCGCTTCGTCGCCCCCGGGCTCCGGGCCGACGCCTACGGAGACTGGGCGCTCCCCGACGCCCACGGGCAGACCATCTCCCAACCCTACATCGTCGCGCGCATGCTGGAACTGGCCGCGATCGAGTCCGGCCACCGGGTGCTGGAGATCGGCACCGGGACCGGCTACCAGGCGGCGCTGCTCGCCCGGCTGGCCCGGGAGGTCTTCAGCGTCGAACGCATCCCCGACCTTCTGGAAGCGGCCCGGGAGCGCCTGCGGGGATGCGGAGCGGGCGGCGTCCGCCTGCGGGTGGGGGACGGGACGCTGGGCTGGCGGGAGTTCGCACCCTATGATAGGGTCGTCGTCGCTGCGGCGGCACCCCGTGTCCCCGAGGCCCTCAAGGAACAACTCGGAGAGCGGGGTCTTGTTGTCATCCCGGTCGGCGGCAGCGCGATCCAGCGCCTCGAGGTCTGGCGCCGCGCGCTCGACGGGGGTTGGCAGGCGAGCCGCCACGGCGAGTGCCGCTTCGTTCCGCTGTTGGGTCAGGACGCCTGGCAGGAGGGACGCGGCCCATCATCGAACTGACCATCGGTCGGGGCGTGGCTCAGCCTGGTAGAGCACCTGGTTCGGGACCAGGGGGTCGGAGGTTCAAATCCTCTCGCCCCGACCATTTCCTCCTGCGGGACCTCCCGTCCGACGCCGGCCCTCCGGTCCCGTGTCCGCCCCGCGCGCTCCCGCCGCGCGTCATCCCCGCCTGAGCCATGGACCGCGTCGCGCTCGTGATCACCGGAAGCGTGCAGGGAGTGGGCTTCCGCTGGTACCTTCAGCGGGCGGGCCGCGCGCTCGGGCTGACCGGCGCGGTCCGCAACCGCGCCGATGGAGCCGTGGTGGTGGAGGCCGAGGGGCCGTGCGGCGCGCTCGAGCAGTTGGTGGAAGCGGCGCGCCACGGACCGGCGGGCGCCGCGGTCACGCACGTGGACGTGCGCTGGGACGCGGGCCCCGCGCGCTTCCCGGATTTCCGCATCGATCGCGATCCCTGAGGGCTCCATGGCACCCGATCTCGTCCGCTTCCGCGACCGGCTCGCCGCCACGCTGGACCAGGTCCGCCGCGACGGCGCCCTGGCCGTCGCCGCATACGAGGCGCTGCTCGTGGACCCGGAGTTCGACGACGTCGAATTCGATCGCTTCCGGGCCGGGGTGCTCGAGGCCGGGATGGCCCTGCCCGAGACCGAGGTCGAGCCCGCCTCCGGCCCTCCGGAGTCCCATGCCCTGCCCGGCGGGTCGGAGCGCGACCTGCTGGATGTCTACCTGGGAGAGATCGGGCGCGTGCCGCTGCTGGCCCACGCCGAGCTGCTCGAACTGGCCCGGCGCGCCCGCGGCGGTGATGGCGGGGCGCGCAAGCGCATCATCGTCGCCAACCTCCGGCTGGTGGTGCACCTCGCCCGCGAGTACCGCAATCGCGGGCTGGCGATGCTCGACCTGATCGAGGAGGGCAACCTCGGCTTGATCCACGCGGTGGACCGCTTCGAGCCCGAGCGCGGCCTGCGCTTCTCGACCTACGCGGCGATCTGGATCCGGCAGGCCATCCTGCGCGGCATCGCCGAGCAGTCCCGCTCGGTGCGCATCCCGGTGCAGATGTTCCAGCAGGTCAACCGCTTCGTGCGCACGGAGCGTGCGCTGCGCGCGCGCCTGGGGCGCGAGCCCCTGGCCGAGGAGATCGCCGCCGAGATGGAGATCTCGAGCGCCCGCGCCCAGCGCCTCGCCAGCCTGCTCTCGAGCCTGCGCTCGCTCGACGAGGGCACCAGCCTGGCGGCCTACGAGCAGCTCTCGAACGAGGACCTGGCCGACGCCCCGCCCTCGGTCGAGCGCCTGATCGAGCTGCAGCTCGAGCACGAGAAGGTGGACCGGCTGCTGCGCTCGCTCAGCCAGCGCGAGGAACAGGTGGTGCGGATCCGCTACGGCTTCTACGATGGCGTCGCGCGCACCCTGGCGCAGACCGGGGGCCTGTTCGGCATCTCGCGCGAACGCGTGCGGCAGATCGAGGCGCGCGCCCTGCAGAAGCTGCGGCGTGCGGTCGAATCGGAGGGGACGGAAGGCGAGGGTGGAAGCGGCGTTTCGTGACGGCGTGGCGCCCGGGGGAGTCCCCCGGGCCGGACCAGGGAGGACGGCAGGTGACCGAGCTGAAGCGCTTCATCCGCGACGTCCCGGACTTCCCCCGCAAGGGGATCCTCTTCAAGGACATCACCCCGCTGCTCAACGATGGGGCGGCGCTGGCGGCGGCGATCGAGCAGATGAGCCGGCGGCTGCCGCAGCCCGAGGCCGTGGTCGCCATCGAGTCGCGCGGCTTCGTGTTCGGCGCCGGCTTGGCGCTGCACTGGCAGGTGCCGCTGGTGCTGGCCCGCAAGTTCGGGAAGCTCCCGGGGCGGACCGTGCGCCAGGTCTACTCGCTTGAGTACGGCGAGGACACGCTCGAGATCCACGCCGATGCGCTCCGCCCCGGACAGCAGGTGGCGGTGGTGGACGACCTGCTCGCCACCGGCGGCACCGCGCTGGCCAC
>Ga0335071_10003870_pt1 | contig 15707 bp, 18 predicted proteins | sample Lox_Sample_15_FD_206724 | JGI IMG/M metagenome (GOLD analysis project Ga0335071, IMG submission 206724) | Soil microbial communities from Loxahatchee National Wildlife Refuge, Florida, United States - Lox_Sample_1.5 | ecosystem: Environmental > Terrestrial > Soil > Wetlands | place: USA... | reverse complement strand
TTGGCTATTACGCAAACGATAAAAATAAGACTACTTGCTAAACAATGACCTATCAATATTCAACGCAGCAATTTAATATTACTTATGCTGCGCCTTCAGGTATGGCATCAGGCCGCCGGCCTCGAGCAGCTGCTGCATGAATTCGGGTATGGGCTTCATAGGCAGCGTTTTGCCGGTCGTCAGGTTATGGATCTCGTTCTTTTTATAGTCCACTTCGAGCTCGTCACCCTGCTTCGCTTCCTTATAAATGCCCTTGCACTCGAGTAGCGGAAGGCCGATATTGAAGCCGTTCCGGTAGAAGATGCGGGCATAGGACTCGGCGATGATGCACGAGACGCCGCATGCCAGGATGACCTGGGGTGCCTGCTCTCTTGAAGAGCCGCAGCCGAAGTTATTAGCCGCTACTAAGATGGGGTCCTTGACCTTTTGCGAGTCGGCATAGAACGTGGGGTCGATGGACTCAAAGGCATGTACTGCAAGCTTTTTCAGGTCCAGCTCGTCGTACTTATACTTGCCGGAGATGACCTCGTCCGTGTTGGTGTCGGGTGGGTAGACCCGGAGCACTTTTGACTTGATATTCTTAAGGGCCATTTAGAGCACCTCTGTGGGGTCGGTGATTTTGCCATATATGGCGCTCACGGCCGCAACGGGCACGCTGGATAAATAAATTTCAGACTTGTTGTTGCCCATCCTTCCCTTGAAGTTCCGGTTCTGGGTGGACAGCACCTTTTCGCCGTCGCCCAACGCTACGGTCCTGCCAATGCAGAACCCGCATCCGGGGGCACCGACGGCCGCGCCGGCTTCGACGAGCGTCTCAATATATCCGAGTTTAATTGCTTCTGCGAGTACCTGACGGCTGGCCGGGTACACGACAAGCCTGCAGTCCTTGTGGGCCTTCTTGCCCTTCAGGATCCTGGCTGCGATGGCCAGGTCCTCGATGCGGCCATTTGTGCACGAGCCGATGCATACCGAGTCGAGGTGGATGCCCGTGACTTCGGATACCGGCTTAACGTTGTCCACCCGGTGCGGCAGGGCAACGTACGGCTCCAGCTTCGTTGCGTCGATGTCCAGCTCATCATTATAAACGGCATCCTTATCGGCGGCGATATTGCGGTATTCGTTCTCGCGGCCGTGCTCCTTCAGGTATGCCCTGACTTTGGCATCCGCCGGACAGAGGCCGACCTTAGCTCCGGCTTCAACGGCCATGTTCGATAAGACTAGTCGTGATTCGACGGACATCCTGTCGACCGTCGAGCCCACGTACTCCATGGACATGTAGGTCGCGCCGTCCGCAGTGATCTCTCCGACGATATTCAAAAAAACATCCTTGGACGTGACATATTTGGGCAGGTCGCCCTCGACTCTGACCTTGAAAGAGTCGGGCACGCGCAGCCATGTCAGGCCGTACGCCATGATGGCGCCGACATCCGTCGAGCCCATGCCCGTTGCGAACGCTGTCAAAGCGCCGTGGGTGCAGGTATGGCTGTCGGCGCCGATGATGATCTTTCCCGGAGCGGCGAACTTCTCGGCGACGATCTGGTGGCAGATGCCGTCGCCGTTCTCGAAGAAGTGGATGCCGTTTTCCCGGGCGAACTTGCGCATGAAAATATGGACGTTTGAGACCCGCTCGCTCGGCGACGGCGAGGCGTGGTCGCAGACCGCCGCGACCTTCTTCGGGTCGAATACCTTCCTGGTACCGAGGTCTTTCTCCATCTGCTGGATGGCCAGCGGGAACGTGCCGTCCTGGCCGAAGACGAAATCGACAGGCACGGTGACGAGGTCGCCGGGCACGGCGTCTTTCCCGCTCTTATCCGAAAGTATCTTTTCCGCTAGCGTCTTCCCCATTTTATTTCACCTGGAGGATGTATCCGCTAATGCGCACTGGTCTATAATAAAGGTTGTTGTGCCGCCGTCCGGGTGTTCATTTCATGAAAGGGATAGGAGATTTTAATAGCTCATATAAAATAACATTTTATTATATGAGTATACGGGATGAGGTGGTAGCCTCCGCCTCGGTGCTGGCCAGGACCCTGGATGCGGGGTCGATAATTATCATATCGCCCGAAGCGACGGCGATACGGAAGCAGATAGATACGGCCATCCCGGTCATCATCGCGCGTGTCCTGGGCGGCAGGGGCGACGGCGACGACATCTTCATCGATATCATGTCCAAGCTCCCGAAGAACATCGGCAAAAGCTCCCTCTTTTTAAAAGTCTCCCGCATCGAGCTCATGAGCGAGGCCGTCGAGGTAGCCTACATCCGGGGCAAGATACCGAAAAAGATCATCGTGGGCATCGTGAGTATCGGCGACATCAACTCCATCGTCGTCATGGACATCAACGACATCCCCCTCATTCAAAAGATGGCCGAGCTCGCATCCGGTATCGACTATACGGTGCTAAAAGCCGTGCTGAACCTGGCCATCGATATCGGCCGCGAGGGCCGGGAAGGCAAGAAGATAGGGACCGCCTTCGTCATCGGCGACACGGAACATGTTCTCAACATGTCCCACCAGATCGTGCTCAACCCGTACGAGGGCCATAAAAAGAAGGACAGGGACATTAAGGATGAGAAGAACTGGGAGACCGTCAAAGAGTTTGCCCAGCTCGACGGCATGTTCATCGTCGACATGGCCGGGTACATCGTGGCCGCCGGCAGGTACCTGGACGTTAACGCCAGAAACGTCGAACTGCCATCCGGGCTGGGTGGCCGCCACCTTGCCACTGCCGCCATCTCAAAATGCGCAAAGGCCATCGCCATCGCCGTCTCCGAGTCCAGTGGCGTCGTAAGCGTCTATAAGGACGGCAAGGACGTGATCACCATCGACCCGAGAGTATCCATCACATAGCTTAAAATATGAGGCGTTAAGAACTTTTATAACTCGTGGTAATTTCCAAACCGATAAATATTAATCATAGAGCAAGCATTAAGTAAAGTGGGATGAATTTAATGAGCTTAGAAAAGCACCTCTTTACTTCCGAATCCGTAACTGAAGGCCACCCGGATAAGATGGCCGACCAGATCTCGGACGCTGTCCTGGACGCCATCCTGGCGAAGGACCCGCTCGGAAGAGTGGCCTGCGAAACGCTCGTCAGCACTGGCATGACGGTCGTCGCGGGTGAAATTACGACTAATTGTTACGTGGATATACCTAAGATCGTCCGGAATACCATCAAGGATATTGGCTACACGCGCGCAAAGTTCGGCTTCGACTGTGAGAACTGCGCCGTCCTCACGTCTATCGATGAGCAGTCCCCGGACATCGCCATGGGCGTTGACGTCCAGGGCGCCGGCGATCAGGGCATGATGTTCGGCTTCGCATGTAACGAGACGCCTGAGCTGATGCCCATGCCCATCATGCTGGCCCATAAGCTTGCCATGCGGCTGGCCGAGGTCCGGAAGACCAGGGTGATCGACTACCTGAGGCCGGATGGCAAGACCCAGGTCACAATCGAGTATGAGAATGATAAGCCCGTCCGCGTCGACACGATCATCGTTTCAACGCAGCACAGCGAGAAGGTGGAGCAGGCCCAGATCAAGAACGACGTTATCGAGCACGTCATCAAGCCCGTCATACCCGATGGCTTTTATGATAATAAGACTAAGGTATTGGTTAATCCGACCGGGCGCTTCGTGCTCGGCGGCCCCCACGCAGATACGGGCCTGACCGGCCGTAAGATCATCGTCGATACGTACGGCGGCATGGGCAGGCATGGCGGCGGCGCCTTCTCGGGCAAGGACCCGACCAAGGTGGACCGCTCGGCCTGTTACATGGCACGTTACATCGCCAAGAACATCATCGCCGCGGGGCTCGCTACGAAGTGCGAAGTCCAGCTTGCCTATGCCATCGGCGTTGCGGAGCCGGTCTCTATCATGCTGGACACCTATAACACGAACACGATCTCTCACAAGAAGATCGTTGAACTGGTCCGGGATAACTTCCAGCTTACTCCCCAGGGTATCATCAAGTCGCTCGACCTGCGGCGGCCAATCTATGAGCAGACCGCTGCATATGGCCACTTCGGGCGCAATGGCAAGGACTTCACCTGGGAGCGCACGGATAAGGCTGAAATTATGCGGAAGGACGCGGGCTTCTAAGCCTGCGTTTCTTTATTAATATTTTATATTGGCTTTTTATCATTTCTCCGCCTGGTATAATAGAGCAAAGATCGACAAATAACAAAATTAGGCTGAGTCTTTAATTTTTTTAACCATTTCGATTTCATCTCTTCGAATCCGGTACTTCCGGGCAAAATATGTAAAAATGTTATGGACATCCCTGGCAAGTAGCTCATCGCCGATCTTCGTACCGGCGGCCACGGCCTGGGGCCAGTCAATGATGGTCACGCCTGTCTCGCTGACCATGACGTTATACTCGGAGAAATCGCCATGCACGTAGCCATTGCGATAGGCAAGCTCAAGCTGCTCGACGATGCGGTCCAGGTACCATTCAGCGTCCTCCACCTTCGCGCGGGAAAGATCGTGGCCCTCGGCCACGCTCATGACGATAGCATGGCGGTTCTGGTCGAAGGGCTCGGGGACGCTCACGGCAGGATAGAGCTTTTTAAGCACTTCGAACTCGTGCTTAGCGGCCAGGGACGAGGCATACAGCCAGTTCGTATTGTGCAGGTCAACGAGATGCTCGCGTTTTCTTTTAACCTGCTTAAAGGCCGTACGGCCTTCCCGATGAAACTTGATGGCAAGAGGCCGGCCGCCGGGGCTCATCGCACCGATAATGACCGACTCTTTACCCACACCGATGAGACTGCCCAATGAATTGATCGTGTCACGCCGCACAAAGGCTGATATGGCCAGAATATCGTAGCCATTATATTTGAGCTGGTAGCCAACGTAGTGGCCGGTGAATCGCTCCAGCAGGTCCAGGCCCGTCAGGTTCCTCAGCCGGTACTCGATCTCCTTCTCGCTCAGGCCCGTATACGAGGCCATATCCTCGACGGCCACCCATTCGTGGGTCTTCATGCCATTCTCGACGGCCCTTAAGATCTTAAGCTCTTCCGGCTTTAAGGATAAAAATACTGTCGCGTGATCTATCATTTTATAAAAGAAGATATGACGGCCCGCAGGCCTATAAATACCTACTCTCCGGAGACGGCCTTCTTGGCCATCTTGAGCCGTTCCTTGGCGGTGTAGCCCGTGGCCTCCTCCAGGAAGTCCCGGAACCGCTTGTTGGTGTCGAGGATGAGCTTTTCGTCTTTTACCGAGAGGTCGGAGGTGGTCTCGACGTGGAGCTTCTTATCCTGGACCCAGGCCTTAAGCTCCTTAATGGCACCATAGCTGACGGTCATCTTACCTTCGCTTTCGGCGGGCTTGACCTCGAAGACCTCCTCGAGGATGCCGCGAATTCGCTCCGTTTCCGGCTTGCTGCCGCGCTTGAACGTGTATTCGCTAATTATTTCACCCATTCTCCTGTGTATTTTTATGAGTAAAAAACACTTTCGACTTTAAGGCACGAAGTTCCAGGGCTGACTGGGCGAATATCGGATAGATTTATTACCACCCGACAGAGAATATCAGGTGATGCCAGACAAGATGGAAGATTTCGTTAAAGTCGTCATTGAAAAACTTGAGTGTAAAAACCCGATCATTATCTGCGGATTCCCTGGAATGGGCCTCGTCGGGAACATCGTGTCCCAGTTCCTCATGGACCAGTTCAATATGACGAACTGCGGCTACGTGGAGTCGCGGCTCTTCCCGCCCGTGGCGATCGTATATGGAGGGCTTGTAAAAAACCCCGTCCGCATTTATGAGAACGCGGAACAGGAGATCATGATCGTCTTCTCGGACATCCCCATCGATCCAGTCATAAGCGGCGAAGTTGGCAGGAGTATCATCAAATGGGCTGACACAGTCAAACCCAAAGAAGTGATCACCATCGCGGGTTTGGCCACGACGGGCGAGGAGCACCGTGTGTTTGCAGCTGGAGCGACCCAGGACGACCTGGTAAAGTTCAAGGACGACGCGCTTCTCTTCGAGGTCGGGACCATCTCCGGCGTGCCGGGCGTGATCATGAACGAGTGCCGGAACCATTACATACCGGCCGTCTGCATTCTGGGCGAGACCCGGGGAGCGAATCCGGACCCAAGATCGTCCGCGGAACTGGTAAAAGTACTGGCAAAGGTTTACGGCTGGAAGATCAACGTAGACATCCTCATCAAGGAGGCCGACCAGATCGAGCAGATGATGCACAAGCTGTCGGAGCAGGTCGGAGAAGCCGAGGCGAAGCCGTCGAAGGACTACAGTATGTACGGGTGATGACATGAGGCTACTCGCACTAACCGGGCTGAGCAAGGAATCGCTGGCCGAGCTCTCGAAGCGGCATATGCGCACCTTCGAGTTCCACAGCGCCAACAACGTGCTCGCCTTCGCGGAGCTCAACGTCGGCGATACGGTATTCCTGACCGACGTCCCGCCCGCGGACCTGGCACCGGGCATCTGCGGCAATATATCGATGGTGAAGTCGTTCGATACCCGCATGCAGCACGTGTACTATGGCTCTGCTAACTATCATGAAGAAATGGAGACCATGTCGGCCCGGGCTCAGATGGGCTTCGTCTCCATCGGCAAGATCAAGAAGGTCGAAAAGGCAGGCCTGTACGACCCGGTCTACGTCGAGGTCATCGATATGAAATTCTGCGAGGCGCGCTGATGGCCGAAGATAACGTTAATATGTTCGTCTATGGCACCCTCATGGATAAGTCCCGCCTGAACTCGGTCATCAAGCGCATACCGGAGATGCATGCGGCGAAGGTGAGCGGCTACCGGCAGTTCTACGATGACCGGCTGGGCTTCAAGAGCGCTGAAAAAGACGAGCGCTCGACGATGCGCGGCATGCTGCTCCTGGGCATCACACTCATGGAGCTCCGGCAGCTCGATTTCTACGAGGGCGTGGGCGAGGGCTCGTACCGGCGCGTGAAGGTCAGGGCGACGGCGCTGGATACGAAGGCCCAGGTCGAAGCGTTCATGTACGTTAAAAACGAGTAAGTCTCATACTTTTTTCCGTGCCATCATTTTTTATTAATAGCTTTCCACCGGCTCATGGGGAGTTGAAAATATGTTGAAGCTTGGATGGAAAGCCGGGCCTGAACAGTATCAGCCTAACGATCTACTGAATTATGTGATAGCCGCAGAGAACGCAGGTTTCGAGTCCGTGGACATCAGCGATCATTTTCACCCGTGGTCAGAGCGGGGCCACGCGTGCTTTACCTGGTCATGGCTGGGCGCCGCGGCCGTAAAGACGAAGAACATAGAGCTTGGCCCGGGAGTGACCTGCCCCATCCTGCGTTATCATCCCGCCATCATCGCGCAGGCTTCCGCGACCATCGATAACTTCGCCCCCGGAAGGACATATCTGGCAGTTGGGACCGGCGAGGCCTTAAACGAGTACGCGGCGACCGGCCTGTGGCCCGGATATGACGAGCGCCAGGCGATGATGCTCGAGGCAATGCAGCTCATCCGCGCTCTCTGGAGCGGCGCCGAGGTGACCTTCGAAGGCGCCTACTATTCGACACAAAAAGCCCGACTCTATACGCCGCCCGTATCAAAATTACCGATATACGTGTCGTCTCTTGTGCCCGAAAGCGCGTCCTTTGCCGGCCGATATGGCGACGGACTCATGACCGTGGCCAACGACCCTAATACTCTTAAGCAAATCGTGAAAAATTTCGAGGAAGGCGCCCGGGAAATGGGCAAAGACCCCCTCACGATGCCCCGGCTTCTTGAGGTCAATGTCGCTTATACCGACGACTTCGACTCGGCCGCACGCTGCTTCAGGGAGTACTGGGCCGGCGCCATGGTGCCCGCGATGTTCAACGAGCGCATCTATACGCCGGCGATGTCCGCCCAGAACGGCTCGGTCATCGGCAATGACATCCTGAAGCAAAGGCTTTGCATCTCCGGCGACCCCGAGGCGCACGTAAAGTTCGCGCAGCAGTTCATCGATATGGGCTTCACGCACCTCTACTTCCATTCCGCGGGGCCCGACCAGCGCGACTTCATCGTGGGGTATGGACGGGACGTGCTGCCGAAGATCAGGCAGCAGCAGGCGCAGATTGTCACCGCCTGAAATTTTTTTTAAAGATTTGTGCCGCCTGGTGTAAACTCCGTGCCGCCTGGTGATTAACTTAAAAGATTGGTGCCGATTAGTGTAATCCTGGTTAGGTCGAAACAATAGTGCTTACAAGCGGCACGGAGTTTACACCAGGCGGCACCAAAATATTATTTAATCACCAAGTGGCACCAGGCTTACACCAATCCGCACCAATCTCAATTTAAAATTATTAATTATAGGGTGCTTAAACAGGGCGTATTAATCCATTTTTAGTCTATGGCGACCGCAACGTTTATACATTACCACAACTCTTATGAAAAAAGGTCGCAGACGGCGTTGGGCTCGTGGCTTAGTCTGGACATAGCACCGGCCTTCTAAGCCGGGGGTCGGGGGTTCAAATCCCCCCGGGCCCGCTGAAAAACGTAAAGACCGGTAATGTCAGCGACCGCATAAAACTAATAAAAACTTATATGACCTTGCTGGTCTATAATGAACGGTATAGTGGGGCTGTGGCCAAGCCAGGTATGGCGACGGGCTCCAGCGGTGGCCGGTCCGCGAGGGCCGGCAGAAATATGATGAGCAACGGGTCACCTGAAGCAGCCCGACGGGGCGGCTTATGAGGAACCGTTGGAGCGCTGATTTCAGCGCTCTCGGGTGAAATCCCCAAATCATCGGAGAGACCCGTCGATCGGGAGTTCAAATCTCTCCAGCCCCACGTTATTTTAATGGGTATAGTTAGCAGGCCTTTTTTATACTACACATTAGAAATTATAAACTTGTAAGATATCCATCCAGCCTAAGCATAATTTCGTTATACCGATTTTAATATATTAATAAAATATAATATATGATTGGTATCTAATCGATTAAGATAATTAGATATATTACAAAAAGTAATATATTAATTATCTATAACTCTAAAGAATACCGGGAGGTAAAGAAGAATCTAGAGGGCGTTATTGCATTTGATTTATGGGCAGTTCACCGATACTAAAGGCTAAAATAAAGGATAGAAAGTAATCTTAAAATGATCAATGGAGGCATATTAGATGAATGATTTACACCTGAGGGAAGCGGATCGTTTAGAAGTTCTAAGCCTGGTTGATAATTATACCGATATTTTTCAGTCGCAGAATACTAAGATTGATCGACGGCCTATGATTCCACCCCCATTTTCTGTTCTCGCTGAGCATGGGTTATCGTGTTTTCTTAAGGTCACTGCGGGTTCGGAGGAGCACCTGGTGCTTTTTGATTCAGGACTATCGGCAGAATGCCTGTTCCATAATGTTAAATTGCTCAAGGTCGATTTAGACGGGATCGAATCTATCGTTTTAAGCCACGGCCACTATGACCATACGGGCGGGCTTTTAGAATTACTTGGCCACACGCCGAAAAAGACACCTCTAGTCCTCCATCCGGATGTTTTCCTTAATCGCCGCTTAAAAAATCCTATGTTAAACTATACTATTGACTTGCCTTCCTTAGACGAACAAACCATAATGAAGGCAGGGGCGGAAATTATCAAATCCCGGGGGCCTTCGACATTAGCGTCTGGACTGATAATGGTAACGGGAGAAGTAGAAAGGACGACACCATTTGAAAAGGGATTTCCCACCATGGAGGCAAAAATTAACGGTAACTGGGTAGTTGATCCGTTTAACGATGACCAGGCAATTATTGTCAATTTAAAAGGTAAGGGATTAGTGATTGTCGGCGGATGTTCTCACGCTGGTATTATCAATACTATTAGATATGCGAAGAATATCACTAATATTGATAAGGTCTATGCCGTGTTAGGAGGCTTCCACCTTACAGGGCCGCTATTTGAACCAATAATAGGGGTTACGATAGATGAAATGGTTAAGATAAACCCTGATTATGTCGTACCCATGCACTGTACGGGATGGAATGCTGTCAACCAGTTCAAAGAAAAAATGCCAAAACAAGTTATTATTAATACAGTAGGCACTTGTTATACATTTTAATTAATTTTTTTTATAAATAGATAAGAGGTTAAGGAAGAAATAACTATTGAAGTAATAATGGGAGATGAAGAATCGATGGCTGAACAGATAGATAAAGAGCTGTTTGGGATTGCTAAACAAATGTTCAATCCTGAGGACAAGAACCCTTATAATCTTAATGGCCGGGAGTTAAAAAATTTACTAGACCTGGTGGATAATCTCGATGCCTTTACGGGTAACGAAGGCCTGTGGGTGGCTTCCTGGATAGAATATCTGGGAGATAAAGACCTGGCCGCGCTCATCCAGAACTGGCCCGAAGATTTTAAACAGATAGTGATCGCCCGCTATAACCGACTCAAGGATTATCAGCCTGGCAAATAAAAGGGGTAAATTTATCAACTTTTTTTGCTTTAAGACGCACAGAGACTCAAACAAAAACTTATCATCCAAAAAACACAAAAGAACCAAAAAAATATTGTGAAGCGTAGGCCGCTTCACTTTATAACGTCGATGATGGACCCGGAAACTTTCGAGCCGCCACGCATGTTCAGTTTGCCGGCGGGGTCGCTGTCATCATCGGTTGCGGCACGGGTCTTCTGGCCCTTGCCCATGATCTGCGGCGAGTTGACGCCGGTCATGATGGCCATAACCCTTACCTTCCCCTCGTAATCCTTCTGGACCCTTGCGCCCCAGATAACATTAGCGTGGGAATCCATCTCATACGTTAATGACTCTGCGATGTTCGTGGCATCGCTCAGCGTCAGGTCCGGGCCGCCGGTGATATGCACCAGAGCGCCGGTGGCGCCGCGGCAGTCGACATCGAGCAGCGGGTGGTTCAGCGCGTTCCTTACGACGCTCTCCGACTTATCCTGGCTCTTTGCCTCGCCCACGAGCATCACGGCGACGCCGCCTCCGTTCATGACGGCCTTCACATCGGCGAAGTCCAGGTTGATCAACGACGGTTTCGTGATCGTCTCGGATATGCCCTTGACAGTTTCGGATATCAGCTGGTCCATGACCGAGAACGACTGTTCCAGGGGGAGGTTCGGGACATATTCCAGCAGCCGGTTGTTGTCGAGCACGATAACCGTGTCCGCAGCGGATCTAAGGTCGGCGATACCCTCTTCAGCCTTGACCAGCCTGGCTCGTTCTACCTTGAACGGCGTGGAGACCATGCCGACCACGATGGCGCCCATCTCCTTTGCGACCGAGGCGACGACCGGCGCCGTCCCGGTGCCCGTTCCGCCGCCCATGCCCGCGGTAACGAATACTAAGTCGGCGTCCTTTAAGACCTCCTGTAACGTGCTTCTCGCCAGCTCGGCCGCCCTCTTGCCTATCTCGGGGAAGCCGCCTGCGCCCAGGCCCCTGGTCAGGGACTTGCCCACGAGGATCTTCTTATCAGCCTTGATCATGTCAAGGCCCTGCTTATCGGTGTTCACGGCGATGGTCTCGACGCCGCCGACGCCGATGTTGAATAATCGGTTGATAGTGTTATTTCCGGCACCGCCGCATCCTACGATCTTGATCTGGGGGAGGCCGAAATCCTCAAAGTCGTTGCCTGTGGTGTTCTCTCCCTTATCGTTACGGTACTCACGTTCCATTTCCGTGTATTTCAGTGCTTCCTGCACAACTGAATCCATAGTCATGTTTATTCCCATCCCCGTTTTATCATGCGGAACCATGCTCAGATGCCGAACCGGCGCATGTGCCGCTTCGCTTTTTTACTTGGGTCGTCCCCGATGGGGGCGTATTTGCCGAAGGAGTAAGCCGGAAATTGTCCGGCAGGAATGTAAATAGAGGCTCTCATATCGAAATTTTATACGGCCTTCGCTAATTAATCAACGGATAGAGACGAGATTTACTCATCAATTACTCCAATCCAAACCCAAAATATGTATAGGTATATCCCAATATTTAAGTCTGCTGGAGTACGAGAATTTACACTGGATACGCCTGGCCAATAATCTATTTAAAAAGGATGCCTCAAATAATTTTATCCCTGCGGGCTGATGATCTCCTGGACGCGGCCTACTTGGCCGTTCGTGAGCCGGACCTTAATGCCGTGAGGATGAAAAGAGGAGTTTGTCAGGATCTCTTTAACGATGCCCCTGGTCCTTTTACCGGTCCTCTGGTCTTGCTTGAGTACGATATCGACCTCCAGGCCGGGCCTGATGTCTTTTCTATTCTTGCCATTCATGTTAATTGCAGCCATATTAGTAAAATCAGGATATAATTCTTATCGATAAAACAGTTTATCGCCATACTTAAATATGGCTGTAATATAACTATCCTTTAAGGAACAAATTGTTAATACTTATACGGTTTTTTATTGGTTTTAACGCATAATCGTCAAATATTTACTATAGCTTACATTAAGTCGTAAACTTTATTATCGGTTAAAGCCAAATCAATTATTGAGGGAGGGCAACCCTAAGGAGGCGTTTGATGAGCGAGATGATAGAGATGCCCATGATCATTGGCAAGCTAAAAGGCTTCAGTAAGCACTGGAACCCGTTCAGGAACGAAGTATTCGCCCTCGTGGAAGTCGACTCGGAGGTCATGAACATCCCCGTCGATTACCGGCAATTGAAGTTCATCCAGAAGGAGCACCCGCTGAACAGCCTCGTACCGCTGACATTTAACGAGGATCGCTGGAAGATCGGCAGCTCGACGGTCGTCGAAACCTGGCAGTTCAAGGATACCAACTCAGTATTCTAATTTAATTTTAACTTATCCATGTTTGGGATAACAATAATCTCCCTCAATTAATATCGTTCACTGATTTGTTTCTCGTCTTTGTGACTCACGTACATCACTCGGTTTTTAAACACGAAGACAAAAACCGAGGGCTTTACGTGAGTCGCGAAGATAAAACCGAACTATCCAGTGAAAAGCGAAAACAACGACTAGCGATAATATTGTAAACACAACCGAAAATGCTGAAGAATCCGAATTACATCGTCGGGCATAAATTCAATATTGGTTGAGGGCATAATAGCTTCGAGGCGGCCTTATGGAGCATCGACTTTATTGTGATTCACCCTACACCACGGACTGGTCGGCGGAAATCGTCAGTATCGAGCCGGCTGACGGCATATTCCACGTCTTATTATCGGAAACGGCATTCTATCCCGGAGGCGGCGGCCAGCCGTCGGACCGCGGCACCATAGACGGCATCCCGATCGAGGATATTTTCGAGAAGGATGGGCACGTCATCCACGTTCTGAGAAAAACGCCGGAGCATAAGACAGTCTCATGTGCAATAGATTTCGAGCGGCGTTTCGACCTCATGCAGCAGCACAGCGGCCAGCACCTGCTATCGGCCGTACTATTCAGGCTATACCGGTGCAAGACCTCGAGCCTGCACATGGGCATGGATGAGCTATCAATCGACGTCGCAATGCCCGAGATGCCGCCGCAGATGATAACAAAAGTCGAGGACGAGGCCAACTCCTATATCTATAAAGACCTCCCGATAGTGATCAGCGTGGTCACGCCCGGGGCGGCCAGCGAAATGGCGCTGCGTAAGGCCCCGCCGAAGGAAGGTGAAGTGCGCATAGTGGAGATCCAGACAATTGATAGATCGCCGTGCTGTGGCACCCATGTCCGGAGAACGGGCGAGATCGGCATCATTAAGATCGTAAAGACTGAGAAGAGGGGCAACGAGACCCGGGTCTATTTCAAATGTGGGCGGCGTGCTCTGAATGACTACCAGTTCAAGCAAGACATCGTCACCGGCCTGGTGCACCTGTATCGCATGTCCGAAAGCGAAGTGCTCGGTAAGACGGAAGCGCTGGCGGCCCAGCTACGTAACGCCCAGAAAGAGCTCGTAGAGATAAAGGATAAGATGCTGAAGGCAGACGCAAAAGAGATCGCTGCGTCGTCCTCTTCTAAGGTCATTGCCAGGTCTTATGGCGATAAGAGCTTCGGCGATATCGGCACGCTGGGTAAATACCTTATCGACGCTGGAAATTACGTCGTCATCCTGGAGTCGATTCCCGATAAGCGCCTTCTATTTGCCCATAGCGGCAAGTTCGACGTGAGCTGTGGCAAAATCCTGAAAGAGCATCTCGCAGCCTTCAACGGCAAGGGGGGCGGAAAGGATAATTGGGCCAACGGGGGCTTCAACACCGTCGAGGACATGGGCAAATTCAAAGCATTCCTACTGGACACCCTTTCAAAAATGGGGATCGTCTAAGTCTTCGACATATTATGATTTTCCAAAGCCAGCGCCCAGGCAGCCTTATCGATCTTCGGCGGCCGGTAATCCTGGAACTTTTTTAATAGCGCCGGGGGGCTCTCGTCCACCAGGACAAGCGAGCGTGCGGACGGGTTGATGAACTGCTCCTGCACAGCCTGGTCAAAGAACTCGATCATTTTATCGTAATAGCCGCATACGTTCAGCAAACCACAGGGCTTCTTGTGAATGCCAAGCTGGGCCCAGGTGAGTATCTCGAAGAACTCCTCGATCGTCCCCAGGCCGCCGGGGAGCGCAATAAAGCCGTCCGAAAGCTCCGCCATGAGCGCTTTTCGCTCGTGCATGGAATTAACGACACGCAGGTCTGAAATTCTGGTAAAGGCGATTTCCTTATTCACAAGGTCCCGGGGAATGATGCCGATGACCTCGCCATTCGCTTCCAGGGCGGCCGATGCAACGGCGCCCATCATGCCGATCTTTGCGCCGCCATAGACCAGGCCTATCCCGTTCCCGGCCAGCACACGGCCGAGTTCGCCCGCTTTCGCCGTAAACTCGGGCCTTGACCCGGGGCTGGACCCGCAAAAGACACAAACGCGTTTCATCGGCATATTGTCCAGAATAGGTATAAGAAAAGATATATTTAACCATGATAAACTGTAACTTAAGCGGTCCTGATATATATGAAAGACAATTTATACATGGTTAAACAGGTGAAAAAGGAGCAGCACCGGAAAAAGAAAAAGGATAAGGAAAACGAGAACAGGACGAAATACGTCGCCCCGTTCGGCGGATAATACGAATTAAGCCGGGTTCGACTTCTTCGCCTGCGCGTTCTTCAGGTTATTCTGCGCCTCGAAGTAGCCCGGGTCTATCTTCAGGGCCTGCTCGAACGCCTCGATCGCGTCGTCCCATTGCTCCTCGCCATAGTAGAGCATGCCCAGGTTATTATACGCCACCGCGAAGTCGGGGTCGAGCTTTACGGCTTCCTCGAGCTCTTTGACGGCGGCTTTTGTAAATCCTTTGGCCGTGTATATGACGCCCAGGAGGTTATGTGCGTCGGCGAAGGACGGGTCTGCCTTTATTGTCTCTTTTAACTCGACGATGGCCTCGTCTAGCCGGTTCTGACGAGCAAGCAGCGAGCCCAGGTTATAGCGGGCCTCAATAAATCCCGGGTCGAGCGATACTGCGATCTTGTACTTTTCAATGGCGTCCATGGTCAGGCCTTTTTCCGACAGCGCGAATCCCCAGTTGTAAAATACTGAGGCATCGTGCGGTGACAGTGTCGCCGCGATACGGTATTCCTTTATGGCGTCGTTAAGCTCGCCTTTATCCATGTAGGCCCCGGCGAGGAAAAGGTGTGCATCAAAGGATTGGGGGTCTTTGGCGATGGCCTTATTAAAGGTCTCGATGGCATCGTCCGGATACCCGGCGGATGCCAGCGCGATGCCAAAGCTGGCGTAGACTTCGGCCGAATCG
>Ga0335071_10003869_pt1 | contig 15711 bp, 15 predicted proteins | sample Lox_Sample_15_FD_206724 | JGI IMG/M metagenome (GOLD analysis project Ga0335071, IMG submission 206724) | Soil microbial communities from Loxahatchee National Wildlife Refuge, Florida, United States - Lox_Sample_1.5 | ecosystem: Environmental > Terrestrial > Soil > Wetlands | place: USA... | reverse complement strand
GACCTGGGCCGGCGCGGTCAGCCAGAGCAGGAACTGCTCGGCCGCGGACACCCGCGACGCGCCGTTGTTGAAGATGACCCAGTTATCCGGCCCGGAGATGGTCTGGTGGCCGCCGCTGGTGCCCGGGTAGGACGGCATGACCTGCACCCCGTATTTGACGTTGGGGAAGGCGGACAGGTCCCACGGCCCGGTGACCAGCATCCCGATCTTGCCCGAGTTGAACAGGTTGGCGTAGGCCGAGTCGCTCGGGTCCAGGTACATCGACTTGTCCGTGACGGCCATGGTCCGCAGCGTGTTCAGCGAGGCCAGCCCGGCGGCCGAGTCGAACGCGGCCTGCTTGTTGTCCGCGGTGAGCAGCTGGCCGCCGGCCTCCCAGAGCAGCGCCTCCCAGTGCCACACGGTGTCTTCGGTGCCCGGGGTGACGTACGCGGTGCCGAACTGCTTGATCGCCGGGTTGGTCAGCTTCTTCGCGTCGGCGACGAACTCCTGCCAGGTCCAGCCCGGGCCCGGCGGCTGCAGGCCGGCCTGGGCGAACAGCGTCTTGTTGTAGACCACGGCCAGGTTGTCCACCACGGCCGGGATGCCGATCACCTTGCCGTTGACGGTGGCCACGGCGCGCTCGCCGGTCCAGAAGTCGTCCCAGTTGACGCCGGGCCGCTTGACCACCTGGGTCAGGTTCACCACCTGGGGGATCTGCGCGACGTTGGGCGCCCACGAGCCGTAGAGGTAGGCGATGTCCGGCGGGCTGCCGCCGCGCACCGCGGTCAGCACCTTCTGCAGCGTGTTGTCGTTGTTGACGAACAGCGGGCTCACCTTCTGGCCCGGGTGCTGCGCCTCGTACTCGGCCACCAGGTGCGCGAAGGCCTTGGCCTCGGCCGCGGTGTAGCCCTCCCAGATCTGGATGGTCTGCGCTCCGCCGCCGCCGCCACTCGAGTTGCTGTCCGTGCCGCAGCCGGCCAGCATGGCCGCCCCGGTGAGCACGGCCAGCAGTCCTGCCAGGTATGCCTTAGGAAACCCTGCCTTGGGAAGCACTGCCATCCCGCACTCTCCGCTCGAAGATGCGTCAAGACATCACGAATTGCTCAGCATTGTGCAACTTAGATCTGAGCAGGTGCAAGATCTTGCAAGAAATCGACGCCAATGTGACACTTATGAGCTGTGATCAAGGTGACCTTCGTCGGCGCGGGAAGCGTCGAGTTCACCCGGAACGTGGTGACCGACCTGTGCGGCTACCCGGAGTTCCGCGGCGGCCTGCAGCTGGCGCTGTACGACATCAGCGCGGAGCGGCTGGCCCACGCCGAGCGGCTGGCCCGCCGGATATCGGAGCAGTCCGGCGCCGGGGCGACGGTGACGGCCACGCTGGACCGGCGGGCGGCCCTGGCGGGCGCCCGGTACGTGATCAACGAGGTGCAGGTCGGCGGGTACGCCGCCACCCGGGCCGACTTCGACATCCCGGCCCGGTACGGGGTGCGCCAGACGATCGGCGACACGCTGGGCATCGGCGGGATCTTCCGCGGCCTGCGCACCATCCCGGTGACCATGGCGCTGGCCCGGGACATGGCGGAGGTCTGCCCGGACGCCTACCTGCTCAGCTACAGCAACCCGATGGCCATGCTGCCCTGGGCCGTGTACGAGGGCACGCCGTTCTCCCGCGTGTTCGGCCTGTGCCACTCGGTCCGCGACACGCAGGCGTTCCTGACCCAGCTGACCGGCGCCGACCCGCAGCGGGTCCGCTTCCTCACCGCGGGCTTCAACCACCAGGCCTTCGTGCTCCGCTTCGAGCAGGACGGCGAGTCTTTGTACCCGCGGCTGGCCGAGGTCATCGAGGCCTCGCCCGAGCTCCGGCGCCGGGTCCGGGTCGAGATCTTCCGCCGGTTCGGCTACTTTCCCACCGAATCGAGCGAGCACTCGGCCGAGTACGTGCCCTGGTTCATGCGCCACGACGACCAGGTCGAGACGTTCCGCATCTTCGTCGGCGACTACCTGGAGCGGTCGGAGGAGAACCTGCGCGAGCTCGAGTCGCTGCAGCATGCCCTGGACTCGGACGAGCCGCTGGAACTCCAGCCGGAGAACGAGCTGGCCTCGCTGTTCATCCACGCGCTCGAGACCGGCACCGAGCGCGAGCTGCACGTGAACATCCGCAACGGCGGGCTGATCTCCAGCCTGCCGGATGAGTGCTGCGTGGAGGTGCCCTGCCAGGTCGGGGCGGGCGGCGCCAAGCCGGTTGCGGTCGGCGTGCTGCCGCCGCAGCTCGCCGCGCTGAACCGGACCTTCCTCAACGTGGTGGAGCTGACCGTCCGGGCCGCGCTGGAGGAATCCCGCGATCACGTCTACCAGGCGGCCCTGCTCGACCCGAACACCGCCGCCACGCTGACCACCACGCAGGCGGTGGCCATGTGCGACGACCTGTTCGCGGCCCACCGGGACCTGCTCCCGCCCGCCCTGCGGTCATGAAAACCCGTCTGGCCCTGGCGACCGCGACCGTTCTTAGCCTGACCTCGCTCACCGCCTGGCTCCCCGCGCCGGCCGCGCACGCCGCGCTGCCCCTTGGCGCCTTCGGCGCGGGCATCCCGCCGCCCGGGCACCACGGCACGCTGCGCGTCTCCGGCGTCCCGAGGGACGGCGCGGCGGTCACCGCCACTGGCCTGCGCTGGCGCGCGCCCCGGCTGCCGCCCGGGATGAGCCTGCTCAGCTTCGAGATCGCCTGGTCCTGGCAGAGCTGTGACGCCGCCGGGACCCGCTGCCGGGCCGGGGCGGACACGACGGCCGCGCCGTTCGCCGCGCGCCGCTACAGGGCCGGCCACGCGGACACCGGCCGCCGGCTGCGGGTCACCGAAACCGCTGCCGAGGTGATCCAGACCCGGCGGAACCCGTTCACCTTCCAGGTCATCCGCCGCTCGGTCAGCGCGCTCAGCGCCGCCGCGGTCCGCGCCTACCCGCGGCACCGGGCGCCCGTCACCGCGTTCGTCAACGGCACCCCGGAACGGCACACCGCCTCGGCCGAGGAGTACTTCCAGGTGGCCGCGCCGCACGCCAACGCGGCCGACGGCACGGTCACCCAGTGGTACCGGATCGACCACGGCCGCTGGCACGCCATGCCCGCCAGCCGCGTCTTCTATACCGGCCACCTGGCGACCGGGCCGCACCGGGTGGCGGTGCGCACGGCCAGCCGGGCGGGCGCCACCACAATCACGTTCGGCTGGCGGGTGGACCCGCCGCCCCGGCCGGAGCCGTGTCAAGGTCAGTGCTGGTACCCGCCGCACCTGGACCGCACCGGCCACCCGATGCGCTGGGACTGGCAGATCGGCCGGACCACCCCGCTGCAGCGCACCGGGCGCAACGCGGTGGACATCTACGACATCGACGGCTTCCTCACCACCCGGGCCCAGGTCAGCGCGATCAAGACCAGCTGGCAGGCGAGCACCCTGGCTCATCCGCGCACGGTGTGCTACCTGGATCTGGCCTGGGAAGACTACCGGCCGGACGCGACCCCGGGCGGTGCCTTCCCGGCCGCCACCCTGGGCCATGTCTACTACGGCTATCCCGAGGAACGCTGGGTCGACCTGCGCCAGCTCGACGCGCTCGAGCCGATGCTGCGCGAGCGCGTCGCCATGTGCGCGCGGAAGGGGTTCGACGCGGTCGAACTAGACGACATCGACAGCTTCGACCCGCCCTCTACCACCGGCTTCCACCTCACCCCGGGCGACGCGCAGAACTTCCTGGCCCACGCGTTCAACCTGATCCACCGGGCCGGGATGACCGCGCTGTGGAAGAACTCGCCCTACCTGTCCTGGTGGGGCCGCCAGTACGCGGACGGCGCCGTGGTGGAGGAGTGCTACCTGGACCGCGCCTGCTTCGCGGCCCAGTTCCGGGGCAGCCGCCAGTACGGCATCACCTGCACCGCGCTGTCCGGCGCCACGCCGTGCGGCTGGGACGACTTCACCGCCGCCGGCCAGTGGGTCGGTGAAGCCGAGTACGCCGACGACGGTTACGTGTGCAATCCCGGGCAGTCGTGCCAGGGGCCGCACTCGTTCGGCACCTTCTGTCGCTCCGTGTACGCCGTCCCGCACGGTTTCGCGGCCGTCAAGTTCGACGCGGATCTGGACGGTAGGATCTTCTTCTCGTGCCGGGAATAACTGGCGCGCCGCCGCACTAACACATGAACCGGTTCGCGAGGGGGCGTCAGGACGTGCGTGAGAACTACTGTTACAAGTGCGGGTGTTACACCGAGATCGACGACGTGACCAGGCTGCGCGACCGCTGTTACCGCAGCTGGCTGGACCGGCAGCCGTCGCGGGCGTGAGCCCGGAGATGAGTGCCGGGGTACCGGACCTGGCCGACGTGCTCGCGGCCCGCCGGCGCATCGCGCCCTACCTGAAACCGACGCCGCTGTACCGCTATCCCGCCCTCGACGCGCTGACCGGGGCCCGGGTCCAGGTCAAGCACGAGAACCACCAGCCGGTGGGCGCGTTCAAGGTCCGCGGCGGGGTGAACCTGGTCAGCCAGCTGACCGAGGAGGAGCGGCGGCGCGGCGTGGCCGCGGCCTCGACCGGCAACCACGGCCAGTCGGTCGCCTACGCGGCGGCGGAGTTCGGCGTCCGCGCCGTGATCTGCGTGCCGGAGCAGGCCAACCCGGTCAAGGTCGAGTCGATGCGGGCGCTCGGCGCCGAGGTGGTCTTCCACGGCGCCGATTTCGACGAGGCGCGCGAGCACTGCGAGAAGCTGGCCGGCGAGCACGGCTACCGGTACGTCCACTCCGGGAACGAGCCCGCCCTCATCGCCGGCGTGGCGACCTGCACCCTGGAGATCCTCGAAGCCAGCCCGGACGTCGAGGCCATCGTGGTGCCGGTCGGCGGCGGCAGCGGCGCGTCCGGGGCCTGCCTGGTGGCCAAGGCGGTCCGCCCGTCGATCGAGGTGATCGGGGTGCAGTCCGAGGCGGCCCCGGCCGCCTACCGCTCCTGGCGGGCCGGCGCGCTGGTCGAGGACACCACCAGCACGTTCGCCGAAGGGCTGGCCACCAGGACCGCGTTCGAGCTGCCCCAGCAGATCATGCGGGCGCGGCTGGACGACTTCGTCCTGGTCAGCGAGCAGGCGCTGCGCGACGCGACCCGGACGATGATCGAGAAAACCCGCAACCTGGTCGAGCCGGCCGGCGCGGCCCCGCTCGCCGCCGTGCTCAGCGCGCCCGGCCGGTTCGCCGGCCGTAACATCGCGCTGGTCTGCTCCGGCGGCAACATCAGCCCGGCCCAGCTGGCCGCGCTGCTAGCCTGAGCGGCCCAGCCTGAGCGGCAGCGCCCGCGGCCCGCGGATCTGGCCCGCCGACCACCGCACCGCCTCCGGGTCGGCCAGCGAGAACTCGCCGATTCGCTCCAGCCAGACCTCCAGCGCGACGCGCAGCTCCATCCGGGCCAGGTGCGAGCCCAGGCAGCGGTGGATGCCCAGGCCGAAGGCGGCGTGCCGGTTGACCTGACGGTCGATGACGACCTCGCCGGCCCGGTCGAACTGCGCCGGGTCGCGGTTGGCCGCCGGGAACGACAGCAGGATCCAGTCGTCGGCCTTCATGTCCACGCCGTGCCAGTGCATGTCCGCCTTGACCAGCCGGGCCATGGTCACGGGCGCGTAGGCGCGGAGGAACTCCTCCATCGCCGTCCGCAGCAGGCCGGGTTCGGCCACCAGCCGCTCGCGGTCGCCGGGGGTCCGGGCCAGGTGCCACAGCGACGACCCGATCGCGCTCCAGGTGGTGTCGATGCCGGCGATCAGCAGCAGGGCCATCGCGCCGGTGACGTGGTCCGCAGTCAGCTTCTGGCCGAAGATCTCGGCGCCGATGAGGTAGCTGGTGATGTCGTCGCGCGGGTGGTCGAGGTGGTCGTTGACCTGGTCGAGCAGGTAGTTGAACAGCCGCTCCATCCGCTCGATACGGTCCTCGGGCGGCAGGTTGATGCCCTCGAGCACGCTCTCCACGAACTCGCGGAACCGCGGCCCATCCTCCGGCGGGAAGCCGAGCATGTCCGCGATGACCCGCATCGGGATGTGCTGCGCGTACTCGGCGGCCGCGTCGACCACCTCCCGCCCCTCGAACCTGTCGATGAGCTCGTGGCAGAAAGCCCGGGTGGCCGGCTCCTGCCGGCTGATCGCGGTCTTGGTGAACGCGCCGAGCAGCAACTTGCGCGCGTGCTGGTGGAACGGCGGGTCGGAGGAAATCGGCGGTGAGCCGCCGATCGGCGCGATGTCACTGGGCGGCCGCCAGTTGCCCATGATGATCGCCCGGGAGGAGAACCGGTCGGTGTCATAGGCGATCGCCGCGACGTCCTCGTACCGGGTAGGCAGCCAGCCGCCGCCGAACCGTTCGGTGTGCGCGATCGGGCAGCGCTGCCGCAGGTCGTCCTGGATCGGATAGGGGTCGGCGGACCACTCGGGCTCGAGGTGGGAGAAGTCGGTGGCCCAGTCGGCGACCGGCCCGGTGATGATCTCGCTGCGGACGCCGTACTCCTCGTCGGGGTCCGTTGCCTGGTAGATGAAGCGGTCATCGGTGGTCATCTCAGATCACCTCGATCGCGTGCTCGGGGCAGTTGACCACCGCCAGGCGGGCCTCGCGTTCGGCGTCCGGCCCCACGGTGCCGTCCCCGAGGACCTGCCCGTACCCCTCTTCGTCGTCGCCGAACAGGCTCGGCGCGAGGTCATAGCAGCGGCCGTGGCCCTGGCAGCGTTCCGGATCTATCTGAACCTTCACTGCGTCATTCCCCTCTGTGTCGTGCCGTTGCTGAGCGCCTCCGCTACCCGGGCCAGCAGCGCGCCCCACTCGTCCTCGCCGATCGCGTGCAGGTCCGGCGTGATCAGCGCGCTGCCCATCGCCAGCAGCAGGCAGAAATGCGCCAGGGCGGCCGGGGACAGCGCCGGATCGAGCTCGCCCCCGGCCTGGGCCAGCCGCACCAGCCCGGCCAGCCAGTCGGCCCGCTCGCCCACGTACTCCCGCATCGGCCGGGCCACGTCCTCGTCCCGGCGCGCGGCGACCAGCGCCTCGACGATCAGGTAGCCGCGGGCGTCGCGGCGTCGCGGCAGCCACCGGCCCACGGTGAGCAGCAGATCCACCACCGGCCGGTCCGGCTCCGCGGCGAACAGCTCGCCGAGCAGGTGCCGCCCGTGCGTCCGCAGCGCGTCCACGATCAGATCGGCCTTCGAGGCGAAGTGCGCGTACAGCGCGCCGTTGCTCACCCCGGCGGCCGCGGCGATGTCGGCCACCCGGGTCCCGTCGTACCCGCGCTCGGCGAACACGTCGGCGGCCGCACGCAGCAGCCGCTCCCGGGTCTCGGCTGCGGTGACGCCCGCGATGCGCCCCATACGAGAATTAAAAGAACGTTCATAAGATTCGTCAAGCCCGGCGCAGTGCCATGCTGATCGCATGGCCAGCGAGATCAGGTTCGAGCCTGGCTTGTACCGGGGCGCCGCCGGATACTACGACCGGTTCCGTCTTCCGTACCCTGACGCGATGATCGCCGACCTGGCCCGCCGGGCCGCCCCGTCAGGCCGCGGTCGGCTGCTCGACCTGGCCTGCGGCACCGGGCAGCTCGCCTTCCCGCTGCGCGGCTGGTTCGCGGACGTGTGGGCGGTGGACGCCGAACCCGGCATGACCGAGGTGGTCCGCGCCAAGGCGGCCGCGGCCGGCGCCGCCTGCATCCGGACGCTCACCGTCAGCGCCGAGGATCTGCGCGCCTGGCCGGCCAGCTTCGAGCTGATCGTCATCGGCAACGCCTTCCACCGGCTCCGTCGTGCCCAGGTCGCCGAGCGCGCCCGCGGCTGGCTCGAACCAGGCGGCTGCCTCGCGCTGTGCTGGTCGACGTCCCCGTGGGCAGGTCCCCGGGACTGGGAGCGGGCGCTCGACCGGATGCTCCGCAGCTGGCAGGACGCCCTCGGCGTGTCCGGCCGCGTCCCGCCCGGCTGGGATCAGCCGAGGCGGCAGGACCCTGACCGCGACGTCGTGTCCCGGGCCGGGTTCGAGTTCGCCGGGCGCCACGAGTTCCCGGTCGAGCACCACTGGACGATCCGCGAACTCGCCGGGCACATCCGGTCGACGTCGTTCCTGCCGCCCCCGGTGCTCGCGAGCCACGCCGCCGAGTTCGACGCCGACCTCGCCGCCGAGCTCAGCCGCTACGCTTCCGGCGGCCGGCTTACCGGAACGGTCAGCTTCGCCTACGAACTCGCCGCAAGCCAGTTCCCGCCTGACCGCCGGGTGTCTCAGCTTGGAACGGAGGTACCGGGCTGGACGGGGTACGCTCCGCGCAACGGTGCCGCAGGCCGGCGCCGTAGCTGAATCTGCCCGGATTTGAGCACGCTCTGATGTCACAGCGGAGGACTTCATGGCAGCAGACACCGGCCAGGCCGACGGCTCAGCGCCAGCCACCCAGCCCGCCGGGCTCTCCGGGGCGGCGCCCGCGGCGGCCCAGATAGCGAACTGGCATCACGACCTGGTCGAGCTGGTCGATCGCTGGGACTGGATCCGCACGCTGAACGACCAGCTCACCGCCCTGCTGGCGCCGTGGCGCGAGCGGTACCAGGACAATCCGGTCCTCGAGTTGATGCACGGTGGCCGATGGCTCGGTCACCCGCTGCACCCGGCCCTCTCCGACCTGCCGATCGGGCTGTGGGCCGGATCCGCGCTGCTGGACCTCATCGACCGCGACCCGGTCCCCGAGGGCGGCCTCGACCCGGCGGGCGTGTTCACCGCGGCCGGCATCGCGGCCGCGACCGCGACCGCGGCCACCGGACTTGTCGACTGGACCGTCAGCGACGACCAGGACCGCCGGGTCGGGTTGTTCCACGGGGTGCTCAACACGGCGGCCCTCGGCCTGCAGGGCTTGTCGCTGACGGCCCGGCTGGCCGGTCACCGGGGCACGGCCCGCGGGCTGGGCGCGGCCGGCCTGGCCGTCACCGGCGCCGCCGCCTACCTCGGCGGCCACCTGGTGTTCGCGAAGGCCGTGATGGTCAACCGGGTGGCGGGGGCGGACGGTCCGCGGCGCTGGGTCCGGGTGGTGGAGGAGGCCGGCCTGCCGGACGACGTGCCCACCGGCGTGCAGGCCGACGGACGCCAGATCCTGCTCTACCGGCACGACGGCACCCTCTATGCCCTTGACAACCTGTGCAGCCACGCCGCCGGCCTGCTCAGCCGCGGCTCCGTCGAGGGCCTGACCGTGACCTGCCCGCTGCACGGCTCGCAGTACTGCCTGGCCGACGGCTCGGTCCGGCGCGGCCCGTCCCATCAGCCGCAGCCCGTGATACGCACCAGGGTCCGCAACGGCTGGATCGAGGTGCGCGGTAACCAGCCCGCCCCCCGCCGCCGCCCCGCCAACGGAAGGAAATAGTCATGGCCTTTGTCATCGTCGCCAACCTGGACGACCTGGAGCCGGGCGAGACCCTGTTCGTCGAGGACCTGCGGGAGCCGATCTGCCTGGTGCGCCTGGACGACGACGATGTCCGCGCGGTGCACAACACGTGCACCCACCAGCAGCAGCCGCTGCACGAGGGCACCGTGCAGGACGACGACACCCTGGTCTGCGCATCGCACAACTCCCGGTTCGACCTGACCACCGGCGAATCCATCGGCATCCCGGTGGTGCCTCCGCTGCCCGTCTACGCCTGCAAGATCGAGGGCGACGCGATCCTCGTCGACATCGACCAGCAGCTCAACGACGCGCCCATCCCGCACAAGCCGTACTACTGACAGGCCGGCCGGCCTCACCGGCGCACATTCATCCGACCCCGGTCGATCACCACGGTGCCGTCCTGCTTGGTCGTCTGGAACAGCGCGGTGTTGCCGCCGTCTTCCCGCCACACCGAAACCGTCAGCGACTCGCCCGGCAGCACCGGCCGGCTGAACCGCCCGGACATGAGCCCGAACCTGGCCGGGTCGCCGTGGCACAGCACCTGCAGCAGGGCCCGGCCGGTCACCCCGTAGGTGCACAGGCCGTGCAGGATCGGCTGGCTGAAGCCGCCGCGAGCGGCGAACTTCGGGTCGACGTGCAACGGGTTACGGTCGCCGGACAACCGGTAGATCAGCGCCTGCTCCGGCCGGGTCGGCTGGACGACCTGGTAGTCGGGCTCCCGGTCGGGCCGTTCCCACGCCGCGTCGGTGCCGCGCTCGCCGCCGAAGCCGCCCTCGCCGCGGATGAAGGCGCTGCTCCGCGACGTCACCAGCGGCTCACCGGTGGCCGCGTCCACCGCCACGTTCTCGGTCACCACCAGCGCCCCGGATCCCTTGTCGTAGATGTCGGTCACGGTCGCGGTGGTACGGACGGTCCCCTCGACCGGCAGCGGCCGGTGCAGCTCGAAGGCCTGCTCGGCGTGCACCAGCATGGCCCGGTCGAAGTCGCCCAGGGTGCGGCCGGGCCGGGCCCGCGCGATGAGCACCCCGAATGTCGGCAGCACCTTCTGCTGGATGCCCTCGCAGTTCTCCGTGGTGAACTCGAGCTCCCGCAGCGGGTCACCGAGCCCGGCCCCGACCCCGACCGCGTAGAGCAGGGCGTCCTTGCTGTCCCAGGACCGCTCCTGCGGCTCACTCGGTACTCCCACCAGGCTGTGGTCAAGCGCCACGGCAACCTCCGCCCGTTGCTAGAACGTAGTTCTAGAACGGATTGTTGGCTACGCTCTCAGCCGTGTCAACCCGCCCGCCCCGGCGCTCTGGCCCACTCCCGCGAGGCTGATGTGGCTGCTGAGGCCACTCGCCCCGAGTACGCCGTCTTGACACGCCCGGGTCGGCACGATCCAATTATCTAGAATTTCCTTCTAGTATTCGGTTCCGCCGGACGAACCCTGGGAGTGATGACCATGGGCATCCTGGACGGCAAGGTGGCCGTCGTGACCGGCGCCAGCCGCGGTATCGGGGCGGAGATCGCCCGCCGCTTCGGCCGCGAGGGCGCCGCGGTGGCGGTCGCCGCCCGGACCACGGAGACCGGCACGTCGCCGTTCCCCGGCACCATCGCTGAGACCGTCGAGCAGATCCGCGCGGCCGGCGGCACCGCGGTGGCGATCCGCGCCGACCTGTCCAAGCCGCAGGACAGGGAGCGGCTGATAGCCGAGGCCAGCCAGCAGCTCGGCCCGCCGGACATCCTGGTCAGCAACGCGGCCGTGACCTATTTCACCCCGGTCGCCGACTTCACCGCGCGCCGCTTCCAGCTCATGTTCGACGTCCAGGTCGAGGGTCCGTTCCACCTGGCGCAGCTGGTCGTGCCGGAGATGCGGGCCAAGGGGCGGGGCTGGATCCTGAACATCTCCTCCGGCGCGGCCCGGCACCCCGCACTCCCGCCCACCGCCTGGGCCCGGCTCGGCGGGACGGTCTACGGGATGTGCAAGGCCGCGATCGAACGGTTCTCCACCGGCCTGGCCGCCGAACTATACGATGACAACATCGCGGTGAACGCGCTGTCGCCGAACCAGGTGGTGCCGACTCCCGGCACCCTGTTCCACCACCTGACCACCGAGGACGACCCGAACAACGAGCCGCCCTCGGTCATGGCCGAGGCCGCGCTACGGCTGTGCAGCGCCGAGCCGCAGGCGCTGACCGGCCGGATCGCCTACTCCCAGGACCTGCTGGCCGAGCTGGCCGCCGCCCCGCAGTGAACCGGTGAGCCTGGTCCGGGTCGACTGCCACCTGCACACGGTCGCGTCCGGCGACGCCGTGACGACCCTGGACGAGCTGGCCGAGCGGGCCGCGCAGGCCGGCCTGGACGTGGTGTGCATCACCGACCACAACGAGACCTCGGCCGCGGTCACGGCGGCCGGCCGGAACCTCGGCGTCCGGATCATCGTCGGTGAGGAGATCAGGACGCCCGACGGCGACATCATCGGCCTTTTCCTTACCGAACGGGTGCCGTACGTGCTCCCGGTAGCCGAAGTCGTCGCCCGGATCCGGGCGCAAGGCGGCCTAGTGTACGCGCCGCACCCGTTCGACCAGGACCGCTCCAGCCTGGGCCGGGTGCTGCCGGACCTGTGCGCGGCCGGCGCCGTGGACATCGTCGAGGTCTTCAACGCCAAGACCGAAACCCAGGTACCGAACGAGCGGGCTCTCGCCCTCGCAACGGCCTACGCGCTTCCGGGCGGGGCCGGCTCGGACGCGCACGATCCGCCCGGCATCGGCGCGGCGTACCTGGAGATGCCCGACTTCGACGGCCCGGCCAGCTTCCTGGCCGCGCTGGCGGACGCACGGGTAATCGGGGAGTACCGCCCGCACGCGCCCAGGTACCCGCGCCGCCCCGGACATTAAGCAGCGCGTTACAGTCCGATGCGGGTGGCCAGCCGCTCCCGGTGGTAGGCGCCGTCGCCGAGGAACAGCTCGCTGGCCTTGGCCCGCTTGAAGTACAGGTGGGCGTCGTGCTCCCAGGTGAAGCCGATGCCGCCGTGGATCTGGATGTTCTCCGCGGCCACGTGGAAGTACGTCTCCGAGGCGTACGCCTTCACCAGCGAGGCCAGCACCGGGATCTCCGGCGAGTCCTCGGCCACCGCGGCCGCCGCGTAGCCCACCGCCGAGCGCAGCGACTCGACCTCGAGCAGCAGGTCGGCGCAGCGGTGCTTGATGACCTGGAAGCTGCCGATGGGCCGGTCGAACTGGCGCCGTATCTTGGCGTACTCCACCGCCATGTCCAGCGCCCGCTGCGCGCCGCCAAGCTGCTCGGCGGCCAGCGCGATCGCGGCCACGTCGAGGGTGCGGTCCAGGACCGCGGCGCCATCGCCGGGCGAGCCGATCAGCCGGCCGGTCACCCCGGCGAACTCCAGCCGGGCCAGCTGCCTGGTCTGGTCCAGCGCGGGCAGCGCGGCCCGGCTCAGGCCTTCCGTGTCCCCTTCCACCGCGAACAGCGAGAGCCCGGCGTCGGTGCTCGCGATCACCAGGATCAGACCGGCCGTGGCGCCGTCGAGCACGAAGCTCTTGTGCCCGTCCAGCCTCCAAGCCGTGCCGTCCTTGACCGCGGACAGCCGGATCGCGCCCGGGTCCCAGGACCCGCCGTCCTCGGTAAAGGCGAGCGTCGCGACGGTCTGGCCGGAAGCGATGTCGGGCAGCAGTCCGCGCCGGGCACCCTCGTCCGGGCTGGCCAGCAGCGCCGTGGCGGCCAGCACCGCGCTGGCTAGGTACGGCCCGCCGTACAGCGCGGCGCCGAACTCCTCGAGCACGATCGCCTGCTCAGCGAAGCCAAAGCCGGCCCCGCCGTAAGCCTCCGGGATGCCTAGGCCCTGCAGGCCGAGCTGGCTGCCCGCCTGCTCCCAGACGGCCCAGTCCGTATCGCCGTCGTCCATCAGCGCGCGGACCCGGGTCAGCGGCGCCCGGTCCGCGAGGAAGCGCCTGACCGAGGCCCTAAGCTCCTCCTGCTCCGCACTCACACCCAGGATCATGATTGATCCCTCGCTTCCGTGATCACGAGGACGTCCAGCGCCTCGACCTGATCGCCGTTCACCCACAGCGGGTTGACTTCCAACGCACGCAGTGTGCCGTTCAGCGAGAGCGCGACCTCGCCGAGCCGGGCGATCGCCTCCGCCGCCGCGTCGAGGTCGGCGGGCCGCGCGCCGCGCGCGCCCTGCAGCAGCGACAGCCCGCGCAGCTCGCCCAGCATGCGCCTGACCTCGGCCGCGTCTACTGGGAGCAGGCGCAGGCTGGTGTCGTTCAGCACCTCGACCCAGATCCCGCCCAGGCCCACCGCCAGCACCGGGCCGAACGCGGGATCGACGGTGACGCCCGCCAGCAGCTCGGCTCCTCCGGTGCGCATCGGCGTCACCAGCACGCCGTCGATGCTGGCCTCCGGCACGGCCATCCCGGCCGCGCGGACCTTCTCGTAACCGGCCCGCACCTCCGCTTCCGAACCGAGCCCGAGAACAACCCCGCCGATGTCGGATTTGTGGACGATCTGCGCCGAACAGACCTTGAGCGCTACCGGCATCCCGACTTTGCTGGCGATCTCGGCTGCCTCGTCCGCCGAGGGGGCCAGCCCACCCGGCACTACCGGCACGCCCGCATCGGCCAGCAGTCGCCGCGCCGCCTCCTCGGACCACGGCCCGGCGGCCTGGGCGTGGGGGGCCGCCCTGGGTACCGCGGCGTCCCGGGGGACAGGCACCCGCACCCGCCCCCGGTTCTCCAGCCAGCGCAGCATGTGGCCGAGCGCGCCGAGACCCAGGTTCAGGCCGCCGAGGATGTTCAGGCCGTGCCGCATCAGCAGCCCCCGGCCGTAGTCGCTGACGTTCACGCAGGTGCTGGCGACCGGGATGACCGGGATAGGCGCGGAGCTCATCCTCATCGCCAGCCAGTCCACCCGGGTCTCCAGGGTGCGGGCCGCTTCCTCGTCCGGCGGCCGGGCCTCGGGCAGGACCACCCCGGAGAACAGCACGAAGTCCAGGTTCGGGTCCTGGACCGCGATGTCCAGCGCGTGATCCACCGCCTGCAGCGGGCCCTTCTTCCCGGACAGGTTGGCCAGCGTGCCGAAGCCGGTGACGTCCAGCGGGTTGTGCGGGCTGGCAAACGGCGGCAGCAGCGCGGCGATCGCCGCCTGCGTCTGCGCCGAGAACTCCGGGATGGTCACGCCCTGCGCGCTGGCCGCGTCGGCGATGATGTCGCAGGACCCGCCGGACAGGGTCAGCACCCCCATCCGCCGTCCGCGCGGCCAGCGGCTGTAGCCGAGGGCCGCGCCGGTGGTCAGCAGCTCTTCCAGGCTGGTCACCCGGATGACGTTGAGCTGGCGCAGCACCGCGTCGACCACCGCGTCGTCACCGGCGACTGAGCCGGTGTGGGCCAGCGCCGCTTGCTGCCCGGCCGGGCTGGAACCGACCTTCAGCGCGACGATCGGCTTGCCCGCCCGGTCCGCTTTCTCCGCCGCCCGGGCGAATCTGGCGGGGTCGCCGATCTCCTCGAGGAACAGGCAGATCACCCGGGTCGCCTCGTCCTCGACCAGGTAGTCGAGCACGTCGGCGGTCTTCATCATGGCCTCGTTGCCCATCGAGGTGAGCACGCTCAGCCCGATCGCGTGCGCCTTGGCGAAGGCCAGCACCACGCTGGCCAGGGCGCCGCTCTGCAGCGCCACGCCGACCGGCCCCGCGATCAGCGGCGGGGGCAGCGCCAGCGCGTAGGGCGCCGACCGGCGGTTTGCGTTGACGAAGCCCAGGCAGTTCGGGCCGAGCACGGTGACGCCGTTCGCGATCGCGCGGTCCAGCAGCGCGTCCTCCCGCGTCCGGCCCGCCTCGCCCGCCTCGCGGTAGCCGGAGGCGAGCACCACCGCGTTCGGGATGCCCGCCGCGCCCATGTCGTCGAGCACGCCCTCCACCGCCTCGAGCGGTGCCAGGATGAACGCCAGGTCGGCCGGCTCGGGCAGGTCCCGCAGGCTGGGCACGACCGGCAGGCCGAACGCGCTCGTGGCCCGGGGATGGACGGCCGTCAGCGGCCCGGCGAACCCGGCGGTCACGCAGCTCGCCACGATGAACCTGGCCCAGCCGGAGTTGTCGGACGCGCCCACCAGGGCAATGCTCCGTGGCGCGAAGAACTCGCGCAGCCGCTGCGGCGTGACGAGCTCGCGCGCGGCCCGATAGGTGGCAGAGTAGCCGGCCGCGGCTCCGTCCGTCATGACCGCTTCGGCTCCTTGGGCAGGCCGAGGGCGCGCTCGCCGATGATGTTCCGCTGGATCTCGCTGGTCCCCGAGTAGATCGTGCCGGCCCGGCTGCTCAGGAACACGCTCTGCCAGCCGGTCA
>Ga0335071_10003867_pt1 | contig 15713 bp, 11 predicted proteins | sample Lox_Sample_15_FD_206724 | JGI IMG/M metagenome (GOLD analysis project Ga0335071, IMG submission 206724) | Soil microbial communities from Loxahatchee National Wildlife Refuge, Florida, United States - Lox_Sample_1.5 | ecosystem: Environmental > Terrestrial > Soil > Wetlands | place: USA... | reverse complement strand
TGGGGAAGGTCCAAGTGTAACCCTCGGTATTTCCTTTTGCTGGGCATGTCAGTTTCGTATTCCAATTGCCGTCGAAGCGTTCCCCGGCAAGGGAGACTCCCGCCAAAAGCATCAAGGTACAACTTGCCAGCATACAGATTGAACTTCGCATTATTTCTCCTATGGTTTCTTTTGCGGGTCATCGGCCCCATGGCTGGATTCTTGTGACCGAGCCTCCAACCCGCGGAACACTTCGATTTTGCGTCTCACCTAGACTGCGTAGAGTGAGGGGGAAATGCGGCGTCTATGCCGCAACCTGCTTATACCGATGGGTAGGTTGAGGCCGGGAAGGGCTGAAACTATCCAGATGCAAGATTCGTGTTGCCACACCGCTACTTGCCGTGGCGCGTAGCGAGTGTTCGAGCAGGTCCGTGAGTTTCTCCGGCGGGATATGCACGCGTGCATTCACCAGCAGACCCGCCTGCCGGGGTTTTCCCTGCACGTCGCTTTGCACCAAGGGTTCCGCTGTGCTCCCGACCAAGTTCGCCCTCGCCGATCCGTCATGGGTCGAAAGCAGGATCTTCAAGTGAGCGGGTTCCGCGTGCGCTTCCCGCAGATCGCCGCGCAACTGGTTCAGCAGCCTGCGAGCGTACAATTCCCAGTCGATTGCCTCCGCCGCCTCCACTTGCAGGCGCGCGTTCAGCCAGCCGAGCACTGCCTCGCCCTCGGCGTAGACGTCGTAGTCGACCTCCGCCAGGCGCTGGCCGGCCCGCACTCCGCTTTGGACGTAAGCGAGCCACGGCTCAAAGCCCACGCCAGTCCTGGCGGACATGGGAAACACCGGCGTGCGAGGGAATTGCTGCCTCACGTGCGCGTCGAGCGAGAGCATCTCGGCGCTCGACAATTGATCGGACTTGTTGATGGCGATCGCGTCCGCTTCTTCCATTTGCTTGCGGAAGATGTAGTAGACGCTCTCGGGGAAATTTCGCGTGGCGCCCCCGGGCAGCACCTCCCGCAGCCGGAACGGATCCACCAGGACGGTGAACGGGGCCAGGCGATACCGCTCGCCGCAGAGGTCTTTGAGCGGCTGGAGGACGGTGGCGGAGAGATCGGTGCAGCTTCCTACTGGTTCTCCCAGGATCACGTCGGCCTTGCTGGCGGTGGCCTGTTCGAGAGCCTGCAACATCGCATCGAATTTGCAGCAGAAACATCCGCCGCTAACTTCACCTACGGCGAACCCTTGCTGCCGGAGGAACTCGCTGTCCACCAAGTTCGGCGCTTGGTCGTTGGTGAGCAGGCTGACGCGCTCTCCTGCGGCCTTCAGGTGCGCTGCGGCGCGAGCCAACAGCGTGGTCTTGCCCGCACCCAAGAAACCACCAATTAAGATCACCCTCGCCCGATCCATTGGGAATGCTCCTTTTACGCCACCGCCGGAAACGCTGTGAAAAGATTCGCTGCGCAGCCGATCCTTGCGGCTCGCAAACGAAAGATCCTACCTCATTTCTGCCCCGGACGGGGGACCATTGTCGGGACCGAAGGGGAAGTGCCGCTGCACGGCGCGTAGGCCATTGGCAGGGAACAGGGAACAAGGAACAAGGAACAGGGAACAGGGAACAGGGACAAGGCTTCCTAATGGGTGCCGAATCCGGTCGCGGACGATGGTATGATTACCCGCCATTATGTGCACGAACGGGGAGGAGACGCGATGAGCTTCAGCATGAGCAGGAGCGGGTGGGGGTCGGTCGTACAGCAGGTTCGACGGGGGCTGCTGGGGATGGTCTTGGTGGGCGTAGGTGTTGCCAGCTTACCCGCACAGCAGGTTAAGGTCATCGTCTCGTCCCAAGCGGGCGACCGGCTAACCGCGAAGGCCGACTTGCAGTTCCAGTCGGGTCCGGCCAAAGCGGGGACGGCCTACACGATTAAGCCGGAAGTGAAGTTGCAGAAGATGGTGGGATTCGGCGCCTCCTTTCTCGAGGCCGGTATGGTCTGTTTGAACGATCTGCCTGCCGCCCAGCAGGAGGCGGTGCTGCGCGCACTCTTTGATCCCATCCAAGGTGCGGGATTCTCCGCCATGAAAACGCCGATTGCGGGCACCGATTTCATGTCCGCCGGGCCTTACTATACCTACGACGACACGCCGGGCGACGTGGAGATGAAGCACTTCTCCATCCAGCGCGACTTGGGACCGAACGGGCTGATCACTTACATCAAGAGGGCGCGTAAGTACGGCAGCTTCGCGCTCCAGTCGCCCATGGATTATCCGCCCGACTGGATGCTGAAGAACGTGGAGAAAGATCAGGACGTGAACCCGAAATACTATGACGCCCTGGCGCACTACTATCTCCGCTACCTGCAGGAGTACGCGAAGCAAGGCGTCTTCATTGACTATCTCAGCCTGTTCAATGAGCCGCATATCCATGACGGGGGCTACACCGCGATTACGTACCCGGAAATTCGCGACCTGCTGAAGAACCACGTGGGTCCGCTGCTGAAACAGGCGGGGTTGAAGAACCAGATCATGCTGAGTGAGGCTCCCCTGCGACGGGAAGCCGGGGAGAATTACGCCACCGTCCTCTCCGATCCGGGCGCGCGGCGATATATAAAGGCGCTTCCGTACCACGGCTATGACTACCTGTTCCAACAGACCAATTACGACAAGATCGCGGCGCTGCGCCGAGCCTACCCGGAGCTTCCGTTGTGGATGACCGAGGTGTGCTACATCGATGGCAGTCAGCCGGAGAAGAAGAAAGTGCCGGTGTACGAATTCGCGGACGGCGTCTTCTGGGGCAAAATGATCGCCGCGGACGTGCGCGCCGGCGCCTCCGCCTGGGTCTACTGGAACACCATCCTGGACCAGAAGGGCGGCCCATGGATGGTCTCGACCGTCCACCGCGACCCCGATCCCAACGCCCAGCAGCCGGTCGTCATCATCAACCGGCAAACCAAGGAAGTCTATTACACCGGTTTGTACTACTTCCTATCACATTTCAGCAAGTACGTGCGGCCCGGCGCCTCGCGCGTCGCAATGTCGGGCAATGTGGCAGGAGTAGAAGGATTGGCGTTCTTGTCGCCCGAATCCAACGGCGCGCCCCACTGGGTGGTGGAATTGCTCAACAGCCGTGCGGCCGATGTCCGCGTGGGCGTGGAATGGCAAGGGAAATCGCTGGCCGTGACGCTGCCCGCGACGTCAATTACTACGTGTTTGTGGAAGCAGTAAGGGCATGGCCATCCTAGCCATGATTTGGAGCGGTGGTCGCCGGCCGTCGCAGCTTCGATCGGAGATCAACGCTACAACCGCGGTCGAGACGCCGACGCCAATCGTTGCGAGGGGAAACTGCAGACTCGGGTCAGCCGCTCACTGCGGCCGAATGTTGATGTTTCCGCTGAAGGAGGTAATCTCCAGGCTGGCTTTACCGGTATTGTGTGTTCCCAGCAGGCTGCTCGCGCCTTCCATGGGGGTAGCCGCCTCGCGCCGGTGGTTCATTACCAGAGAATTGCTTACCTTGCCGCGCAGGGTTTTGGCGGTTAATTCGTAAGAAGCCGAAGGCGGGCAGAGAATGTCCACATCACCGCTGTAGGCGGACAGGACGTACTCACCGCGGGGAGAAAAATCCCCCTCGTACGTAATGCGGCCGGAGGTGGTGCTGCCGTGCAGGCTGGTGGTGGCGGGAGATACGAAATGCAAACTGCCGGTGATGGTGGAAGCCTCAAGGATGCCGGCGGCCCGCATTACTTCGATGTTGCCCGAGATGGAGTGAACGGAGAGGTGCCCGGAATAGTCGCGGACGGTGATGTCTCCGTTTACTGATTGTAGCGATGCGTCCGCCTGCATACCTTCCACCACCACACTGCCTTGGCGGTTGTGGATTTCCAGACTGGCGCCGGCGGGAACGTCGAAAATAAAATCAGTCACTTGGTCGTCGCTCACGAGTTTGGCATCCAGCAGATGGGTCTCGAAACGCAACCTTTCGGCGGGTCCGGACTCGGGTAAAACCTCGTTGTCCACTTCCACGCGGGGCGACACCACGGTATAGACGACGTGCACGCGTGCCTTGTCCCAGCCACGCAGCAGCACCCGACCGCGCAGGTTGTTCACGCGGATCAGCGGTTCGCGTGTCGTATCGAAGGTTTTGTCGTGGGGCTTCTCCGCCGCTGCCAACCACACGGCGGGGATGGTAAGAAAAGCAAGCAAGAACCGCAGACTTGGTCTGCCAGCCGTCGTGCCCACCGAATTGCGCTTCATCAACCCCGTGTCCTCTGTTAACGCCCTTCGAACTCCAACGCAGTAGACAGCACTTCAGCCTTCCGTGTATACGCGGCCATCAAGTAGTCGTGGGCCAGCGTATTGCGGGGCTCGTCTTGCAAGGAACTCAGACATTCGTGAATGGAGTCGTCCAGGGAGACCAGGCTCTTATCGTACGTGGCCTTTAGGTCGGGAGCCATGGAGGCTTCACTCGCTCTGAATTCTCTTTCCAGCTTGCTCACTACGAACGCCGGAGAACGGTCCTGGTCCCCGGCCGAGAGGTTTGCGAACACCGACGCCGCGTCACTGTCCATCGCCACGGCCTCAATGCCACTTCCGTATTGCCGAGTCTGTAACCTGCTAGGTCCTAGTGTCAGCGCCGATCCCATCAAGATCAGCATCGCCAAAGCGCCCGCGGGCAGCGGGTGCTGGAGGAATCGCCACGAGAGTATCTGCCGCCAGCCCTGAACCGGCGTGCCGAAGGCGCCTTCCGCATCGAGCCGGGCGCGCACATTGGCCCAGACCGCCGGTGCAGGCTCTTCCAGCGGAAGTTCGGCTGCCGCGCGGCGCAGCGCCGTGAAATCCTCCAGCAGCGAGCGGCACGGGCGGCACTGCTCGGCATGGGACGGCACCAGCGGGCGCGCCTCGCCCTCAAGATAATCGGGGAGCTCCGCCGCGAACAGTGTACAGGCCGGGGCCGCGAAAGCTCCCTCGGCGGCGAGCTTGGCGCGCAGATTTGACCAAAGCGCCGGCGCCGGCTCCGCTAGCGGCAAGTCCCGCGCCGCGCTGCGAATCGCTTCGAGATCAGCCAGGACGGCGCCACAAGCCGTGCATTCGCGAGCGTGCTCGGCCACCTGCGGCCGGCCCTCACCCTCGAGATGGGCGGCGACCTCGCTCGCGAATGCCTTGCATGCCGGGTTGTTGCGCTGCTCGCTTTCTGCCATAACGCTACTCGCTTACCCCGAGCGAAACCGGAACTGCGGTTTCATGGGTCCGCGATCCCAGTGCCGGCCGCCATCGATTGGTCGACCGGTTCGCCACCATGGTCTTGCCGCAAGCGCTCCCGCAGTTTCATGCGGGCCTTGTGGAGCTGCGACTTGGAATTGCCGACCGAGCACTTCATGATTTCCGCGATCTCGTTGTGCTCGTAACCTTCGACGTCATGCAATACAAACACCGCCCGGTAACCGGGTGGTAGCTCGGCAATAGCATCCTGCAAGCCGATCCGATCGACGGATCCGGTCAGGCGTAAGTCCTCGCTGCCATAGTCGCGGCGGACCGGCTCATCTTGTGAGTTGTCCGTCTCGTCCAGCGAGACTTGCTGGAGGCCCTTTTTCCGCAAGTGCATCAGCACCACGTTCACCGCCAAGCGATGGAGCCAAGTCGAGAAAGCCGACTCGCCCCGGAACGTGGCAATCTTGCGAAAAAGCTGCAGGAAAGCCTCCTGCGTCAAGTCTTCCGCTTCCGCCGTGTTGCTCGTCATGCGCAGGCAGAGCGAATAGATTCGCCGTTTATGGGCCTCAAACAATGCCGCGAACGCTTCCTCATCGCCCCGCTGTGCGCGCGCAATGAGATCCGTTTCCGTCGCGGCCTTCCGTGCCGGTGTCTTGGTGGTGCTCAAGAAAATCCACTTACCGGCCGCACCTCAACTCGTTCGGTGAGATGCGGGGCAATAGTTTCGAGTTGTATAACCCTGCGGTGGTCAGGTGGCGCGGAGTTATTGTCCCCCGCAGCTTACCGTCACTTGCCTCCGCCAGAGATTCGGATGACAGCTTTCCCGATTCCGATGTTACCCGACGTGTCGGCGGCCCGCAGATACAAGATGTGTTCTCCCGCAGAAAGATGAGGGAGCTTGACGGTGAACCGCTCCTTACGCGAATCCACGACGCCGTCATCGGACAGAATGTCGTGCCACTCCTGGCTGTCCAGTGCCGTCTCGGCCGCCCGCAAAGGCGAAGTGCTGTCCTCGGCCGAGAAGAGCACCTCCACCACGCCCGCTGCCGCCGTCTGCTTGACCACCTCGACGTCCGGGGGGGTATTGTCTACCCAGAACGGGGCACTTAGCAACTCCGACTTCCGCGCTATCTCGGGCGGGTTGGACTCTTCGTCGGAGGCCACCAGCCGCGCCACGTATTTCCCGTCTGCCAGGGCCGTAGGATCGATGGCGTAGGTTGCTTGGCGGAGCTTGTCCTTTAACAGGTGCCACTCTTCCTCATCCGTGGCGCGAAGGTAAAGGCTGTAGACCAACTGATCACCGTTAGGGTCGTCGGCCTGCCAGGTAAGATTGATGGGCGGTTTGCCCGAGGGACTCGCCGCTTGAGGGCCGGTGGTGACGCCCAGCGGCAGGTTGGCCGGCGCCGCCGCCCCACCCAGTCCAGTACGCTCGCTTGATGTGCTGACATTGAGAGAGTGGATTTGGGGTGCGAGATTTTGATTCAAGTAGGAAAGCGTAACCTCGTCCAGGGTGGGCGAACTGCTTCCCCCAGAATGGAACACGGCCTTCCACTGTATGTAACGGGCAGGCGGATTGGTTACGGCGTTGCCCGTTGGATTGGCATACGGGCCGGCCCAGTCACTCCAAGTATTGTCGGGGTGGTCGGAATTCCCGGAACGGGTGTAGAACTGCAAGTCAGAGCCCTTCGACACAGTTCCGCGCCATGCCAGAACTCCCCAGCGGGAGACGTACTTGGTGTCCTTCACGGGTGACTCGAAGGTGCCCTCGCGGGCGGGGGTGTCGCCGATGCGGAATAACTTGGCCACATTGCTCGTGGCAGCGTAGAGGTTCGAGCCGCTCAGCAACAGGCGGGTCGCCATCGCCTCATGGGTCTCGGTCAGGATCATCAGCTTCGGGCTCGAGGGGTTGGCGTCCAAATCGAAGATACGCCCGGTGTTGTCGGTAGTGAACAGCACATGATCGTTGCGTATCGCTAGCCCGAAGATGCTTTCACTGTTCGAGTTCCAAAGGGTCTGAACGGTAGAATCGGGGCTGATTTGAATCAGCGCGCCGTGTCCCGAGCCGAACTGTAGGAGTGGCATTTGCGACGCTTGCGGACTAAGGCGGTTAAAGCTCGGGTTCTTGCTCTCGCCGGGCGGGGTCTGGCCCTTGGCGGCGGCATCGGTCGAGGCGGTAACAGTGATGGTCGTGACCCCGGCCGGGGGATTAGTTCCGGGAGGCGCCAGCAGCATCTCCGGCGAGCCCTTGCCCCCTGCCGAACCTAGTGCCGCCGCGAAGACGTTCCCCTGGGAGTCTACCGCCATATCATGGATCTCGGGCAGGGATGATTGGTAGATAACAAAGGCCTTGCCCTCGGGCGAGAGGCGATAGATCAAGCCGTTGGGAACGCTGCCGGCGAGCAGGTCGCCCTGCCGATCGAACGTCAGGCACATCACGTGGGTCTGCTTGCTGTCGAAAAAGACTTCGCCTTTGCCGGAGGCGTCCACGCGGAAGATCTGGCCCTTGTCTCCCGTCGCTACATAGAGGCGACCCTTTCCGTCAAACTGAAGCGCCCAGATGTACTTCGCTTTAGGCTTGTAGAAGATATTGAATTTTCCGTCGTCGCCCACCTTGTATACCGCGCCATCAGGCGAACTGCCGACGTAAAGATTGCCGTCTGGGCCTACGGCGAGCGCAAAAATATCCGGTTCCGGAGAAGTCATCACCGGGCTGGATTTCTGGTCCGGCGTGACGCGGAAGACTTTGCCCTGGTGTCCAGTGCCCACATAAAGGTTGCCGCGGCCATCGCGCGCCAGGGAGAGCGCCACGGCCTCCTCCGGACTAAAGATCGCCTGCGAATCAGGGGCCAGGCTCAAATTGCCTTCTTTGCTCAACGACACTCCGGTTAGGGTGCCCTGGAGGAACTCGTCGAACGAGCCGACCTGCCAAAATGTCGTTTCCACCCCCCAGGTAGGCATGACCGCCACGAACAGCAGGAGTACGCACGATAACCGTCTGACCTGTTTCATTCCGCTTACCTTTCAAGGGCAGTGGAGAGTGGCTAGTGGTTTAGCTAATACGCCGCGATCTCTTCTGACGGCGGGCCGTCAACGGTGGCTTTACAGCTCAGCGGCCGCTACCGTCCTCTTGCCACTACCTTACCCACCCACGACTTTGAGCATCAGCGTCTTCTGGCCGTGGATGGCGTAAGGAGTCGGTTTGGTTTCGAAGTCACCCACCACGGACGTGCCGCTGAATATCACGTTGGACGACGCGGCAGGGTCAGCCAGAAAGGTCTGCAGCAGAGAGGGCGGAGGGGACGGATACTCATCGCCCTGCATGGCAAACGAGCGCTGCGACGTCATGAGCAAGGCATAGACGCGGTTGTTCCGCCGCATGCGATTAAGGGCGCGCACAAGCTGCTGCGGGTCACGCGCCGTCCCGCCCAAGGCCGTAAAGCGGAATTCCAGGGCGTTGATGCTGCTGCCGCCACCAATCACCAACGTCAGAAGCTTATCGGGCACGCTCCCCGGAACGTCCACGGGGATCTTCTCGGTCAGCGTCGCGCCTCCCGGCAAGCGGATCAGCGTGGTTACGTCGAAGTGGTCCCCTGGGCGCACTTCGGACTTAGTGCTCCAGACCTGCTCCAGCGTGGCGCTGCGCTTTTCATCGCGCGACTCGATTTGGAGATCCACCGACTTCACGTCGAGACCAGGAAAGCCGCTCGACATCACCGTCGCTAGTGGCGTGGCCACGGTGGCGCCGACCATCGCCGACGCGCCCGCTTCGCTTGAGAGCACATCCTCAACGTTGACCGACTCCCCGTCCGTCAACGCGATCTTGCCTTTCAGATTCAGGGTGGAGGTCCCGAGTGCGCGCTCCGTATTCTGCAACGCGGAGGTCAGGGCCAAGTTGAGCAGAATGGGCGAAAGGAATGACTCCTGTACCATCTCAAAGTCGTATTGAGCCCGCCGATTCAGGGTCGAGTCCAGTTGGAGATGGACGGGAATCATGCGTGGGACTTCGCCTCCCACCTTGCCGTAGATCGCGTCAAAGCGGTCTTGTGTAATAGTGCCCACCACTTCGCCCGGCGCATCCACTTTGAAGGAGGACGCAATGCTGGGGATGGTGACGATGACGTGGGAGGGTGCGAAGGGGAATTGTGCCGGCCCCTGGGCCAAGACTTGGTGGCCGCAGGCGTAGAGGTTATCACCTTGATGCAAGGTCACCGTGCAGTCGATGTTCAGGTTCAGGTCGCCCCGGACCAGCAGCAGGCTGATCATGGATCCTGGCGCCAAGTCGGTGGGCGATGGAGCTGGGTGGGGCGTTGTGCCGGATATCACGCCGCCCTGCATGGGCTGCAGACCCAGGTGGCGAAACTGCGATGCGAACATATCTACCGCAGTGTCAGCAAAGCCTCCGAATCGCAACGGCAGCATCAGGTTCGCAAAACCTGTGCCTTCGCGAGAATCAGGGAGTGCAAAGGGCAAGGACGGGGCCTCGGGATTCACAATCACCCGGCTAAGGTCTCCCGAGTCGGTCGAAACCGTAGCGATGCGGAGGTTATCATTGGGCGCCAGGCGCACGGCCGCCGTGGCCGGAGAGGGCACGACCGAGAGCATCTCCTCAATCGGAGTGATGCCGGCAATGGCTTCTTTCGAGAGCGGAAATGAGCGGGAAACGGCGCCCACCAGCTTGCCATCAATATAAACGGGACTGCCGCTCATTCCGGCGATGACCCCTGTAGTGGCCAAGGGCCCCCCCGCCAATCGTGCCAGGATGAGCGAGCGCTTGGGAGCAATAGCGTTCTTGAGGACGCCCAGGATTTCAACTTGGAATTCGTCGATCTTGTCGCCCTGGAAAATGGTGCGCCCCACGCCTTTCATTCCCGGCTGTATCTCGGCCAACGGCAAAATAGCCGGGTGGGTCTGGCTCAGCGCAGAACCAGCGACCAGCAAGATTAGTGCGAGGGTAGAAGGCAAACGCCTTGTTAGCGTCATAGAAGGTACGAGCCCGTCTTGGCTGAACATTAGTCTAAGAAGAATCACGCCATTGGTCAAGCTTAGCGCATCTCATACAGATGCCCGCTTGAGCGCGCGAGTTTGCCAAGTCCGGTGGTACTACCGGGTGCTTGACGCCCCTGGCCGCACGCGATAACGTGATTCCACCATGTCCACCAACGGAATAAATCCTCTCGGCAGTTTGCGGATCATCGAGCGTGTCGCCCCCGGCTCACCGGGGCTCACGGAGCTACCCCAGCAGTTGACGACGGCGCTGGAAGGCCTTGGGTTACCCGCCCGAGCGCTCCGCGACAAGCGGATTGCCGTGGGAATCGGGAGCCGCGGCGTCGCCTGTGTCGACATTATGGCACGGGCTCTGTGCCATTGGCTGAGGGAAAAGGGCGCCCGGCCTTTCGTGTTTCCTGCCATGGGAAGTCACGGCGGCGCAACGGCCGAGGGGCAGCGGAAGGTCCTGGAGCAGTACGGCGCCACGCCGGCTTTGCTCGGTGTTGACTTGCTGTCCTCTATGGAGAGCGTCCCGCTCGGCGTCACGCCGGAGGGCTTCCAGGTTTTCATGGACCGCCTGGCTTGGGAATCGGACGGCATTGTATTGCTGAACCGCGTCAAGCCGCATACCGACTTCAGCGGCAAGATCGAGAGCGGCCTCCTGAAGATGATGGCTGTTGGCATGGGCAAGCTTGAGGGTGCCTCGGAATGCCACCACTGGAGCTGGAAGTACGGATTCGAGACGGTGATCCGTGCCATGTCTGCCAAGGTGATGGCCACCGGGAAAATTCTTGCGGGCATCGCTGTGGTCGAGAATGAGTTCCACCAGGTCGCGGCCTTGCGCGCGGCGCTGCCCGCGGGGATCGTGGGCACGGAAGAGGCTTGCCTGGAGTTGGCGCGCCCCTTGGTAGCACGGCTGCCGTTTCGAAAGCTCGACCTGCTGATGGTGGAACAGATGGGGAAAAACATCAGCGGCACGGGCCTGGACACCAAGGTGATCGGGCGCGGCGTGGAGTTCCATCCGGGCGACGCGCCGCAAATCCGTTTGATCTACGTACGCGACCTGACCGCCCCCAGCGGAGGCAATGCCCTCGGAGTCGGACTGTCCGACGCCATCCACGAGCGGCTCTATCAGAAAATCGACCTGAAGAAGATGTACGCCAACGCGCGAACCTCTATGAATCCTCCCATGCCGCGGATTCCCATCTTCTTCCCCTCCGACCAGCAGGCCGTCGCTTGGCTGCTAGGAGCATTGGGCAGTCCTGAGCCCGCGGAACAGCGCGTAGCATGGATTCGCAACACGCTTGACCTCAACCGAATCGCTATTTCGGCAGCGCTAGCGCCGGAGGTGGCTGCTTTACCAACCTGGCGGTTCCTTCCTAAGTCCTTCAACCCCAGTTTCGATCCCGCTGGCGATTTCGCCTCGGCACCAAGCTGGGCAGATTAGGCCGTTGGCGGTGTGGCACGGGCGTCCGCGCCCGTCATGAAGTCGGGAAACCCGGCCGTCCTTCGTCGTGCCCCAAGACAGCCATGTTCCAGCAACAGCGACCGGGGGCTGGACATTGACGGTCCCCGGGCGACCGTCTCTCTCCCAAGATCGCACCGGCAGAAACTGTGCATAAAACTGTGCATAGATGACTGATTGTCCGGCGTAATTTGAAACAAAGCGACAAAATATCGTTTCAAAACGCACAAACTTGGACATAATTTCGTAATTCAATTCGGGCAATATGTCCATCTTCCTTTTGTTTTCAGAGACTTTTCCGGATCTACCTTCGTTTTTTATTTTTGGCGGGTGGCGCAGCTCCCAGTAGGCCTTCTCGTCAGATAGTGGGCGGGGCGCGGGCAGCGGCTAGCACGGTCCATCGTTTACAATTATAGACTACTTTATAGTTTTGTCAAGAGACAAAGTGTCCACGTGCGAAGAGACGAAGCCCCGAGCTTTGATGGGCACTGGCCTGCCTTCAGGATGACTATACCCAGAAGAGGGTCTGGGCGACGCGCCTCCGTACCCGTCGTGTGACGAAATTGCCCTAGACAAAACAGCGTGGTTCAGGTGTCGTGTAGCTGAACTTAGCGAGAGCCGAAGAAGGAGCCGTTGCGCATCACGAAGCTTAACCCGGAGGAAGTGAAGTCTTTGTACCAGCGGCATGGCGCGGCGCTGGCGGCGTATGCATGTTCGTTCGGCCTGGACCATGCCTCCGCCGAAGACGTGGTGCAACAACTATTCCTGAAGCTCCTGAAGGAAAAGCACCTCGTGCCGCGCACGCCGCTCGCTTATCTGTACGGGGCGACGCGCAATGCCTGCCTGAATCGGCGCCGTGATAGAGGGCGCGAGACGGACCTTGAGCCTGTCGAGTCATGGTTCACGCACTCCGGCGGCAGTCCGGACGAAGTGCTGAGCATCCAGAACGCTCTGAAGGAACTACCGCCCGAACAACGGGAAACGGTCTTCCTGAAAGTCTGGAGCGGGATGACCTTGCAGGAGATTGCCGAGGCGACGGCCACCCCGCTCAATACGGTGGCCTCGCGGTTTCGGTACGCGCTGGAAAAGCTGCGCGAGCGGCTGGCCCCGGACTCCACGCGATGAGGTTTAAGAATGAGTTTAGACGACGAAGAAATGGAACGGTACCTCGCGGAGTTTCGCCCCAGCGCCATTCGTCCGCTCGTGATCGAAGCTACGGCCAGCAGTGTTTGGCCGCTGCGCGTGGCGGCGGTAGTTGCGATGGTAGTGTTGGCAGCGGGACTGCTTTGGTTCGGCCATCGCAAGGCACAGCATCTGCGAGAGGCGACGTTTACTCCAGCCAATAAGGCGGACGTCGCCAGCGTGGGCCGAGCTGAAACTACCCTTACGCTCACCAAGCTGGCTTTAACCGACTCCGAAAACCTCGATTTAGTGCTGGCAGAGGAATCGCGGAAGGAGTTACCACTCTGCAAGGGAGCACAGAGCACGCTGAAGGTCCTGGCTAGGGATTGACGTTCCGGGAGGGAAGCCGTGAAACTCAAACTACTTGCGGTGACCGTGTTAGTGCTGGTGAGCGCTTCTGCGGCGCTGTCACAGGCGAGGTATCCGCAACAAGCGAAGAACGCCGCGCTGCGCTACTGGATGGCATTTGCCGAGATGCAGGACCCGCCGGCCGACAAAGAGACGCAGGAGTTGCTGGGGAAAACGTCCGAAGGGAAAGCGGCGTGGGACGAAGCGAAACTCGGGCCGATTTTGGACGCCAACGGTGCCGCCATCCGGACGATGCAGCGTGCCACCAAGCTGCCGGATTGCGACTGGGGAATCGAGTACGACCGGGGACCACGCGCGGCGCTGAGCTATGTTCCGCGAGCCCGCGTGATGGCTCGGCTCAACCAACTGCAAGGCATCCGCGAGATGGCCAAAGGGGACTCTCAGGCGGCGGTGAATACGTGGCTTGCGGGGCTTCAATTTGCGCAGCACTTGGCGAGTGACGGGCCGTTGCTGCTCGCGCTGGTCGCCAAGGCCGCGATTCTTCCCGACCTGCGGGTGCTCACCACCGAAGCGAGGCAAGGGCACCTGAGCAACGCCGAGAAGGCACAGGTTTCCGCCGCGGTGGGACGACTGCGCGCAGATGGACTCCATTGGGCCGCGGCCTGGGGATTGGAAGAGTTAACCCTGGACCAAGTCTTTGGCGAAATCCGCCACGCGGCGAATCCCAAAGAGTCATATGAGCTTCTCGTGGGCGAACCGATGCCAAGTGGCGCAAACGTCCCCAGTGCAGAAGACCTGCGGAAGTTCCACGAGTATATGACGGTCGTGCAGACGGCGTTGAACTTGCCGCCCCAGGCTGCGAAGGCGCGGCTGTCGGCGCTTGAGGCGCAAAAGCGGTCTCTGGCGGGGGCCGTTCTGAGGCTGATTCCTTCCGCGCAGAAGGTGAATGACAATCGGTTAGAAGTGATCACCGCGCGCGAAGAGCTTCTGGAAGCCCTTGCCAGAAGGTAGCAACTAAGTCCACATTGGGCAGTCTTTCCGGTTGTCATTGAGAACGCATTCCCATTCTCCGCAATGTGAGCCGCTGTATACTTGGCTGTTGTGATCGCCAGATCGTTGGCAAAATTTAGGAATGGGAATTCTCATTTATGCACCACGACGCACATCGGGTTGCCAAAGGAATAAGTCAACACGGGCGCGAGATTTTGCGGGATGGCTTCACTGAACTGCTTCGTAAGACGCAGGACATGGCGTTTCAGCGGGTCGTCTCCGAACGTTATCCCCTTCCTTTGGCCGTGGCCGTCTACGGTGAGGTGCCTGATCCGGAATGGGTACGGGATGAGGTGCGAAAAGGGATCGAAGCCGACCCCCTTAGTCAACTCGAGTCGAGTCTCGTGTTGCTTGAGCTATGGGCTTGTAACCGGCCAACATTATTCGCCTTGGTGCCCGATGACGACGCCTTCCTGACTCAAGTCTTCGCCAGCAAACGCATAAATGGCTGGATGGCCCTGCTGGGCGACTCCAAGCGCGAAGATATCCAGCGCGGGGCGAATGCGCGCTGGCAGTTCAGGTTCTTCTCCGGGGAAGGCCAGTGTGGCGGTCTTTACGTTTTGCTGAATATTCTGGCCCGCTACGCCTTTGTCTATGGGCGGGTACCCTGTGGCGATATGCACCTCCTCGGGCATTTCGTTGAGGACTACACGTCGGGTTTGGTAGTCGGATGTGGAAGCTTGAGTGAACTGGAATTGGCCCTGTCTCTCGCAGCCATGCGGATGGGCGTGCCGGCCGTGATGCCTGGAGGTTACCCCTTTACCCTAGGGCGATGGGTCGCCGCGGACTCGGTGGAAGAAATCGTCAGTGCCATCGCAAGTCTTCCAAATATCCGGCGCCTCCTGGAGCATCCTGAAATCCCCGCCCTGCCTGCCTACTTGCAGGCGGAACAAGCTCGACCGCTCGTGCAAGTCGGACAGACCTGGGGGCACAAACCCGAGAGTTTCTATCTTCTTCGCAAAGGGCAGGTTCGAGCGTCCGGCGTCAGCGTGACAGGGACCCCGGGAAGCGCTATGGGCATTCTGCTGACGGTGGATGCCGAACCGCTTGACGCGTTTGACCGGCGCTATATCGAGTCGCGTGCAGCCCGCATCTTTTCGCGGATGCCTGGAGTCTCAGGACGCTATGCCTCAGGCAGGCTGGTGTTGGACATGGCGCGCGACTTCAGCCTGCCTCCGGAGCGAATCGGCGAGTCGCTGATTGCCGCGGTGCGGAATGAATTCCCACGAATTGTTAAGCTGCACGCGGAAGTCATTTTCGAACCTGAGCGGTTGAAAGCTCTGGCCAACGAAGTTGCCAAAGAGAGGATTGAGCGTAAGCGGGAAATCGCGGCCACTACGGAGGAGAGCATTACTGAATTTGTAACCTGCGTAGGCTGTTCGGCTTTTGCGCCTGACCACGTCTGCATTCTAACTCCTGAGCGGCAACCTCAGTGCGGCCGGCCCTACGAGTTCATCAAAACTGGCGCACTGTACGGCTACGATGATATGACCAACATTCATCATCGTGAACTGCACGCCGGGGTCAATTCGTTTGGGACCTGTC
>Ga0335071_10003866_pt1 | contig 15717 bp, 12 predicted proteins | sample Lox_Sample_15_FD_206724 | JGI IMG/M metagenome (GOLD analysis project Ga0335071, IMG submission 206724) | Soil microbial communities from Loxahatchee National Wildlife Refuge, Florida, United States - Lox_Sample_1.5 | ecosystem: Environmental > Terrestrial > Soil > Wetlands | place: USA... | reverse complement strand
CGATTGCCCGCCGCCATGAGCGCCTGGTAGTAGCGGCCCATCATCTCCCCGGCAGTGTCGTCATCCTGCGCCCAGCATAGAAAGATCGGAGGAAGTTTCCCCGGAATCTTTGGCATGACTCCGTACGGACCGCCGTAAATCGGCGCCGCGAAATCCGGACGCAACGCCGCGTCTTCCTGAATCAGCGTTCCGTTCGTCACCATCCCTCCCGCCGAGAATCCCATGAACCCGACTCGATGCGGAGAAATCCCCCACTCCGCCGCATGTTGCCGCACAACCTTGATCGCCTGGACCCCATCGTCAATGCCGTATTTGCAAGTCTCATCCATATCCAGCAGAGCCGAGTGACCGGTGTCCTTCCATTCCGGGATGCGGTACTTCAGCACGAATGCCGCAATACCTCGTTCCTGCAGCCAGCGCGCCACGTTATTTCCCTCGTGATCGACCACTTCCACGATGCAAGCCCCGCCAGGCGCCACGATGATGCCGGTCCCCGTCGCTTTTGCTTTCTCCGGAAGAAACAGCGTAAGCGTCGGAGTGACGACGCTATGAATGACGGCTCCAAGTCCCTCCTCGTGCGTGATCGTTTCCTTCTGCGTCCAGTTTTCGGTTCCGGAAGCCGCTCCCGGCCAGATGTTCAGGGTTTGTCCTGCCGCTGAACAGCCCATAACGAGAATGAGAACAATGATGCGAAGCATAGGATCTCCAATCAGCGTTACCAGTCATACTCCCGGTCAGGCGCTGTCCGCAATGTCGCGATCTTGCCGTCCGCGGCAACCCCGAAGAAAACCAGGACCGCATCATTTCCCTTGCCCAGGCGAAACACGGATGTCGACGCCTTATCAGCACCGGACGGATCCATCACCTTTACAAGTGTCAGCTTGCCCCCGGGCCATAGCGTGGATAGCCTCTTCTGCATCCATTTACTCACTTCAGGAGTGATGTGTTCCGCCAGTTCGGCTGTAGTCTGCGGACGAATATCCTCACCGGCCATCAGTTGATCGAGCACTTTCGCCAAGGAAGCCGCAACCTGCGGATGCGTGTCCGCGATCGGCACCAGCTTCGCAGGCAATAGCGCGGGGTCGGCCAACCCAGCCGTAGTCTGAGCGATCACTCCCGGATCGGCTGCCGCCAGATTGGTGAGGACCACCACAGTGAGCCCATCGTCAGGATAGCGGGCAATGTGGCAAGTGAATCCCTGCCACTCGCCGCCGTGCTCAATCCGATTGTGCCCCATCTGCTTTCCGATACTCCATCCGAATCCGTACCCGTCGGGATTCGGCTTGCCGTCATTCATCGGAAAAACGGTCCAAATCCGATCCAGGCTGGATTGCTTCAGGAGTTTCGTTCCGTAGAGGGCGCCATCCCACTTCGCCAGATCAAGGACGTTAAAATACAGGGCTCCATCGGCCGTGGAGTTGAACGTCGGCGACACCCATTCCTGATTCTTCAGTTGCCCATCCTCAAGCTCGTACCCGGCCGCCCGGTTCGGGATGATGTCACGCTCGCTGATGAGCCGCGTGTGACTCATGCCAAGCGGCTTGAAGATGCGCTCGTCGAGAAACTGGTAGTACGGCTTGCCGGTGATCTTGTGAATCAGCACGCCCAGCAAGACGTAGTTGGTATTGCGATAGTCCCACTTCTCTCCCGGAGCTGCTTCGATGGGCAGCGCCTCGATTTTGCTGACAAGCTCCTCTTCAGTGAAGTCCAGCCGCAAATAGAAAGGCCCCTTCGGTCCAGTCCGCTCGTCGCTCTCGTACTCCGCTAGCCCAGAGGTGTGCGAGAGGAGATTCTTGATCAGAATGGGCTTCCACGATGCAGGAGCGTCTGAAAAATACTTGGTGATGCTGTCGTCGAGCGAGAGCTTGCCTTCCTCAACCAGCATCATGATGGCAGCCGATACGAACTGTTTTCCCACCGAGCCAGATTGGAAAATGGTCTCTGGTTTGACGGGTACGCCAAGCTCCACGTTCGCCTGACCATAGCCCTTCGCCAGCACGATCTCCCCTCGGCGGTAGATTCCAACCGCCAGCCCGGGGATCTTCTGCCGCGCCATTTCCGCCGCTACAAAGGAATCAATAGATTTCCCGCGCTGTGCATCCAATGCCGCAGTAGCATTCTGGGCCTCACCAGCAACGGCACAGCTGCCGAACGAAAGTGCAACGATCAGGATTCGAACCGCCCCTGCCGGCCACGAGAGATGGAGCCGCCTGCTAACGATCGGTTTCATGACCGAAGAGAGTAGCAGAACATCGGCGTATTGAGGCAACGGACCTGGCCGAGAACAGCTCTGCCAACCTGCCAGACTGGTGATACAGTCCAGATGGCCACCGGCCCGAGATGGAGGAATTATGAGATATCGCTGGCTTGCCCTGATGTTGCTGGCCCCGGTGCTATCCGCTGCCGCGCAGCAAAATGACAGGAAATACGTCGTCGCTGTGCACGTCGATTCCACCAACTGGCAGATCCAGCAGATGCTGCCCGAACTGCGCGACGAGGCCGTGAAGGTGGTCGAGCATTCAGCCGACGACGTCCGTGCCGCCAGCGTACTGGGTTCTCCCGTGAGCCCTGGGGAACAAGCGCGCCAGAAGGAGGCGGACTACTTGCTGACTATCGAGCTCTCGCTCGTGTCCCAGGCGGCGGTCACATCAAGAGGGAGAGTGGGAGATCCAACATCAGTCGTTCCAATCCCCGGTGGCGCGCCAACCGGGATGAGTCACTCGCATTGTGAAGACCTCCTCGGCCAGGCCTTCTCCTACTCCTACAAAGTGACTGACCTCTCGGGCAAGAAACTCAAAATAGGAAGCTTCCACACCATGCAGGAATATGAGTATCCTCTCGATCCCATCTCCAACTGTTTGCCCCGGTTTTCCTTGCAGGCAGTTCGTGTCTCTACCGCCGACGCCCTCAGGGGCTTGAAATCGAAGAAAAAGATCTGAAGTTCTCCGCTCGGCACAGATCCTTACAGTATGCGGCCACCTCTTGCAGTCTCCTGGCACCTAACTGGCAGTCCACCCAAGGAGAAGAATTGATGGCCGACGCACCGCGAATTACCGCCGAAGAGCTCAAGCGGCGCATGAAAAGGGGAGAGGAGTTCACCTTCATCGACACCCGCAACCCGAAAGCCTGGGGCGAAGCGGAGACCATGATCCCCGAAGCGCTTCGCATCACAGCAGATACGCTCGGCCAGGGCCTCTCCAGGATTCCAAAAACCAAACCCATCGTCACATACTGCACTTGACCCGACGAGGCATCGAGCGCCAGTTTGGCGCAAACGCTTCGGGAAAAAGGATTCAGAGAGGTATTCGCCCTGAAGGGCGGGTTCGACGCCTGGACAGACGCAGGAATGCCGCTCACGCCAAAGCGGCAGGCAGCCTGAAGAGACAGCGGCCCTAGCCGCCCGCGTTAGGGCCAACGCAGGCGTCCGGCAACTCGATTCCTACCAACTGCTGTAGGCGGTGCCGTCGCTCGCGGTGCCGCTGGATGCGGAGTGGATATCGCTGATTCCGGGATCCTGCTGGTCGACCGCCATTAAGGTGTCTTCCTGCACGACTTCCCAGTTGGGCTGACGCGTCATCGGATCAACCGGAATCTGGCGCAGATACCCTGCTGTGACCAGGTCATCAAGTGATTGCGGCGCTTTCTGCTTGTCCAGAGTGTACTGCGAGATGACGTTGCGCAGCGTGCTGAGGTTCGAACGCAGCACGGATTCGCGTGCCTGGACGATGGACTGGTTGTAAACGGGAACGGCGACCGCCATCAGGATCATGATGATGCTGAGCACGATCATGAGCTCCAGCAGCGTGAAACCGCGGGAGCGACGCCGATCGTGTAGAGCGAACGCTCCCGTCCGCGGTCGGACCAGCATGCCCGCTCCTGCCAAACCAGCCTCACCCGGATTGAAACGTCGAAGCATTTACCAGTCCTTGTACTTGGTGCCGTCGAGCGCAGTGCCTTCCGACTTTGTATAAACGTCGAAGACGGATTGCCCGCCCCAGGAATCAGAGTCAGGATCGTCCTGCTCCGACCGCATCCCCCACTCCTTGTTCCCCATCATCGGGTCCGTAGGAATGGAACGGAGAAACCGCACTTTTTTGCCGCCCTGGACATCCACCCCCTTCACCAAAGTGTCGAGATCCGGAGGGTAGCCGTCGCTGTCAACCTTGGTCTGGAACGCATGCCGGTCCGCGGCGTCTTTATAACGATCGATGGCGTCCCGCATTTCCCAGAGAGCCTGCCGCAGCCGCTTCTCGCGTTCTCGCTGTACCGTTACACGCGCCAGTGGCAACGCCATCATGGTCAGGATCGTCAGGATCATCGTCGCGACGATCAACTCCATCAGCGTAAAGCCCTTTTGCCGTGCCCGGGCGAGACGTAGCGGAGCGACGTCTCCAGCAATATGCGCATTTCGAGCTGCGGGCCTCATCATCACTCGACTCTCTATCTATTCTACTGGACCGTCACCGCCGCTTGCGCGCCGTTCACTGCGATCGATTGCAAGCCGGGATCGCGGGCGCCGCCGCGGGTAATCGTAAGCGGCGTTTGCCCGTCAGCTTTTGCCTGGAACGTCATGGTTACGACTGTTCCCGATCCACTGACGCCCCCGGCTCCCGGCGGACGCGTCGCCGTAATCGTAAGCTGCCCGACTGTATCGTCCTCGCGGTGAACCAATGCAACAGCCTGTCCGTCCTGCGAGAGGAAGCCTCCGTTCGAGACATTGACCAACTGCAGAATCTTGGGATCATAATTGATCTGCACCGGCACCGAGTACACATTCTGCGCGCCGGAGAGCATCAGGTTCACCGTGAACGTGTTGCCCTTTGTCGCCTGAATCGTGGCCGGATCAAAGCTGAAGTTCGCCGTGCCGCCCTGCGGGCCCGGTTGCGCCGGAGTGGTCGTGGGCGCCGGAGTTTGCCCCGGTTGTTGCGCGGGCCTTGCCGGTGCCACCGCCGGAGCAGCCTCACTCACCGTGCGCAGTGAAATGGTGTTGGCCGTGCCGATTTCGATCTGGCGTTGGTTGAATTCGTTGATGTCATTCGAGCGGATGATGTGGGGAACGATCGCGAAGACAATCTCATTCTCCGAGTGGTCTTGCGTCGTCTGGCCAAAGAGGTACTTCAAGATCGGAATCTGCGCCAGTCCCGGAATCCCGCTCAGAGACTTTGTCTGATTATCTTCCATAATGCCGCCGAGCAGGTTCGCCTCGCCATCTTTCAGGCGGATCTCATGCTCGATCTTGCGTTGTCCGATGATCGGCTGGCTGATGCCGCCAATGTTCTGCTGGCCGGTCACGGCCGACACGTCCATCGTCATCTTGAGGGTGACTTCGCCGTTCTGGTGCACGTGCGGCGTGACGTCGATATTCACGCCAACGTCAAGGTATTGAAACTGTGTGTTCACCAGCGGGTTGATGCCCACTCCGCCAATCCCGGGCTGGAACGATCCGGTTGCTACTGGCACCCGGTCGCCAATCTTCAGCGAGGCTTTCTGCCCGTCGAGCGCGCGCACTTGCGGATTCTGAATCAGCTTCGTGTCGCTCGCGCTCATCACCGCGGACAAATTCGCCGACGGGATCGTGACCTGGAAGTTGGTGGCATTCAGGTTGCCCAACGTGTTCAGGTTGATGCCGTTGTTGGAAGCGATCGTGCTGGTTCCCGCGTTAGTACCGTTGCTGTTCGTGCTCGTGGTCGTGTTGTTGATATTGCTCTGCAGGCTGACGGTGGCGCTGGTGGGTGGATTCAGGCCGAGCGTGCGCGACCGGTCCTTGCTGACTTGCATGACGGCAATATCAATCACGACTTCAGGACGGGCCTTATCGAGATCGTCGACAAGCTTCTCCGCAAGCGCGATCTGGTCCGGCGTGCCCCGCACTACCAATGCATTCTGTGACAGCAATTGCTGCACGCGCTGTACATCGAGCACGGCGCGAATCGCGTTCACGACATCCTGCAGTTCGGTCGGTTGCGAGAGATTCGAAAGATAGAACGTCTTCAGGACGCTCTGTTCCAGTTCCTTGCGCTTCGCCGGATTATCCTGCGCGACGAAAATTGTGTTGGGCGTGACCGGACGCCAGAAAGTCTTCGACTCCAAGGCGCTGATCTCCAGAGCCTCTTGCAGCGTCACTCCATTCAATTCCACCTTAATCTGCTTGGGGACGTAGTCGGGATCGAACAGAACGTTGATGCCTGCCAGTTGCCCGATCGTCCGGTAAACGATGTCGGACTTGTCGGTCAGCTTCACCGTAATCGGAACGCTCGAGATCGGTGCCAGTTCCACCGGGCCGCGCGCCTGGTGAATCTTTCGCTCCAGGCTGTTGGGAGGGCCCGCGGCTTGCGGTTGTGGATTCGTCTTGTCGCTGATCATCTTCAGCGTGCGGGTCAATTCCTGTTTTGCGATGAATAGCGAGGGATCTATCGCGAGCGCCTTGCGAAATTCGATCACCGCTTCTTCCAGTTTGCCGTCGTCGCGCAGCAACTGCCCGCGATGCACAATCGAAGCTGCGGCTTCAAACCGCGTGCGGTCAAACGCAGCTTTGTAGCGCAGGTCCCTGGGCTTCAGGTCGAAAGCCTGCCGGTACAGATCGTACGCAGCTTCGTAATTTCGACGAGCTTCCGCATCCTGACCTTTCAGGAAGAAATCCTTAGCCTTGTCGGCGAAAGCGGGAAGGGCAATCAGAGCGAGCAGGAGCAGGCCTGCCGGACGCATTAGGCGTCTCATTCGAGGGTCCTCATGATGACGTTCACCGAAAAATCCTTAATGCCGATGTCCGACGCACGCACATCAGCCGCCTTCCCGCGGAACCTGAGAACACACGTTTCCGCCGAAAGAGCCCAGATTATGTACTTAAAGTGCTTATTGGCGCGATTATAGCATCGGCCCTTCCAGCCCCCGATGTGCTTCCGCGCACGGGAGTTACACTCCTTGGTCGTAGGACTAGCGGTGCATGGGTCGGGCGCTCCCTCTGTGTCCCCTGCCAAGGTCCGTCACCAAACGCCGACGATTGCTCCCACCCTGTTACCATGAAACGACTCAACTGCCATGCCTCGCCAAGCTACCCATCAAACCCGGCCCAACGCGGAGAAATCCCCCCGCCGCGAACCCACAGCCAGTGGCTTGCGCGATGCTGCCGTAAATAGGATCGCTTCGCATAACTACTTCTTGCTGGAAAAATTTGAAGCCGGGGTGGCCCTGACAGGTACCGAAGTCAAATCCATTCGCGGCGGGCGCGCCAACCTGAAAGACTCCTACGGCCTGGTGAAGGATGGTGAACTCTGGCTCCTCAACTGCCATATCAGTCCCTATGAACACGGCAGCTATTCGAATCACGCCGCCCTGCGGACCCGAAAGCTCCTCATGCACCGGGAAGAAATCCGCAAATTGATCGGCAAAACACAGCAAAAAGGACTGACCCTTATCCCCACACGGATGTACTTCAAGAACGGTAAAGTAAAAGTCGAACTTGCCCTCGCAAAAGGTAAGCAGCTATGGGATAAGCGCGAGACTGAACGTCGCCGAACCGCCGATAAAGAGGCAAGGGAAGCCATCTCCCGAGGAAGAAACAGAACCTAGCATGGCGAGGTCCGGTCATAGGGCGTCAATCAGGACCGTAAACCTGAAATCCGACATGCCGCTCGTGCGCGAGGCTCTTTCCCGGCTGGACCAGGAAATCTCTAAGGCACGCAGGCAGAAAATTCCCATTTTGAAGGTCGTGCACGGTTATGGTTCCAGCGGCGTGGGCGGCGAGATCCGGATTGGCCTCCAGAAACGCCTCTTCGAACTAGCGGAACAGGGGCAGATCGTGGCCTGCATCTTCGGGGAAGACTGGGCGAAGTCGAATGATGCGACATGGCGCCTGCTGCAAACGCATCCCGAATTGAAGCAAGATTCCGATCTCGGGCGGCGAAATCCCGGCATCAGCATCGTTGTGCTCTCGGCGTGAGCGCTTTACAAAAAGCCCGTCCTAACCTTCCGCTTGCACGAATATCCCGATTGACATTGACCCCGCGGCACTTGCTCTAATGAAATGATATGCCGCAACCCCGGGGAAAACGTACCCTCTGGCGCTGGATCACTCTCTCCGTGCTGTTCGCAGCGTTGGCCGTTGCCGGCGCGACGATCTATGCCATCCGTTGGGCACGTCCGATCCTGCGCACGCGCGTGCTGGAGACGCTTTCCGCCCACTTCAAGAGCAAGGTGGAACTCGCCGGCCTCGACGTTTCGCTGGCCAACGGCGTACAGGTTGAGGGGCGCGGCCTCAGGATTTTCGGAGCCTTCGACCCGAACGGGTATGAGCCCGGCATCCAACCCCTGATCGCAGTCCAGGAATTCCGCTTTCAGACCGGATTGCGCGGACTTCTTGAATCTCCCACGCGTGTGCACTCCGTTTTTGTGAAGGGATTGATTCTGAACATCCCCCCGCGACAGGAACGGCCGCAGCTCAATGGCATGCAGAAGTGGTCGAAGAAGATCAGCATGGTCGTCGATGAACTCGTCTGCGAAGACACACAGATTCTGATCAATACGCTGAAGCCCGGCAAAGCTCCGCTGGATTTTCAGATCGGCCATTTGAAACTGGAAGATGTAGGCGGCAGCGGCCCAATGAATTTCGAGGCCACTCTGATCAACCCGAAACCTGTCGGCGATATCCAGTCCGTGGGCAGTTTTGGTCCGCTGGATCTGGGTGAACCGCGCGAGACCCCGGTTTCCGGACACTATTCCTTTACCCACGCCGACTTGGGCACGCTGCGCGGAATCGCGGGCATCCTTTCTTCGACGGGGGAATATCGCGGCACGTTAGGTGGAATCGAAGTCGACGGCACTACCGACACGCCGGACTTTCGCCTGGCCCGGAGTGGTCATCCGGTCGATTTGCACACGGAATTTCATGCCATTGTCGATGGTACCGATGGCGACACCTATCTCAAGCCAGTGAAGGCGCGGTTCCTGCGGTCGGCGTTCACCGCGAACGGCAAGATCGTGAAGTCGGACACACCGGCCGGGCATGACATTGAACTGAATGTAGTGATGGACAAGGCGCGGATCGAAGACTTGTTGCGCTTGGGAGTGCGAACCGAGCCTCCCGTGATGAGCGGGCCGGTCACAATGCGAACTGCGTTGAGCCTGCCGCCGGGACCAGAAGATGTCGCCGACCGCTTGAAGCTCAACGGAAAGTTCGACATCAGCGCGGGTGAGTTTTCGAACGACAAAATCCAGGACAAGATCGATGCCTTAAGCCTGCGCGCGCAGGGGGAGCCCAAACTGGCGCAAAAACACGCCGACGTAAATGCTCCCTCCGATATCGCGGGAACGTTCCACCTCAATAGTGGTGTATTTACCTTCTCGCGGCTGAATTTTTCCGTCCCGGGAGTGAATTCGGACATTCACGGCCAGTACAGCCTGGATGGCAACATCTTTGATTTCCACGGAAAGCTCAGGATGGAAGCCAAGCTTTCCCAGATGACCACGGGGTGGAAGTCCATCCTTCTCAAGCCAGTCGATCCGTTTTTCAGCAAAAACGGTGCCGGCACAGAACTGCCCTTCAAGGTGACGGGAACGCGCTCCGAGCCCCACTTCGGTCTCGACTTCGGTCACGACGATACCGAAGCCGAACGGAAGGACGGGGCCAGCAGCGGTCAGCACTGAACTTTCACACGAATCTGAATTTTCATCCTTCGCTCTGCTCAGGATGACAATGCTTCTCTCTTGACCATGCTTTTTGGAAGACAGTTTGTTTTGCGACTCTCCTTTTGCATGGCGGAATGTTTACTTGTCACAGACTTGCTGTTTCCCGGTATGGCACACTTCGCATCGTGCGCGAAGCGAAAGCCTATTTTGTTTACATCATGACGAACAGATCGAAGACGCTCATACCGGAATCACCGGCAATCTTGTGCGCGGAGTGCGCGAGCACAAGCTCGGCATTGCGTCCGCGTTCACTGCAAAGTACACGGTGGATCGTCTGATTTATTACGAACGTTTGAAGACGTGCGCAATGCGATCGAGCGCAAGAAAGAAATCAAAGGCTGGTTGCGCGCAAAGAAGATTGCACTGATTGTTTCGATGAATCCGGGATGGAGAGACTTGAGTTTGGAGTGGTTCGAGCGGCACACCTTTCAGCCAGATGCGACTGTGCGACCTCACGCATTCAATGATCAGTCATTCTGAGTCGCGCTTGCCTTCATCTTGTCATCCTGGCCGCGTTTTTCGCGGCAAAGGACCCATGTCCTCTGCCGGGAGCGCAGACGCTGTCAGCAGGTTGCATAAGTCCTTCGCTTCGCTCAGGATGACAAAGGTCGGGGCGGGGATGGCAGTGTTTGACTCGGGATTGCTGGAAGCTCGGTTGCTGGAGCCACCGGCACCGCTGACGGGACAACCGGCTCAGCCACAAACTGAGGAACAACTGCCACAGGCACCTGCATTTTCTCCCGCCAATACTGGACGGCGACGCCCCGCTGCCAGAATCGTGGGATCAGCAACAGAAACAGCGTGATCTGGGCAATGAGAAACGCGCCAATTACATTCTCGGGCCTTACTAGGCGGTTCCAGATCCAAAGACCGCCGACCAAGATGAAGGCCGCAATGATCGTGGTCAACACGTAGCATCCCAGCAGACTGCCCAGGCTGCGAAACGTGTGCCGGAAAGCGGCGGAGAGAGATTTGCGAACCGCGCGCCGGTCGCTGAGAACCGTCTCTGCTTCGGCCAGGTCAAACCATATCCGCAGGGTCGTCATGATCAGGAAAATGATGGCCAATCCCGTCATCTGCAACTCGAAGGGTAGGAGCTCATTCGTGCTCTCGCCAGCCTTCTTCACGATGGCCCCACTGAGGCTGAACAGCACGCCGGCGATGATTCCCATGACGATCCCCGAGACGATCAGCAGCCGGATGAACCGCCAAAGGTTTCGCCCGCAAGCGCGGAAGAAATCAGTCCGCGGTAACCGGTAGTTCGACGCGTATCCGGTGAAAACTCCCGGCAAAAAAAGCGCGGTCGCCGCGAAGAACAAAAATACGAAGAAGCCGGCAGGGGCGGTCATGGATTGCATGGGCCCGGTTTCCGGTCGCATCAGCAGATCGAGCAGCACACTGGCGTCGAAGCCGTGTACCAGCCCGCCCGCGTACAAGCTGTGATCCATCGATGCGTGCGCGCTGCCGCGGAAAGCGGATGCGCCAAATTCGGCGAAGGTGAGATTGAGCACCCAAAACCAGAAGATGTAGCGCTTGTTCCGCCGCACCATATGAAGTCCACTGCTCAGCAGTCCTTGCTTATCACTCATAGGATTGTGTTCGATTCCGCGCTATTTACAAGAATTTCTAGACTGCCCACCAGGCCAATGCCTGCGCCATCCACTGGGAGATGAAAATCCAGTAATTGGAAAGCTTGGAGGTCGGCTTCGGATTCGCCTCCACCACGTAGCTGTTGTTGAAATTGTCGCGGTCCAATTGCACCGTATGATCGGGGTCGATTTCCGCCGATACGACTTTGGCCTTCTTTACATAGCTAAAGCGAGTCCAGCGGTCTTGTCCGTCCCAGTGCTCCCGGACCTTCTCGCCGTTGTCGAACTTGATCTCGATCTCGACGGGCATGGTGAACTCGCCTCTCCGGTGCACGGACACGTAGGATTGGTAAACCGTGTTCTTGTCGTCCTGCTTGGACTTTTTCGCCTTGTCCTGATCTTCCTTGAACCAGTTCACCGGGAACGAATTGAGATCGAGGACCTCGTAATCCAATACCTGGCTCCCGTACACCGCCTGCTTGAAATACCAGTCCAGGTTCTTGCCGGAAACTTCTTCGATGGTGCGGAGGAAATCCACCGCGGTGGGATGGGTAAACCGGTACTTCATGAAATAAGCATGCATCGCCCTGGTCATTGTGTCTTCGCCGATGATGCCTTCCAGCGTCAGCAGAACCGAAGCTGTCTTGCCATAAGTGACGCCTGCATACGAGTTCGAGGTAAAGAACTGATATGCCTTCCGCGTCATCGGGTCGAAGTCGATTGCGCTCTTGTAAAAGTCGCGCTGCTCCTCGCGCTCTCCGGTCGTAGCGCCCGCCAGATTCAGGATCGAGGTCTCCTTCCCCAGAATCGAATCGAGAACCTTCACCTCGGTATAGCTATTGATGCCCTCATCCATCCATGCCTCTTCGAATTCATTGGTGGCAACCATGCCGTACCAGTACTGGTGTCCGAATTCGTGTTCGACCACGATTTCCACTTCATGAAAGCCGTCCGGCGCAAACCAGCTTGTATCGCCCGTGATAAACGTCGGGTACTCCATTCCGCCGGCGGCAGATCCTGGCTCGGGATCGACCACCGTTAGTGTCTTGTAAGGATAAGGGCCGTACCACTTCTCGAAGCGGTCGAGCGTTTCACGCGTAATGCGCTCGTGGCGCTCGGCCTGGCTCCAGTGCGCCGGCTGCATCAGGAAGCGCAATTGGATCGGCCCCATCTGCGACTGGTACGTAGCTTCGCGCACCTTGAAACGCGGGCTGACGGTCCAGGCGAAATCGTGGATGTCATCACCGTGGTAAGTGACGGTCTTGGTGCCGTCGGCATTCTTGACGTTGCTGACTTCTACGCCGCTGGCGCCAATCACCTCGTACTGCGGGACCGTGAGACGCACGTCATAAACGCCGAAGTCGGCGAAGAATTCCGTCGTATTGTGATACTGGTGACAATTCCACGCGCCGTGCCAGAAAACGCCCACCTTGGGGAACCACTGTCCGCCGAGCAGGAAGTCGCGCTTCCAGCCGGAGCGCGCCTGCGTCTCGGGCATCTGGTCGTGGAAGGAAATTTTGAACTGCACGAACGCTCCCGGCGGAATCGCTTTCGGCAGCTTCGCGTCGATTACCGTCTTGTCATCTTTGTTTCCGTCATCCGGCTGGATGTATTGCAGCTCTTTCGTGAGATCGCCTTGCCCCACAACTTCAAACCGGCTGATCTCCTCAGCCCCGTAATACTTCGGCTCCCACTTTTCGTAGTGGGTATCACGGCTCCCCATCAGCTTGGAGTCCTTCACGAAAGTGGCGTTCGGCTGAAACGCATTCTGGTACAGATGAAAAGGGAAGTGGTCGAGCGCCTGCCCTGTCAGGTTGTGATAGGTCAGTACCTCGGTGGCATCGATGGTGTGCTTCGCCGGATCATACCGGGCATTGATTTCGTAGTGCACTACCCTCTGCGACATCGGACTCGAGGCATTAATGGCGAGTGTCGTGTCCGGAATCGAGAGCGGAACATCGACGGGAAAGGCGGCGGACTTGGCGCCGGACGCTTGCGGAGTCGCCGCCACCGCCCCAGTGGAGATCGATGAGAGTACGAAAGCGAAAAATGCGAGCAGGATGAACCAGCTCCATCCTTTATGCATGCGGATCCTCAGTGCAATTGAATGCGGTTGAATGATACGACAGGCGCCACCGGCCCGCCAATCAGCACAATCTGTTATACGTGGGACAAAGACCGTTTGTTCGCTCTAGCTCAGGCCCGCGACTTCAACAACATCGGCAGCGTACAATGCTCGCGACAACCTCGCCGGGGAATTAACTGCTTAAAAGGTAAAGGGAGGACATCGTATGAAGGCTGTTCCGCAAGGCGACCTTAGCCTGCTTCAGGACCCGGCTGCGCAAGAGCTCCTGCAGTCGAAGATCCCGGCCCGTCTGGCTTATGTCTGGCCCGATGGCACGCCACGTGTCGTACCCATCTGGTTTCACTGGAATGGGCGCGAGATCGTGATGGCCAGCCCTCCCAAGGCGCCGAAGCTAAAGGCGCTCGGGAAGAATCCCAAGGTTTCCCTGACCATCGACGACAACACGTTTCCGCACAAGGTCTTGTTGATCCGGGGCAGCGCTCGGCTCGAGTCAGTGGATGGAATCGTTCCGGAATACGCTGCGGCCGCGGAACGCTATTTTGATCCCCCAATGGCCAAAGGCTGGCTAGGCCAGTTGCGGACCAAGGTTTCTTCCATGGTGCGCATTACCGTCACGCCTGAGTGGGTGGGCCTGCTGGATTTCAAGACACGTTTTCCCAGCGCGCTGACGAGCTGAGCTCGCGCGAGGTGTCTGCTCACGCACGCAGCAGAAAACGGAAGCGCATGTCTTCTCCGTACCACATGATGTAGTTTGTTCCCCAGGCGTTGTTGTACAGATTGCAGTGAATGCCCTGGGAAAGGTCCGGCTGCTCATTGGAGTAATGCAGCGGCGATTTCACTCCCAGGGCCACGAGTGGCGCGTCCACGGTTTCGACGGCGAATTCTCCCGTCTCGTCTTTGTAGCTGAATCCTTTCGAGAGGGCATGCAAGTGCCGGTTGCCGGATGCGACCACGTCCAAAGGCGATACCGCTTCCCCTGATTTCTCCAGCATCCATCCTTTTACATCCGACACCACAGGCCGGAAGCTGAGCCACAGGGCCTCCGGCATCCGCGTCGCCGGTTTTTGAAACCAGTAAAAATTCAGATGGATCACCGGCTCCTGTCTCGGAAGCACCAGTTCCAAGAACATCTGCTGCGGAAACGCAGCCCGCCCGCTGTGCAGGGCATCGGCGTCATTGATCGCCACCTGAGCCAGCACTCGATGCTCCTGTTTACTCTCCTCCATCTTCACTTCCACGAGGGAAGACCGCCACTCCTGGCTCTTCGCCCCAAACTTCTCGATGTTGGGCTTCCCGAAATCCTTCTTGGCCCAATCTTCGTCACTGATCACGTATTTGGCAAAGAATTCCGCGTAATCCTGTTGGGATAGCGTCTGATACGAGAAAAGTCCCAGCGGCTGTTCCTTGGACGCCCACTCGCGTCCGGATTTCTTATTGCGCAGCCGGCAGATCGCTCCTGTCTGCGGATCAAGGCCCAACAGGAAATGTGATGTCTCGACTTCGCTGCCCTGCGGAAGCGGGACAGGGCGCGATAACTTCGGCCGCTTCGCCCCGAGATCCTGTACGGCTTGCAGCGCCTCCGTTTTGAGGACCGCGGGTAAATTGTTGATGCCGTCGAACAGATCCTGCCGTTTTTCCTGCCAGCTGAATTCAACCACCTTGTAGTTCTTGCTATCGAGCATGGGAGAGAGATCGCTCGGAATGTAGTGATCGAAATCAAGCCAGGTCTTGGTATCAGTACCCCACGTGTGTTCTATCTCCAGCAGGAGATGACGCAGTAAGGCAAGATCCGTCGCATCACCTACAGCCAACTTCTTCTGCCCGAGCCAGTTTTGGCGCAGGCGTGCGACCTCGCGATAACGCGCCACCTTCAATGGATCGCTGGCCACGCCATGGATCCATGTGTCTCCGATTTCGCTGGTAATCACCGGCAGGGAACTGCGATGAGGTTCCACGGCGTTGGCGATTTCAGTCAGATTTGTAGGCACAATCTCGGCGTTGGGAAACCGGGTCTTCAGGTTGGAGTAGGTCTCCTGTACTTCCTGCAGCGTGTGTGGACCGGAGTCGTCGTCGCGTACCACGGTCGCGACCGCTATATCGGACTCCGGTACGCGAGCCACGCCGCCGTAGCTCGCGTGATACATCACCGCAAGCGACGCCCCGCCGGGAGCTTTCCAGAGAAACATCGGCGGTACCTCAGGAACTCTGCTGGCGTCGTTGACCCCGATCTCGAGAAACGTTACCCCTTGCTCCCTGAGCGGGGTGATCAGGCCGCGCGTATGGCCTGGGACATCGGTCATCTTCGCGCCGGTTGTAGTCCGCCCGAAGCGCTTGTCGAGTGCCCGTGAGATCGAGACG
>Ga0335071_10003865_pt1 | contig 15718 bp, 15 predicted proteins | sample Lox_Sample_15_FD_206724 | JGI IMG/M metagenome (GOLD analysis project Ga0335071, IMG submission 206724) | Soil microbial communities from Loxahatchee National Wildlife Refuge, Florida, United States - Lox_Sample_1.5 | ecosystem: Environmental > Terrestrial > Soil > Wetlands | place: USA... | reverse complement strand
CTCCTTTTGGGCAGGAAAGACCCAGCTGGCCCTGGGCGACAAAGCGGCTGCCCAATCCACCTGGCAGCAGGCCGCTGCACTCGACCCGACAAATTACTACAGCCTGCGGGCTCAGGACATGCTTTTCAACCGGGCGCCCTTCGCTGCTCCGACGGCCTTCAATCCGGTCACCGACCTGTCGGCGGAACGGACCAATGCCGAAGGCTGGCTGCGGATCACATTCAACCTGCCAGCAGACACGGACCTGAGCTCTCCCGGTGACCTGGCAGCCGACCCTCGCCTGGTCCGCGGCACCGAGCTCTGGAACCTCGGTCTCCAGGACGATGCCCGCCTGGAATTCGAAGACCTGCGGACTTCAGTACAAGACAGCGCTGCCGACTCATACCGCCTGTGCAATTACCTGCTCGGCCTGGGTCTATACCGCCCTGCCATCTTCGCGGCCCGCCAGGTGCTCACCCTGGCCGGGATGAACACGCAGGCCCAAACCCTGGCCGCCCCGCGCTACTTCAACCTGGTGCGATACGGGCTTTATTACCAGGATGTCCTCACCCCGGCTGCCAGCCAGAGCGGATTCAACCTGCTCTTTTTGTACGCCGTGGTAAGGCAGGAGAGTTTGTTCGAAGGTTTTGTCCGCTCGACCGCTGGGGCGCGCGGCCTGATGCAGATCCTGCCATCCACCGGACAGGATATCGCCAACAATTTCGGATGGCCGCCCAATTTCACCGCCGACGACCTTTACCGTCCCCTCGTCAGCGTCAACTTGGGTGCAGACTACTTGATGAACAACCGGAATCGCCTGAACGGCGACCTGTACGGGGCCCTGGCAGCCTACAACGCCGGGCAGTATTTCCAGGAGGCCTGGCTTGGTCTCTCCGGTCCGGATCCCGACCTGTTCCTCGAAGTCATTCGCTTCCCCGAGACAAGCGACTATATCCGCAGCATTTACGAAAACTACAACATGTACCGATCCCTTTACAGCATCACGCCATGAAGCAGGGAAGACCGACCGGTCAGTCCCCCAATAAATTCTCCCGCAGGCTCTTCGCTGCGGGAGATATGTTTCAGCTGATGTGCTCGACCACTTTTTTATGGAGCGTCGCCGCATCCATGTCAGTGACCGAGATCAATTTGTCCCGGCCGCTGGCGCCGGCCACCACTTCCATGCGTGAAGCCGGGACGCCCAGCACCTGGGCCATGAATTTGAGCAAAGCCTCATTGGCCTTGCCTTCCACAGGCGGGGCAGTCAGGTGGACCTTGACGGTCCCATCGCTCAATACTTCGACAATTTCATTCTTACTGGCCCGGGGGGTAACCCGCACTGCCAGGGCCGAGCCTTTCTTGCCATCGTGCATGTAGAATTTTCGAGGGCTCATCGTTTACCTCACAAGGCTGACAGGAAGCTGGTAAGGACGAAAGACAGGATTTCGATCACGATAATCAAGATCAGCGGGCTGAGATCGAGCGGGCCAACCAGCGGAACGACCCGCCGGATCGGAGCAAGGAGGGGATTGACGATTCCGCCGATCGCCATCCGCAAAGGTTGATCGGGGGGCAGAATGAACGAAAGCACTGCATCGGCAATGACCAAAAGAATAAGCAAGTCGGCAAGCAGGCTGATGATTCGAATGATGATTACAATCATGATGCCTCTATTTTGATCGCGGGCCTAGGATGGCCTGCCCGACCCGGACGATGGTCGCGCCTTCCTGGACTGCAGCGAGGTAATCTGTGCTCGTACCCATGGATAGTTCCGTCCAATTCGTCTCCTGAAAGCGGTTGGCCAAGTGATCCTTCAGCCGACGCAAGCGTTGAAAATAAGGCCGGGTGCGCTCCGGGTCATCGAAGAACGGCGGCATGGTCATCAAGCCGCACACTTGCAGGTTCGGAAGCGCCAGGACCGTTTCGATCCCGGGAGCCAGATCCGACCAGCGCGCCTCTTCCCAGGCGGGAAAACCGAATTTGCTTTCCTCGCCGCTGACGTTGAATTCGAGCAGGACCGGTAATTTTTTCTTCAATTCGCCGCAGGCTCGGTCGAGTTTCGTTGCCAATTTCAGGCTATCCAGCGAGTGGAGCATGGTAAAGTTTGCGGCCACCAGGTCCGCCTTGCGGCTTTGGACGTGGCCGATCATATGCCATTCTACACCAGAATTATTCAGGGCGGCAATCTTCCCGACCGCTTCCTCGGCGTAATTTTCCCCGAAGACCCTGATCCCGGCTGCGATGGCGGCTTCGACGACTTCGAGGGGCTGGGCCTTGCTGACGACCACCAGGCGGACGGTCTGCGGCTCGCGCCCGGCGGCGATGGCTGCATCTGCAATCCGGGCTTCGACGTGCCGGCAGCGCTCGCGGATGGATTGGCTGTCAATCGTGTTCATGAATACACCGCTTATGGAGTGGATCAGGATAGTGCTATTATCGCGCCGAATCGTCCCGTCCGGCCTTTTTCGGCCCGGTGCGAGAACCAGTCGTCGGTATGGCAGGCCGTACACAAGCGCGCAATTTCGATCCGCTTCACGCCGGCATTCTCCAGGGTCAACCGGTTTGCAGCCCAGAGGTCGAAGTACATCGATCCGTCATTGACCGACAACAACCCGGATGAATCCTCGCCGAATGCCTGGCGCACCTGGACGACCACGTCCGGCCCGACCTGATAATGGTCGGGGCCGATGCTGGGGCCGATCGCCGCCAGGATATTTTCCGGCCGGGAGCCAAAGCGCCCCTGCATGGCTTCGATCGCCGCCCGGACAGTGCCACGCACCGTTCCCACCCAACCGGCATGGGCAATCCCGACCACTTTTGCGACCGGGTCCTGGAGCAAAACCGGGACGCAATCCGCGAAGCGCATCATGAGCGTGACACCCGGTCGGTTCGTCAGGATGACGTCGGCCTGCGGATGGGGCGTTTCCGGTGGGCGGGGCCCTTCGGCAATCGCAACTTCCACGCCATGGACCTGCCAGACGTCGAAGACCGAGGCCGGGTTTCGTCCCATCGCCCCGAGAGCCCGCTGGCGGTTGTCGCGGACCCGTTCGGGGTCGTCACCCACTGTCCCACCCAGGTTGAGCGAAGACCAGGGGTCAGGGCTAACTCCTCCCGATCGGGTAAAGACGGCTTGCGGCAGGCGTTCCCCGAATATACCGAATTTATAAAAACTGATCTCGTCCTTGGAAAAAAAAGGCATGTTCGCAGCTATGCCTTGAGCAGGGCGAATTTCTTGGCGAGCAGTCGACGGGTATCTGCCATGGTCTCCTCGATCAACGGGAACATGAACCAGGCCGTCAGGAAGCCGAAGAGGAAGCCCGTGAAAACGCGCAGGAAAGGAGTGCTCTCCCGGTAGGGCAGGAACGATTGAATGAATGAGACGGGCAGCTGGCTGAAAAGCTGGGAAAACCCGTCCAGCCCGATCGGTCCGAGGCCGAGCAGAATCCAGAGGATCCAGTGGATTTTTGGCAGGCGCCTGCCAATGGCCGCGTACATCAACCCGAACAACGCCATGGCGCCCCAGATGGCCACGTCCCGTTCGCAAAAGGCTACTTTATACCCCAGGGTGGGGTTGCCCTCGAAGAGGCGCGCCTGCATCCGGCTGGGATCGGTGACGTCGCTGATCCCGGTCACCTGTTCGAAAGTCAATACGCCCGACATCTTCGCGGCGGCATGCGGATAATAGGGCTGCTCCCCGAAGAGGAAAAACGAGCGGAAGGCCCACTGGTGGCATAACGGACTGTAGATCTTGTAAATGACTTCCGCCGGGGTGTTCCAACCGACCTTCTTGAAGACCGGGGCAAGAAAGGGCACGCCGACGTACAGGATCAGGACAAGATTGAAAATGAAGAGATAATGTTTCGAAAGCCAGTAGGAGAAACGGTCCGATTTCGTGATCGTCTGCGTACGGGAGGTATTGGCCTGGAAAGCTTTATCGTTGATCTTTTCGAGCTGGCCGCGCCGGTCGGTGGCAGCTCCCAGGGTCATTTGCAGTTGCTGGCGGGAAAAAGGCGCTTTCAGCCGGTATGGACCGACCTCGACGACCGGGATTTCGAGGGCGAACTTTTCCCGAAGGGAGGAATCGCTGTCGATATCGATGATGGCGAGTTTGTGGGGGATCACTTCCTGAAGCGCCTTTAGATCAGCCTCGGCTTCCTCGCACAATTTGCAATCCTTGCGGGTATAGAGGGTAACATTAATCATCCCATGACTCCTGTGGAAGACCGGTTTGTCGGGCTAGTATCCCAAATTGATGTTCGGCATGAAGCTTGCCAAGATATTGAACGAGCCCAAGACCAATAAAATTCCTGCGATCACCATGAAAACTCCCATGACGATCTCGGTAATCCGCATGATCCGGCTGTAGCGCCGCAGCAGGACCGTCACCCAGCCAATCCCCAAGGCAGCCAAGAGGAAAGGGACCGCCAATCCGGCCGAGTAGACCAGGCCGAGCAGGGTAGCCTTCCCAATCGAACCGCCGTTGAAGGCCAGGGTCATGATCGCCCCCAGGATCGGGCCCACGCACGGCGACCAACCGGCCGAGAAGAAGATGCCCATCAAAAACGATGAGAGATATCCCCAGCGCCGGTCGGTTTGGGTATGGACACGGACATCGTATTCCAGGAACGGGATGCGGAAAACGCCGATCATGTGCAGCCCAAAGACGATGATGACCAGCCCGCCGATCTTGGCCAGCCAGAAGCGCATGCCGGAAAGCACTCCCCCCAGGAAGCCGGCGATCACATTGAAGGATACGAAAACAAGGCTGAAACCGAGCACGAATGCCAAGCCATGACTCAGCGTGACCCAGCGATCCTGGCGGGTCGATTCGCCCCCGGCCGCCCGCCCGCCCAGGTAGCTGATGTAAGCCGGCACCAGGGACAGGACGCACGGCGATAAAAAGGACGCCAGGCCTGCCACGAAAGCCAGGCCGGCGGTTATCTCGAAATCGATCATTTTACCTGCCACTAAATGCTGTCCACGACGAAGACATGGGTGCTTCCATGCTGATTGCTAGGCGTCCAGACTTCCTGCACATCCCCAGGTTCCATGGGCACCGACGGCATCGTCCAGCGGAAGACCCACTTGGCATCCTCCGGATGGCAATTGACGCAGCCATGGGACTGGACGGTCCCGAAATTATTATGGGAAGTGGCAGCATGGATGGCAACCCCATCGCCGACGAAGAAGGTCGTCCACGACATCCCCGGAAGGTCGTAGCCTCCACCGGCGATTGCCGCCGACATGCGCACGGAGATCAGTTTGCGCCAGATGGGATGTTCGCCGATCGGCGTCGAGCCTTCCTGCATGCCGGTCGAGACGCGGGCGAAATAGACTTCGGTGTTGCCTTCCATGCAGGAGAGCGTCTGGTAATTCAGGTTGACCACCACCGACTTGGTGCCCGGATCGACATCCGGGTGGATCGGGGAGATATCATCCGGCGTCAGCGGGCGGAAAGCCGCCCCCTCGGCCCAGAACAGATCGCCCGGGTTGCCGTAACGATCGTAAACGTGGTACTGGACGGTGCCCGAATCGCCCGTCCGCACCTGGTCGATCCACATAACCTGGGAATAATACAGGCGAGGCGTCAAATTATAGGCGATATGATCCTTCATCCACGGCGAGGCCGGGCTCGGGTTATCCATGATCAGGTCGACGTAGGGGACGGTCACTTCAGCCCAAAAACCCGCTGCGCCGTTATTCGGCATGGCGGTCAAGGGCGCATTGGGCAGATTCTTGCAGGGCTGCAGGTATAACGAGCGGATATAGCCTTCCGGCGTCTCTACCCAGCGTTGGTTTTGGATGTTCAGGTCGATCGTCTGCCCGGCCACTTCCTGCAGCCAGGGAAAGACTTCATCCCGGTGGGCATCCCGGACTTTCGTGCTGCCCACGTCCGGCTTCGTCATGATCGGGATGGTTCCACCCCACTGCAGGCTGGTATCGGAGGTGCAGTTCCGGCCGAGCAGATCGCCCTTCGGGAAATCCGGCAGGTTTGAGCCGGTCCGATAACCGGGAAAGAGCGGGCTGGAATTCAAGGGGCGCAGCGCCAGTGCGCCTGCACCGAGCCCGGCCAGCTTCAAAAAATCGCGACGGGAGAGGGGGTGCTTCGAGTCTGTCATGCGTTCAAGCATACCCGTAAAATCGACATAAGTCAACCAACATCTTAATCAGCCGTTAATTCCTGCCGAAATACTTCTCCATCCCCTGCAGGCAGTCCCGGCTGACCTTATGTCCGCCGTCCGACTCGCAGTACTCGACCTTCACGCCAGACGCCTCGAGGATATTAACGGACCGACGGGCGCTCTCCACCGGGACCATGTCGTCCTGGCGGCCGTGGGCGACGAAAAATGATTTCCCGGCCAACTGCCGGGCGGCCAGGGCCCGCTCGGCCCCCTCAGGGAGGAAACCGGAAAGACCGGCCAGTTTATGGACGCGCTGCGGGTAGAGGATCGCCAGGGTATATGCAACGACCGTCCCCTGGCTGAATCCCATCAGATCGAGCTGACTGGTACCCAGGCCGACGGTAGGCGCCCAATCATCGAGGAATGCGAGCAATTTCTCTACGGCCGGACGCATTTCTGTAATGGGCGCCAATCCCCAGCTGCCAGGCTGGATCTCCCGCCAGGTATAGCCGCCTTTGGATTCGATGTACGGAGCCCGCGGCGCGAGCACGGCAAAATCTGCCGACAGGTTGTGGGCAAGGACCCACATCGAATTCTCGTCGCCCGTCCAGCCGTGGATCAGGACCAGCAGTCGCCCGGGCTTTTTCCGGGCCGGGCGAAAGCGGAAGGTCCAGCCTTTATGGACAAGCAATTCCGGCTCAGTCATGGTCGATCCGTTTACGGATCCAGTCCAGGAGCCAAAGGGACAGGAAGATCAGGCCGATCGGGACCAGGGCGCTCAGGATGCAGACGACGCCCATCAGCGCCGCTCCGCCGCCATAGAAAAAGTAGATCAGGCCGTCGCCGATGATCAGCAGCAAAATCAGCGCGCCGGCGATCAACTGCACATTGGTTTGGCGGGCATATTTCCGAAGGTCGCGTGTCATAGGAATACCACCGAGTAGTGATAGATCACCAGGATCAAGGTCAGGTCGGCTGCCATGTGCGAGAGCACTGGCAGGAGAAGTCCGTCGCTCAGGCGGGCAAATTGCCGCCACAGCCAGGCCGACCCGCTCAGAATGAGGAACACTGCCAGCAGCCAGGGGATGCTTACAAAGAGCGCCAGAACCCCCAGGTGGTATCCGGAAAAGAGGAGGTCGTTCAGAATGACCGACTTGCCCGGGCTGCCAAGGTAAGATCGCCAGTAGAGCTCCTCCAGCCAGGGATTGACCAGGGAAAAATAGAGGATGAAAACCAGCCAACTTTTCCCGGCCAGGCCCAGGCGCCCGAGGGCCGCGCCGAAGTCTAGGCGGATCCCAAGAATCGGCCAGAGAAGATAAAGCAGCACGCCGCCTATGGCGCCGAAGAGAACGGCGAGGAGGGCGAGTGGAAGGCGACGAAGCTTCAGCAACTGTCCCGCTTCTCCCAAATGTCCGGCAGCAGCCAGGACCACGATCATCCCGACATGGTAACCCAGCAGGGTCACCCAGGCATTGTGAAATGCATACAACCCGACGGCCACTGCCAGGTAGGGCAGGATCGGCGCCGCCGCCCTCAAGGCTGTTCTCATCATTCCCCACCCCTCTTTCGGGGGAGCAGCCGGCGGCGCAGGCGATTCGGCCAGGCAACCGTCTTTTTCATCGCAGGCAGGACTGCTTCCGCAGCGACCTCGCCCAGCCTGACCACCTTGTGGACATCGACCTGATCGAGCAAACCGATGCCGCCCACGTCCGGCCGGATCACCACCTCGGGATCGTCCACTTTTAGGCGCAGCTCGGTGATGACGCGCCCGCCGGTATCCACGGCCTTCAGGAAGATACTGAAAGTCTGGGCGATGCGCGTCCGGGTAATGCGCTCGACGATCTGGGCCGGCATCGAAATAGGCAGGCGCGTGAAGTATCCGGGGGGCTCGGTGGTCGGCGTGAGCACGACCGCCACCACCGGGAGGCTCGGCGCCAGGGACCGGGCGACCGAAACCGGCACCGGGTCTGCAACGCCGCCGTCGACGAGCTGCATTTCCCCGTAATCTTTCGGTGGAAAGATCCCGGGGACGGCGATCGTGCCAAGGACCGCGTCGAGGACGCGGCCGTGGTCCAGGACGATCTCCCGGCCGGTCTTGATGTCGACCGCTACGACTGCGCAAGGAACCCGCAAATCCGCGAACGTCCGATTACCGTAGAGTTCCTCGAATACCTTGATGGCCCGGGAAAGGCCGATCAGTCCCGGACCTTCCGGCGGGACGGGGGCAAACAGCTTCGCCTGGTCGAGCCTGGAAAACATGGCTTCCAATTCGTCCGGGCTGTAACCGGCGGCGTATGCCGTGGCGGCAATTCCGCCGGCGCTCGTCCCGGCCAGGGCGCGGATCCGGTAACCTTCCCTCTCGAGACGCCGGATCACACCGATATGGGAGTAGCCCCGCATCCCGCCTCCGCCCAGAGCAATAGAAATGTCCATCATAATTCCTCGCAGCTCCTTACAATTATCCCGAAAACGCCAAGCCAAATCATACCTGATTTTCAGGTCATTGCGGGGAATTGATGAAGAACGGACAACCATTCTTTACAGTTTCGACAGACCAGGCGAATAAATGGCCCAATTGGGATGCCAGCAAAATCAAATTGATATAGAATAAAGCATATTTGAAAGGATGCGCATGCCAACCATCGAATCCACCGAAAGCTCCTCCCCGATCGTCACCCGGGCCGTCGCGGCCGGCTTGCGCGGCGAATTCTGCGACAATTACGAATTTCCCGGCTGGCAGCGGGGTCTGCTAACCGGATTGGGCGTCTTCCCTCAATCCGTCGCCCGTTTTGCCATCAGCCGCTTCCAGTCGATTTCGGGCCTGCCTCAAAACGTCCTGGACCGGTTTTCGATGGATGAACTGATTCGCACCCGCCTTGATGACTATGCGCAGTTGGCCGGACCTTTCCCGGCGATCTGCCTGGGGGCCGCGCTGGGAGGCGCAACCTCCTACCTGTCCCTGGCGCTGGGCGGCCCCTTCCTGCCGCAGGCTTTCGTTGTCACGCTCAAGCGCGGTTCGTTCCAGGGGAACGTCAACGAGTACCTGCAGAGGTCCCTCGACAGCGCCTTGCGGATCGCCGAGGAAAATCCCGAGCTGATGACCGTTCAGCATTACGACCCCGTCCACGACGGCTGGCTGACCCGGTTTGTCAACCACCTGCGTTTCAAACTCGTCGGGCTGCCGGACGCATACAAACAGTTCATCCGCTCGAAACTGACCCCCGGCGGAGCCGTTGTCTTCCTGGATGGCGGCGCTTCCTGGCTGCGCTATCGGGTGGGGCCAAGGAGTGTCTTCCAAGTCGGGGGCTGGGGCGGGGTCTCCGCCGAGGAGTTTTTGGAAAGCAGCGACCGGCTGCGCGCCTACGCCCGCCGGACCGGCCTGAAATATACCGACTGGAAGCTGAACAACTTCCCGCTCGAACGCGGCCCCGAATCCGAATGGGGTTCCGAGCCGGGCCTGGCGGAAGCCCTGGAAGCCTTTTGCAAAGCGGAGGGGTACAGGTTCGTCCGCGTCCAGCTTCCCCACCCCAACGACTTCTCCCGGCTGGCTTTCAGGGCAGCAGAAGAACTGCTTGCGAAGGAAAGCCGCTCGCCCGCGGGCGTATCCATCGAGATGTTCAGCCAGTTCGATGCCACCTCCGTCCACCAAAGCGGCCTGCTGCCCCTTTGGCTGATCTTCAATACGGACGACAGCCTGGAATATTTGAAGGAGATGCGGGCCAGATTTCCGAAAGGAAAACCGATCTTCTTCTCCCCGCTCAGCACGTTTTCCGTCACACCTGACCTGGTCCCGTTCCAGGAATGGGCGGAAACGCTGTCTGCTTTTCCATGGACGAATATCGGCGCCCGCCCGAGTCACTACCCATCCGATTCGAAAGCCCTGGTTCAGTGGGTCGACCCACTGCGCGAATGGGTAGAGGCCAACCGGCAGCCAATCCAGGCAAAGCTGACCGCCGAGGAACTGGCGCATCTTGCCAATCAGAACTAAAATACCGGGCAGACTCCATGCTACTTTGATTAAGGATCCTATCGATGGCTAACGAGGAGATTATTCGGGCGGGGATAGCTGCGGCAAAAGCCGGCAATATCGACCAGGCAACCGCCCTGTTTGCCCAGGCAGTCAAGGCCGATCCGGGGTCCGAACTGGGCTGGCTTTGGCTGGGAAAATATATTTCCGATAAATCCCAGAAGGAATTTTGCTATCGCCGGGTTCTGAAGATCAATCCGGGCAACCTGGAAGCTGCCGAGGGATTGGCTGAGTTGACGAAACCCAAGCCCGCTCCGCCCGTCCAACCTGTCGCCCCGAAGCCTGCCTCCCTTGCCCCGGTTTTCAGCCAACCGCCGCCCCCGCAAGAATCTCCCAAGACTGTATCGCCATTCTTCTTCGATGACAATTTCGAAGAAGTACCGTCCGAGCCTGCAGCGCAGGAAATCAACTTCAATTCACCGCCCAGGGAGCCCTCCTCCGAGCTCCCGCCATTGCCACCCTTGCCGGAGGCCAAACCCGCTGCGACAGCAATGGAATCCGGCGAGGAATCCGAGCCGACCCCAAAGAAGAAAAAGACCAACGGCTGCCTGGTTGCCTTCACCTGGATCGTCCTGATCGTTTTGGTGATAGGCGCTGGCGGGGCAGGCTACCTGTATTCGACCGGAAAGCTGGCTCAATACCTTCCTATCGGTCCAGTCGCCACCTGGACGCTTGCAAAATTACCGACCCAGAATGCCACCCAGTTGGCTGTAAAAGTCCCCACCAGGACCCTGCAGGTCCGCCTGACTCCGACCGAAGCGACCGCAACGACAGTCCCGACGCCCAAAGCGACGATTGCCTATACTCCGATCTTCGAGGATTCGCCGTGCAAATTCGTCAAGCCGATCGGCGTGGTCGTCAATTGCGGCTATGTGACCGTGCCGGAGGACCGGACCGATCCGAAATCGAAGAGCATCCAGCTGGCAGTCGTGGTATTCCACAGCACCAGCGACAATCCCGCGCCGGAACCGGTCGTTTTTCTCCAAGGCGGACCGGGCGGGGAGGCCGTCATGCTGAGTGCGGATGCGTATTCCATCCTGGTCGAACCGTTCCTGTCGAAGCGGGATTACATCGCCTTCGACCAGCGCGGCACCGGGTTGTCGATCCCGGCCCTGGGCTGCGATGAGCTCGAGACGGTCTACAAGCAGGACATCCGCGGCCAGGTCCCAGCTTCCGGCCGTGACATGATCTACACCAACGCCTTTCGCTCCTGTCACGGGATGATGACGATCGGCGGCATCGACTTGAACGCGTACAACACCGTCAACAGCGCGGCCGACCTGAAGGATATCGTGACCGCCCTGGGATACAAACAGGTCGACCTTTACGGCGCTTCGTACGGAACCCGCCTGGCCCTCGTCACGATGAGGGATTACCCAAGCATCGTCCACAGCGTCGTGCTCGACTCGGTGGTCCCGGTGGAGGCCAAACTCTTCGACGAAGACCCCGTCCGCTACGGCAGCGCCATCCAGGCCATGTTCGACGGCTGCGCGGCGGATCCGCAGTGCAACTCGGCCTTTCCGAACTTGAAAACGGATTTTTGGAACCTGGTCGACGACCTGGATAAAAACCCGATCTCCGTAACTGCGCCGCTGCTGACCGGCGAGAGATTGACAGAGACCGTCGACGGGTCCGACCTGGTCGGGGTAACGGTCGCGTTATTGAAGACGACCAGCCTGATCGACACCGTTCCAGAATCGATCTACCAGATCAAAGCTGGCGACGATTCTACGTTCGTCGCCATGCAATCGTCGCTGCCGTATGAGTTCGAAGGCATCAACATCGGGTTATATATATCCGTCATGTGCCACGAGGCTGTCCTGGCGACCACACCCGGCGACCTGCAGGCCGCGATGGACTCACAACACGATATTGGCCGCTACTTCCGCCTGCCGTTCTTCGGCGACGCGCAGACCCTGTTCAATACCTGCAAAGTCTGGGGATCCACACCGCCTTATCCGGGAGAGAACGATCCGGTCGTCAGCGACATCCCCACCCTGGTGATCGAGGGCAAATACGATCCGGCCACTCCGCCGGCGTTCGGCAAGCAGGTGGCCGCCAACCTCAGCCACAGCTATTACATGGAGTTTCCCAACCAGGGGCACACCCCCACGGCCACCGATACTTCCGGCTGCGCGTTCGACACGATGCTGGCATTTTTCGATAATCCGGATCAAAGTCCAGATATGTCCTGCCTGGCGAACATCAAAGGCGTAAACTTTATCGTCCCGTACACCGGCAACCCTCCGCTCAAACTCGAAAAGGTCGACAGTACGACATATTCAGCCCTGATGCCGACCGAGTGGGAGAATTCTTATCCGGGATTTTATCGCCGGGGCAACTCCGACCTCGACATCACCCAGGTGGCGGCGTTCTCGACGTTCCTGGATACGAGTGAGCTGCTCCGGTCGCTCTCCTCGAAGCTGTACGGATATGGCGGCTTCGACGCCGCCCCAGTCCAATCGGGCGTGCGGCACGCAAACGGACTGGACTGGGCGCTGTACTCCACCACCTCCTACGGCCGACCCGTCGAACTGGCCATGGCCGACAGCCCAAACCGCGGGGCGTATGTCGTGATCCTGTTCTGTCACGGCGACGAAAGAACCGCCCTGTATCAGACGGTTTTCCTGCCAATCATCGATTCCCTCGAACCGAAGTAACAGGCGCCAATCGCCAGCGCCTTGATTTTCACCCCAACCCGATCATTTCCGCGGGCCTGGTTATAATCGAGCCGTGCATTTCATCCGTCAATTGTTCAATCCCCCTTCCACGCCAAAAGAATATCGGCGAAATTTCTTCCATCTCTACATGGATATTGCCTGGTTTGGGATTCTCAATGGCAGCGCGATCAACTTCCTGAACATCTACGCCGCCCGCTTGGGCGCAAGCGGCTTCCAGATCGGCCTGCTGGGAGCGGTACCGGCGTTGGTCAGCCTGTTCCTCTCCATCCCGACCGGGGTATGGCTGACGAGGCGGCCGATCACCAAGGCGGTATTCTGGACCGCCGCCCTCTCCCGGCTGGGGTATCTCCTTTGGATCCCCTTGCCCTGGCTTTTCAAGGCCCAGGGACAAATCTGGGCGCTGATCGTCATCACTTTATTGATGGGAATCCCCCTTTGCGGCCTGAACGTCGGATTTACTACCCTCTTCGCCATGGCAGTTCCGACCGAGTGGCGTTCGTCCGTGGCAGGCATCCGCAACGCGATGCTCTCGATCACATTCATGCTCACGTCCCTGGGAGTCGGCTACCTTCTCGATCACCTTCCCTTTCCAATCGGATATCAGATCGTCTTTGGGATCGGTTTCCTGGGCGGGCTGATGAGCACGGCGAACTTATTCTTCATCCGGCCGATCCCTTCCAGCGAGGCAGTGGACCAAACCGGGTCCGCTAAAAAAACTGCCGGGCAGGACAAAACAGGTTGGCGTTCCACGCTGAGGCTGGACATCTGGCGCAGCCCATATGCAAAGATACTCCTGGTCTTCATGGGATTCCACCTGACCCAGTACCTTGCCCTGCCGCTTTTTCCCCTCTTTACCGTTAACAGCATGCACCTGAACGACGCCGAGATCGGCATCGGGACTGCCATCTTCTACCTGACCATGCTGATCGGCTCGACCCAGCTCAAAGCCATCGAACGATGGATCGGCCACCAAAAGATCACCGGCTGGGGAGTCACCGGCATGGCGCTCTACCCGATCATGATGGCGTTTTCTCACAACGCATTCCACTATTATCTGCTCTCGGCGGTCGGGGGGTTCGTCTGGGCAATGGTGGGCGGCGCCTATGCCAACTACCTGCTCGAATGTATACCACCGGCCGACCGGCCGTCCCACCTGGCCTGGTACAATCTGGTCCTGAACGCCTGTGTCCTCGTCGGGTCGCTGGCCGGACCGCTTCTGTCCAGTCTCGCCGGGCTCCGTTCGGCGCTGCTGATCGCCGGCATCCTGCGCGGCCTGGCGGGGATTGCGATCCTCGAATGGGGCGGGAGCATTCAAAAATTTGGATAACTCGTGGTAATATCAAAGCAAGATGCCCGATCACATTAAAGTCGTCGCCACCAACCGGAAAGCCGGTTTCGAATATTTCCTGCTCGAGCGTTTCGAGGCGGGACTGTCGCTCGTCGGCAGTGAGATCAAATCCATCCGGGCCGGCCAGATCAGCCTGGCGGAAGCCTATGTGCGCGCCGACGAACGCGGCGCCTGGCTGATGGAAGCCCACGTCGCTCCATATATCCAGGCCAACCGCTTCAACCACGATCCCAAGCGGCCCCGGCGTCTCCTGCTTCATAAGAAGGAGATGCGCGAGTTGTGGGACGCAGTCCGCCAAAAAGGGGTGACCATCGTTCCAACCAAGGTCTACCTGAAAGACGGCCGGGCGAAGCTGGAGATCGCCATCGCCAAAGGCAAAAAACTACATGACAAGCGCGAAGCCATCGCCCGCCGGGACGCCGAACGGGAAATGGACCGGGAAGGCCGCTGATTTTCGGCAAATCAGGGAAAATTCCCGGCGGTTGAACCGACCGCTAAACAACCTACGGATGGGAAGAGCCCCCTTTGAGAAAATGAAACAGAGGAGGCTCTTTGATGTCTGGAATTGGATGATGAAATATCGTACGAAACACAATCGACAGTGCTAAACTTATATATAAAGGATGTGGATATTCTCTGATTTTGTTGATCATGGCGGATAGCGATATGGCAAGAATCGGAAAGAACCTTTCTTTCAAGTTGATAGCCACCCTTCTTTGTCTCAATATGATCGGCGCTTGCCAGTCGGTCGCTGGCGAGAACGACTCGACAATGATCGTCCAAAAGTCCACACAGTCCACCCCACCACAAATTGCTCATCCAATCTCATTGTTGCATCCTTCTGGACAGGGCACTCACTGGGTTTCTTATACAAACATTGATGATGCGGCCCAAATTGCGCTCGACCCAACCGGAAACATATGGACAGCGGGACAAGGCGGAGTAGTGCGATGGGATTCCCAGAACAAGACGTATCAGATCTTTACTACATCTGATGGTCTGCCCGAAAATTATGTAACGGCCCTAGCCGTTGCTCCGGATAACAAGATTTGGGTAGGCACCCACAGCGGGTACATTGCAGAGTATGATGGCAATTCTTGGACGACAATAAAGAGGAAACCAGGAGACATTATCAGTTGCTTGGCAATAGCTCCAGATGGTGCCGTATGGATAGGAACGAATCGGGGGATAGATAAATTCGATGGCAAGAACTGGAACACCTATACTACTCAACAAGGCATCTTGGACAACTACATTCAATCAATCGCAGTTACCTCGACGGGTAAGGTATGGCTGGGCATGATCGGAGGGGTATCTTCATTTGATGGAACAATCTGGAAAAACAAACGGCTCGAAAAGGGCAAGAGCGTATCCGGCATAATTGAGGCTCCGGATAAAACAGTCTGGTTCGAATCGGGAGATGCGCTGGTTCATTTTGATGGTCGTCAATGGAAAACATTCGTTACAAAAGGGGCTTTTGGGAGCGCTTCCTCCTTGGCGATCAGCCCAAATGGAGAAGTATGGCTGGCGGGATTGGGATCGGGGCTTGTACGATTTGACG
>Ga0335071_10003863_pt1 | contig 15722 bp, 12 predicted proteins | sample Lox_Sample_15_FD_206724 | JGI IMG/M metagenome (GOLD analysis project Ga0335071, IMG submission 206724) | Soil microbial communities from Loxahatchee National Wildlife Refuge, Florida, United States - Lox_Sample_1.5 | ecosystem: Environmental > Terrestrial > Soil > Wetlands | place: USA... | reverse complement strand
AGGCGAGTTCCTTTGCAACGTCCGGAGCCGGCCGTTTCCGGGCACGATATTTCGCCGCCCCCCATTTCCAACATGGGCAGGTGCCGGCCCTACGACGGTATGTCTCGCGGATTCGGTGACTACAGACATTCTGTTTTCCGTTTGGGTAGCGCCTCAGCATGAAGCTAGGATGATGATCGGGTTTCCTCCGAAACGGATTCTTCCGGGGAGTCTTGCATGATGTAATCCGTGCCGCTCGCCGTCTGCACACCGAACTGATAAGGGTCGTGATAGATGATTGGATGTCTTCCGCCAAAATTGTCATAGGGAGGCGGGGACGTAGTAGTCCATTCCAGCGACGTGCTCTCCCAGGGATTGTCGGTCGCCAATTTCCCCCAGAAGCGGCTATGAATCAGGTTGTAAAGAAAAATGAGCTGGGCCGCCCCCGTGAACAGCGCAAAGATTGTGCTGAACTGATGCACGGGAACGAGTCGGGTCGTGTAGTCATCCACAAAAGCCTGATACCGCCTTACATTCGCGGCCAGACCTAGATAATGGAAGGGCATGAAGATCCCATAGACCCCGACGAAGGTCAGCCAGAAGTGAAGTTTTCCCAGGGGCTCGTTCATCATCCGGCCGAACATCTTCGGAAACCAGAAATATGTGCCGGAGAAGATCCCGAAGATTGCGGCCACCGCCATCACAAAATGAAAGTGGCCTACAACAAAGTAGGTGGCGTGCAGCATGATGTCCAACGACGGCTGGGCGAGAAAGAACCCGCTCACCCCGCCTGTGATGAACATCGAGATGAACCCAAGCGCGAATAGAGACGCGCTATTAATCCGCAACCTCGATTGGTAAATGCTCCCCAGCCAAATCAGGACAATGATGGTGGAAGGAATCGTGATAATCAGCGTCGGGAATGAAAACACCAAGGAGGAAACGGGGTTCATCCCACTCACAAACATGTGGTGGCCGTAGACCATGTAGCTAAGAAAGGCCAGGGACACCATGCTCGCAACAATCGTCTTCCAACTCAGGAGCGGTCGCCTTAATGACGTAATCAACACGTGAGAAACAATGCCCATCGCAGGCACAATCGCGATGTAGACCTCCGGATGCCCAAAGAACCAGAATAGGTGCTGCCACAACAGCGTCGATCCGCCCGAGTGCGGCTGCAACTGATCGCTCACGACCAGATTCGAAGGCACGAAGAAGCTGGTCCCGATGAGATGATCCATGATCAGGAGAATGCAGGCCGGCATCAACACGGAGAAGGCAGTCAGGCCCATGCACGAAGTAATGAACCACGCCCACACGGTTTGGGGCATGCGCGAAAAGGTCATTCCCTTGGCTCTCAAATCGAGCGTCGTGGGGATGAAATTAAGGGAGCCCAGCAGTTGCCCGACGCAGAACAAGGCGATTGAGAATGCCCAAAGCACTTGTCCCAGACCCTGCCCCGGACCTGCGATTGACCCCACTGCCGTGAGGGGAGCATAGGCCGTCCACCCGGCCAGCGAAGGGCCGTCTCCAAAGAAGAATGACGAAATCAAGACGGCAAACGCCGCAAAAGTGACCCAGAACGACATCATGTTGATGTGCGGGAAGGGCATATCCTCCGCACCAACCTGAATGGGCAGGAAAAAGTTGCCGAAGGCCGCGAACGGAGCCACGGTTAGAACGAAAAACACCATGATAGTGCCATGCATGGTCATCAATTGCAGGTAGTACTCCGGCGTCATCAAGCCGCCGGGCGCGCCCACCGGATTCAGCCATCCCAGCCCCGGTATAGCGAGGCTCGTCCATCCCAGATGCAGCCGCATCAACCAGGAGAGTCCCATCCCTACGAAAACGGCCAGCAAGCCGAGCCCGTAATATTGGCGCCCGATCACCTTGTGATCGATGCTGAAAATATATTTCCGAATGAAACTGGCAGGGGGACCATGATGTTTCACTTCCTGTGTCGCTCGAACATCGTGCATAAACTTCCCCGCTAACTAGTGCAATCAAGCACGGCTACTTCACTGCAAAGCCGCCTGCTGTTTCAGCCAGGCGTCAAAGTCCTGTCGCGACATCACCTCGAGATACGCCTTCATGTTGTAGTGCCCGAGGCCGCATAACTGCGTGCATAGGATCTCGTACTTCCCAATCTTGTTGGCCGTGAAATGAATGGAAAGGTCGAGCCCCGGCACAAAGTCCTGCTGAATGCGCAAAGCGGGCACATAAAAAGAGTGCCCGAGGTCCTTCGAATGCATCCATAACTGGATTTCCCGATCGACGGGGATCGCCATCTCGGCTGTCACGATGTCGTCTTTGGAAGCCGGATCATTCTGGGTATCCAAGCCGTAGAAATTCTCCGTAGCATCGCTGATCATCTCGGGGTGAATCGGCCCGAATTTTCCATCCGGTCCCGGATAGCGAAAATAAAAGGCAAACTGGCCCGCTTGCGCCTCCACCGTCATCGCGCCAGGTTTTAACGGGGCGAAATAAACTTGCGCCCATGCCTTGCTCCCCAGCACTCCCAGTGCAATCACTTCGGTGCCCACGATCAGAAAGGCCGCGATGACAAGGCCCGTAGCGCCCCCGGGGAAACGACCAATCCTGTGTTCCCTGCCTCGTCCGGAATACATCCAGATGAAAAGCGCCAACACGAATTGCCCGGCGAGAAAGCAGAGCCCGGTCTCGCCCATCGTGTCAGACATCTGGCTGTCAATCAGCGGTCCATGAGTGGAGATATCCGCCGGCGCCGTCCAGATGTGCTCCTCGATCGGAATCGCGGACACTGCCGCAATCACCAGGATTGTCACAGCGAGCAGTTTCGCCATAGAACCTCACTCACTTGCCCATGCCCTTTCCTGCCCCGGTTCCATCATTTCGCTTTGAAGGCGAAGTCCAGAGTCGTAGGTTTACCTGCGGAAACCGTCGCCTTCTGTTGCTGCGTGCCATAGGTTTCCTGCCACGCTGTCACGGTGTAACTGCCCGGAGGCACGTTTTCGATGGTGTACGAGCCGTCGTCTTTGGTGGTAGCGTATGGTCCTTTTACAACGACAAAGTACCCGTGCATCCAGGGATGAATGTTGCACTTAACAGGAATAGCCACTTCTTCGGCTTTCCAGCTTTGGATAATGGGCGCGGCACCGGGGGGCTGCGAGCGGTTCCATGGGATGTTCCCCGTCATGGGATTTGGTTCCGGATGGATGTTGTGAGTAGTCTGGTCGCTTGTCTCGACCTTGTACTGCTCGCCGACACCCATCGCCAAGACATGCGGGGTATACATGCATCCTTTCTGATCAAAGACCGGGACGGCTGTAGACTTAGTGGGAGTGCCGTTAAACCCTTGCGAGATGTAAAGAACTACATTCTCCAGCCCCCCACCTTGACCAACCACTACAGTCTCGAGATGGGCTGGATTGTTCGCGTGCTGCTTGACGCAGTACGGATCTTTGGACATGTCGATACCCCTCTCGTGCGGAGGAGTACCGCTAAGAGTTACCTTGCCCGTAATTGAGCCTTCGCCGGCGGCGCGCACATTTTGGTTTAGTAAGAAGGTGCTTGCCAATATGAGGACCAGGGTGATTGAAATCGGAATCCATCCATTTTGCTGACGGGCTTTCATCTGGCTTTCTCCTGAATTAGAGCTGTTGCTGACTCTACTGCCCGGATTGACCCGCCACCGCGGGATTAATCGGGGTTAACTTCAGTTGCTTCGATATGTCTCGTTCTTTCTTGTTGAACTCATTTGGGGGCTGCAGCGTCCTCAGGAAAAAGACCAACTCCCAAGCTTCTTCAGGCTTGATGTTGTCTGCGAACGACGGCATCGGAGTGCCATCCAGACCGGTCATGAAGATGCGGTAAAGGTCGCGGTCTGTACTGCCGCACTTTGGCCGCGCACCCGAATCAAAGTTGTAAGGAAGAATCGGGCGATTCTGGTCATCCGTGAGGGTTGCTGCAGAAGGCCCGTTTGCCTTCCCGGTGACTCCGTGACACTTCCAACATTGCACCCGCGCATAGACTTCCTGGCCCGCCTTCACTCGGTCGGGCGTGATCTCCGGTTCCGCGGGAATCTGGATCGGTGTTCCCGCTTTTTCGTTCTGCCAGCGCGGAGAGTAGTGCTTGATCCACGCCACCAGATCAGCCCTCTCTTGTGTTGTGAACGTGCTCCATGGCGGCATATTGGAGCGGTCCAACCCTCGCCGGATCGTATCTGCTAAATCCTCATCCGTGGGAAGAGTGCCAGTCGGAGTGGAACGGCACTTAAATACCGCCAACTGGAAATCGCGCGGCTTAGGATCCAGCCACTCGGCATTCTCGCCATTTCCATCGCCGACTTCACCGTGGCAACCAACGCAGTACCGGCGGTAAGGATAGGCCGCACTGTGCGCGTTGCCCGTGACGTGATCTACATGGCTCGTTACAGCCGGAGTCTTCAGCCACTGGTCTTGCTGATATTCCGTGACTTGCGCCCGTAACAAACCAGACACCATGATCAATCCAGCGACCAGACAGACGCGCTGGGCACGGCGCGAAACCTGCGAACTCATAGCGTGCCTCTCCGTGGAGATCCACTCCCGTGGACGCATTGCCGCTGCTCCACTTCAACCACAAGAGCACGCTACAACACCCGTCTTCGAGAGCAAGCGTCAACTTCCGACAAAAGCTCTCACTGAAGCGGGCGCAACACAGGTGTGCAGGCAATCATTCGTTCGTAACAGTCGACGCGTGGAAGCGTTGGAAAAGAACGAAGTCTGCAGCTACGACGCTTCGTAACTAATTGTTGAAGCCATAGCGGCCAGATAAGTGCACCAGTTCGCATGTGATTCGGAAACAGGATTATGAGTTCCTAATCTGCGGTGATGATGCAGATGTCGTCGATTCAGCGCTAGGGTTTTCCAGAATTTGGCCGATGGAGTCAGTGACTCAAAGAGTCGCAGGTGGAACTCAGGCCCTGTTTGTGACTTCGGCTCGTAGCAAAAGTAAGGAAGCAGCTTATGGGCGATGAAGAGATCGTAAAAGAATTCCTCGTAGAGAGTTACGAGAATCTCGACCGCTTGGATCAGGATCTTATCGTCCTCGAGAAGGACCCCAAGAATTGCGAGACGCTGGCAAGCATTTTTCGGACGATACACACCTTAAAGGGCACGTCTGGGTTCCTCGCTTTTAATCAACTGGAAGCGCTGACCCATGCCGGAGAAAGTCTGCTGTCACGCTTGCGGGATGGCGTGCTGCCGCTCAGTGCGGAAATTACCACGGCACTGCTTGCCGTTGTCGATGCTGTACGAGAGATGCTTGGCAACATCGAGAATAGCGGCAAGGAAGGCGAGCGCCACGATGAAGACTTGATTTCCCTGCTCACGCGCTTTCTTGAGCCGCAGGTTGTTCCTCCGGCGCCGGATCCTGGGCAGGTCCCCGAACCGGCTGCCACAACCGGCACGCCGCCAGTGCCCAACATCGGCGAGATCCTGATTAAACGGGGAGCCGCCAAGGTAAGCGAGGTGCACGCCGCAGTGGAGCAGCAGAGGGCGGGCGATCCCCGCCATGTCGGCGAAATCCTGGTGGAACGTGGGGTGGTGCAATCGCAGCAGATTGTCGATGCATTGCATGCCCAGCAGCAGGCGCGCGGGCAGAGCGCGAGTGACAGCACCATCCGCGTCGACGTCGGGCAACTGGACCGGCTGATGAACCGCGTGGGCGAGCTGGTTCTGCTGCGCAACCAGATCGTGCAATACACGAATTCCAGCGAAGACAGCGAATTACTCGGAACCAGCCAGCGCCTCAACCTGCTCACCACCGAACTGCAGGAGGGCGTCATGAAGACCCGGATGCAGCCCATTGGAAACATCTGGAGCAAGTTTCCCCGGACCGTGCGTGATGTCGCGGTCGCGTGCGGCAAGCACGTGCGCATCGAGATGGAGGGAAAGGAAACGGAACTGGACAAGACAATCATTGAAGCCATCAAGGATCCGCTCACGCACCTGGTGCGGAATGCGGTGGACCATGGCATCGAACTTCCCGAGGTGCGCCGCGCAGCGGGCAAGGATCCTCAGGGGCTGCTTTTCATGCGGGCGTTTCACGAGGGCGGGCAGGTCAATATCGAGGTCAGCGACGACGGAGCCGGCCTGGACTACGAGAGGCTGCGTAACAAGGCGATTCAAAGAGGCTTGATCACGGCCGACCAGGCCACGCGCATGACCGAGCGAGAGATCACCCATCTCATCTTCCTTCCTGGGTTCTCAACCGCCGACAAGGTTACCAACGTATCCGGTCGCGGCGTGGGCATGGATGTGGTGAAGACCAACATCGAAAAGATCGGCGGCACCGTGGATTTGCAGTCCAAACCAGGCAATGGTTCGACGATCCGCATGAAGATACCGCTCACGCTGGCCATCATCCCCGCCCTGATCGTCACCACAGCCGGCGACCGTTACGCCATCCCCCAGGTGAGCCTGCTTGAACTGGTACGCCTCGAAGGAGAAGAGGCGCGCAAAGGTATCGAACTGGTTAATGGAGCTCCCGTCCATCGTTTGCGGGGGAAGCTGCTGCCCCTCGTCTACCTTAACCGGGAACTGCAAGTCGGCCTTCCGGCTCAAACCATAGAGACCTCCTCCGAGGATGAAGAAGCGCGGAGCGTCAACATCGTGGTCTTGCGAGCGGACGACCGGCAATTCGGGCTGGTGGTAGACGAAATCAATGACACCGAAGAGATCGTGGTCAAGCCTCTCAGTAAACAACTGAAGAGCATCAACACTTACGCCGGAGCCACCATCATGGGGGACGGGAAGGTCGCGCTCATTCTCGATGTTCTCGGCCTGGCGCAGCGGGCCAATGTGGTGAACGAAGTCCGCGACCGCGCCATCAAGGAGAGGGACGACGGGCCAGCGCTGGAAAGCGGCAGCGCAACCCAGCGCGTTACCGTTCTTCTGTTTCAGCACGGCAAAGACGGAAGAATCGCCATTGATCTTTCCTTAGTAGCGCGTCTGGAGGAGTTTCCCCGGGAGAGCGTCGAAGTCGCTGCGGGACAGGAAGTCGTGCAGTATCGGGGGCAGATTATGCCCTTGGTGCGAGTCTCGCAGATTCTCGGCAGCGGTCGCGAGACGATGGTGCAGGCGGCAGCGGATTCGTTGCAGGTGGTCGTCTATACGGATCAGGGACGCAGTGTGGGACTGGTCGTGGACCGTATCCTCGACATCGTCGAAGAGTCGTATGCCATCCAGCGCCAATCCGGGCGCAAGGGCGTGTTGGGCGCCGCCGTGATTCAGAAACGCGTGACTGACATCCTGGATGTGCCCGGGCTGATTGCCGCGGCGGGGGCGGACCGAACCTCACCGACCGCATCCGCCTAAAGGAAAAACTATGCCTACAACCCAGCAATTCTGCACCTTCTTTCTTCGGGATCAGTTTTTCGGGGTTCCGGTCCAGCAAGTCCAGGAAGTGATCCGCTACCAGGAAATGACGCGGGTTCCGCTGGTGCCTCCGGTGATTCGCGGCCTCATCAATTTGCGCGGGCAGATCGTCATGGCCATCGATCTACGGCGCCGCTTTGCAATGACGGAGAGGCCCGACTCACAGCTACCCATGAATGTCGTTGTGCGCACCGAGGATGGAGCAGTCAGCTTCCTGGTCGACGAGATTGGTGATGTGCTGGAAGCCGAGGAGAAGAACTTTGAGCGGCCGCCGGAAACCTTGCAAGGCCCAGCCCAGGCGCTGGTACGGGGGGTCTACAAACTTCAGGACCGCCTTATGTTGGTCCTCGACACCGAGCGGACGGTTGCCCCAGATGAGGGTGTGGTGAACCAGATTCGAAGTAGAAGTGCGGGCTGACCAATAAGGAGATAGCAAAATGCCAGTAACCGGAGTAGCAAGAAAACTGCAAAGAGACGACATCGCAGGCGATAGCGCCAGAAAGCTGGAGTGCCTGGTTGCCTCCCGGCCTTATGTGGAGTTCGAGGCGGACGGAAAAACATCATACGCCAACCAACTATTCCTTGACCTTGCCGGCTACGCCATGGAGGAAATCAAGGGCAAGACCTATAGCGCACTGTTAATTAGTACTCCCCAGTCGAAGCAGCTGTGGCCCAACCTCGAGCGAGGACTTTCTCAGCAGGGCTATTACAAAGCGCGGCGCAAAGATGGGAAAGAAATCTGGCTGGACTCGGTCTACTACCCAGTCACCGACGCGCAAGGTCGCTTGTGCAAAGTAATGCAGTTTTCGTCCGACGCCACTGAGGAGAGGCTGCATGATAACGATGTAAACGGGCAGCTTGCAGCCATTTCCAAATCGCAGGCCGTAATTGAGTTCGAGATGAACGGAACCGTGATCACCGCCAACGAGAACTTCCTCCATGTTCTGGGCTACACGCTCGACGAGATCAAAGGCAAACATCACAGCATGTTCGTGGACGAAGCCTATCGCCGGAGTCCGGAGTACAAGGAATTCTGGGCGAAATTAAATCGCGGCGAGTATCAGGCTGCCGAATACAAGCGTATCGGCAAAGGAGGCAAGGAGGTTTGGATCCAGGCTTCCTATAACCCGGTGATGGACGAAAACGGGACACCGTTCAAAGTGGTGAAGTACGCCACCGACGTTACGCAGCAGAAGCTGCAGAACGCGGATTACCAAGGTCAGATCGCCGCCATCAACAAGGCGCAGGCGGTGATCGAGTTTCATATGGACGGCACCGTCGTCGCCGCCAACGAGAACTTCCTCAGAACTTTGGGCTACACCCTCAACGAGATCAGGGGCAAGCACCATAGCATGTTTGTGGATGAAGACTACCGCCGCAGCGCCGAGTACAAAGAGTTCTGGGCCAAGCTGAATCGTGGTGAATACGTGGCGGACGAATTCAAGCGTATCGGCAAGGGCGGCAAGGAAGTCTGGATTCAGGCCTCCTATAACCCGATACTGGACGAATCGGGGCGCCCATTCAAAGTGGTGAAGTACGCCACTGACGTTACCCAGCAGAAACTGCAGCGCGCAGATTTTGAGGGGCAGATTGCCGCAATTAACAAGGCGCAAGCCGTCATCGAATTCCGGATGGATGGCACGGTCATCACGGCCAACGAGAACTTCCTCAAGGCGCTGGGCTACACGCTGGACGAAATCAAGGGCAAGCACCACAGCCTGTTTGTCGATGAAGACTACCGCCGTAGTCCCGAGTACAAAGAGTTCTGGGCCAAGCTGAATCGCGGCGAGTACCAGGCGGCAGAGTACAAACGGATCGGCAAGGGGGGGAGAGAGGTCTGGATCCAGGCTTCCTACAATCCGATCTTCGATCTCAATGGCCGTCCTTTCAAGGTAGTGAAGTACGCGACTGACGTCACGCAGCGCGTGAAAACAGCGAAGGAAGTCGAGAAGATCGCGCAAGGGCTTTCGAGCGCATCCGAAGAGCTCACGGCCACGAGCCAGCAGATGAGTGCCAATGCGGAAGAAACCTCAGCTCAGGCCAACGTCGTCTCCGCCAGCGCGGAACAGGTCAACAAAAACCTGCAAACGGTTGCCACCGGAAGCGAGGAGATGAGCGCAAGTATCAAGGAGATCGCCAAAAATGCTCACGAATCCGCCAAGGTTGCCACCGGGGCGGTGAAGGTCGCCGAGGAAACCAATCAGATCGTTTCCAAGCTGGGCGATTCCTCCACCGAAATCGGCCAGGTCATCAAGGTCATTACCTCGATTGCGCAACAGACGAACCTTCTGGCGCTGAATGCAACCATCGAAGCGGCTCGCGCCGGTGAAGCCGGCAAGGGCTTCGCCGTCGTTGCGAACGAAGTCAAGGAACTGGCCAAGCAGACGGCGAAGGCAACCGAAGATATCAGCCGCAAAATCGAAGCGATTCAGGCCGATACCAAGGGCGCCGTGAACGCGATCTCCCAGATCAGCTCCGTGATCAAGCAGGTGAATGACATTTCCAACACGATTGCGACGGCGGTGGAAGAACAAAATGCCACGACCAACGAGATGGCTCGGAATGTCGGCGAGGCTGCGAAGGGATCCGGTGAAATCACCAAAAATATCGGCGGCGTCGCGGAAGCGGCCAAGAGCACCAGTCAGGGAGCGAACGATTCCTTGAAAGCGGCCCAGGCTTTGGCCACGATGGCCAACGATCTTGGCACCTTGGTTCGTCAACTGAATGCGCAGTGACCCGGATCAACTCTGGAGCTTCCGCCAGCACAATTGCGGCGGAAGTTCCAGCGTGTTGCGATCCGCAGCCGGCGATGTGGCGCAGCCCGGCGTAACCCGCACAGGAAAGTACATTATGCCTCCGGTCCGCGTTCTGGTGGTCGATGATTCGGTGGTGGTACGCAAGCTGTTGTCAGAAGCGATTGTCTCAAGCCCGGAAATCCAGCTTGCCGGCACGGCCTCGAACGGCGCGATCGCACTGGCTCGCATCCCCCAACTCAATCCCGACGTTGTCACCCTGGACATTGAAATGCCCGGCCTCAACGGGATTGAGACTCTGACCGAAATTCGCAAGCTCTACCCCAAGCTGCCGGTCATCATGTTCAGCACTCTCACGGAGCAGGGGGCCGAGGTCACGTTGGAGGCACTCTCGCGGGGCGCCTCCGACTACCTGACGAAGCCCACAAACAGCGCCAGCTTGGCCAACGCGATAGAACAGGTGCGGCGGGACCTGGTCGCAAAGATTCTCTCGTTGGGGCACCGGAACCGGGCGAGTCAGCCTGCGCCGGTGTTGCGAGCACAGAAGAGAAAGACGGAGGCGAATCCAATCGAGATACTCGCGATTGGCACGTCTACCGGCGGCCCGAATGCGCTGGCTGAGGTCATCCCACAATTCCCTCCGGACTTCGGCGTACCGGTAGTCATTGTGCAGCACATGCCTCCGCTGTTCACGCGATTGCTGGCGGAGCGATTGGATTCGCAGTCGAAGCTTCATGTGCACGAAGGCAGGGCTGGCATGCCGCTGGATGCCGGCCATGTTTGGATTGCCCCGGGCGACTATCACATGAGGGTTGTGCGCAAGGGACTGCAGGCTGCACTGGAATTAAATCAGGAGCCGCCCGAAAACTCCTGCCGGCCGGCTGTGGACGTTCTGTTTCGCTCGGTGGCTCAAGCCTACGGGCCCAACGTGCTGGCGGTCGTGATGACCGGCATGGGCTCGGATGGCGCGCATGGGGCGGCCCACATTCGGGAAGCCGGAGGCGAAATCATTGTGCAGGACGAAGCGTCCTCGGTGGTTTGGGGCATGCCGGGTGCGGTGCTGAGTTCGGCAGGAGCAGATCTTATCTGCCCGCTCCCGGAAATCGGAAACCAGGTGTTGCGGAAGGTGGAGGCGAGCCGACTCCGCACATCGAATGCAACGGCACGCTCTGCTGTTTGAGGAATTTAACGGGAAAACCCAGGATTCGAACTCATCGTGGCGACAGTTGGCACAAAACCCGCAAGATCAGAGGATCTCGATGATCCTGCATATCTGCGCATTCGAGACGTGATCTACCAGATCTCGGGAATCTATCAACCCGAGGAGAAACTGTACCTTCTAGCTTCCCGTTGTTCCCGTCGTATGTCGGCCTTGCACGTCGCTTCTCCAACCGAGTATCTCGAACACCTCACCGTACGGGGGAACCGCGAAGCGGAACTGCGCCTGCTGCTGAACGAAATCACGATCGGAGAAACCTATATGTTTCGCAGCCCGCAGCAGTTGGACGCGCTGCGCAATGTGGTTCTCCCGCAGATCCTGCAGGCCAAAACTGCCCTCGGATTCAAGCGCCTGCACATTTGGAGCGCAGGGTGTTCCACGGGGGAGGAGCCTTATACCCTGGCCATGTTCCTACTGGAGGAAAAACAAAGGCTTCTAGCCGGATGCAGCTTCGATGTTCTCGCCACCGACCTCAACGATAATTCCCTATCCGCCGCAAGAGCCGGCATCTATGGCGAATACTCGCTACGCAGCACCACCGAACCGCTGCGGCGGAAGTACTTCAAGCCGGCGGGTGAGAAGCAACAGCAGGCCAACGAGGAACTGAAGTCCATCATCCGGTTCGACCGTGTGAACTTGAATGACGACAGCAGGATGACTTTTCTCAAGGGAATGGACGTCATCTTCTGCTGCAACGTCCTAATCTATTTCGATCTGGCGTCGAAACGGAAAGTGATGCAGCACTTCTACGCCAACCTGTTGCCGGGAGGATATCTCTTCCTGGGGCATGCCGAATCGCTTTACCAGGTCGACGACCGCTTTCACCTGGTGCACTTTCCTGGCGCGATCGGGTATTGGAAGCCGCCCGTCGGCTATGCTCCCGGAGACGAACCATGACGACAATTGAAGCAATTCGACCAAAGATAAAATCCCTGGAAGGCATGCCGACCGTTCCCGCCATCGTGCAGCCGCTTTCGTCCTTGCTGCGTCAACCCGCCGAACATGTGGACCTGGAGAAAGTTGTGGAGTTGGTTTCGTACGATTCCACAATTGCGGCGCAGTGTCTGCGGATGGCGAACTCGCCCCTATTCGGTCGGCGCAATACGGAAACGGTCCGCAGCGCAGTGATTGCCTTAGGGATCAAGCGAATCGAAGCCATTTTGCTTGGTTGCTGCCTCAACCGGATTGTGCCAGCGGACTGCTGGTCGATTGACCCCAATACGTTCTGGCGCCACTCTCTCGGATGTGCGTTGGTCAGCAGCCGGCTGGCCAAGATGATTGGGTATCCGGATCCGGAGAAGGCATACCTTTCCGGCCTTCTTCATGACCTTGGAATCCTGGTTAACACCCTGGCGTGTACCGAGGATTTTCGCGAGTGCGTGGAAAAAGCGCGCCAGGAGCATATCGCACTGCACTGCTGCGAGCGGGAGCGCCTGGGCTTCACACACTGTGAAAGCGGAAAGATACTGGGAGAGCATTGGAAGTTTTCTCCGGACGTGATCGCAGCCATCGAGTTTCACCATGACGCGACTCGAGCGGATTCTGCCTCGGACCTGGTATCGCTTGTCTATCTGAGCGACCTGCTGTGCCGCGTGCGCGACCTTGGGCATGGCTACTACGAGGCGATGGGAGTCGATTTTGCCGGAGAGAACGCTTGGCTCACGTTGGTTGAGCATTATCCAACGCTGGCGCGGATGGACCTGGCCCGGCTCACGATGGATGTCGACGGGGCCATGGACGAGATCGTCGCCGTGGTAAATGCGGTCTTCGGCATGCAGAGCTCCTGAACGTTTCCAATTCCGTTCCGCTGCTTAGCCAATCCGGCAATCCAGACTCGGAGTGCGGCGGGAATCGCTTTGCTGCTTTGGGGTAAAATCGTTGCTTCCCCGAGGTTCCTCATGCGCCCCTTTATCCTCATCATTGCCCTGGCACTTGGTTCGATTCCGAATTCCCTGGCGCAAATTGAAGCGCTCACCGACAGCAAAATCATCTCAGGATTGAAAGAGACTCTGGAGGTCAGCACGACGCAGGCCGTTGCGCTCACCGGCCGGCACGATGGATTCCTGAAGAACGAAGCCATCCGCATTCTGCTGCCGCCCAAACTCCAGGCGGTGGGCAAGGGCATGCGCCTTTTGGGGATGGGCGAGCAGGTCGACGATCTTGAGATTGGCATGAATCGGGCTGCGGAAGCGGCGACTCCGCAAGCCAAAGAAATTTTTCTGGAGGCCGTGAGGAAGATGACTTTCCACGACGCCCGCCTGATTCTGAGTGGCGGGGACACGGCCGCAACCGACTATTTTCGCAACAAGAGTTCCAGCGATCTCACAACGGCCTTCACTCCGATCGTGCATCGTTCGCTCGAGAAAGTTGGAGCGGCGCGGCAGTATCAGCGAGTGATCAAGAGCGCTCCCGGGGGCAACGTGCTGGCGGGAGAGTTTGATCTTGACAAGTACGTGGTGGAAAAAACGCTGGACGGACTTTTCTACACACTGGGAGCGGAAGAAAGCAGGATCCGCCGGGATCCTGGCGCGCAAACCTCGGCTCTGCTGAAAGAAGTGTTCGGACACAATTAGCGGTCTGACTTCAGGGCTGATCGTTCGGAGCTTACCTCGGGAGGCGATAGGAACCGGTGCGATTCCGGCTACCACCCATCAGTGCCATTCCACGCTTCTGGGGTTTGCCGTAAGGTAGGAATCGAGCAGCACTTGGGGGAGGGCTGTTTAGGCGAGGCGTCCCATGACTCTTTGAGTCTGGGACTTTCGTCTTTTTGGGGCCGAATGTCCTTCTGATTCGCGAGAAATCCATCCTTACATGTCGCGAGGACATTCCCTTCCTTAGAATCCTTCAGCCGGATTTCTTTTGTAGAGAACAGGTGTTTTATAGAGCGTCTGTGGGCAGAAACAATACCACTAGTTTGTAGTTTGTTGTTTGTAGCAGTGGGGCGGCCGGGACGAGACAGCATCCGCGGCCTACCACTGCTTTAATGGCTGAGGAACGGTCGGGCCTTGGAGTCCTATGCTGCCATTGCCCCCTCTGCCCAGGGATCCAGCACAACCTTGGTACATTCGTCCTGCTTGTCGCGGAACACCTTGTACATTCGCGGAGCTTGATCGATGGGCACGCGGTGACTCACCACGAAACTGGGATCGATCTCACCCTTCTGGATCTTTTCCAGCAGCGGCTTCATGTACCGCATCATGTGCGTCTGCCCGGTTTTCAGGGTCAGAGCTTTATTCATGAAGGCGCCCAGGGGAATCTTGTCATCGAATCCGGCATAGACGCCAGGCACGGAGACGGTTCCTCCCTTGCGGCATGCCTGAATCGCCTGACGCAACGCGAAGGGGCGATCGGTTTCGATGCGAGCTTTTTGTTTGACCCGATCCATTAGGAAGATCATCCCGTGGCCGTGGGCCTCCATGCCTACCGCATCAATGCAACGGTCGGGGCCGATGTTGCCCGTCATGTCTTTTAACGTTTGCACGACATCATCTACTTGTTCGTAGTTGATAGTTTCCGCCCCGCCATCTTGGGCCATGCGCAACCGATAGTCGAACCGGTCGATGGCAATGACGCGCTCGGCACCCAGCATGAAGGCGGAGCGTATCGCAAATTGGCCTACGGGACCGCATCCCCAGACCGCGACAGTGTCGCCGGGTTCGATCTCGGCATTCACGGCGCCGAAGTAGCCGGTTGGGAAAATATCCGAAAGAAACACGGCTTTGTCGTCCGGAATTTCTTCCGGGACCTTGAGCGGACCCACATCGGCAAAGGGCACGCGCGCGTACTGCGCCTGACCTCCCGCATATCCGCCCAGCATGTGTGTATATCCGAAAAGTCCTGACGGGGAATGACCCATCATCCGTTCGGCGATCCAGTAGTTGGGATTGGAGTTGTTGCACAGCGACCATAACTCGCGTTTGCAGAAGAAGCAGTTGCCGCACGCGATCGTGAATGGGACAACGACGCGATCTCCGACTTTCAATTTTTCCGGCTTCACGCCTGCGCCAACCTCGACAACCTCGCCCATGAATTCATGGCCCATGATGTCGCCCTGTTCCATGGTCGGAACAAGGCCGTCATAAAGGTGCAGATCGGAGCCGCAAATACAGGTCGTACTAATTCTTACGATGGCATCGCGGGGATTCAGGATTGTCGGATCGGGAACGTTCTCCACCGTCATCTTTTCAACGCCCATATAACAGACCGCTTTCATGCGATGTTCCTCCTTGCGGCGAACGTGTCTTTCACACTTGCTCCTGACGGGATCGGCCGTGTGGGATCGGCAACCCGCATTACGGCGGTGACCAGATCACGCCGGCCATGGGACTGGCCTTCGGTGGTCGGAACCTCGCCCGCTTCCATCAGCGCTTC